>OOCU01000031.1_pt1 | contig 183770 bp, 175 predicted proteins | sample 1671781 | NCBI WGS metagenome assembly OOCU01 (sample SAMN06348192, study PRJEB24527) | human gut metagenome | reverse complement strand
GAATCATTGTTTTTTAGCGAGCTTATATCCCCATAAATAAATTTAGGGGCTTTACACTTGCATTTGGTAAAAATTATTTACACAAAGACAAAAATAGATTTAGAAATTATTGATGATGGTATTGGTTTTAATGAAGAAACGGCACAAAGAGCAAAATTAAATCATCATTTAGGTCTTAGAAGTATGCAAAAACGCATAGAATTATTACAAGGTGAATTTGAAATAATTTCTAAAATGAATGAAGGTACAATAATAAAAATTGTGATACCTGTAGAAAATATACCAACAAGAGAGGATTTTGATTATGAGTAGAACTTTAAAAATTTTATTAGCAGACGATCATAGTATATTGAGAACTGGTTTAAAGTTATTACTTTCTACTCAGAAAGATTTCAAGGTAGTAGCAGAAGCTTCTAATGGAAAAGAAGTTTTATCTTTACTAGATGATGGTTTAGAAGTAGATGTTATTTTATTGGATTTATCTATGCCTGTTATGAGTGGGCTTGATTGCTTACGTGAATTAAATAAAAGACAGAGTATTTCTAGTATAAATGTATTGGTATTGACTATGCACAATGAGCAACAATATATCAAAGAAGTTATGCTTTTAGGTGCAAAAGGTTATTTACGCAAAGATACATTAGATACAGAATTGTTTAAAGCATTAAGAACTTTAGCTGAAGGAAGACGTTATTTAGCAGAAAATGATGCAAATAGTTTATTAGATAGTTTGATGTATATCCCACCGAAGAAAGAAAGCTTATCTTCACGTGAAGAAGAAGTTTTAAATTATATAGTTAGAGGATATTCTTTATCGGATATAGCACAGAAATTATGTTTATCTGTAAAAACTATTTCAACATATAAAACGCGAATAATGACTAAGTTGAACTGCAAACAGAATTCAGATTTAGTGAATTATGCTTTAAAGAATAATATTTTAGATAAGTATTGATTTTTTTAAATTTATTTTAGGGCAAATGTAGTGATTTTAGATTATTTTAGTGATAAGAATTAAAAGAGGCGAATTTTTTTGAAAGATATACGATTAATTATAGGTATAGTTACGATTATGCTTTTTGTATTTGTGGCTTTTCAATCATGTGGAGCTTATGCCACAGTAAAAAGTAGTAATGGTATAGGTAATATAGGGATAATAATTTCTTTTGTGGCGTTGATTGCTGCTTTAATCTGTATAAATACAAGAGATGCTTATAGCGGAGCTTTTATAAGTGCTGTTTTTTATGCCTTAGCAGGTTTTTTAGGTTTGTTTAATTTTACAAATCATAAAATTGTTTTTGTCTATGGTTTCATGTTTATAATGTTTTCTATTTTTTCTGTTTTAATAGGAATAAAACAGAAAAATGCTTCAAATTAGTATTTTTAGGGATTTTTTATCAAGTGTATAAGTTTTTATGCTTATACACTTTTTTTATAAATGTCTTTTAGTTATTTTAGTTAGATATTTGAGAAAATAGACAATTGTAATAGTTGCATTACTATATACAATGAAGTGTAAATATAGTAATATATTTATAAGTTGAATATTATGTTTATTGAGGACTGTACAATATTGTACAGTCCCCTTTATCGTATCCAAAATAGTCAATAGAGAAAAGGTTGATAAATGAATGAATATACTCTTTCCTGCATTAGCTAAAGAGGTAACTTTAACTAAGATAAATGAATGTTTTAACCAAGATTACGGTCAAAATTATATTTATGGCTTAGCAGGTACACAAAAACATGTAGTTATTGCTAATGCATATAAACAAAATCCTAAAACGACAATTATTATTACACATAATCAAGATGGTGTAGAAGAATGGTATAATGATTTTTCTTCATTATTGCCAGAAGCATCTATTTGGGAATTGCCAGCATTAGATGTTATGTCTGTAAGTGCTACAGCAAAAAGTTTAGAATTAAAAGCTAAGAGAATGAAAATTTTGGGAATGCTCACAAGAAAAGAGCCTGTCATTATTTTAGCGACGACAAATGCTGCTATGCAAAAAGACATGTCTCGTCAGGATTTTGAAAATTCTAGTGTGCAAATAGAACTCAATAAAGAATACGAACATGATAAAATTTTAGAACAATTAGTATCTTTAGGTTATGAACGTGTAGATAAAGTCGAACAAATAGGGCAATTCAGCGCTCGCGGTGGAATTATAGATATTTATCCTATAAATTCAGATACGCCTATACGTATTGAGTTTTTTGACAGTGAAATAGAGTCCATACGTGAATTTGCTATAGATAGTCAATGTTCTTTGCGCAATATAGCTAAATGTGAAATCTTGCCATTAATGCAAATGGACGATACAGGCTCACCAGCTATATTTTTATCTTATTTAAATAAAGATTGTAATGTAATTTTAGATGAACCACTACATTTAAAAGAAGCTGTTGAAGGCAGTATAAAAGAAAATCCAGAGATAAAAGAATTTGTCTATGACTGGAATTATATTTTAACTTCTGCGAAAAAGCATAATATTATTTATATGTCTTTGATGATGCAAAGAATAGCAGATACAGAGCCAGAACAGCTCATCAGTGTAGCAGTAAAATCTACAGCACCTTTTCAAAAGCAGATGCATTTATTAGGTGAAGAAATTAAAAATTGGCTAGAACAAAAAAATGAAATATTGATTTGTTTGGGCGATAAGACAAAAATAACATATTTACAAGATGTATTAGAGCAACAAAAAATACCTGTATCACGAGAAAGTGAGCCAAAAGAATTATCCAAAGATAGAGTTACATTTATCGTAGGTTCACTTTTAAATGGTTTTGAATTCCCTCAATCTCGATTGGTGGTAATCACAGAAAAAGATATATTAGGTCGTCAAAAGAAAAAGTTAAGACCACGTCAATCGGGTAAAAATAAAAATGATAAAATAGCTCATTTTAGAGATATAAATATTGGCGATTATGTTGTACATGTAAATCATGGTATTGGTAAATATCTAGGTGTGGAAACATTGACAATAGGCAATGTCCATCGTGATTATTTACATATAAAATACAGCGGTACAGATAAATTATTCGTGCCAACAGACCAAGTACATTTAATCCAAAAATATATTGGCTCTGAAGGTGATGTACCTCGTTTATCTAAGATGAATGGTACAGCATGGAAAAAAGCAAAGGCAAAAGCAAAAGCTTCTGTAGAAAATATTGCTAAAGATTTAATCAATCTCTATGCAGAACGTAAAAATGGCAAAGGTTTTGCATTTGCTCCAGATACGCCATGGCAAAAAGAATTTGAAGATGCTTTTCCTTATGAAGAAACTCCTGACCAATTAAAAGCGATAGCAGAGATAAAAGCAGATATGGAAAAACCTGTTCCTATGGATAGACTTTTATGTGGTGATGTAGGCTTTGGTAAAACAGAAGTAGCCATTAGAGCTGCTTTTAAAGCTGTAATGAGCAATAAACAAGTTGCTGTATTAGTGCCGACTACTGTATTAGTGCAACAACATTATCAGACTTTTAGCAATCGTTTTAATGATTTTGGACCGAAAATCGGCATTATTTGTAGATTTAATAGCCCAAAAGAACAAAAGAAAGTTTTAGAAGATTTGGCAACAGGTCAAATTGATATCTTGATTGGTACTCATGCTATTTTAAATGAGAAGAAAGTAAAATTTAAAGATTTAGGTTTATTGATTGTTGATGAAGAACAGCGTTTTGGCGTAAAACAAAAAGAAAAAATAAAACGCATAAGTAAAAATATCGATGTATTATCCTTGAGTGCAACGCCTATACCACGTACACTCCATATGTCTCTTGTAGGTGCTAGAGATATGTCTGTTATCGAAACTCCACCGCAAGAGCGTTTCCCTGTGCAGACTTATGTAATTGAAAATAATGATATGATTATCAAAGACGCTATTAAGCGTGAAGTTCGCCGTGGTGGTCAGGTATATTTTATTTACAATAGAGTAGAAACTATAGATAAGATGTATTTGCATTTATTATCTATGCTTCCTGATGTAAAAATAGGGATAGCTCATGGTCAGATGAGTGAAGAAGAATTAGAAAGGGCTATGCTCAATTTTTATGAAGGAAAATATGATATCTTATTGGCTACAAGCATTATTGAAAATGGTTTAGATGTATCAAATGCTAATACTATAATTATCTATGATGCAGATTATTTTGGTCTATCTCAGCTCTATCAGATGCGAGGTCGTGTAGGTCGTTCAAAACAAATGGCATTTGCATATTTTATTTATCAGAAAGATAAAATCTTATCTGAAATGGCAGAAAAGAGATTGCAGGCAATAAAAGAATTTGCTCAATTAGGTTCTGGATTTAAAATCGCTATGCGAGATTTAGAAATTCGCGGTGCTGGTGATTTATTAGGTTCTCAACAACATGGTCATATTTCTAGTGTAGGTTTTGAGATGTATTGTCGTCTATTAGAAGAAGCAGTAGAAACATTGCAAACAGGTAAAGAGCCAGAAAAAGTAGTAGAACCGATAATTGAATTGAAAGAAGATGCTTATTTAGATGGAGAATATATAAATGACGCCACTAATAAGATTGAAATTTATCAACGCATTGCAGCGATACGAACAGACGAACATGCAGACCAATTAGAGGAAGAATTAATCGACCGTTTTGGTGCATTGACTGAACCTGTAAAGAAAATAATGCAAGTAGCACGATTGAAAAATTATGCTCGTAAATTAAAAATAAAATCTATTATTGAAAAACCTGCTTTTGTGGAAATATGTTTTGATAAAGCACCAAATATAGAGCCAGAAAATATGCTTTTAGCGAAAAAGCAATTTGATAATCTATTAAAATTTGTGCCAAAACAAAATACGATACAGATAAAAATTACGCCAATAAATAAAAAACATATAATAAATCTATGTTTAAAAGTAGTAAAAGTTTTAACAGGTGAAAAATTACAGAAGATGACTCTTAAAAAAGAGGAGAAAAAATAATGAAAAAATATGAAAGTATTTATCATGATTTATTGGCTTTGATTGAAAATAATAAAATTAAAGCTGGAGAAAAATTGCCTAGTGAGTTTGATTTACAAAATAAATATCAAGCTTCACGAGATACAATTAGAAAAGCATTATTATTATTATCTCAAAATGGATATATTCAAAAATCACAGGGAAAAGGTTCAATTGTATTAGATATCAATAGATTTAATTTTCCAGTATCAGGGCTTACTAGTTTTAAAGAAATTGCAAGTGATATAAAAGGCAAAGTTGAAACTATCGTGCATACTTGTGAATGTATTGAGCCAGATGAAGAAATAAAAAAATTATTGATGTTAAAAAGTGGTACTAAAGTTTGGTATATAGAACGTGTACGTAAAATAAATGGAGAAGCTGTGATTTTTGATACGGATATTTTGAATGCTGATATCGTATCTAATTTAACAGTGGATATAGTACAAAATTCTTTATATGAATACATTGAAAATACTTTAGGTTTAAGAATTGGCTATGCTAAAAAAGAGATAACATGTAGAGCTATAAATTCTCGAGATGAAAAATTAATGGACTTAAAAAATTATGATATGTTGATTAATATAGCTTCTTTCGTATTTTTAGAAGATACAACATTATTTCAATACACTTTATCTAGACATAGACCAGATAAATTTCGCTTTAGTGATTTTGCACGTAGAACAAGACAAAATTTTATTTAATATGCTCATTTACCTTATAACTTTTTGTTATAAGGTATTTTTTTATTATTGACAAACTTGTACGTACATGATATATTTAAGATGTTTAATAGATGTACGTACAAGTTAAGGGGCTTTGAGAGATTAAGGAGGATATTATGTCGAAATTTACAGAAGATGCAAAATTATTATTAGAATATATCGGAGGTAAAGATAATATAAAAGCGGTAACACATTGTGTAACACGTATGCGCTTTGTATTGATTGATGAGAAAAAAGCTGATGTGAAAAAAATTGAAAGTTTAAAATCAGCAAAAGGAACTTTTATTCAAGAAGGACAATTCCAAATTATTATCGGTAATGAAGTTAGTGAGTTTTATAATGAATTCACTAAAATTGCAGGCATTGATGGTGTAAGTAAAGATGCAGTAAAAGCGGCAGCAAAATCCAATCAGACATTTGTACAAAAATTGATGGCAAATTTAGCAGAAATATTTACACCACTTATTCCAGCACTTATCTGTGGTGGTCTTATTTTAGGCTTTAGATCGGTTATTGGTGATATTAAATTAGTTGAAGATGGTACAAAAACTTTAGTCGAAACTTCTCAGTTTTTTACAGGTTTATATAGCTTTTTATGGTTGATAGGTGAAGCGATTTTCCATTTCTTACCAGTGGGCATTGTGTGGTCTATCACTAGAAAAATGGGAACTACACAAATTTTAGGTATTATTTTAGGTTTGACTTTAGTATCTCCACAATTATTAAATGCTTATAATATGGCACCGGGAACTGTTCCTCCTGTATGGGATTTTGGTTTTGTTCAAATTGAAATGGTAGGTTATCAAGCACAAGTAATACCTGCTATTTTAGCTGCATTTATTTTAGTTTATTTAGAAAAATTCTGGCGTCGCATTACACCTGATTATATTTCTATGATAATTGTGCCTTTATTTAGCTTAATACCAGCTGTAATTTTGGCACATACAGTAGTAGGCCCTATTGGTTGGGCTATCGGTTCTTTTATTGCTAATGCTGTTTATGCAGGTCTTACTTCTAGTTTTGGTTGGCTTTTTGCTGGTGTATTTGGTTTCTTCTATGCTCCACTTGTTATCACAGGTTTGCATCATATGACAAATGCTATTGACCTTCAACTTATGAGTCAATTCAATGGTACAATTTTATGGCCAATGGTAGCACTTTCTAATATCGCTCAAGGTTCAGCAGTATTAGCTATGATTTTCTTGCAACGCAAAAATGAACGTGCAAAACAGATTAATGTTCCAGCTTGTATTTCCTGTTATTTAGGTGTTACAGAACCTGCTTTATTTGGGGTAAACTTAAAATATGGTTTTCCATTTATTTGTGGTTTAGTTGGTTCTTGTATTGCAGCTATGATTTCTGTATCTAGTGGAGTTATGGCAAGTTCTATCGGTGTTGGCGGTATACCAGGCATTTTATCTATTAAACCTCAATTTATGTTTATGTTCTTTATCGCTATGATTGTAGCTTTTTGTATCCCATTTATTTTGACTACAGTTGTGGGTAAGAAAAAATTAACTAGCGAAGATATCTCTGGTGTGGATATTAAACAAGCAGAATTTACAGAAACTGAAAATATTGATAGTGAAGAAAATAAAGTAGATACAGTAGCAGAAAATTTCCAAGCACCAATAACAGGTATTACTAAAAAATTAAGTGATATTGAAGATAAAGGTTTTGCTAGCGGTGCTATGGGCGAAGGTTTTGCTATTGAAATGCAAGATGGAAAAGTAGTAGCTCCATTTTCTGGTGAAGTCATGGTATGTTTCCCAACAGGTCATGCTTATGGTTTAAAATCAAATGATGGTAAAGAAATTTTAATTCATATTGGCATGGATACAGTAGAACTTGATGGAAAAGGTTTTGATGTAAAAGTACAGGCAGGTCAAAAGATAAAACAAGGTGATGTTTTAGTTAATGTAGATATAGATTATGTAAAATCTCAAGGAAAATCTTTAGTAACACCAATTGTATTTACAGACGGACGTAAAGTCGAACTTTTACAAGAAAATGTAGCTGTAAACGCTGGAGATGAAAATATAATAAAATTATAATTATCTATAGATGGTATTTGATGAGATAAAACATTAGAAGGAAGGCATTTTTTCTATGAATGATTTTAAAAAGAAAGTAGTATATCAGATTTATCCAAAATCTTTTAAAGATACAAATGGCACAGGTACAGGCGATTTAAAAGGCGTAATCGAAAAATTAGATTATTTACAAGCTTTAGGTGTAGATTATATTTGGCTTACTCCATTTTATGTATCACCACAAAATGATAACGGCTATGATGTGGCAGATTATTATAATATTGATCCTAGTTATGGGACTATGGAAGATGTAGAAAATTTAATTGCTGAAGCGAAAAAACGCAATATTTATTTGATGATGGACATGGTATTCAATCATGTATCTACAGAACATATTTGGTTTAAAAAAGCTATGGCAGGAGAAGAAAAATATTTAAATTATTTTTTCTTCAAACAAGGTAAAGCAAATAATCAACCACCTACAAATTGGAATAGTAAATTTGGTGGCCCTGCATGGGAATATGTGGAAAAATTTGATAAATGGTATTTGCACTTATTCGATAAAACACAGGCTGATTTAAATTGGGAAAATCCTGAAGTTCGTGAAGAAGTAAAAAATATCGTGCGTTTTTGGATGGAAAAAGGCGTAAAAGGTTTCCGTTTTGATGTCATTAATTTAATCAGTAAGGCTGGTTTTGAAGATGATTTCTCTGTAGATGGAGATGGCAGAAGTTTTTATACAGATGGGCCACGCATTCATGAATTTTTGCAAGAATTAGCTAGAGATAGTTTTGCAAAAGACAAAGATATCATCACTGTTGGTGAAATGAGTAGCACTACTATGGAAAATTGTTATAAATACGCTGGTGAAAAAACAGGCGAACTTTCTATGGTATTTACTTTCCATCATTTAAAAGTGGATTTTATGGGCAATGAAAAATGGGTACTTGTGCCAACTGACTTTATGAAGTTGAAACAGTTGATTTTTGATTGGCAGATAAATATGGAAAAAAATAATGCGTGGAATGCTGTTTTTTGGTGCAATCATGACCAGCCACGTGTAATATCTCGCTTTGGTAGTGATGATAAATATCACAAAGAATCAGGCAAAATGTTGGCAACATTAATACATTGTTTGCGAGGAACACCATATATTTATCAAGGTGAAGAAATCGGAATGACTAATCCTCATTTTAAATCTATTGAACAATATCGCGATGTAGAAAGTTTAAATCATTATCAAATTTTACAAGATAAAGGCATGACAAAAGAGCAAGCTTTGATGATTTTAGATGTACATTCTCGTGATAATTCAAGAACTCCTATGCAATGGGACGATAGTATAAATGCAGGATTTACAACAGGAACTCCTTGGATACAGACAGCAGATAACTACACTGAGATAAATGTAAAAAATAGTTTAGAAGATAAGGACTCTATTTTCTATTATTATCAAAAATTAATTCAGTTGCGTAAAAATTATGATGTGATAGCTTATGGAGGTATAAAACCATTACTTCGCGAAGATAAAAGAGTATTTGCTTATGAACGCAATTATAAAGGTCAAAAATTAATTGTAATCTGTAATTTCTATCCAACAACATATGAAATAGAATTGCCATATGACCTTTCAAATTACAAATGCATATTAAATAATTATAAAAATGAAGCAAAAGCAAAAAAAATTGCATTAAAACCTTATGAAACCTTAGTTTATTGCAATCTTTGATTGACAAATCACTTTTCTTGCTTTATATTTATAGTAATCACAATCCATAGTAACCGCACGGTTTTCCACAGCGGTTACTTTTTTTCTGAAAGAAGTGGAAGGTATAATATGGGACAAATAACAATTGTAGGCTTAGGACCAGGCGATTTTGGTCTTATTACTTTAGATACTTGGGATAAAATAACAAATACAGATAAATTGATTTTGCGTACTGCTATTCACCCTACAGTAGCTGAATTAGATAAACGAAATGTAGTTTATACTTCTTGTGATGAATTTTATGAACAAGGGGCTTCTTTTGATGATGTGTATAATAGCATTGCTCAAAAATTGATTGAAGAAGCTAAAAATGGTCATGATGTAGTATATGCTGTTCCAGGTAGTCCACTTGTTGCAGAAAGAACAGTAGTGATTATCAGACAAAAAGCCAAAGAAGCTGATGTAAAATTAAACATCATGCCAGGTATGAGCTTTATGGAAGTTTTATATCAGCGTTTAAATATAGACCCTATTGATGGGCTCACTATTTTAGATGCTTGCGATTTAGAAAACTTGCCAAGTGAAATGCCATCAGCACTTGTAATCACGCAAGTATATAATCAGCATGTAGCTTCAGATACAAAATTGACTTTGATGGAAAATTATCCAGAAGATTATCCGGTGACATTTATTCGCAATTTGAGTTTGCCAGATGAAGAAATTCGCGAAATTCCTCTATATGAATTAGACCGTCAACCTCATATTGATCATTTGACAAGTTTATATATAGGAAAAATGCCAAAAAATGAGCAAACTTTTGATTTAGAGCCATTAGAAGATGTTGTGAAAACACTTCGTAGTCCAGGCGGTTGTCCATGGGATATCGTGCAGACACATAAATCTCTTCGTCGCAACTTGATTGAAGAAGTTTATGAAGTTATTGAAGCTATCGATTTAGAAGATGAAAAATTGCTCTGTGAAGAACTTGGCGATTTATTGATGCAAGTAGTATTCCATGCTCGTATGGCAGAAGAAGCTAAGTTATTCTCCATGCAAGATGTTATCGATGGTATAACAGAAAAATTAATTCGCCGTCATCCACATGTTTTTGGTGATATCGATGTAAAAGATGCAGGCGAAGTTTTAGCTAATTGGGAAGCTATCAAACAGGCTGAAAAAACAGAAAGAACTTCAATATTAGATGGTGTGCCAAAAGATTTACCATCACTTATGGCTGCTTATAAATTGCAACATAAGGCAGCAAAAGTAGGTTTTGATTGGCCAGACATTGATCCTGTATGGGATAAATTAGAAGAAGAACTTCGTGAATTAGAAGAAGCTATTGTCGATGGACAAAAAGAAAAGATAGAAGAAGAACTAGGCGATGTTTTATTTACAATTGTAAATATTTCTCGTTTCTTAGAAATAGACCCAGAAGTGGCTTTAACTGGCACAAATCGCAAATTTAGAAGAAGATTTTCCTATATTGAAGAAAAAGTAAAAGCTAAACAACAAAATTGGGAAAGTTTATCTTTGATTGATTTAGATGAATTGTGGCAAGAAGCTAAACTTCAAGATGAAAAATAATTAAATAAATATAAATAAGGACTTGATTAAGTCCTTATATGATGAGATAATAAGGTGGTTTTATAATCTCATGATATAAGGATTTAATGTTGTGAAATAATCCTTACAAAATAAGAGTTTTGCCGTAATTTATATATAAATTAGACTCTTATTTAGAGGAAATACCTCTTTAGCGGCGAACAATTATATCTGATAATAATTTTAAAGGAGGCTATCTTCGTGAATAAATCCGAATTAGTAGCAAGTGTTGCTGAAGTAGCAGAATTAACAAAAAAAGATGCAGAAAAAGCTGTTAACGCTGTTTTTGCAAGTGTACAAAAAGCTCTTGTTGAAGATGACAAAGTACAAATTATTGGTTTTGGTACTTTCGAAGTTAGAACTCGTGCAGCTCGTAAAGGTCGTAACCCACAGACTGGCGAAACTATCGAAATTCCTGCTTCCAAAAACCCAGTATTCAAAGCTGGTAAAGCTTTAAAAGAAGCTGTAAATCAGTAATTCTTAATTGAATAAACGTTAAGAAATGATAAAGTCGAGTTTTTAATATCACGTGATATTTAGACTCGGCTTTATTTTTTAGAATGATGAAGAATGGTGAAGTTTATGGAGAAAATAGCTTTAATCACAGGTGGGACATCTGGTATAGGTCTTGAATGTGCTAAAAAATTTTTAGTAAATAAAATAAATGTGATTTTAGTAGGTAGAAATAAAGATAAATATATAGAAGCTAGAAAATATTTAAAATCATTTATCACAAAAGATGTATTTTGCGACTTTATTCAAGCAGATATCAGCAGTGCTAAAAATTGTAAAATCATCATAGATACAGTGATTGAGAAATATAAAAAACTAGATATTTTAGTTAATAATGCAGGGATTTATCTGGAAAATGCTATTGAAGATGTAGAAGAAGATGAATTTGATAGAATTATGAGTATAAATTTAAAAGGGGCTTATTTTTTATGTAAATATGCTGTTCCTCATTTGAAAAAACAAGGAGAGAATGCTTCTATCGTAAATGTATCTTCTGATGCAGGCATTAATGGAAATTTCTTTTGCAGTGCGTACTGTGCTTCTAAAGGTGGTTTGACCGTATTTACAAAAGCTTTAGCCTTGGAATTAGCACCGTATAAGGTCAGAGCAAATTGCGTTTGCCCTGGAGATATAGATACACCACTTACGCGAAATCAATTTGCAGGTGATGTGGAAGAAGGCATAAAAGAAGCGAGTAGTTTATATCCTATAGGAAGAATAGGCAGACCAGAAGAAGTAGCAAATGTAATTTATTTTTTGGCAAGTCCAGAAGCTAGTTTTGTAACAGGGGCTGTATGGAGCGTTGATGGCGGAATTACAGCTTGTTAAATAAAAGCCACATTATATTAAATTTAAATAATATAATGTGGCTTTATTATTATGCTAAAGCTTGAGCTAAATCACGGAGAATATCATTTATATTTTCAAGACCTATAGAAAGGCGAATTGTATTTGGCTTTATGCCAGAAGCAGATAATTCTTCTGTAGTCATTTGTGAGTGAGTAGTGCTAGCTGGGTGAATTACGAGGGATTTCGCATCTGCTACGTTGGCAAGTAAGGAGAATAATTGGAGTCTATCAATAAAATCTTGGGCATCTTTTGATGTGCCTTTGATTTCAAATGTGAAGATAGAGCCACCGTCATTAGGCAAATATTTTTGATATAAATCATGGTCGAAGCGTGAGGTAATAGAAGGGTGATTGATATTTTCAACTTTATCGTGATTTTGTAAAAATTCAATGACTTTAAGTGTATTTTGTACATGGCGTTCTACACGTAAAGATAAGGTTTCTAATCCTTGTAAAAGTAAAAATGCATTAAATGGAGAGATACAAGCACCTAAATCTCGAAGTAAAATGGCACGAACTTTAGTGATAAAAGCGAGCTTTCCTGTAGCTTTAGTGAAAGATATTCCATGATAACTAGGATTAGCTTCGACTAAAGAAGGGAATTTATTACTTTTTTCCCAATCGAAATTGCCACTATCTACGATAATTCCACCTAGAGAAGTGCCATGACCACCAATGAATTTAGTAGCAGAATGAATGATGATATCAACACCATATTCGATAGGTCGTACAAGATATGGTGTAGCAAATGTATTATCTACAACAGCAGGAATGTTATATTTATGTGCTAAATTAGCTAAAGCTTCTAAATCGGCAACATCACTATTTGGATTGCCTAAAGTTTCAAAATAAATACATTTTGTATTTTCTGTGATAGCATTTTCGACTTCATCTAGATTATGAATGTCGACAAATGTCGTATTTATACCAAAATCCACTAAAGTATGAGCAAAAAGATTATATGTTCCTCCATATACTGTTTTTGAGCAGACAATATGATCTCCTACTTTAGCGAGAGCTTGTATTGTATAGGCTATAGCGGCAGCACCTGAAGCTACAGCCAAAGCTCCTGCACCACCCTCAAGACTAGCAATGCGCTTTTCTAATACTTCTTGAGTGGAATTAGTTAATCTACCATAAATATTACCGCCTTCTTTTAAGGCAAATCTATCAGCAGCTACTTGACAATTATCAAATACATAAGAGGTCGTTTGATAAATGGGTACAGCACGAGAATTTGTTATAGGGTCAGATATTTCTTGACCTATATGTAATTGTTTAGTTTCAAAAGCCCAATTATTTGTATCTAATTTTTTTGTCATCATAAAACTCTCCTTTTAAAATATATTTATCCTATTATAAAACTATGAATAACTTATAAAAAAATAACATCATCACATAAAAATATTTACAATATGATGATGTTATTGAGTTTGAAATATTATTCTTCAAATAATGGTGTAGAGAGATAACGTTCACCTGTATCGGGAAGAAGCACAACAATATTTTTGCCAACATTTTCTGGACGTTTGGCAACTTGAGTAGCTGCCCAAAGTGCGGCACCAGAAGAAATGCCAGTCAAAAGACCTTCTGTTTTAGTTAATTCTTTACTAGCTGTAAAACATACTTCATTGTCTACAGTTATGATTTCATCATAGATAGAAGTATCTAAAGTATTTGGTATAAAGCCAGCTCCAATACCTTGAATTTTGTGAGCCCCTGCTTTACCGGTTGTTAATACAGCAGAAGTTTGAGGTTCAATACCAATGATTTTTATACTAGGATTTTGTTCTTTGAGATATTTTCCTGTACCGCTTAAAGTACCGCCTGTACCAATACCAGCAACGAAGATATCAACTTTACCATCAGTATCTTGCCAGATTTCTGGGCCAGTCGTCATGTAATGAGCTTGGCGATTGACTAAATTAGTGAATTGTCCAGGAATAAAGCTATTAGGTATATCTTTTGCTAATTCTTCAGCTTTTTGGATAGCTCCTGCCATGCCTTTGCTACCTTCTGTTAATATAAGCTCAGCGCCATAAGCCTTCATGAGTTTTCTGCGTTCAATACTCATTGTTTCTGGCATAGTGATGATGATTTTATAACCTTTACTTGCAGCTACAGCACAAAGACCAATACCAGTGTTGCCACTTGTTGGCTCAATGATAGTGGAATTAGGTTTTAAAATACCGCGATTTTTAGCATCTTCAATCATGGCTTTGGCAATTCTATCTTTGGCACTACCAGCAGGATTAAAATATTCTAATTTCACTAATAAATTAGCTTTTATATCATGGAGTTTATTGTAATTATTAATTTGAACAAGAGGTGTATGACCTACTAGTTCCATAAAATTATGATAAATTTTCATGGTAATGACCTCCTTTAATATGTATTTTCATAGTGAATAAGTATGAATTAATTATAAACGATAAAATTATATTTGTCAATTTTATTTTGTATAATTGTAAACTGTTTAGGGTAAATTTTTTCTTGCTCATTTTCTATTATTGTGATATTATATCAAGCGTACACAATAGTACAAAGAAGAAAAACAATGAAAGAGATAGTAAATTAAAAATAAAAGTTACAGAGAGCCATGTATTGCTGGAAATTGGTACAAGTAGTTTTTAATGGAAAATCACTCTGGAGTTACAGGTTGAAATTAATTTTTAAGAATAGACCGTGTCGGGTCCCTCCGTTAAAGGGGTTGCATATGTTGGTATGTGAAATAGGTGGTATAATGACAGCACAGCTTTCATCCTGTTTTGGATGAAGGCTTTTTTTAGTTATGTATTACAGTTGCTCTTGTCCTATTTGGCAAGAGTTTTTTTCATATACTGGAATTTTTATTTATTATTTGTATACAGAGGAGGCTTTTTTGTGTATAACAAAGTTGATACCAATCTAAATTTCGTAGAACGCGAAAAAGAAATTGAAAAATTCTGGGAAGAACACGATATATTTAAAAAACAAGTACATCAACATGAAGATGCAGATGTATTCACATTTTATGATGGACCACCAACAGCAAATGGTAAACCTCATATTGGACACGTTTTAACTCGTGTAATCAAAGATATGATTCCTCGTTATCAAGCAATGAAAGGTCATAAAACTATCCGTAAAGCTGGTTGGGATACACATGGTCTTCCAGTAGAACTTGAAGTTGAAAAATTATTAGGCATCAATGGTAAAGAACAAATTGAAGAATATGGTATTGAACCTTTCGTAGAAAAATGTAAAGAAAGCGTTTGGAAATACGAAGGTATGTGGGAAGAATTCTCCAAAGCTGTAGGCTATTGGGCAGATATGAAAGATCCATATGTTACATACCATAATGATTATATTGAATCTGTATGGTGGGCATTAAAAGAAATTTGGAATAAAGGTCTTTTATATAAAGGGCATAAAATCGTTCCATACTGCCCTCGCTGTGGTACACCGCTTTCTTCTCACGAAGTAGCTCAAGGATATAAAGATGTAAAAGAAAAATCTGCATTTGTAAGATTTAAAGCAAAAGGTGAAGATGCTTATTTCCTCGCATGGACAACTACTCCATGGACTCTTCCATCTAACCTTGCACTTTGCGTAAATCCAGAAATCACTTATGTAAAAGTAAAACAAGGCGATTACACTTATTACATGGCTAAAGAACTTTGCGAAAAAGTTTTAGGCGAAGATTATACAATCCTCGAAGAAATGCCAGGTAAATCTCTTGAATATAAAGAATATGAACCACTTTATCCATATGCTTTAAATAAATTAAATGGTAAAAAAGCATTTATCGTAACTTGTGATGATTATGTAACAACTACAGATGGTTCTGGTATCGTTCATATGGCTCCTGCATTCGGTGAAGATGACTCCCGTGTTTGCCGTGAATATGGTATTGCTTTCGTACAATTCGTTGACGCTAAAGGTTGCATGACAGCAGATACTGATTGGCCAGGCGTATTTGTAAAAAAAGCAGATCCAAAAATTTTAAAAGACTTAGAAGAAAAAGGATTATTATTCTCTGCACCTAACTTTGAACATAGTTATCCACATTGCTGGCGTTGCGATACTCCACTTTTATACTATGCACGTGAAACATGGTTCATTCGTATGACAGCTGTTCGCGATAAATTAATTGCTAATAATAAAACAATCAACTGGATTCCTGAATCTATCGGTAAAGGTCGTTTTGGCGATTGGCTCGAACATGTTCAAGATTGGGGCTTATCTCGTAACCGTTATTGGGGTACTCCGCTTAATATCTGGGAATGTGAATGCGGTCATCAACATGCAATCGGTTCTATCGAAGAATTAAAATCCATGTCTGATAATTGCCCTGATGATATTGAATTACATCGTCCATTCATTGATGCTGTAACTATTAAATGTCCTCATTGTGGTAAAGAAATGCATCGTGTTCCAGAAGTTATTGACTGCTGGTTTGATTCTGGTTCCATGCCTTTTGCACAATGGCATTATCCATTTGAAAATAAAGAACTCTTTGAAGAACAATTCCCAGCAGATTTCATCTCTGAAGCAGTAGACCAAACTCGTGGTTGGTTCTATTCTCTAATCGCTATTTCCACATTACTCTTTGACAAAGCTCCTTATAAAAACGTTATCGTATTAGGTCACGTTTTAGATGCTCAAGGTCGTAAAATGAGTAAATCCAAAGGTAATGCAGTAGAACCAATGAAAGCTTTAGCTCAACATGGTGCAGATGCTATCCGTTGGTATTTCTATGAAAATAGTGCTCCATGGCTTCCAAATCGTTTCCATGATGCTGCTGTTCAAGAAGGTCAACGTAAATTCATGGGTACATTATGGAATACTTACGCATTCTTTGTACTCTATGCTAATATTGATAAATTTGATGTATCTAAATACAGCCTTGAATATGATAAACTTTCTGTATTAGATAAATGGTGCTTATCTCGTCTTAACACTTTAATTAAAACTGTAGATGAAGATTTAAATAGCTATAAAATCACAGAAGCTGCAAAAGCTCTTCAAGAATTTGTAGATGAACTTTCTAACTGGTATGTAAGAAGAAGCCGTGATCGTTTCTGGGCTAAAGAAACAGACCAAAACAAAATCAATGCTTACATGACTTTATATACTGCACTTACAACAGTTATTAAACTTGCAGCTCCAATGATTCCATTTATGACAGAAGCTATTTATCAAAACCTTGTTTTAAATAGTGAAAAAGATGCACCAGAAAGCGTACATCTTTGTGCTTATCCTGTTGCAAATGAAGCATTCATTGATAGCGAACTTGAAAAAACTATGGACTTAGTATTGAAAGCTGTAGTTTTAGGTCGTGCTGCTCGTAATGAAGCAAATATCAAAAACCGTCAGCCAATCGCTCTTATGTATGTAAAAGCTCCATTTGAACTCAATGAATTCTATACAAAAATTGTAGAAGAAGAATTAAATGTTAAAAAAGTAGAATTCAAAGACAATATGGACGAATATTTGAACTATGAAATCAAACCACAGTTCAAAGTATTAGGTCCAAAATACGGCAAACAGATGAAAGAAATTGCTGCTATTCTAGCTAAAGTTGATGGACAAAAAGCTAAAGTTGAACTTGAAACTACAAAAACATTGAAATTAGAACTTTCTTCTGGTGAAATCACACTTGTACCTGAAGACCTTGACGTAAAAATGACTCAAACAGAAGGTTTTGCAGCTCAGCGTGATGGTGATGTAACAATTGCTATTTCTACAGTATTAACAGATGAACTCATTGAAGAAGGTTTCGTTCGTGAAATCATCAGTAAAGTTCAGACAATGCGTAAAGAAAATGGCTTTGAAGTAACTGATAGAATTACAGTATTTGCTCAAGGTAATGAAAAAATTGTTAAATTAATGCAGGATAATGCAGAAACAATTAAGAAAATTACTTTAGCAGATGAACTTGTTTACGATAAATTAGACGGCTTCACTAAAGAATGGAATATCAATGGTGAAAAAGTAACTTTAGGCGTAAAATAATAAATATGAAAATAAAAAGGAAGTCTATTATATAGACTTCCTTTTTTATTTGAAAATATTAATAGCCAAATTGTCTATGACGATTTAAGCTAAGTAATTTATAAAATTTATCAGTTACTTTACGATTATATGGTTCAAGTTCCATATTTTTTTTGAAAAGCATAAAAGAAACTTCATTAGAAGTTATATATTTAGCTAATCCTTTTTCTGTGAATTCATGTAAAATATCTAAATCAGATTTATCAATATATGGAATGAATAATTTCATCTTGCTATTGAGCCAATTCATATCTTCAGTGAAATTGCGTTTATTAGAATTAATTTTTTGATGAATGAAATTCAAATAGCGTTTAGCAATATGACTGAATACAGATGTGAAATTACCTTTGATGAAAGATGTCAATGCGCTAGGGTCTCTAAATTGATTGATAGGCATACCATCTAAGAAAATATCCAATTTTAAAGCAAAATCTTGAGCTTCTTTTAATTGATTTTGTTTGAGGAATTTACTGAGTTGAATAGATTCTAAATCCCAGCCATGTATGTTCAAAAATTCACTATAATGGCGCAAAACTAATTTATTATAAGGAGATAACTCAATAGTTTTTACGAAAATAACGTGAGCAAGCACAGGGTCTTGAAGACAAATTGCTTGACCACTTTCAGTAAGACGCAATAGTAGATATAAATCAGTTAAACAGAGGCGATAACAATCGTCTTTCATGAGTTCTTCATAAGCTAATAATAAATGATTTGCTTCAATTTTTTCTACTGCGGAAAGTCTATCATAAGATTCTATTGTTTTTAAATATTTTGTGCCAGCTTCTAAAAAAGACATATAAAAAACCTCCATTACTACAATTTATATAACGATTAATTTTTGTTATTGCAGTTATGATTTATAATAATACACTATTTAATTAAATTTTGCAATAATTTTCTATATTTAAATTAATGAAAAAATGAAAATACAAAATACATTATATAGAATAAAAAATAGGCTAATAAAAAGAAAAATTTATTAGCCTAAAAGTTTTATTCTAGCAAAGGAGAAGCTTTTGCATCAGTCAATAATATATTTGTTTCAATTACACTTAAATGTCTTTGAAGTGCATACATGATTATAGTATCCCATGGATTGCGTGGGTATAAAGAACTATGTTCAGCATAATTTAAAAGATGATTTGTTTCATCAATACTTAATTGCATAGCTATAGCAAGAGCTAATATGCGATTTCTAGCAGTATGTTTTTGCCCTGAAAAAATTTTATAAGCATAAGTTACAGGTAGACCAGATTTTTTGATAACATCTGATTTTGTTAAATTTTTTTGCGCTAAAAGTTCATCTAGATATTTAGGTAAGTTCATATCTAATAATTTATCTTTATTATTTTCTAAAAAAGTGTGAATATCTTTTTGTTGTTTTAAATCAGCACCTAATTTATCTGTGATTACTCCCATAAAAATACTTCCTTTGTTATTTTTAATTGATTTATATTATAATAAAATAACATTTTAAAGAATGCAATATTGATTAAATTATAGATAGTAGAGGTAAAAATAGTGCAATCAAAATTAGAAGCTAAATATTTACGAGAAATTGGAGAAAAAGTATATAGTTTTTTCTTTGAAAATCCTGAAATGGAAAATAATAATTTAGAATTTCGTGAAGGTCAATCAGAGATGGCTTGTGAAATAGTAGATGCCATAAGTCAAAAGAAAAATCTAGTGGTAGAAGCAGGTGTAGGGATTGGAAAATCTTTTGCTTATCTAGTGCCACTTATTTATTACAATTATTATTTACAAAAACCAGTGGTAATAGCTACTTCAACTATCACTTTGCAGGAACAATTACAAGGCGATATACGCTATATCATGGAGAAATTACAAATATTTCCAGAAGTTTTATTGGCTAAAGGTATGACTAATTTTATTTGTAGATATCATTTTAAAAGATTTTTTGATGATAGAGCAAATTTAAAGCAATATGAGAAAATATATGAATGTATAAATCAAGGTGGCAAAGAGCCAAGTGATTGGAATATTGAACTTCCTTTAGATTTATGGCAGAAATTTAGAATTAAAAATTATAATTATCGTGAATGTAAATATTGTGAATATCGAGATGTTTGTCATTATCATAATTTACGTTTAAATTTGAAAAAGACAAAGGGCATAATTATTTGCAATCAAGATATGCTCACTACTGATTTGCGTTTAAAGCGAGAAATGAAAGATGGTTTATTTACTGAAGAATTAAGCTTGATTGTCGTTGATGAAGCTCATAATTTGGAAGATAAAGTGCGTTCTTCATATACAGATATGTTGACTAGAAAGCAATTGGTAAATACATTGAAAAGATGCTATTTAAGCATAAAAAAAATACCACCTAATTTAGCTAAAAATATAGATGGTGTATTTAGAGATATAGATAAAATTTTTAGGATAATAGATAAGCAGATAAAATATCAAATACAACAGGCACAAAAACAATATCAAGATGCTGATAGATTTAAGATAAATATACCGATTGATTTATTGCAAAATGTATATAAAATAGCAGAAGCAATAATAATAGCACATGCTGTAAGTATTCGTAAAATTGGCGGAAAAATCAATAGTGATATGGAGATTATTTTAGACTTTTTCAAAGCATGGCAAGATGAAAAAAATTATATTGTCTGGGCTGAAGCGGCTAAAAATCCAATAATATATCTTTGTCCTACAAATGTAAATGAAAAAATCAATGAATTATTTTTTGGCGATAGAGTAAAACTGAGAAAAAATTTCCATACAATTTTTACTTCGGCGACTTTGACGAATTTAGCCAGTGAAGATTTGACGAAAGCATATAGTTATTTTATACAAAATACGATGTTTCCAATAAATGATAGCATATTATCAGAAGTGAAATATTCGCCATTTGCTTATGATAAACATGCAAAACTTTTTTATACAGATGATATTACAAGCCCTAGCAAAGATAGAGGAAAATTCATTGATGAAAGCATAGATTTAGTGAAAAAAATATTGGATATTTCTCAAGGAAAGGCTTTGATTTTGTTTACATCTAAAGCGGATATGAATGCTGTATATACAAGGTTAAAAACTTTGAATTTAAATTATACTTTAATTAAACAAAATGAAATATCTTCACAACAACAATTAATTCATAAATTTAAGCAAGATGTAAATTCCGTGTTACTAGGAACAGAAGTTTTTTGGGAAGGTATAAGCATAGAAGGTATAGCACTTTCGAATTTAATTATTTATAAATTGCCATTCCCACTGCCAGAACCAATCATCAATGAAAAATGTAAACGCAGTAAAAATCCTTTAGAGGAAGTATTAGTTCCAGAAATGATTATTAAATTAAAACAAGGTGTAGGTAGATTAATACGCAATAAAACAGATAAAGGCATAGTATCTATCATTGATTCGCGTCTAGGTGATAAATCAAAGGCAAGTTATAAAGAAAAAGTATGGCAAGCTTTGCCGATAAAACAAAGAACAAATAGCTTAAAAGAATTACAAAGTTTTTATGATAATTTATGATTAATAAACAGGAAATTCATCATTATAAAGATAGATAATATCTAGTATAGGTGAATAAAAGCTTATATCTATCATGTAGGGACCATTTTTATCTTTATCTAGAGTGCTATTTGTTGGAAGTCCATTGCTTAAATCAACTTTTTTAGAAAAATCTTCATAAAGCGTTTTATCGTATAATTTACTCTTTGATGATTTTTTTATTTCTTGTGTTATTGTAAAATTGGTAGATAAAAATTCATGGAAGAGCTTAGACATAATAAATTAACCTTTCTATAAAAAACATATATTTTTTATTAATAAAATTTAACTATATTGATAGTTAATATTATTTTAGCACATAAATAAAGCCTAGTAGTTAGTTTAATTTTAACTACTAGGCTTTATTTAGAGTGAGTTTTTTTCTTAAGCAATAGTTTTGCTTGAAATGAGTTTTTCTTTTTTAGTTGTTTTTATTTTTAATATTATAGCTATGATGAAGCTGATAATAAATAAAAATGCGAATACATAGAGGCAAAGTGCATAACTTTGAGTTGTTTCACGAATAAAGGATAATAAAAGTGGTCCTGCGATACCAGCCATGCCCCAAGCTGTGAGAATTCTGCCATGAATAGCGCTTAATTGTTTTGTGCCAAATAAATCGCTTAAATAAGCTGGCATACAAGAAAAGCCACCACCATAGCAAGAAACAATGATTAAAACTAATAATTGGAAGAAAAAGGCTTCAGTTGTATTAGCGAGTGCATAGAAAGCAAAAATTTCAATCAAGAAAAATAAAATATAAGTATTTCTACGACCAATATAATCGGAAACGCTAGACCAAGCGATACGACCAAAACCATTGATAAGTCCAATAACGCCAACCATAGAAGCAGCAGCAATTGGGCTCATATGAACTACTTCTTGAGCCATAGGAGAAGCTACAGCTAAAAGACCAATACCACAAGTAATATTAGTGAAGAATATCCACCAAAGCGCATAGAATTTCCAATCGCGAGTAGCTTCAGCTACGCTATATTGTTTTATTTCAACCATAGAATTAGAAGTTTTAACAGTTGTAGGTAAATATTTTTCTACGAATTCTTTTGGTGGAGGAGCGAGATATAAAGAAGAAGCTCCCATGATTAATATATAAGCACAGCCTAAAATGATGAAGTTAGTTACTAAGCCAAAATTGCTAACGAGAATTTGCATGATAGGGCCAGCAATTAAACTTGCAAAACCAAATCCCATGATAGCAAGACCTGTAGCAAATCCACGTCTTTTAGGGAAATATTTTACAAGAGTGGAAACAGGAGTGATATATCCAATACCAAGACCAATACCACCGATTACACCATAGCAGATGTAAAGTAAAATAAGGCTTTGTAAATGAAGAGCTAAAGCTGTACCAAACATGCCAATACCAAAGAAGGCAGTGGCAGTAAGTCCACTGATACGAGGGCCATTTTTTTCAACAAATGTTCCTAAAAAACCAGCGGATAAACCTAAAAATAAAATTGCAATAGAAAATGTCCATGTAGTTTCTTGAAGACTAAAGCCCATTTGAGCCATGATAGGCTTAGTGAGTACGCTCCAAGCATAAACACTACCAATACAAATATGAATACCAATTGCGGATAATGCGATAAGCCATCTGTTTTTCATTATATAATCTTCCTTTCGTAAAAATAAAAAATTATAAAATACAAGAAAACTTATGCCTAAAAACAAAAAGACCATCTAGGCAAAAATTTTCTTTGCCCAGACGGTCGACTTTTCTATAGCAATGCGGTTCATGTGGTTAATTCCACTAAAATCCGTCAGTTCCACAGTGCTTATTCAATTGATAGCTTTATTATAACAAATATTTAATCTATGTCAAGAATAAAATTAATTTCATTTATGTTTTAGTTTTTACAACTAAAACAGTTGTATTTTTTTGTAAAAAATCAATTTCTTTATCAGAAATGTTATCATCGGTAATTAAAAAATCAATATTTTTCCATGTAGCATATTCTACCATCGCAGTAGAACGAGATTTTTTACTATCAGCTAAAACAAAATTTTGCTTAGAATTTCTAATCATTATACGTTTTACTTCGGCATCAGAAAAATCTATAGAAGTAGGACCAAAATGTTCTTTAAATCCACTAGAACCTAAAAAAGCAACATCTACTTTTATTTTACTAAGAAAACTAGTTGCACCAAAACCTTCAAGTGCCATAGTAGTGTTATTTAATTGACCCCCACTAAGATGGACAATGTTGTCGCTATTAGATAATACATTTAAAGCACTTACAGAATTTGTAATAATCGTTAAACCTTTTTTTAAATATAATAATTTAGCTAAGCATAATGTAGTACTACCAGCATCAATAAAAATAACAGAATGATCTTTAATAAATTTTAGTGCTTCATTAGCAATTGCTAATTTAGCATCATAATTTTCCATATTTCTATCTTCTAATGGTTTTTCGATTACTTCTAAAGAAGACAGTGCGCCACCGTGACTTTTTTTTATAATGCCTTGTTTATCTAAGTATATTAAATCTTTTCGTATAGTTTCTGTAGAAACAGCAAAAGTTTTTGCAAGTTCGCCAACCTTTATACTACCATTAGAAATTATAAGTTCAGCTATTTTATTTCTACGTTCAGCTGTTATTAATTTTGACATGTATTTCACCTCTATTTTATATTTATTTTATTATTCTTAAAAGAACTTGTCAAAAATTTTTAGAAAAATTAAAAATCGCAATAAAAAACAACTAAAATGATGTTGACAATTTGGAATAGCAATGATATTATCTAAATAACAAGAAAAAACAACAATAATGTTGTTAAAAATTGCTAATTGGAGGATATCATGAAAAGAAAAATAATAATATCACCATCATTGATTTGTGCGGATTTATGTAATTTAGAAAAAGAAGTAAAAGATTTATCTTTAGCAGGAATGAAATCATTACATGTGGATTTAATAGATCCTCATTTTAGTCCAAGTATGCCAATTGGAATAGATATTGTAAAGCAATTGAAGGCTAAAAGTAATATGGATTTTGATGTTCATATTATGTCTAATTATAATGAGTTTTTCATTAAAGAGCTTGTAAAAATGGATATTTCAAGTATAACTTTTCATAGCGAAGCTACAATTCATGTAGAAAAAATGTTGCAAATTATAAAAGAAGCAGGAATTAAGGCTGGAATAGCTTTAGCACCAGCAACATCTTTATCCACTATTGAATATGTTGCGAAAGCTTGCGATTATATTTTATTAATGACAATTAATCCTGGGTATGCTGGTGGAAAATCAGAAGAAATGGTACCTTATGCAATAGATAAAATAAGAGATTGTAAAGATTTATTAAATAAAATAGGGTCAAATGCACAGATAATTATTGATGGTAGAGTGTCTTTTGAAGTAATGCCTAAATTGATTGAAGCTGGAGCTGATGTATTAGTTGCAGGCAGTAAAAGTATATTTAGAAAAGGTTTTTCTTATTTAGAAAATTATCAAGAAGCGCAAAATGTAATAAAAAAATCATTAGGAGAATAGAATTATGAATTATAGAGAAACTACTAAAATTGTTATTGATGAATGCTATTTAGCTTTGAGTAAAGTAGAAGAAAAACAAATAGATATGTTAATAGATTATTTATTTAATGCAGATAAAGTATTTTTTATTGGTGTTGGTAGAGTAAAACTAGAGTTAGAGGCTTTTGCAAAAAGACTTGCACATTTAGGCATAAAAACGCATATTGTAGGAGATATTAATGAACCAGCAATGACAGATAAAGATATTTTGGTTGTAGGTTCAGGTAGTGGTGAATCATTAGTACCAGTGGCTATTGCAAAAAAAGCTAAGAGTGTAGGTGGAAAAATTATACATATTGGTTCAAATCCCCATAGCTCGTTAGCTCCAATTACAGATTTAATGGTTAGAATTCCAGTACAAACAAAATTATATTTAGAAGACGAAATATCTTCAAATCAGCCAATGTCTAGTTTATTTGAACAATCATTATTATTATTAGGTGATATAGTAGCTAAAATGATAGTAGAAAGGAAACAAATTAACTTAAAATCGTTGTGGCAATATCATGCTAATTTAGAATAAAATTCAGAAAATAAAAAATAGAAAAAATAACTTGACTTTGCGTGTAAGTGCAATTATAATAAAATCATAAAGACAAAAAACGCATTATTACGCAAAAATACGCATTAAGGAGAGATGGATAATGGCTGTAGAAAAATGGATGGATCTTAATGGAAAAGTTGTTATTGTAACAGGAGGAAGTCAAGGTATTGGTGAACATGTTGTTCAAAATTTAAGAGCCAATAATGCTTTTGTTGTAGTAGCTGATTTAAGAATAAATGAAAATTTTATTGAAGATAAAGGAATTGTTTTTGTTAAATGCAATGTGGCTAAAAAATCTGATGTTGAAAATATGGTAAAAGTTACTATTGAAAAATATGGTAAAATAGATGCAATTGTAAACAATGCAGGTGTAAGTAGACCAAGAATGTTGGTAGATTATTATGGGCAGAAACCTGAATATGAATTAACAGAAGATGATCTCGATTTTATGTATAATGTTAATCAAAAAGGTGTAGTTTTGTGTGCACAAGCAGTAGCTAGAGAAATGATAAAACAAAAAAGTGGTGTTATTATAAATTTATCTTCTCAAGCAGGTATTCATGGTTCAAAAGGTCAATCAGCATATTCAGGTACAAAAGCTGCAGTTCATTCATATACAATGGCATGGGCAAAAGAATTAGGACAATTTAATATTAGAGTAGTAGGCGTTGCACCAGATGTAAATGAAAGAACACCAATGAATAATGATGCAGCTTTTGAAGCATTAGCATATACTAGGGGAACAGATCCTAAAAATACAACAGATGATTATACAAAAACGATACCATTAGGAAGACCAGGAAAATTAGATGAAGTTGCAGATTTGATAGCATATTTAGTATCAGATCATTCTAGTTATATTACAGGAACAACAATAAATATTAGTGGCGGAAAATCTTGTAATTAGTAGTAATGAACGAGGTGAGATAGATTATGGTATTGGCAAGGATAAGAAAATTTGGTGGCTATATGAGTAATATGGTTATGCCAAATTTGGGAGCTTTTGTTGGATGGGGTATTATAGCTGCTTTATTTATTCCAACAGGTTGGATACCTAATGAACAGTTTAATGAATTGGTCGGTCCAATGCTTAGATTCATGTTACCTATGCTTATTGGATATACTGCAGGTTATAATATTTATGGACAACGTGGTGGAGTAATAGGGTTATTTACAACGATGGGGGTTATTATAGGTTCAGATGTACCAATGTTTAGTGGTGCGATGATTATGGGACCATTATCTTCTTGGTTATTAAAGAAATTTGATGAAAATATTGGATGTAAAGTAAAAGCTGGATTTGAGATGTTAGTAAATAATCTAAGCTTGGGCATTATAGGTATGATCTTAGCATTGATTGGCTATGTAACAATTGGACCAGTATTTAATGCCGTTGTAATATTTTTTTCAAATGGAATTAATTGGATGATGCAAGAAGGTTTATTGCCATTATTATCTATTTTGATGTGTCCAGGACAAGTATTATTTCTTAATAATGCAATAAATCATGGTATTTTATCACCTATTGCTTATCAACAAGCAGCAGAAATGGGAAAATCAATAGTATTTACAGTAGATAGTAACTGTGGTCCTTTATTGGGAACATTATGTTCTATTGCTTTATGGGGAAAAGGTAAAGCTAAAAAAACTGCTCCATTAGCTATGTTTATAGCTGGAATTGCGGGAATAGGAGAAGTATATTTTCCGTTTATTTTAGCTAATCCTATAATGATTTTAGCTACGATGGCAGGTTTATCTACATCATTATTTTTATTAGTATTATTAGATGGTGGTCTTGTAGGAATGCCATCACCAGGATCATTATTAATGATTGCTATGATGACACCTAAAGATTCTATTTTTGCTAATTTTATTGCAATTTTAGCTGGATTTATAGTGGCATTTTGTGTAGGTACATTAATTTTAAAAATATTTGGATCTCCAGATGAAAAAGAATCAGCAGCTACATTATCTATGGTAGATAATATAAGTGCGGGAAATGTTACAGCAGAGAATAAAACTAATACAGAAAGTAATGAAGGTAATAATGAAATTAAATTAATTGTAGTAGCTTGTGATTCAGGTATGGGATCATCAGCAATGGGAGCAACAGTTTTAAAAAATAGGTTGAAAAAGGATGGAATTACTGGAATTACTGTAGAACATGCAGCTTCTGGCAATATAAATAAAGAGGCTGATATGGTAGTAACATTAGAGGGAATTTTAGAAAGAGCAAAAATTAGTTTAAATAGTAAAAAAGCCATATTTATATCAGTAGATAATTTTTTAAAACAATCACAATATGATAATGTAATAGAAATTATAAGAAAAAGAAACAAATTATAAGAGGTAAATTATGTCAGAAGTATTAAATTTAAATAATATTAAATTAAATATGGTATTTGATAATAAGATTGAAGCAATTAAGTATGCAGGAAATATATTAGTAGAAAATGGATATGTAAAAGAAGATTATATACAATCTATGTTAGAAAGAGATAAAGATTTATCAGTATATATTGGTAATAACATAGCTATACCACATGGAATGCCAGATTCAGAATCATATATAATAAAATCAGGAATTTCAATAATTCAGGTTCCTGATGGAGTGGATTTTGATGGAGAATTAGCATATGTTATTATTGGTATTGCAGGAAAGAATAATACACATATGGAAATTTTAGAAAAAATTGCTTTAGTTTGTATGGAAGAAGAAAATATTGAAATAATTCGTAGAGCAAAAAATAAAGAAGATATATTAAATATTTTTAATAATTTCTAATAAATTTTAATAATTTCAATAATTGTAATAAATTTTAATAATTTCAATAATTGTAATTAAAATAAAAATACTTATTATATTATGAATAATAAGTGTTATATAATATAAAGAGATTATATATGTATTATTCTAAATATAATGGAGTGATTTTATGAAATTAATGAAAGCTGAACGTCAAAATATAATTTTAGATATTTTGAATAAAGAAAAAAAAATTATAGCAAAAGATATTAGTACTAAATTAAATGTATCAGAAGATACAATTAGAAGAGATTTAAATGAACTTGATGAGAAGGGTCTTTTGAAAAGAGTTCATAGTGGTGCAATAAAACGAGGTCCTAAAGCTGTTGATTTTAGTATAAGAGAAGATGTAAATATTGAAGAAAAAATTAGATTAGCAAAAAAAGCAGTGAAATATATAAAACCAGATTCAGTTATATTAATAGATGGGGGTACTACTAATTATCAATTAATAAAACAAATTCCAAAAGATTTTAGTTGTATAATTATTACAAATAGTATTCCAATAATAAGTTTATTAAAATATTATCCAAATATAAAAGTTTTATCATTAGGCGGTTTTTTGCATAAACAATCATTAGTAAATATAGGTTATGAAACTATAAAACAATTAGAATCTATACATGCAGATGTGTATTTTATGGGAATATCGCATATAGATAGTGAAATTGGTATAACTATAGTAACATTAGAAGAATGTCAAACTAAACAGAAAATGATTGAAGTATCTTCAGAGGTAATATCAATGGTTACAAAAGATAAATTAGAGACGGTATCTAATTTTGTTGTTGGAAAAACAGGTATTATTACTAATTTAGTTTTAGATGATTAATTTTTAATTACAATTATTGCGAATATGACGCAATGGAGATGTTTTTATGAATAATGTATTAATTGTTGGTGCTGGTAGATTAGGAAAAGGTTTTATGGGAGAAATCTTTGATAATGCCGGTTGGAATTTAAGTTTTTTAGATAATGATGATACAGTAATAAAAGAGTTAAATAATAATGGATATTATAAAGTAACTGTTCATAGAGAAGATAGAATAGATAATAGAATTATATCTAAATATAAAGCATATAGTTATGATAAAGATTATTCTTGTGAAATGGCTATAATTAATGCAAATGTAATAGCAATGACTATTTATCCTGAGGATTTTCCAGAAGCAATAGCTTATATGGGAGCTGCTTTTAGAAAAAGAGTAGAAGAAAATTATGCGCAAAATTTGGATGTTATATGTTTGACAAATAAAAATTATTTGATACCATCATTTGAAAAATTATTTCTAAATGAATTAAGTACAGAAAAAGAAAGAAAATGGTTTAGAGAGCATGTAGCATTAAGAGATACTATTGTTAGACGAGCAACAGATTCAGAATCTAATTCGTCTATAAATGTAAGATCGACAGCAGTTTTATCATTATTAGTACAGTCTCCATTGTTAAATGATTTATCATCGGTTGAGTGGATAGAGCCTTGTGATAATGTAGAGTTAATGAAAGATTTGAAGGTTTTTACAGTTAATGGTCCACATGTAACAGCTGCTTTTGCAGGTTATTTAAAAGGATATACAACATTAAATGAAACAGTTAGAGATCAAGAGTGTGTAGATTTAATAAATCAGGTTCATGATGAAATTTATGAGGGAATATTAAGAGAATATAGAGTTAATAAAGCTGATTTAGATAAATTATCAATATTTCCTGCAGCTAAAGGCGAATTAGAAGATCATATTTTACGTATTGCATGGGATCCTATTAGAAAATTATCAAGAAACGATAGATTAACAGGTATAGCATGTATTTGTTTAAAAAATGATTTTTATCCAAAAGGAATTATAAAATCAATAGCGAATGGATTTGCTTATGATAATGAACAAGATCCTGCTGCAATGGAAATACAAAATTGTATTAAAAATGAGGGTATAAAAACGGCTATTGTAAAATATTGTGGATTAAAAGAAAATTCTATCTTAGTAGAAGCAATAGAAAATGACTATAATAAAATTAAGTAAAATAAGGGCAGGAAATCCTGCCCTTATTTTTTGAAGGAGATAAAAGTATGACGATAAAAGGTATTATTTTCGATATGGATGGATTAATGTTTAATACAGAGTTATTAGGGTATGAAAAAATGATTGAAGTAACAAAAGATTTTAATTATGAAATGCCTACTTATATATTAGATAAAACTATTGGGGTAAATAAAAAAACAGCAATAAATATTTTTAAAAAATATTTGGGAAAAAATTTTCCAGCAGAAGAAATTTTAATAAAAAAAAGATTAATAGTAAATGATTATTTAGAGAAAAATGGTGTACCAGTTAAATTGGGTTTAATAGAATTGTTGAATTATTTAGATGAAGAAAAAATAAAAAAAGTAGTAGCAACATCATCATATAGGAAGGTAGCAGAAAATGTATTAATAAGAGCAAATGTATATAATAGATTTGATGATATTATTTGTGGAGATGAGATAAAAGAATCTAAACCATCACCGGATATTTTCTTGAAAGCTTTAGAGAAATTAAATTTACTAGCTGATGAAGTAATAGTATTAGAAGATTCAAGAATGGGTATATTAGCAGCACATAGAGCAAAAATAAAATCTATAATGATACCTGATATATTACCAGCAGATGAAGAAACTAAAAAGTTATATTTTAAAGAATGTAAATCATTGTTAGATGTTATACATTTATTAAAAACTTTTAATTAATATAGTCAAAATCGTGATTTTTGTAGTTTAAATGATGAATAATGGTTGTAAATACTAGATTTTTTCCTTTGAATAAGTATAATTTATGTTTAAATAAATTTGTATTTTAGAGAAGGTGAAGATTATCTTGATGGCACAAAAAACATATAATACTATGGCTGTTTTAAGTTTAATTTTATTGAGTTTTATTTTAGGAACGAGTGAATTTATAATTGTGGGTATTTTACCTGATATAGCAAATGATATAAATTGTTCGTTGACTATGGCGGGTAATTTAATTTCAGTTTTTGCTTTTGCTTATGCAATAGGCACTCCGTTTATCACAGCAGCAGTTAGTGCTTATAACAGATATTATGTATTATTGATATTAGCAATATGTTTTATCTTAGGAAATTTTTTATGTGCTTTAGCGAGTAATTATTATATTTTAGTATTAGCTAGAATTATAACAGCGATAATTTCAGGAACAATATTATCTATTTCGATGACATTTGCTTCTGAAATAGCGACTGTTCAATATCAACCAAAAGTCATCAGTTGGATTTTTGCAGGTTTTAGTATAGCCTCTGTTTTTGGTGTGCCTATAGGTACGATTATTTGTCAAATATTTAGTTGGCAAATGACTTTTATATTATTATCTGTAGTTAGTATATGTATTTTATTGATGTTGTGGCATTATTTACCAAATGTGGGCAGTGGACAAAAAACAAATTTATGTAATCAATTTATTTTATTGAAAAGTATGCGTATAAATTATGGTATGCTTATTGTAATCTGTGGTGCTGCTGGAAGTTATGTATTTTATACATATCTGACACCGATTTTACAACAATATATACAAATTCCTATTTCCATGACAAGTTTAGTATTGAGCTTATTTGGTATTAGTACGATTATCAGTAATTTACTTTCAGGAAGAATAGCTAGTTTAGGTGGCATGAAGAAAATGCCAATAGTATATTTCTTACAAGCTCTATGTTTGCTTGCACTTATTTTTACTAGTTATCATTTAGTTTTAGGTTTGATAAATATTTTGCTCATGGGTGTGATAATGTATTTACAAAATTCACCAGCGCAATTGCATTTTTTGAAAACAGCAACAAGAGAAAAACCAGAAGCTATAACTTTAGCTTCTGCATTAAATCCTGTATCGTTTAATACAGGTATAGCACTAGGTTCAGCTTGTGGTGGAATAATCATAAACTTTGCGCCTATGCCTTTTGTTGGTCTAGGTGGTGCGATTTTTGCCATTATCGCTATGATTATCAATCTTAAATTGTTAAAAAATATGACTAAATTTAATAAAAGAGGATAAAATAAACCCCAAAAGTTAATTTAAACAAACTTTTGGGGTTTTGATTTTTAATTAATAATTAACGTAGAAAATTAGAATAAACCAGTAATTTTTCCGTTAATATCGATATCCATATTTTCAGCAGCAGGTTTTTTAGGAAGACCAGGCATTGTTAAGATATTACCTGTTAAGGCTACGATAAAGCCTGCGCCAGCACTGATACGAAGTTCACGAACAGTGATTTTAAATCCTGTTGGTGCACCTAATTTGAATTGGTCATCACTTAAGGAATATTGAGTTTTTGCCATGCAGATTGGCATTTTATCAAGACCTTCAGCTTCAAATTCAGCGATAGTTTTTTCTACAGCAGGTGTGTAGTTTACGCCGTCAGCACCATAGATTTTTGTAGCGATTGCATTGATTTTATCTTTAATAGAATCATTTACATCATACATGTATTGGAAGTTAGAAGGTTTTTCAGTTGCTTCAATAACTTTTTGAGCAAGGTCGATAGCACCTTCGCCACCTTTTGCCCAAGCTTCGGAAATACTTACAGAAGCCCCCATAGATTCGCAAAGAGCTTTTAATTCTTGAAGTTCATTTTCTGTATCAGTAGGGAATGCATTTATAGCTACAACGATTGGTAAATCGAATTTTTGAATATTTTCAATATGTTTAGCAAGGTTAGTCATACCTTTTTTAAGTGCTTCGATATTTTCAGTAGCAAGTTCAGTTTTTGCAAGTCCACCATGCATTTTTAAGGCGCGAATAGTAGCGACGATTACTACTGCGTCAGGTTTAAATCCTGTGAAACGACATTTGATATCAAGGAATTTTTCAGCACCAAGGTCAGCACCGAAACCTGCTTCAGTAACAGTATAATCAGCCATTTTTAAAGCGTATTTAGTAGCCATTACACTATTGCAACCATGAGCGATATTAGCAAAAGGGCCACCATGGATAAGAGCAGGAGTACCTTCAAGAGTTTGTACAAGGTTTGGTTTAATTGCATCTTTGAATAATAATGTCAAAGCACCTGTTACATTTAATTCTTCAGCGCGAACAGGACGACCGCTTCTAGTGTAACCGATGATGATATTGCCAAGACGTTTTTTCATATCTTCAAGGTCAGAAGTCAAGCATAAAATAGCCATCATTTCAGATGCAACAGTGATATCAAAACCAGTTTCGCGTGGTACGCCATGAGCTTTACCACCTAAACCACAGATGATATTGCGAAGAGCACGGTCATTTAAATCAACAACGCGTTTCCAAGTGATGCGACGAACATCTAAATCAAGAGCATTGCCCTGTTGGATATGGTTATCGATAACAGCAGCAAGTAAATTGTGAGCAGATGTTATAGCATGGAAATCGCCAGTGAAATGAAGATTGATATCTTCCATTGGCACTACTTGAGCATAACCACCGCCAGCGGCACCGCCTTTCATACCAAAGCATGGACCTAAGGAAGGTTCACGAAGAGCGATTGCAGTTTTTTTGCCAAGTTTATGAAGAGCATCGCCAAGACCAATGCTAGTAGTTGTTTTACCTTCACCAGCAGGAGTTGGATTAATTGCTGTTACAAGAATAAGTTTACCATTTTCTTTTTGTTGGAGAGTTGTGTTCCAATAGTTTAAAGAGATTTTAGCTTTATATTTTCCGTATAATTCAAGTTCATCTTCTGGAATTTCAAGATGTTGAGCAATTTTACCAATAGGTTCCATAATAGCTTCTTGAGCAATTTGCACGTCTGTTTTCATGTGGTTTAGTACCTCCAATAATTAAACTAATTTGATAGTATTATATATTTTGGAAAAAGGCAATATAAATTTTGCCAAACATATGCTTAGGCATAAAAAAACGCCTGAGCATATATATTATGCCCAGACGGTCGACTTTTTGATAATAGTACGGTTCATGTGGTTAATTCCACTAAAATCCGTCAGTTCCATACTATTTATGAAATTATGCTTTTATTATAACAAAGGCAAATTTATTTAGCAAGTTGTAATTTTGCAGCATTGATAGTATTTTGCATGAGCATAGCTATAGTGAGAAGACCTACGCCACCAGGAACAGGTGTGATAGCACCAGCTACTTCTACAGCATTATCAAAGTCTACATCACCAACTAATTTTTTAGGTGCAATGCGGTTGATACCAACATCAATTACAGTAGCACCAGGTTTTATCATATCAGCAGTGATAAAATGAGGTCTGCCCACAGCTGCCACTAAAATATCAGCAGAACGACAAATTTCTTTGAGGTTGTGAGTATGTGAATGACAGATAGTAACTGTAGCATTTTGAGCGAGTAATAATTGTCCCATAGGTTTACCCACAATATTACTGCGACCAACGATAACAGCATGTGCGCCATCTATATTGATTTTAGCAGATTGAAGCATTTTTAAACAACCATATGGAGTACAAGGTATCATACCATCGTCTTGTCCAATCATCAATTTACCAACATTAACAGGGTGGAAGCCATCAACATCTTTTAATGGGCAAATAGCATTTAAAATATCTGCTTCTTCTTTAGCAATAGCTTCTGGAAGTGGTAATTGAACTAAAATACCATGAATTTCTTGGCGATAATTTAATTCATCAATTTTGGCGATGAGTTGTTCTTTTGTTGTATCAGCAGGCATGCTTATAACTTCAGAATAGATACCAACTTCTTCGCAAGTGCGATGTTTATTATTTACGTAAACTTTAGAAGCTGGATTTTCACCAACGATAATTACAGCAAGACCAGGAGTGATATTATATTGTTCTTTTAAAGCTAAAACTTGTTTTTTTGCTTCTTCTTTAAATTCACTAGCAAATATTTTTCCGGATAAAATTTGTGCACTCAAAAATAACACCTTCTTTATTAACTTAAAATATCAATTAATGTAAATACAAAAATGACAATAGAAACAATGCCATTGCGCATGAAATAAACTTGAGTTAAACGACTGAAATCATATGGAGTGATGAGGCTATGTTGATAAATTAATGTCAAGATAGCTATTAATACACCAATATAATAAATAAAGGATAAATCAAAATAGATTCCAGCACCGATAAAACATAAAATAGAAATAAAATGGAAAAAAGCTGCTATTTTATGAGCATTAGCTACACCAAATTGTGTTGCCATAGAATGAAGTTTATGGTCTAAATCAAATTGGCGGTCTTGGCTACCGTAAATTACATCAAAACTACCAATCCATAAACAAACGCCACCACTTAATAAAATAATACCAAATGGCAATTCACCTGTAACAGCGATATATCCACCAGCAGGTGCCATGGCTAAAGCTACACCTAAAAAATAATGACAAAGAAAAGTAAATCTTTTCGTATACGGATAAAATAATAAGAAAAATAAACAAATTGGTGTTAATTTTAGACAAATAGGAGCTAGTTGACTAGCAGAATATAAAAATATACAAAGACTGACGATGATGAGGATAATTACTTCAATAGGTTTAATTGCTCCAGTAACTAATGGACGTTTGGACATGCGATTTTGTTGTTTATCAAATTTCAAATCGACAAGATTGTCCATAGCTAAAGCAGAGCTTCTAGCTCCTATCATTGCAAGTGTTACCCATAAAAAATCGTGAAAAGTAGGGATACCCTTTGCCGCAAGGAATAATCCCATATAAGCAAAGGGTAGGGCAAATACAGAATGATGAAGAGCTATATTATTAATATGAGCAGATAATTTACTCAAGACCGAGTTCCTGCCATTTTGCATCTACAAGTTTTTTAATATCGTCAGACATGTTAATTTCATCAGGCCATTCACGAGTATGTCCTTCTTCTGGCCATGTTTTTGTAGCATCAATACCTATTTTTGTACCCCATTTTGCCATTGGTGAGGAGTGGTCTAAGGCGTCAAGTGGACCCTCAACCATTACAATATCATGTTTAGCATCAATATTGTTGAAAACACGCCACCAAACTTCTTTTTCTTTTTGAACGTCAACATGTTCATCAACGACAATGATCATTTTGGTGAACATCATTTGTCCCATACCCCAAATAGCATGCATTACTTTTTTAGCTTGTTGTGGATATGTTTTTTTGATGGATACCATTACGCAATCATGGAATACACCTTCAAGAGGGAAATTGATATCGCGAATTTCAGGTAAAGTCTGTTGTAATAATGGTAAGAAAATACGTTCTGTAGCTTTAGCTAAGAAGCAATCTTCCATTGGCGGTTTACCAACGATAGTAGCAGAATAAATAGGATTTTTGCGATGTGTTATACAAGTGATGTGGAATACTGGATAATCATCAGCTAATGAATAATAACCTGTATGGTCACCGAAAGGACCTTCACGGCGAGTTTCACCGATATTTACATATCCTTCAAGTACGATTTCACTGCAAGCTGGTACTTCAACATCAACAGTTTTACATTTTACCATTTCTACAGATTTTTTACGTAAAAAGCCTGCAAATACCATTTCATCAATATCACGAGGAAGTGGAGCAGTAGCGGCATATGTGATTACTGGGTCTGTACCGATAGCGACAGCAACTTCAATTTTATCTTTGCCCATTTCTTGATAAGCGCGATAGTTACTAGCACCATCTTTATGAAGATGCCAGTGCATACCAGTTGTTTGACCATCATATTTTTGTAAACGATACATACCAACATTACGTTTACCTGTTTTTGGATTGCGAGTGAATACAAGTGGTAAAGTGATGAATGGACCACCATCTTGAGGCCAACATTTCAAAATAGGGAATTTATCTAAAGTAGGATTATCTGTGATAACTACTTCTTGGCAAGGTGCTTTTTTTACATATTTAGGGAAATTAATAGCACGTTTTGCAGTTGGAATGATATGGATTAAATCCATTTTATTTTGAAGGGAAATATAAGGTAATCTTAAGATTTCACGAAGTTCATTAGGAATTTCTTCAATATCATTTACACCAAAAGCAAGTGCCAAGCGTTCCATGCTACCGAAAGCATTCATAAGTACAGGCATATCGTAGCCTTTTACATTTTCAAATAATAAAGCTACATTTTTTTTGCCTTCCATTTTGGAAACGCGGTCAGTGATTTCAGTGATTTCTAAATTACAATCAACAGGAGTTTTGATGCGTTTGAGCATACCACGAGACTCCAAAGCGTTGATGAATTCTCTTAAATCATAAAAAGCCAAAAAAATCGCTCCTTTATATTTATATTGCGTAAGTGATTAACATTATTTTTTCATAGCAAAACGAACTATGACATAACTTATTTCATAAAGTAAAATCATAGGTATAGCAATCATAGATTGAGAAAAAACATCTGGTGTTGGGGAGATAATAGCACCAACAACAAAAGTTAAAAAGATTACAATGCGTTGTTGTTTTGCTAAGAATTTTGAAGAAATAATACCTACTTTGGCTAATAATATAATGGCTAAAGGCATTTCAAAGATAAAGCCAAATGGCAATAAAAAGGCAATGACAAAGTCAAAATATTGTTTTAGCGAAAACATAGGTTGAAGTTCTTCAGTGCTAAAACCCATTAAGAATTTTATCCCAGCTGGCATGACAAAGAAAAAGGAAAAGGCTAAACCAGCTAAAAATAAAATTAGCGAAATAGGCACGATAACGGAGATTAAATATCTTTCCATACCGATTAAGGCAGGTAAAACAAATCGCCATATTTGATATAAAACTATAGGTAGAGCAAGTAAAAATCCGACAAATACAGCAACTTTAATATAAGTAAAAAATGCCTCTGCTGGTTGCATATAATAAAGCTTTCCAGCAGGGCCTGTTAAGATGTGCATTATGTCTTCAATAAAATAATAAGCAACACAGCTACCAATACCTATAGCGATTAGTGAACGAATAAGGCGTTTTCTAAGCTCAGTAAGGTGAGCAATAATGGACATACTGCCATTATTTGTAGTTGTCTGCTCGTTAACTTCAGTTGTTGGTAAATTTTCTGAAGTTGAAGCAGTAACAGTATTAGCAGAAGTATGTTCGTTCATATCTTGAGACATAAATTGCTACCTCACTTTTTATCTTTTTTTTCGTCTTCATTTTTAGCATCAATAGTTTTTGTATTATCTTCTGTAGAAGCAGAACGGAATTCGCGAAGACTTTTGCCTACAGCTTTACCGATTTCTGGCAATTTACCAGGACCAAATACAACTAAAGCGATAACCAAGATTAATACAAGTTCAGGAATACCAATACTATACATTTAAATCACCTTTACTTTTATTTTTATTTTTATTTTTAGTACTAAATAAAGAATATAATTTAAAAAGTAGTTGTCAATTATTATAGATTATTTAGTAGTTTTTTCAGGTTCAACTGGAGTTTTAGGTGTTGTTGTTTCTGTTTTTGCAGTAGTAGTATTTTTTTCTGTAGCAGTTTCTTGCATGAAGACAGGAGCTACAGATGGTTGTTCTGGGTTAGCTGGATTAGGTGGTGTAGGAGTTATAGAAGCGTTATTATTAGTATTATTAACGGAATTTGATAATTCAGAAGTGGCTTTTTTAAATTCTTGTAAGCCTTTACCTACAGCACGACCAATTTCAGGCAATTTGCCAGGACCAAATACTACAAGACCAATGATTAAAATAAGGATAAGTTCAGGAAAACCAATACCAAACATTTAAGTCACCTCAGTAAAAATTTATTTTAATAATCACGGCTACCAATAAAATCGGCTATTTCAATGAAAGATGTTCTAACTGACTGTGGTAAGCTATCAGGTAGAATATTTTTGGCGCGATTTAAAAATTCTGTAACAGTTTGTCTTGCAAAATCAATACTGTTGGAATTTTTTACGATATTAATAGCACGATTTAATTCTTCTAAGCTCATTTGACGATTTTCGATGATATTTTTTAACTCTTCGCTATTTTCGCCATGCTTATAGGCATGAATTACAGGAAGAGTGATTACACCTTGCAAAATATCGTTTCCAGCAGGTTTACCGATTTTTTTAGAGTCAGAGGTTAAATCTAAAATATCATCAACTATTTGGAATGCCATGCCGATACAATAACCGTATTCACGGAGAGCATCAACTTCTTTTGCTGATAATTTAGCAACAATTGCACCGATTTCACAGCTAGTAGCAATAAAATTAGCTGTTTTTTTGGCAATGCGTTCATAATAAATATCAATAGAGTCTGGAATTGTATAACCAAAATGGTTTTGTAAGATTTCGCCTTCGCTTAAATCACAGACAATAGTTGCTAAGCGTTCAGAAATTCGCGTGCCATAATCATTTTTAGCAATGGCTGCAAATGCTTTAGCAAATAGATAGTCGCCAGTAAGTACGGCTATATTATTTCCCCATTTTGCATTGGCAGTAGCAGAACCACGGCGAGTAGCTGCATTATCTAAAACATCATCATGAACAAGAGAGGCTGTATGAATCATTTCTAGTGCCATAGCAAGAGGCATTACATAATCTTTATCTAAATTAGGATTACTCTTTGTCGCCAGAAGATATAAGGCAGGTCGAATACGTTTTCCGCCAGAGCTTATAAGATGATTTCCGATATCAGTTATAAGGTCAACAGGAGATGTAACCGTCTCATGTAATAAATTTTCTAGCGATGATAAATCTTTCTTAATAATGAAGAACATTTTGTTTTTTGTTAACAAATTATATCACCTGCATATTTCGAATTACTAACTTAATTAAGTTTACTACAAAATAGACATGTTAGTAAATAATAAATTATTATTATATGGCTTTCTTTAATGATAAATAAAAAGTAACAGACTAGGTTATGTATTATTATAGGTGAGTATTTGTATACATAGATGAAATGTAGGAAATAAACCCAGAGTTTATTCTTTTGTGCTATAATAAATACTAACAACTATTATGTTAATAGAGGTGCTAGCTATGAGAAAATTAATCTTATTAGGAACAGGCAATGCTATGGTTACAAAATGTTTTAATACATGTTTTGCCTTAAATATAAATGATGAATATTTTTTAGTTGATGCTGGTGGCGGAAATGGAATTTTAGCTCAATTAGAAAAAGCGCAAATAGATATGACAAAAATCCATCACTTATTTATTACACATGCGCATACAGACCATGTTCTCGGTGTAATTTGGGTAGTGCGTAAGATAGCTACGTTAATGAACCAAGGAAAATATGAAGGCAAATTACATATCTATTGTCATGATAAAGTAAAAATGGTAGTAGAAACTATTGCAAATTTGACTTTGAAAAAGAAAGATTTAGCACAAATTGGTAAAAATATTATTTTTGATGTAGTTGAAGATGGCGACCAAAGAGAAATCTTAGATATGCAAGTCATTTTCTTTGATATTTTATCTACAAAAGAAAAGCAATTTGGTTTTAGTGCTGAATTTGCAGATGGCATGAATTTATGTTGTTTAGGTGATGAACCATATAATGAAGTCTGTGAAATTTATGCTCAAAATGCCGATTATTTATTATCTGAAGCATTTTGCTTATATGGAGATAGAGATATTTTCAAACCATATGAAAAGCACCATAGTACAGTAAAAGAAGCTTGTGAATTAGCAGAACAATTGCAAGTTAAAAATTTGATTTTATATCATACAGAAGATAAACATATAGATAAACGCAAAGAATTATATACTGATGAAGGTAAACAATATTATTATGGAAATTTATATGTACCTGATGATTTAGATGTAATAAATTTGAAATAATAAAGAATAAATATTGATTTATTCATAGTAAAGTGCTATGATGTTCTTGTAACTAAATAAAGCAGTCTTTGGGGCAGGGTGCAATTCCCTACCGGCGGTAAAGCCCGCGAGCAATTATTTGCATGATTTGGTGAAATTCCAAAGCCGACAGTATAGTCTGGATGAGAAAAGATGGAAAGTTATAAATTAGTTTATAAAAGTGAATTAGTATAGATAATTAATTTATAATATAAAGCTGATTAGGCTGTTATTTGCAATGCATTTAACAGCCTTTTTTGTTTAATTCTTTAAAAATTATAACCAAAGAATGAACAGAAAGAATGGTGATTTTTTGAGTTACGATGAAAAATATATGAGACTTGCCATGCAGTTAGCAGGAAATGCAATCGGTAGAACTTCTCCTAATCCCTTAGTAGGTGCTGTGATTGTCAAAGATAATCGAGTTGTGGGTTGTGGCTGGCATAGAAAAGCAGGTACACCACATGCTGAAGTTCATGCCTTAAATCAAGCAGGAGAATTAGCGCAAGGTGCTGATGTATATGTAACATTAGAACCATGTGCTCATTATGGCAAAACGCCACCATGTGCTAAAGCTTTGGTAGAAGCAAAAGTAAAAAATGTATATGGCGGTTTATTGGACGTAAATCCTAAAGTTGCAGGTAAAGGCTTTAAGATTTTAGAAGATGCAGGTATTCATGTGGAATATGGATTTTTGCAAGATGAACTGCGTAAACAAAATGAAGTATTCTTTAAATGGATTGAGCATAAAAAACCATTTATAGTCTTAAAAGCTGCTATGACTTTAGATGGAAAAATTGCCACAGCAACAGGTCAATCAAAATGGATAACAAATGAAACATCAAGAGCATATGGTTATAAATTACGTGATATTTATGATGGTATCATGGTAGGAATTAATACTGTGATAGAAGATAATCCTATGCTCACTGCTAGAGTAGATGGCGGAAAAAATCCAATTAGAATTGTTGTAGATAGCAGTTTAAGAATTGATATAAATGCTAATGTAGTACAAGATAAATCAGCAAAAACTATTGTTGCTACTACAGATAAAGCGGATAAAGATAAAATTTTAAAACTACAAGCTCAAGATGTTGATGTCATTGTAGTGGATAAAGATAAAAATGATAAAGTAGATATAGAAAAATTACTAGATATTTTAGGACAACAAAATATTTGTAGCATTTTAGTTGAAGGCGGTGCTACTTTAAGCGGAAGTTTTGTTGCAAAAAAATTAGTAGATAAAGTATATTTCTTTATTGCCCCAAAAATTATTGGCGGTAAAGAAGCGAAAACTCCTGTAGCAGGAACAGGTATTTTAAATTTACAAGAAGCTCTAGCGTTAAAAGATATCCAAATTGAAAAATTAGAAGAAGATGTTTTAATCATAGGTAGAGTAGATAAAGATAAGGTGTGATACAGTGTTTACAGGTATCGTAGAAGAAATCGGTGTTGTAAAGGCTATAGCAAAAGGCACTCATTCTATAAAATTATCTATTAAGTCTAAGAAAGTTTTAGAAAATACACAATTAGGTGATAGTATTGCTGTAAATGGTGTATGTTTAACAGTTACTTTTTTAGCAAGTGATTATTTTATAGCAGATGTTATGCCCGAGTCCATGCGCAAGACGAATATGGGTTTATTAAAAATTGGCGATAAAGTCAATTTAGAAAGAGCTTTGACTTTATCAAGTAGATTAGGCGGTCATATTGTAAGTGGCCATATTGATGGCACTGCTAAAATTATTGAAATGAAAAAAGATGATAATGCTACACGTGTTACTTTAACAGCTAATGATAGAATTTTAAAATATATTATTTCTGAAGGTTCTGTTGCTTTAGACGGAGTAAGTCTTACTGTAGCACATTTAGGTGAAGATAATTTTGCAGTATCGTTAATACCACATACATCTGAAGTTACAACACTACTTAGTAAATCAGTAGGTTCGATAATTAATGTAGAAAATGATGTCGTGGGTAAATATGTAGAAAGATTATTGAGTTTTAAACAAGATAAACCAAAATCATCATCATTGAGTTTAGATTTTTTACGTGAAAATGGTTTTTAAGAAATGAGGTATAGACATATGGAATTTAAATACAATACAGTTGAAGAAGCTATTGAAGCATTTAAACAAGGTAAAATGGTATTAGTAACAGATGATGAAGACCGTGAAAATGAAGGCGATTTAATCGTAGCTGCTGAAAAAGCAACTCCAGAAATCATCAATTTTATGGCTACTCATGCTAAAGGTTTAATCTGCGTACCAATGTCTGGCGAACTCATTGATAAAGCTGGTTTAAATCAGATGGTTAGCCACAATACAGATAATCATGAAACAGCTTTCACTGTATCTGTTGATGCTGTGGATACAACTACAGGTATTTCTGCTTTTGAAAGAGCTAGAACAGTTGAAGTTTTAATTGATGATAATGTAAAACCAGAAGATTTACGTCGTCCAGGTCATATGTTCCCTCTTCGTGCTAAAGAAGGTGGCGTACTTTGCCGTATTGGTCATACAGAAGCTACTGTAGATTTAGCAAAATTAGCAGGTTTAAAACCAGCAGGTCTTTGCTGTGAAATCATGAAGGAAGACGGTCATATGGCTCGTACTCCAGATTTAATTGAATTTGCCAAAAAACATGATTTAGTATTTATAACTGTAGCTCAATTAGTAGAATATCGCAAAACTACAGAAAAAATGGTAAAAAAAGTGGCTGAAGCAGATTTTCCAAACAAATTTGGTCATTTTAGAGTAATGGCTTATGAAAGCAAATTAGATGGAAAATGTCATTTAGCTATTGTTAAAGGCGATGTAAGAAATAAAAAGAATGTATTAGTACGTGTTCATTCTGAATGTTTAACAGGTGATGTATTAGGTTCTATGCGTTGTGATTGTGGCGATCAACTTCATTTAGCAATGCAAAAAATTGAAGAAGCTGGTGAAGGTGTATTATTATATCTTCGTCAAGAAGGTCGTGGCATAGGTCTTGCAAATAAAATCAGAGCGTATGCACTTCAAGACCAAGGTAAAGACACAATTGAAGCAAATGTTTTATTAGGTTTTGCTCCTGATGAACGTGAATACGGTATTGGGGCTCAAATCTTAGAAGATTTAGGTTTATCTAGCATACGTTTATTGACTAATAATCCAGCTAAAAGAGCAGGTCTTGAAGGTTTTGGCTTAGAAATCGTAGAAAGAGTACCACTTCAAATCCCTGCTAATAAATATGATGCGGGTTATTTAAAAGTGAAAAAAGAAAAAATGGGACATTTATTAAAATAATAAATAGATACTAAATAATAATCTTTAATACAAATATTAAGTATAAAGAAAAGAGGTTTTTTTAATGGCTAATATATTAGAAGGATATTTAAATGGTAAAGATTTAAAAATTGGTATTGTAGTAGCTCGTTTTAATGAGTTCATTACAAGTAAATTATTATCTGGAGCAATTGATACACTTCGTCGTCATGAAACAAATGAAGATGATATTGATGTTGCTTGGGTACCAGGTGCATTTGAAATTCCTGTAGTAGCTAAAAAATTAGCACAAACAGGAAAATATGATGCTGTTATCTGTTTAGGTGCTGTTATTCGTGGGTCAACTACTCATTATGATTATGTATGTAATGAAGTATCTAAAGGTGTAGCTCAAGTAGGAATGAGCACAGGCGTACCTACTATTTTTGGTGTAGTAACTACTGAAAATATCGAACAAGCTGTAGAACGTGCTGGTACAAAAGCAGGTAATAAAGGTAGCGATGCAGCTATGGCAGCTATGGAAATGGCAAGCTTATTAAAGAAAATAAAATAATATTTTAAATAAATATAGATGAATACTAAAGAGGGTATTTTTATAAAACATATAGAAATATCCTCTTTATTTAATTTATTATTAGTTTACATGTTTACATGAGTTTTTATAGCTGATGTTGAAATTTGTTTTAAAATATGGTATATTTAATAAAAAATCTCTCTAGAAGCCTTAAAATCTCCTGAGATTAGACATGATGAGTTTGATAATCTCTAAATAAATTTTATTATTTTAAAACGTAAGTTACCACGTTGAGTATTAAGTAAATACTTAAGCAAAAAAGAAAGGATTTATTGAAAAGGTGTAACCTTATAAAGTAATTTATAAGTTTTCAGTAATGGTGATAATTGTGATTGATGTATGGGATATAACTATACCAGAATTAACAGGCCAAGAAAATAGGAAATTATATATATATCTTCCAAATTCTTATAATGAAAAACCAGACGAATATTATCCTGTATTATATATGTTTGATGGACAAAATGTATTTTTTGATAGCGATGCCACTTATGGAAAATCATGGGGATTAAAAGAATATCTTGAATATACAAATACACAAATGATAGTAGTGGCTCCAGCTTGTAATCAAAATCCAGATAATGGTAGATTAAAAGAATATACACCATATCCATTTAAAGATAAAACATTTGGAAATATCAAGAGCTTAGGAAAAATTACTATGGAGTGGTTTGTCAATGAATTAAAGCCAACAATTGATAATACTTTCCACACACTCTCTGATAGAAATAATACATTTATCGCAGGAAGCTCCATGGGAGGATTAATGAGTTTATATGCAATACTTGAATACAATCATATATTCTCTAGAGCGGCAGCTTTATCACCATCTATATGGACAGGTCCACAAAAATTAGCCAAAATGATAAAAAACGCTAATATTAATCCAGATACTGTAGTTTATATGGATTATGGTACAGAGGAACTTCCACGATACAAACATATGATACAAAAATTTGCGATGATATCTTCAATGTTGATGAAAAAAAATATCAGATTGAATGCTCGCATTGTACCAAATGGTACGCATAGTGAAGCAAGTTGGGAAAAACAAATTCCTTTCTTTGTTGAAACTTTATTATATGAAAAATAAAAAATAATAAGAGGTGAATTTTAGCTACTATATGTAGTGATAGTTTATGGAAGTACAGTATTTTAAAAGATATAGCTATAATTTAAATAGAGATATGGAATTTAAAGTATATGGTCATGCAGGTAGACCAGTTTTATATATTCCTTGTCAAGATGGGCGTTTTTTTGATTTTGAGAATTTTAAAATGACAGATACTTGGGCTCCATGGATAGAAAGCGGTCAAGTGATGGTTTTTTCCATAGATACAATGGATAAAGAAACATGGTCAAATAAAGGCGCTGACCCAAGATGGAGAGCAGAACGTCATGAACAATGGATGAGATATATTACAGATGAAATGGTTCCTTTTATGCGAGATATGGTGAATTTGCGCAATGGTTGGACTGGTTATCCTGGAATAATGGTCTTTGGCTGTAGCTTAGGTGCTACACATGCAACAAATTTATTTTATCGTCGACCAGATTTATTTGATAGATTATTGGCATTAAGTGGTATTTACACTGCAAGCTATGGATTTGATGGCTATATGGACGATATTGTTTATAATAATTCTCCTGTGGATTATTTAAAAAATATGCCATATGACCACCCATATATTCATTTATATAATCTAAAAAAATCTGTGATTTGCGTAGGTAAAGGAGCTTGGGAAATACCTTCTTCAACAGGTCAACTTGATGATATTTTGAGAGAAAAAAATATTAATACTTGGGTAGATTATTGGGGCTATGATTGCAGTCATGATTGGGATTGGTGGTATAAACAAGTAGCTTATTTTGTACCATATTTACTAGATTAAGACGAAGAGAGATGAAAGAAAGGATAATATTATGAAGAATTTTATATTTATATCTCCCAATTTTCCTGAGAATTATTGGCATTTTTGCAGAGAATTAAAAAACAATGGCTTAAATGTCTTAGGTATTGGTGATGCTCCTTATGATTATTTATGCCCAGAATTAAAAGATAGTTTAAATGGATATTATAAAGTTGGCAGTCTTGAAAATTATGATGAGGTTTGTAGAGCCGTAGATTTCTTTAGAAATAAATATGGTGAGATTGATTGGTTAGAGTCCAATAATGAATATTGGTTAGAACGTGATGCTAGATTGCGTACAGATTTTAATATTAAAACTGGTTTTCATAATGAAGATATGCCAAAGGTAAAATATAAATCGAGAATGAAAGAGTTTTATGCTCGAGTTGGCATCCCTACAGCTCGCTATCATATTGTAGATAGCTGGGAAAACTGTATGGCGTTTATCCAAGAAGTTGGTTATCCCGTAATTGTAAAACCTAATAACGGTGTGGGTGCTAGTTTCACATATAAACTTAATAATCAAGATGAAGTGGCATATTTCTTTGCAACAAAATTTTCGCACATAGAATATATTATGGAAGAATACATATATGCAGAGATAAATTCTTATGATGCGATTATCAATTCTCATGGAGAGCCAATTTTTGAGATTGGTAATGTAACTCCAATGTCTATTATGGACGTGGTAAATAATGCAGATAATAGTATTTTTTATATTTTAAATAATTTAGCTGATGATACACGTGCTATGGGCAGAGCTACAGTAAAAAGCTTTGATGTAAAAAGTCGTTTTGTGCATTTTGAATTTTTCCGTTTATTGAAAGACCATGAAGGGTTAGGTAGAAAAGGTGAACTCATTGGGCTTGAAGTAAATATGAGACCAAGTGGCGGTATTAGCCCAGACATGATGAACTTTTCTCAAAGTACCGATGTATATAAAATATGGGCAGATATGATAGCATATGATAGTTCCTTAAGAGGAATTGGTCAGACTGCTTTTTGTGCATTTGCTGGTCGTCGTGATGGTAAAAACTTCGTGATGAGTGATGAAGATATAATGTATAAATACGGCGCTAATATGAAGATGTCAGGACGAGTGGCTGATGCTCTTTCTGGGGCAATGGGCAATCAAATGTATATAGCTAATTTCAATACAAAAGAAGAAATGGACGCTTTTTATAATGATGTGTTAGCTTGTAGATAAACTTTAAAACTAAATATAAAAGACAAAAAAGATGAGATATTTTAATTAGAATATCTCATCTTTTTATTTTGGATTTTTAGGCTATGCAGTAAAATAATAAGGGGAATAATTTAGTTTTGAAGGTGATAAAAGTGTTTGTAGAAGAAAGACATGCTTTGATTATACAAGAATTAAAAGAAAATGGTCGCGTGAAAGTAAAAGAATTGAGTGCAAAATTCAAAGTTAGTGAAGATTTAATTCGTAAGGATTTAGCCTTATTAGCTCAGCAAGGCAAATTGAAAAAAACGTATGGCGGAGCTGTATTAGTAAAGGAAAATGTGCATCGCGAATTTGCTACACAAAGAAAATCCATTAATTTAGTAGCTAAGCAAAAGATAGCACAAAAAGCATTATCCTTGATAAAAGATGATTATGTTGTATTTTTAGATATATCTACGATAAATATTGAGCTGGCTTATCTCATTGCTAAAAGTGATTTGAAAGCTATTATTGTAACGAATATGTTGGAGATAGTGAATATACTGGCAAAATCAAATATAAGAGTGATTTTTATCGGTGGAGAATTTGATTTTGGCAAAGATGGTTTTGTGGGTAGTTTAACAATAGAGATGTTGAAAAATTTCCGTTTTGATTTAGCTTTTATGGGTGTTGTCAGTGTGGATATTCACGATAATGCAGTAACTACTTATATGGCAAATGATGGTATTACGAAAAAAGAAGTGTTAAATATTAGTAGAAAAAGTTATATGATGGCAGAAAGTGAAAAATTAAAACAATCGGGAAGTTATAAATATGCTAATATCGAAGATTTCCAAGGAATAATTACTGATGAAAATTTGACGGAAACAGAAGAAAAAGAGATATTAAAATATAATATAGAAATTATCAACAGATAAAATAATAAATAATAATAAAAAATAATATAAATTTGTTGACAATAATAAGAAATTTTATATAATAAAATTAATGAATGGAATTTTCTGACAGTTGCTTATAGTTGAGGAGAGTGTATTTATGACAAAAAATCGCATACAAATTTTAAAAGAAAAAATGTTGTCCCAACCTAGATATGTCAGTATAGAACAAGCATTAATTATTACAAAAACATATAAACAACACGAAAATGAACCTATAATTTTAAAACGAGCTTATGCACTAGCAAATGTTTTGCGAGAATTAGAAATCGGTATAGAAAATGAAGAATTGATAGTGGGAAATCGCACTAAAGGTGTGCGCTATGGTGTTGTTTTCCCTGAAAGCGGTATTTCTTGGGTAGATAGAGAATTTGAAACTATTCCCACACGAAAACAAGATAAATTTTTAGTAAGAGATGAAGATATAAAAATTTTTCGTGAACAGATAGTACCTTATTGGAAGGGCAAAAGTCTAGAAGATGTAATAAAACAAAATTTTGGACAAGAAATAAGTGCGATAAATAAAGTAGTAAAAATAAATCAAACAGACCATGCACAAGGACATATTTGTCCAAATGTAGAAAAATGGCTACAAAAAGGTGTTAGCGGTATATTACAAGACGCTCAAAATCATTTTGAAAATGCAGATGAAGATAAGAAAAATTTTTATCAGGCAATAATTATTGTGATGAAAGCTGTACAAGATTTTATGCTTCGTTATCATGATTTATTGATTGCTACTGCTAAAGATGATGAAAAAAATAGAGCTAGTTTAATAAAAGTAGCCGATATTTGTAAAAATATCAGCCAAAAACCACCGCAAACTTTTCATGAAGCTGTGCAGGCTACATGGTTTTTATTCGTGATTTTGCATATGGAAAGTAATGCATCTAGTTTTTCTCCAGGTAGATTGGATAAAATTTTATATCCATATTATATAAAAGATATAGAAAATAATATTTTAACTAAAGATGAAGCTTTAGAAATTATTGAATGTTTATGGTTAAAATTCAATGAAATTGTTTATTTACGCAATCAGCATAGTGCAAAATACTTTGCAGGTTTTCCTATTGGCTTTAATATAGCTGTTGGCGGTGTAGATGAACAAGGTAATGATTTTAGCAATGATATATCAGAATTATTTTTATCAACACAAGAAGATTTAGGTTTGCCACAACCTAATTTATCGGTAAGACTTCATGAAAAAACTAATGATAAATTATTAAAACATGCTATTCGCGTAGTAGCAAAAGGCAGTGGAATGCCACAATTTTTCAATGATAAAGCTGTCATTAAAGAAATGGAAAATTTAGGCGTAACTCATCAAGATGCTATGAATTATGCTATTGTTGGCTGTGTAGAACTCACAACACAAGGTAATAATCTTGGTTGGAGTGATGCGGCTATGTTCAATATGAATAAAGTTTTAGAGTTAACTTTAAATCATGGTAGATGTCTGTTGACAGATAAACAGATGGCACCTGATTTTGGTTCACTTAGCACTTATAAAACTTTTGCAGATTTAGAAATAGCTTTAGAGCAAACAATGAATTATTTTGTAGAAAAGATGATTCCTTGTTGTGAAGCTGTGGAAAAAGGTCATATTGCAATATTGCCAACAGCATTTTTATCTAGTGTAATTGATGATTGCATGGAAAAAGGCATTGATGTAACAAAAGGTGGAGCAAAATATAATTTATCAGGAATACAATTTATTCAGGTGGCTAATTTAGCAGATAGTTTAGCTGTGATAAAACAATTAGTATTTGATGAACAAAAAGTATCAGCAAAAGTTTTAGAAGAAGCTTTGAAAAATAATTTTGCTAATCAAGAAATTCTTCGTCAAAAATTATTAAATCATGTACCTAAATATGGCAATGATATTGCTTGGGTAGATGAATTAGGCGTTAAATGGGCTAGAAAATTCAGAGCAAAACTTAGAGAATTTACAAATTATCGAGGAGGAGCTTATCATATGGGCATGTATACAGTTAGTGCTCATGTGCCTATGGGTGAAAACTTAGGAGCTAGTGCAGATGGTCGTTTATCACAAACTCCATTAGCTGATGGTGGTATGTCTGCTGTATATGGTAGAGATTTAAATGGTCCAACAGCAGTACTGAAATCTGTTTCTCGTTTAGATAATAATTTGACAACAAATGGCGGATTATTGAATATGAAGTTTTTGCCAGAATTTTTCCAAACACAGACAGGTATAGATAAATTTGCTAATTTTTTAAGAACTTTTGTCGATTTAGAAATACCGCATATTCAATTTAATGTAGTGCGTAGAGAAGATTTACTAAAAGCTCAAAAAAATCCAGAACAATATAGTTCACTCACTGTTAGAGTGGCAGGTTATACAGCGTATTTTACAGAGCTTGCAGGGGAGTTACAAAATGAAATCATCGCCAGAACAACATATGATAATGTCTGAAGATAAAGGCTTAGTTTTTGATATTAAGCGTTTTGCTGTGCATGATGGGGCAGGAATTCGTACAACTGTATTTTTGAAGGGCTGCCCCCTTCGTTGTAAATGGTGTCAAAATCCTGAAGGATTGGATTATAAACAGCAGATATTATATTTAGAAAATAAATGTATAAAGTGTAAGACTTGTGAGCATATTGCCCAAAATAGTGCGATAAAATTTGTAGATGATAAGATGAATTTAAATCGTCAGCAAGATAGTAATTGGTTACAGGTAATAGAAGAATGTCCAACAAGAGCCTTGCAATTTGATAGTAAATACTATAATTTACCAGAAATTATGCAAGAAATAACGAAAGATGAAGCTTTTTTTAAATATGGTGGAGGCGTTACGCTTTCTGGAGGAGAGCCATTATTCCAATATGAATTTGCCTTAGCTATATTGAAAGCATGTAAACAAAAGAATTTGCATACAGCGATAGAAACATCATTATTTGTCAAACGAGAAGTTTTAGCCAAAATATTGCCATATGTTGATGAGTTTTATACTGATTTAAAGATTTTTAATAATGATTGGCATAAAAAATGTACGAATGTAGATAATCAAGTAATAAAAGATAATTTAAAGTTTTTATTGCAAACTGATAAAAAAGATTGTGTGATTGTAAGAACACCGCTTATTCCAACATTGACGGCTACAAAAGAAAATATTGAGCAAATCAGTAGATTTATTAGTAGTTGTTATGATAAAGTAAAGTATGAATTGTTAAATTACAATCCATTAGCAAAAGCTAAATATAGTTATTTAGATAAAAAATATTATTTTACAGAAAATCCTAAATTGTATAGCAATGCACAATTGCAATTTTTTTATGATATTGCTAAACAAAATGGAATAAAAAATTTAATTATTGAATAGGAGCGATAATAATGAAAATTTTAGTTGACCATGCTGACATTAATGCCATTAAAAAAATGTATGAATATTATCCTGTAGATGGTGTTACAACAAATCCTTCAATTTTGAAAAAAGCAGGAAGAAATCCTTTTGATGTTTTAAGCGAAATCAGAGCTTTTATTGGCAGTGAAGCTGAACTTCATGCACAAGTTATCTCTAAAGATGCACAAGGTATGATCAAAGAAGCTTATAAAATGCGTGAAATATTAGGTGAAAATACTTTTATCAAAATTCCTGTAATTCCAGAAGGATTAAAAGCAATCAAAGCTTTAGCTAAAGAAGGCGTAAATATCACAGGTACTGCAATTTACAATCAGATGCAAGGCTTTTTAGCAGGTAAAGCAGGGGCAAAATATGTAGCACCATATGTAAATCGTATTGATAATTTAGGTGCAAATGGTATTCAAGTGGCAAAAGACATTCATGATATGTTGAAAAATGCAGGTCTTGAAACTGAAATTTTAGCTGCAAGTTTTAAAAATTCCCAACAAGTATTGGAACTTGCTAAATATGGTGTAGGTGCAAGCACAATTGCTCCAGATGTAATTGAAAATCTCATTAAAGTTGATGCTGCAAGATGTGCAGTTGATGTATTTGTAAAAGATTTTGAAGCTCTTTGTGGCGAAAATAAAACTATGAATAATCTCTAATAAAAGAAGAAAAGATTTCTTGAATTTTCAAGAAATCTTTTTTGTTAGGAAGATATTTTTAGAATGATAAATGCAAGTATGTATTTTTTTTTAGAAAAATGCTAGAATAATTTTATTATAAAGATAAAGAGGTGCTTTGATATGAAAATTGGAATTATTAGCGATACACATGGTTGTCATGAAAGATTTTCACTTGCTTTTGATAAATATTTTAAAGATGCAGATATGATTATTCATGCAGGAGATGTTTTATATCATGGACCAAGAAATCCTATGCTTTCCGATTATAATCCTGCCAAACTTGCAGAAAAATTAAATGCTTGTAGTATGCCTGTGGTTATCTGCCGTGGTAATTGTGATAGTGAGGTTGATACTTTAGTATTAGATATGCCAATTCAAGCACCATATACTTATGTAGTAGCAGAAGGCTTAAAGATAGTTACTACTCATGGTCATTATGTAGAAACAGATGAAGCAAAAGATAAAATGGCTAAAGCTTTAAAAGCAGATATTTTCATTTCTGGTCATGTGCATATTAATGTTTTAGAAAAAAGAGGAAATACAGTATTTTTAAATCCGGGTTCTCCATCACTTAGTAAACGTGAAGATAATAGAGCAACTGTAGCTGTATTAGAGGATAAAACTATTAAAATTATCGATATAGATACAGATGAAGTGATAATGACTTTGACATTATGATAAGAATTGCTATAATAAGTGAGGATACAAATGAAATCAGTTGTATCCTCTATTATTTTGTATAGGTAATTAGTATTTTTAGAAGAAAAGAAGAAATGGTAGGTAATTATGTTCAATATTAGAGAGCATCGAACATTGCGTCGGTTAGATTTGCCTTTGACTTTAGCAGTCATTGGAATTTTAATAGTAGGTCTTATTACAATAGCTAGTGCAACTCATGTAAATACACCTAGCGATGATAGATATTGGTATTTACAAAGACAGGGCATGTTTGCAGTTGGTGGATTGATTTGGGCTTTTATGATAACGAATTTTTTCGATTATCGAGCTTTGAAAAACTGGGGTAATAAGATATATATTTTCAATTTAATCATGTTACTTGCTGTTATGTTTTTCGGTCATGCAGCATTGGGGGCACAGCGTTGGATACAGATAGGGCCTATCAGTATACAGCCATCAGAGTTTTCTAAAGTAATTATGATTATCGCTTTGGCGACATTATTAGAAAGTCGAATTGGACATCTAAGCAAATGGAGAGAAGTAATACCAGTTGCTTTATTTGTTTTAGTGCCGTTCTTATTGGTAGCAAAACAGCCGGATTTGGGTACAGGTTTAGTATTTTTAGCTATTTTCTTGGGTATGATTTTCGTCGCAGGTATTAGTTTAAAAATATTAGGTATTGTATTTGGCGCATTTTTGGCGATGTTGCCGATAATATGGCAATTTTTACATGATTATCAAAAAATGCGTATCATGGTATTTATTGACCCAAATGTTGACCCATTAGGCTCAGGATATCATATCATACAATCGAAAATAGCCATTGGTTCGGGAATGCTTTTTGGTAAAGGTCTTTTTGGTGGTACACAAAGTCAATTAAACTTCTTACCAGAAAATCATACGGACTTTATTTTCGCCGTTGTTGGTGAAGAATTTGGTTTTATTGGTGCAGCATTTTTATTATGTCTGTATTTAATCGTATTGTGGCGTGGTGTTAAAATAGCGCGAGAATGTAAAGACGCTTTTGGTATGTTATTAGCTTCAGGAATTACCTCTATGTTAGCTTTCCATTTATTAGTAAATGTAGGCATGACAATGGGGGTTATGCCAGTAACAGGTATACCACTTCCTCTTATGAGTTATGGTGTAAGTTCATTGTTGACGAATGTAACATGTTTAGGCTTATTGATGAATATTCATATGAAGCAACAAAGTTTACACTTTTAATTTTTAGTTGAAAAATTAATTTTCATTATTCGTTTTAAAATAATATGGAGATGTAGTGAAATCTTTTCCATATGGTTTAAACGGATTAAAGCATAAATTATATAATTCAGTAGCGTAAGTATCTATAGCTAACATTTCTTCAAACGTTGTCAATTTTTGTTGGCAACGTTTTTTGCTGTCTAAATATGATGTTGTTTTAGTTATAATAGGAATAGAAGCATTTTTTTTCATTTGTTTAAGTAATTCTGTACCTCTATCATTAAAAGCTAAAACACGGGCATATAAAGCGCCTGTATCATCAAATCTTTGTATAAGATCTTTAGTTATATTTAGTAGTAAATATAATGTTAAACGTTGTAAATTTGTCAAAGGATATCTTTTTGATTTTAATTTTTGAAAGAAATCTTGTAAATTGATAGCTTCATTGGCAGTTTTTAACAATTTATATTCTAATCCTTCGCGAATACCATAAATTTTTGTTAATTCATCAAGTTTAGCTAGTCGTAATTTACTGATTAAATTGGTAAATAGATAATCTAAATGAGGTAAATCTTTTGTTTGATGAATTTCTTGCAAAAGAAAATAAGTTTCATCTGGTATAACTTGTTTAAGCTTGGAAAAGTTGCTATTATTTGTATATAAAGAATGGCGAATGGCTGTACCGCTAGCAAAATTTTCTTGATAATTCAAGTCGTTATGTTCTGCTTTCATGCGTTGAATAATATTTACGGTTAAAGGCTTTTCTAAATTTAAATTAGCTTTTAAATATTCAATGCCTAAAATAGTATTAGGAGCTTTTAAAATATCTTCAGAAATATTGGTGAGATTACTTAAAACTTCACTAGTTACAGCAGCATATGATTGACCATTAGCAAGTTTATTTTTTAACATTTGTTGAAATTTTTCACTTTGAGAAGTTTGAGCAATAAATGTTAACTCTTTTTCATTAGTGTATTCGCTACCAAAACAAATAGTATCTACACAGTGTAATTTATGCAGTAAATCAATGCCACCTTTGGCAAAATATTGGGCGCTACGAACAGCAAATACAAAAGGAAGTTCAATGACTAAATCAATGCCATTAGCTACAGCAAGTTTAGCTCTTTGCCATTTATCAACTAAGGCAATTTCTCCACGTTGCGTGAAATTACCACTCATAACAGCGATGAAATAGCTGTCAGGAAAATTTTCTTTATGTTTTTGAATGAGATATTTATGACCATTATGAAATGGATTATATTCACTAATAATTCCAGTTATTGACATTTTTAATTCACTTTCTTTGATTTTTATTTTATAATTTTTTTAGCGATAAAAAATATTTTAGCATAGAAGTAAAATTTTTCCTAAAAATTTTACTTGGATTGTTTGACAAAATATATAGCTACGGCTATAATGAATTGAGGTTGATTGCAATGATGAAAATAAATGTATCGGAAATAGCTGAACAAATTGGTCATGAAAAGGCTTTTAGTTTTGATGCAAAACCCGAAGACATTGGGCCACTTTTAGATGATTGTAAATTAGAAGGTCCCATCATGGTCAAAGGAACCGCAACTAATACTGGTACTTGTTTTCGCTTAGAGGGAAAGATTTTTTGCACTATTTCAGAGATTTGTGATAGATGCTTAGAATATTTCCAGACAAAAAGTGAATATTCTTTTGCGGAAGAATATACAAGAGATGAAGAATTTGCAAAAATTAAAGAGATAAATCATTTTGACGGCGATATTATTAATATCGGCGATTTAGTGCGTGATATTATAATTTCTGCTCAGCCGACAAAACATTTATGTTCCAAAGATTGCAAAGGATTATGTAGTGTATGCGGTGCTAATTTGAATAAAACCGAATGCGGTTGCAATAGGGAAAGTATTGACCCAAGACTTGCAGCTTTGCAGGATTTATTGAAAAAATAGGTAAAAGCAATTTAGCTTGAAGAACCTTTAGTTATTTAAGGAGGTGTGTAGTAAATGGCAGTACCTAAGCGTAAAATGTCAAAAGCTCGTCGTGACAGACGTCGTGCTAACTGGAAATTAGAAGCTCCTGGTTATGTTGCATGCCCTCAGTGTCATGAACCAAAAATGCCTCATCATGTTTGCACTGAATGTGGTTATTATGATGGTAAAGAAGTTATCGCTTCTGCAGAATAATTTTCTGGAGCGAATTAGTATGCTCCCTTTATAGATATAGTGATATTAAATTTCTCTATCTATAAAGGGAGCATATTTTATTTTATAGTAAAAATAAATGTATTTTTGAGTTGGATTTTATCTTGTATAGTCAATTAGTTAAGGGAAATTATACTTGCCAATTAGAAAAAAAGTTTGTATAATAACCAATTGTAACTGATTATATTATCTGGTACTAAAAGTTGGTGTGAAGGATGACACGTGAAAAAAAGCGAATAAGACAAAGTCTATTAATAGATTATGTGAAATCCAAACCCTTCTTTACGGATGAGGAATTGGCAAAACTTTTGAATGTTAGTATACAGACTATTAGGTTAGACCGTTTAGAGCTAGGTATACCAGAGCTTAGAGAGCGAGTAAAACAATTAGCTGAAGCTACGCAGAAAAAAGTTAAATCTATTAGTAGTAGTGAAGTTTCTGGGGAACTATTAGAATTAGAATTGGGAAAATCAGGCATTTCGCTAATGAATATCACTGAAGATATGGTTTTTGAAAAAACTAAAATAGCAAAAGGTGCATATATGTTTGCACAGGCAAATTCATTAGCATTAGCATTGATTGATGCTCCCATGGCGGTAACAGGTGTTGCTAATATAAAATATAAAGCTCCAGTTCGTGTTGGCGATAAATTAATCGCTAAAGCAGAGTTAAAACACAAACGAGGAAATAAATTCTTTGTTTGGGTGAAAATTAAAAATGTTACAGAAGAAGTTTTTAGAGCAAAATTTATTCTTGTTTCATTAGAAGATAATGGAGGATCCGAGGTATGAAAATTGCAGTAGATGCTATGGGCGGAGATTTTGCACCTAAAGAAATTGTAGCAGGTGCAATACTTGCAGCTAAACGCTATGATTGTGAAATTGTACTAGTCGGTGATCAAACTCAAATTCAAAAAGAGTTAGATAAAAATTATCCAGAATGGAGAAAAAGTACCATCTCCATTCATCATGCTAGTGATGTAGTGGGCATGGGTGAACACCCTGGAGTAGCAGTGCGTAGAAAAAAAGATTCTTCTATCGTTGTGGCTACACGTTTAGTAAAAGAAGGCGAATGTGATGCTGTATTATCTGCAGGCAATACAGGTGCAGCAGCAGCATCAGCGTTATTTATTTTAGGCAGAATAAAGGGAATTGATAGACCTTCAATTGCTACACCTATACCTACAGGAAAAGGTAGCGTTACTTTATTGTTAGATTCAGGTGCAAATGTAGATTGTAAACCAAAGCATCTTTGTCAAAGTGCATTGATGGGGTCAATCTATGCTAAATGTATGCTAGGATTAGAAAATCCAGCTGTAGGTTTATTAAATATTGGTGAAGAAGCAACTAAAGGCAATGAACAAGCTCAAGCAACATATCCTATGTTAAAAAGCATGAAAACTATTAATTTTAAAGGAAATGCTGAAGGTCGAGATATACCAACAGGTCAATTTGATGTGGTAGTTTGCGATGGATTTGTAGGAAATGTTGTTTTAAAATTTGCTGAAGGTTTAGCAAAAACTTTAGTTAGTTTAGCTAAAGATGCTATAAATAAAGGTGGTATATTAGCTAAATTAGGAGCATTAATGTTAATGCCTGCCTTAAAAAAATTAGGAAAAGATATAGATGTTTCTGAATATGGTGGAGCTCCTTTACTAGGAGTAAATGGTTGTTGTATAATATCTCATGGTAGTTCTAATGCAAAAGCTATTTGTAGCGCTATTAGACAAGCTAGTGAATTTGTACAAAAAGATGTAATAACTCAAATTCGAGACAATATAGACAAGGAGGAGATTTGGAGCCATGACACTGAAGTTAAATAGTGCAGGCATTATTGGAATAGGATACCATGTTCCAGAAAAAATCCTCACTAATGCAGATATTGAAAAATTAGTAGATACTAATGACGAATGGATAACAGAACGTACAGGTATCAAAGAAAGACGTATTTCTGCAAAAGATGAGCCAACATCAGAATTAGCGTATAAAGCTGCTATTAAAGCTTTAGAAGATGCGAAAGTATCTGCTGAAGAATTAGATATGATAATAGTAGCGACAATCTCTGCCGATTGTAATACCCCATCAACAGCATGTATTTTGCAAGAAAAATTGGGAGCTAAAAATGCAGCAGCTTTTGATTTATCTGCGGCATGTTCTGGTTTTGTTTATGGGTCTGCAATTGCAACACAGTTTATTGAAACTGGCGTTTACAAAAAAGTATTAGTTGTAGGTGCTGAAACATTATCTAAATTTGTAAATTGGCACGACAGAAATACTTGTATCATCTTTGCCGATGGAGCAGGTGCTGCTGTATATGGTGAAGTTGAACAAGGCTATGGTATGTTATCTTTTGATTTAGGTGCTGATGGAAGTGGAGCTACCACTATTGAAATTCCAGGTGGGGGAAGTAAACATCCAGCAGACCAAGAATCTATAGATAATCATATGCATTGCTTGCATATGAACGGAAAAGAAACATTCCGCTTTGCTGTAAAAGCTATGGGCTCTACAGTAATGAAATCTTTAGAACGTGCTGGATTGCAAAAAGAAGATATTGATTATTTAATTCCGCATCAGGCAAATATTCGTATTATTGAATCTGCAGCAAAACGTTTGCATTTACCAATGGATAAAGTATTTGTAAATATAGAAAAATATGGTAATGCATCAGCGGCATCTATTCCAATTGCAATGGCTGAAGCTTATCAATCTGGAAAATTGAAAAAAGGCGAAATCATAGCTCTTTCTGGTTTTGGAGCAGGTCTTACATGGGCATCTTGCATTATGAAATGGGCTAAGGAGGACTAAACAATGTTCGAAAATAATCCTATCTGTAAATTATTAAATATTAAATATCCAATTTTTCAAGGTGGTATGGCTTGGCTTGGTACAGCTGAATTAGCAGCTGCAGTATCTAATGCTGGTGGTCTTGGAATAATTGGTGCTGGACATATGCCTCCTGATCTTTTAAGAGCTGAAATTCAAAAAGTAAAACAATGGACAGACAAACCATTTGGTGTAAATATCATGCTTATGTCTCCATTTGTTAAAGAAGTTATTCAAGTAGTGCTTGATGAACGTGTACCAGTTGTAACAACAGGGGCAGGAAATCCTGGTGAATATATACCTGCATTTAAAGAAATTGGTACTAAAGTAATACCAGTCGTTGCATCAGTCGCACTTGCAAAACGTTTAGCTCGTACTGGTGTTGATGCACTTATTGCCGAAGGAACAGAAAGTGGCGGACATGTAGGAGAAATCACTACAATGACACTCGTACCTCAAGTTGTAGATGCAGTAGATATCCCAGTTATTGCAGCTGGTGGTATAGCTGACGCTCGTGGCATGATGGCAGCATTTGCTCTTGGTGCTCAGGGTGTACAAATGGGTTCAAGATTTGTAGTTTCTAGTGAATGTATCGCTCATGAAAATTATAAAAAATTAGTTTTACGTGCAAAAGACCGTTCTACTGTTGTAACAGGTCGTTCTACAGGGCACCCTGTACGCGTTATAGCTAATAAATTAACTCGTAAATTTGATGAATTAGAAAAAGCAAATGCACCAGTTGAAGAAATTGAAAAATTAGGTGCAGGTGGATTAAATCTTGCAGCAAGAAAAGGCGATGTAGAAATGGGTTCTGTAATGATTGGACAGATTGCAGGTATGTTAAACGAAATAAAACCTGTTCAAGAAATTATAGATGATATCGTAAATAATCTTGCTAAAGTGATGGAAAACACACAAAATATTTGCAAATAAATAATAAATTTATAAAAATAATGGCGAAAGGGTGATTACTAAATGAGTAAACTCGCGTTTTTATTTCCAGGACAAGGTTCTCAAGTAGTGGGAATGGGTAAAGATTTTTATGACAAATATGATATTGCGAAAAAGTTATTTAAAGAAGCTGATGAAGCACTTGGTTACTCCATCATGGATATGTGCTTTAACGGACCAGCAGAAGATTTAAAACTTACAGCAAATACTCAACCTGCTATTTTGACTATGAGCGTTATTTGTAACGAATTATTAAAAGAAAACGGAATTGCTCCAGAAATCGTAGGCGGTCATAGTTTAGGTGAATACTCTGCACTTGTAGCAGCAGGCTCTTTAAAATTTGCAGATGCAGTATATCTCGTTCATAAACGTGGTATGTACATGCAAGAAGCTGTTCCTGTTGGTGAAGGCGGAATGGCAGCTGTAATTGGTCTTGATCGTGATAAAATTGTAGAAATTTGTGAAGAAGTAAGTGCAAGCACTGCTTTAGTACAGGCTGTAAACTTCAACTGCCCAGGTCAGATTGTAATTGCAGGTACTGCTAAAGGTGTAGAAAAAGCTAGTGAAGAAATGACAAAAGCTGGTGCAAAAAAATGTGTTATTTTACCAGTTAGTGCACCATTCCATAGTAAATTAATGGAACCTGCAGCTGAAAAACTTGCTGTAGAACTTGATAAAGTTGTTGTATCTGATGCTACTATTCCAGTAGTAACAAATGTTACAGCTGAAGCTTTAACAAAAGCAGAAGATATCAAAGTAAGTCTTGTAAAACAAGCTGCAAGCCCTGTAAAATGGGAAGATTGTATCGCAACAATGAAAGATTTTGGTGCTGATACTTATGTTGAAGTAGGTCCAGGTAAAGTTTTATGTGGATTTAATAAACGTATTGACCGTAAATTGAAATCTTTAAACGTAGAAAATATAGAATCTCTTGAAAAAACTCTTGACTATTTCAAGGAGGTTCGATAATATGCTTTTAGATGGTAAGGTTGCGTTAGTAACAGGAGCATCTCGTGGAATTGGTCGTGCAGTTGCTATTGAACTTGCAAAAGAAGGTGCTACTGTAGCTATCAATTATGCAGGAAATGTAGCTGCTGCTGAAGAAGTAAAGAATATAATTACTGATATGGGCGGCAAAGCTATGATTGTTCAAGCTGACGTTAGTGATGAACAGGCTGCTAGTGAAATGGTAGAAAAAGTAATAGCTGAATTTGGACAGATTGATATTTTAGTAAATAATGCGGGTATAACTCGTGATGGTTTATTCATTCGTATGAAATCTCAGGATTGGAATGCTGTTATTAATACAAATTTAACAGGTATTTTTAACTGTACAAAAGTAGCAGCAAAATATATGATGAAAAAACGTTCTGGAAAAATTATCAATATGACTTCTGTTTCTGGTATAATGGGAAATATAGGTCAGACAAATTATTCTGCTGCTAAAGCTGGTGTAATTGGTTTTACAAAATCTTTAGCTCGTGAAATGGCTAGTCGTGGTATTACCGTTAACGCTGTAGCTCCTGGTTTTATTGCTACTGATATGACAGCAGCTATGCCAGAAAAAGCACAGGCTCAAGTAGTGGGCTCTATTCCACTTGGCAAAATGGGTCAGCCAGAAGATATTGCAAATGCAGTAGTATTTTTGGCATCTGATAAGGCTTCATATATTACAGGACAGGTTGTCAATGTAGATGGCGGTATGGTAATGTAATAATGAATAAATAAATAAAAGGTTATTCTGAGGAGGAGGTGACGAGGAATGGCTACTTTTGATAAAGTAAGAGATATCGTTGTTGATCAGTTAGGCGTTGAAGCTGATGAAGTTAATATCGATTCTACTTTCATCGACGATTTAGGTGCAGATTCTCTTGACATTGTTGAATTAATTATGGCTTTCGAAGAAGAATTCGGTATTGAAATTCCTGACGAAGCTGCTGAAAAAATTAAAACAGTTCAGGACGTTGTATCCTATATAGACCAAAATAAATAATTTTAGCGTTTCCTTAGAAAAGTCCCGTGGTTACTCCACGGGACTTTCTAAAGATAATAGAAGAAAAGCGGATTGGAGGAGTTATTTTTGAAACTTCCTGAATTGAAAATTGGCAATAAAATTGCAAAAGTACCTATTATTCAGGGGGGCATGGCTGTTAGATTATCAACGGCAAGACTTGCAGCTGCTGTCGCTAATGAAGGCGGCATTGGTTTGATTGCTGCATCTGGTATGCCTACTGATGAATTAAGGTATGAAATTCGCTTGGCGCGATCTTTAACGTCTGGAATTATTGGTATTAACATCATGGTTGCAGCTAGAGGTTTTAGTGAAATTGTAAAAACTGCTATCGAAGAAGGTATTGACCTTGTAGTAGCTGGTGCAGGATTTTCCCGCGATATGTTTGGTCTTGGACAAGAATCTGGTACACCAATCGTACCGATTGTTTCATCTGTTAAATTAGCGAAAATATCCCAACGTCTTGGCGCTGCTGCTATTGTGGTTGAAGGAAAAGAAGCTGGCGGACATTTAGGAACTAGTACATCTATACGTGAATTAATTCCTGATATCGCAAAAGCTGTGGATATTCCTGTTGTTGCAGCAGGCGGAGTGCTTTCCGGTCAAGACATTGTTGATCTTATAAAGATGGGCGCAAGTGGTGTACAAATGGGTTCACGCTTTGCTGCCAGTGAAGAATCCAATGCAGCTCCGGCTTTAAAAAGATTTTATTTAAAATCTAAACCGGACGACATTGTAGTTATACACAGCCCAGTAGGTCTTCCAGGACGTGCTGTAAGAAATCCATTTGCAGATAAAATAATGGTAGGCCCAGTTCCTCCAAAAGGATGTAAAGCATGTTTAAAGAGCTGTAAACATAATTTCTGTATAATTGATTCATTGATTCGTGCAGAACAGGGAGACGTAGAAAATGGTCTGGTATTTACAGGCGAATATATACACAGAATCAAAGAAATATTGCCAGTTAGAGAGATAATTTCTAGAATAAAATCGGAAGTTGCGGCAATAGATTAAATGAGAGGTGTTTGTTTTGACAAATAGAGTAGTTATTACTGGTTTAGGAGCAATTTCCCCTATTGGTATTGGTAAAGATGCTTTTTGGCAAGGTCTTCTTGCAGGTAAAAGCGGTATAGATAAAATTACACATTTTGACGCTAGTGATTTTAAAGCTCAGATTGCAGCAGAAGTAAAAGATTTTAATGCTGCTGATTTTATCGATAGAAAAGAAGCAAAACGCATGGATAGATATACTCAATTTGCTATTGCAGCAACTAAACTTGCGTTTGAAGATGCAAATATGGATTTATCTAAAGAAGATAAAGAACGTATTGGCGTATTTATTGGTAGTGGTATTGGTGGTATTGAAACATTACATGATCAATACAATACTATATTCACTAAAGGTCCAGGCCGTGTAAGTCCTTTCTGCGTGCCTATGATGATTAGTAATATGGCAGCAGGCATGACTTCTATTACATTTGGTCTTCAAGGCCCTAGCGTTTGTCCTGTAACAGCTTGTGCAACTGGTACAAATGCTATTGGTGATGCTATGCGTGTTATTCAGCGCGGTGAAGCAGATGTAATGGTTGCTGGTGGTACAGAAGCTTGTATTTCTCCACTTCCAGTAGCAGGTTTTGCTTCCATGAAAGCTCTTTGCACAGACATGAACGACAATCCACAAAAAGCTTCTCGTCCATTTGATAAAAACCGTAGTGGTTTTATCATGGGTGAAGGTGCTGGTATTGTTATTTTAGAAAGCTATGAACATGCAGTAGCTCGTGGTGCTGAAATTTATGCTGAGCTCGCAGGTTATGCTTCAACTTCTGATGCTTATCATATGACTAGCCCAGATCCAGAAGCAAAACAGTCTGCTCGTTGTTTCACAAATGTAGTAAAAGATGCAGGTCTTGAATTAACAGATATTGATTATATCAATGCTCATGGTACATCTACTCCATTGAATGAAAGAACTGAAACAGCAGCTATTAAACGTGCTTTTGGTGATCATGCGTATAAATTATCTATCAGCTCTATTAAATCCATGATAGGACACCTTCTCGGTGCTGCTGGTGGTATTGAATGTATCGCTACAGCTTTAGCTGTTAAAAATGATATTATGCCTGCTACAATCAACTATGAAACTCCAGATGAAGAATTAGATTTGGATTATGTACCAAATGTTGCTAGAGAAAGAGTTATCAATGCAGCTATTTCTGATTCTTTAGGTTTTGGCGGTCATAATGCAGCTATTTTATTGAAAAAACTTAAGTAAATCAGGTTTTATAAATGAATTTATCAGAAAAACGCAAACAAAAATTAGGGGAATTAGTCGTTAGATTAGGTGTCAAGTTCAATGATTTAAATTTATTAAATCAAGCTTTGACACATACCTCGTATGCTAATGAGGCTAAAGACCATAGTCTTCATAATGAGCGTTTGGAGTTTTTAGGTGATGCTGTTTTAGAATTAGCTTCTAGCACATATTTATTTAAAACTTTTACGCAAATGCCTGAAGGTGAAATGACAAAAGCTCGTGCCTCTGTTGTTTGTGAGACAAGTTTAGCGAAACTTGCTATGAATTTAAATGTTGGGCAATATTTGTTATTGGGTAAAGGCGAACGCTTAACTGGTGGAGAACATAGACCATCAATTTTAGCAGATGCTTTTGAGTCAATTATTGGAGCTATTTATTTAGACCAAGGTTGGCAGACTGCCTATGAATATGTGCTTGATAAATTAAATGAAGAATTTATTGCTGTAAAATATGGATATAATTTAAAAGATTATAAGACTATTTTGCAAGAAGTAGTGCAGGCAAAAGGACAACATGTTGAGTACAAATTATTGGCAGAAACAGGTCCAGACCATGCAAAAACTTTTGAATTTGCTGTAGTTGTTGATAAAAAAATTGATGGCAAAGGAAAAGGAACTACTAAAAAAGAAGCTGAACAACATGCAGCTTATGAAGCATTAAAAAAATATGGTATAGAGAAATAAAAAAAGGTTAAGACAGATGATGAGATATACTCATTTGTCTTAACCTTTTTTACTTGATGGTAAATATTTTATTTTGAAGAAGATGAAAAATTTTTTTCAATTTTAGATAATAATTCTAATAATAAAATATTTTCTTCTTTAGTTAAGCTTTTTTCTACATCGGAAATTACAGAAATATCCACTTCGTTTAAAGTATCAATAAGTTCGATACCTTTATTTGTTGTAGATAAAAAAAACGCTCTTTTATCGTTGGGGTTAGAAGCTCTTTTAATTAAATCTTTTTGTTCTAATTTGTCAACGAGAACTTTTACATTATTAGGGTCTTTTTGGATAATATCAGCTAATTTTTTCTGGGATATATTTCTATTAATGTGAATTTGATTTAATACTACCCATTGCTCAGGAGTAATATTATATGGGGAAAATTTATGTGTCAAATTTTGATGAATTTTTCTAGCTATGGTACAAATTGTATATCCTAAAGATTTTTCGAGAAACATTAAAATAACACCTCAAGTTTTAAATATATTTTATTGTAACATAAAATATAAAGGTGAAGATAGATAAAGGAGTCTAAGATATTTAGACTCCTTTTTTATATTTAGATATTTATTTTATAGAATTAGCGATAGCTCTATCTATTTCTAAAGATAAGTTATTGAGATAATTATCAATGCCTTTTTGACCTAGATAGAATGGATTATTTTCTATGGAAGTAGAATTTACTACATTATTTAATTTAGCATAACCGTTATCAGCAAATAAATGGGCAGTAGTTTCAACAACTACATTATTATCATGACAATATTGAGAAAAATGTTCTAGGGAAGATTTATATTGGACTTTGTTTTCCATAGATTTAGGAATACCTGTGCCACCCCCATTGAGCAGCCATATAAGTTTTACCTTGAGTTTTTACAGGGAAGATAAAAGAAACACAACCAGGAGAATGACCAGGAGTGGATACGACAGTAACAGTAGTATCACCTAAGGTAATTTGTTGTCCATCTGTTAAAAATTCATCTACAGTACATTTTGGTGAACGAGAACCATTTGCTCCATCAAAAGTATTATTCATATAATAAAAATCAGTATTGCTCATAAAGATTTTAGCATTATATTTATCTTTTAAATATTGTGCTCCACCATAGTGGTCACCGTGACCATGAGATATTAAGATATATTTTAAATCTTGTGGATTTAATCCTAATTTTTCCATGCCATCAATGATTAATTGGGCGTCGTTATTATCCCACATTGAATCTATGGGTATGATTCCATCAGAAGTTTGCAATGCCCAAACTACAACGCTTTTTGTGCCTATACAATAAAGATTATCAAAAACTTTTGTAGGTGTTAGAGGAGTATTATCAAATAATTCACTAGGTAAATTAGGTGGTGGGGCTGTTTGCGATTTATCTTGTGCATAAGCAACATTAGATAATAAAATACAACAGCAAAAGAGTGTAAATAAAATATTTTTTGCTTTGGCAATATAATACATAAAAAATCCTCCTTTATAATAGTACGTATACGTATAAAATTATATTAGTATGTATACGTACTATTGTCAAATAATAATTTTATTTATTTAATAATTTTATTGACATTATTAGTTTAAATATGATAGAATTTGAAGATGTAAGCCTTAAGAAATTAAGGTTTCCCAACCGCACAAAAAGGTTTATAAATAGTCTTTGACTAACCGTAATTGGCGAGTATTAATTAAGGTAGGTGTAATTGAATGTACGCTATTTTCCAGACAGGCGGAAAACAGTATCGTGTTTCCGAAGGTGACGTTATCACTGTTGAAAAAATCGCAGCTAATGAAGGCGATGTTGTAACTTTTGATCAGGTTTTAACTGTTGTTAATGATGCAGATGTTAAAGTTGGTACTCCAGTTGTTGAAGGTGCTAAAATCACTGCAAAAGTTGAAAAACAAGATAAAGCTAAAAAAATCTTAGTTTTCAAATACAAAGCTAAATCCAACTATCGTCGTCGTCAGGGTCATCGTCAGCCTTTCACTAAATTAACTATTGAAAAAATCGAAGCATAATGATAAAAATATCTGTAATGCGTCAAGATGATGATAAAGTCATCGGTCTTTTAGTAGAAGGACATGCAGGAGCAGGCGCATATGGTCAAGATATTGTATGTGCTGGGATTTCTGCATTGGCTCAGTCAGTTATTTTAGGTTTGGCAAAACATTTACATCGTGAAATAAGTTATGATGTAAAGCCCGGATATTTAAGTGTGGCTCTGAAAGATAAAGCTGATGATTTAACAGAAGCTGTCTTTGCTGTAGCTGTACTTGGTTTTGCGGAAATAGAGAAATCTAATCCAAAAAACGTTTCTGTTCTAAATATCAGGAGGTGAATTTGAATGTTCAATTTTGATTTACAGCTTTTCGCTCATAAAAAAGGTGTTAGTAGTACTCGTAACGGTCGTGATAGCGAATCTAAACGTCTTGGCGTTAAAGAACATGCTGGTACTATCGTTACTGCAGGTAGCATTTTAGTTCGTCAGAGAGGTACTCATTTCCATCCAGGTGCTAACGTAGGCATCGGTAAAGATGATACTTTATTCGCTAAAATTGCTGGTCGTGTTGCTTTCGAACGTAAAGGTCGTTACAACCGTCAAATCAGTGTATATGCTGAATAATTAAGAAATAAAGTCGTAGCCTTTTATTAAAAGGTTACGGCTTTTTTGTTTTATAATGATAAAATTTATTAGATATTTTATTTTACATTATTGGCGAAGTTTAAATAAAATAAATATTATTTTATCCTTGTTATAATAATTTATTAAGCTATAAAGATAGAATAATCAGCATAAAAAGTTATTTTATTAGTAAAAAATATGTAAATATGTAAACTTTTTTCTTGACTATGTAATAGATAAGTTGTACAATGAATACACTATCAATTAGGGAGATGTAATTATGGTTAAATTTGTTGAAACAAAAACATTAAAAGAAAAAGTTGATGTTTCCACTATTGGTTTTGGAACACATTTTACAGATTATATGTTTGAAATGACTTATGATGAAGGTCAAGGCTGGCATGATGCTCAGATTGTACCTTACGAAGAAATAAAAGTTAGCCCAGCAAATGCAACACTTCATTATGGTCAGGCTATTTTTGAAGGTATGAAAGCTTTCCGTCAGGGCAAAGATGTAGTTATTTTCCGTACTAAAGACCATTTAAATCGTTTAAATAATTCAGCTCGTATTCTTGATATTCCACCAATTGATGTTGATTTAGTATATGATGCTCTTCATCAATTAATCACTATTGAAAAAGATTGGGTGCCAAATAAAAAAGGTCAGAGCCTTTATATTCGTCCATTCATCTTTGCAGATGATCCATTTTTAGGTGTTAGCGTATCTAAAAGATATAAATTCTATATCATTCTTTCTCCAGTAGCTGCTTACTATGCACATGGATTTGCTCCAGTAAAAATCATGGTAGAAGATACATATGTTCGTGCAACAAAAGGTGGTTTAGGTGAAGCAAAAACTCCAGCTAACTATGCAGCAAGTCTTCATGCAGGTCTTGAAGCTCACAAAAATGGTTATGACCAAGTATTGTGGTTAGATGGTGTACATCGTAAATACATCGGCGAAGTTGGTTCTATGAACATTTTATTCAAAATTGATGGTAAAATCGTAACTCCTGCTTTAGATGGTACTATTTTAAATGGTATTACAAGAAGAACTGTTCTTGCTGTAGCTAAAGAATGGGGCATGGAAGTAGAAGAACGTCCTATCACTATTGATGAATTAGTAGAAGACTACGAAAACGGTAAATTAGAAGAAGTATTCGGTTCTGGTACAGCAGCTGTAATTTCTCCTGTTGGTGTACTTGGCTATAAAGATAAAGTAATGACTATCAATGATGGCAAAATTGGACCATTTGCTCAAAAAATGTTCAATTATATCACAGGACTTCAAAGCGGTGAAGAAAAAGATATTCATGGCTTCATTGATAAAGTAACAACTGTAGATTAATTTAATTAAGAATATAAGAGAAAGCTCTCGAGAGATTATTTTTTCGGGAGCTTTTTTGTTTTAAATTTGTTAGATAATACTTTAGTTGAAAGCTTTTTTGAGAAAATGTTATAATAATCATAATAAAAACTTTGTAATATAAGTATATTTTTGCTAAAATATATATATTTGAAACTAACAGAGATAAAAGGAGGGTTTTTAGTGCCTGTAAAAATAACTATGGAGGATTTAAAGCAAAAATTAGCGGGTCCTCAATATAAATTAACTCCTCAAAGAAAAATAGTATTGCAGATTTTTTTAGATAGACCTAGTCAGCACTTAAGTGCAGAAGATGTGCATTTTATCTTAAAAGAACAAAAATGCGAAATTGGTTTAGCTACAGTATATCGTAGCTTAGAATTATTGAGCGACTTAAATATTTTAAACTATCTCGATTTTGGCGATGGTTGCCGTCGTTATGAATTAAATGATGCAAGTCCTAATGAACATCAACATCATCATTTAATTTGTGTAGAATGTGGCAAAGTCTTAGAATTCACAGATGACCTTTTAGGTAATCTCGAAGAAAAAATAGAAGATACATGCAAATTTAAAATTGTAGACCATCAGTTAAAATTCTTTGGTTATTGTGAAGATTGTCAGAAAAAGCGTGAAATGAAATCGTGAAAATAAAAACATTTTATTTAAATAGTACAAAAGAAATTATTGTAAAGATAGTAAAAGAGATTTTAGTATTATTTAAAGTAGAAATAAATGATGCAAATGATACTATTTTCGATTACGATGAATTGAAAATAGAAAATATATATGATGATGTAGCTTTAAATGGTGTAAAAACAGTCTTGACTTTGCGTAAAGATGAAAAATTATGGACTTATACAAGACAAAGCTTTTTACATGATGATGAAAGTGTAAAAGCAGGGACTAATCGTTTAATTAAATTAAATTTATATCATATCTTTTGCGAAGATTTACAAGCTAAAAAAGCTCCTTGGGGAATACTTCATGGAGTTAGACCAACAAAAATCGTACACCGTTTAATGGAGCAAGGATTAGACCGTCAAGGTGTGATAGGACGTTTACAAGATGATTATGAGGTACAAATAGATAAAGCAAATCTAATCACAGATATTGCTTATTTACAATTACCTTTTTTAGCAAAGGCAAATGACCCAAAACTTATCAGTGTTTATGTAGGAATTCCATTTTGCCCATCACGTTGTTTATATTGTTCTTTTCCTTCAAGTATATTGCCAAGTAGCGAGATGACTCGCAAATATTTGCAGACTTTAAATTATGAAATTACTAAAATTAAAGCTTTAATAGAACAATATGATTTTAAAGTACAAAGTATTTATGTAGGTGGAGGCACTCCTACAAGTTTAAATGAAAATGATTTTGATGATTTATTATCTTTAGTGGCTAAATCATTTAAAGGCGATTATGTTGAAGAGTTCACTGTGGAAGCAGGCAGACCTGATTCTTTAAGTCTTGAAAAAGCAAAATCCATAGTAAAATATGGTGCAGATAGAGTTAGTGTAAATCCACAGACAATGCAAGATAGAACATTATCTTTAATTGGCAGAAAACATACTTCAGCAGATATTTTGCGTGCATTTAAACAAGTGCGTCAAGCTGGTATAAAGCATGTGAATACTGATTTAATCATTGGACTTCCTGGAGAAGATATAAAAGATGCTAAAGATACGATTAATAAAGTAATTGATTTAGCTCCAGATGATATAACTTTGCATGCTTTGGCACTAAAAAAAGGTTCAGAATTAAAGCTTATAAGAGATAATATTGTTTTGCCTGATGATGAAACGGTTCAAGCTATGGCTAAGATAATGACAACTGCTATTGATGAATATGGTTTAATTCCATATTATATTTATCGTCAAGGATATATGAGTGGTCAATTAGAAAATGTAGGTTATAGCAAAAAGGGTCAAGAAGGCATTTATAATATTCAAATAATGGGTGAACGCCAGACTATTTTAGGTGTTGGCGGTGCAGCAACTAGTAAGATTACTTATCCAGGTAAGAGATTACAAACATCATTTAATGCAAAAGATTTATATACTTATTTAAATAGTATAGATAAATATATTGAACGCCGAGCAATGTTATTAAAAGAAGCTTATGGCGATTAAAAATATGTAGAGGTGATATTTTATATGTTGACAAAAGCTCCTCGTGGAACGAAAGACATACTTCCAGATAAAGTAGGAAATTGGTTATATCTTGAAAATTTAATTAGAAAATTATGCGGTCAATATGGTTACCGTGAAATCAGAACACCTATTTTTGAGCATACTGAATTATTCCAACGTGGTATTGGTGAAACTACTGATGTTGTAGAAAAAGAAATGTATACTTTCACAGATAGAGGTAATAGAAGCATTACTCTTCGTCCTGAAAATACAGCAGCAGCAGTACGCTCTTACTTAGAAAATAAATTATATGCAGATACAAATTTATGCAAATTATTCTACATCGGTTCAATGTTTAGATATGACCGCCCACAAGCTGGTCGTTATCGTGAATTCCATCAGTTTGGTGTAGAAGCTTTAGGTGAAGCAAATCCAGCAGTTGATGCTGAAATCATTTCTTTAGCTGTACAGTTCCTAAAAGATTTAGGGCTTAAAGATATAAAATTATTATTAAACTCTGTAGGTTGTCCAAAATGTAGACCTGTATATCGTCAAAGATTACAAGAATTTTTCAAACCTGTAATTGATGAGATGTGTGATGATTGTAAATCTCGTTATGATAGAAATCCAATGCGTCTTTTAGATTGCAAAAATGAAAAATGTAAAGAATTGGCGCAAGACGCTCCTGCTATTACTGATTGTCTTTGCGATGAATGTAATGATCATTTCCATAAAGTACAAGAATTCTTAACAGCTGCTGGTATAGAATTTGAATTAGATCCAGGTCTTGTACGTGGTCTTGATTATTATACTAAGACTGCATTTGAATTAAAATATGTACCACTTGGTGCTCAATCTGCCGTTTTAGGTGGTGGACGCTATGATGGTCTTATTGAAGAATGTGGCGGTAAATCTACACCTGCTGTAGGTTTTGCTACAGGTCTTGAAAGAGTATTGCTCGCTCTTGAAATGCAGAATTTATTACCTGAAACTAATTACGATACAGATGTATTTATTGTAGCTTTAGGTGATACTGTACAGGCAAAAGCCTTTGAAATTTTAGCTAATTTGCGTAGAGGTGGATTTAAAGCTGCTATGGACTTTGCAGGACGTAGCATGAAAGCTCAAATGAAACAAGCAAATAAAGCTAATGCAAAATTCACTATTATCTTAGGTGAAGATGAATTGCAAGCAAATTCTGTTGTACTTAAAAATATGAATGAAAGTACACAAGAAACAATCTCTATAGATGAATTGCTTAATAAACTCACTACATTAACAAAATAATTATTGAGGTGGAATTAGTAAAATGGAAACAATGGAAGGTATGAAAAGAACTCACCATTGTGGTGAACTTCGTGCCACAAACGAAGGTCAAGAAGTAGTATTATGCGGTTGGGTATCTCACCGTCGTGACCATGGTGGACTTATTTTTATTGATTTACGTGATAGAAGTGGCCTTGTTCAGCTCGTTTTTGCTGAAGATAAAATTGGTGCAGACCAATTTCCAAAAGCAGAATCCCTTCGTTCTGAATTCGTAGTAGCTGTACGTGGTAAAGTTTCTTTACGTGATAAAGAAACAATAAATCCAAATATGGAAACTGGCGAAATTGAAATTTATGCTGAAGAATTACGTATTTTAAATAAAGCATTAACTCCTCCATTCTATATTCAAGATGGTATTGATGTTGATGAAAACGTTCGTTTAAAATATCGTTATTTAGACCTTCGCCGTCCTGAAATGCAAAAAAATATAATGCTTCGTCATCGCGTTACAAAATTAATGCGTGATTATTTTGATGAACATGGTTTCTTAGAAATTGAAACACCAATGCTTACAAAGAGTACTCCAGAAGGTGCACGTGACTATTTAGTTCCTAGCCGTGTAAATCCTGGTAAATTCTATGCATTACCACAATCTCCACAGATTTTCAAACAGTTATTAATGGTAGCTGGCTATGAAAAATATTTCCAAATCGTACGTTGCTTCCGTGATGAAGACTTACGTGCTGACCGTCAGCCTGAATTCACTCAGCTCGATATTGAAATGTCCTTCGTTGACCAAGATTATATCTTAAACTTAATGGAAGGTTTAGTATCCGGCTTATTTGAAAAAACTATCGGCGAAAAAGTACAGACTCCATTCTTACGTATGACTTGGGACGAAGCTATGGAAAGATATGGTTCTGATAAACCAGATATCCGTTTTGGTATGGAACTCATGGATATTTCCGAATACGTTAAAGGCTCTGACTTTAAAGTATTTAAATCTGTACTTGATAATGGCGGACAGGTTAAAGTTATCAAAGTTGATGGCTATGCAAATATTCCTCGCCGTGAACTTGATGGTCTTGTAGAATATGCTCAAAGATATGGTGCAAAAGGTTTAGCATGGATTCAATACACTGAAACAGAAATCAAATCTCCATTCAAAAAATTCTACAGTGAAGAAACATTCCAGAAAATTAAAGAAGCAACTAATGCTCAGACAGGCGACTTATTACTCGTAGTTGCAGATAAACCACTTGTAGTAGCTCAAGCTCTTGGCGAATTACGTCTTGAAATGGGCCGTCGTCGTGGTCTTATTAACGAAAATGAATATAAATTCCTTTGGGTTGTTGACTTCCCTATGTTTGAATATGATGAAGAAAACAAACGTTGGAAAGCTATGCATCATCCATTCACAGCACCACGTGATGAAGATGTACAATATCTCACAACTGACCCAGGTCGCGTAAAAGCAAAAGCATATGATATGGTATTAAATGGCGTAGAAATCGGTGGCGGTAGCCTTCGTATTTACAACAGCGATACTCAAGAAAAAGTATTTGAAGCAATCGGCTTAACTCCAGAACAAGCTCATGAAAAATTCGGCTTTATGCTTGATGCCTTCAAATATGGTACTCCTCCACATGGCGGACTTGCATTTGGTCTTGACCGTATGGTTATGCTCATGGCTAAACGTAATTCTATTCGTGACGTTATTCCATTCCCTAAAACTCAAAGTGCTGGTTGCTTGATGACACAAGCTCCTTCTGAAGTTGATGCAAAACAGTTACGTGAACTTTCTATTCGTACTGCTGTAGCTCCTAAGAAAAAAGCTGAAAACTAATTAGATAAATTAAAAAGAATGAATAATTTTAGCGATTAGCGAATTATTTATGATTAAAGAACAGACAATTTTGGTCTGTTCTTTTTTCTTTATATAGTATTTTTATTATGAAATGATAGGAGGGTTTTTAATGTTAAATCATGCTATGCGTTATGTAATAATTATTATTGGGTGTTTACTAGCTGCCGCTGCTTATAATTTATTTTTAATACCGATGAATTTTTTATCTGGTGGTTTAGCAGGGATTGCCTTTATCTTGTATTATTTATTTAATTTGCCGATTGGGATAATGAACTTTTTGTTAAATATTCCTATTTTATATATAGCTTATCGTTATTTTGGCAGATTGTATTTTTTCGATACAATTTTAGGCACAATTTTATTTTCTGTTGCTTTGGATTTAACAGCTTTTTTAAACGCTTATCCACCGTTATCAGAGCCTATGTTATGTGCTATTGTAGGAGGCGTTATCTCAGGTATTGGCTTTGGTCTGATTTTTCGCAGTAATTGCAATACAGGCGGTGTAGATGTAATAGCAGCACTGATTAAAAAATTATATTCATATAATGTTGGAACAATGGTATTTGTTTTAGACTGTTTGATTATTTTATCTAGTGTATGGTTATTTGATTATAATATTGCAGTATACACTTTTATTTGTATGTATATAGGTGGTGTACTCACCAATAAGATGATTGATGGTTTTAATATGCGAAAATCTATCATGATAATTACAGAAAAACCAGAAGCGATAGCAGACGCGATTATGATTGAATTAGATAGAGGAGTTACTTTTCTCTATGGACAAGGTGCATATACTAAAAATAATCGTAAAGTTATTTATGTAGTGATTACTATGCGACAAGTGAGCAGAATAAAAGAGTTAACTTTGGATATAGATAAAAATGCTTTCTTTATTATTTCTGATGCAAGAGAAGTAACAGGAGAAGGCTTTTCACATCACTGATAATTTTAGATAAAGAAAATAGCCATAACTCTAAGGGTTAAAGAGTTATGGCTTTTATATAAATGACAATAAGAGGAGTCATTGGGATAGGTAAGATTTTAATATTTTATTTTAAAACTATTTGATGAACAAGATTGCGTACATCTTCAAGACCATTTTGAGCCATGAGATTATGCAAATACATAAATGAAACTTGTGCACCAATATAATTTCTAAAATCATTGAATAATTTACCATTTAAATCTTTATCGGAGAAATTGTAATCAGTTTTAGCAATTTCTTTGAGGTAAATTACTGTATTTTTAGCAACAATACCACTCAATACCCAGTCATGGTCGCCTAAGTGGACAATATAACCTTCTTGATGTTGTGGTGTAGGTAATTTATCCCCAGATTTATCAAGTAAACCGTATTTTACAGGATTTTTTTGAGCAATAATACTTGCTGCTTTAATCCAGTTAACTACACTTTCTTCATCTTTATCACTGCCAGGGTGATTATGAGCACAAGCTTGAGCGACAATTTCTTCAGCAGGTAAATTGCGATAAATAGCTTCAACAAGCCCTAAAATATGATGTGCTCCTGTACCTGCAATAGAGTATTCAGGAAGACAAGTTCCATCTTCATTCCACTGGAATACCCATGGTTTAGCTAAATCATGTAAAGCTTGAGCAGAAAGTACAATATCAGTATTTACAGTATAACCAAAGATTAATTTATAAGTATTGACTACGCCTTCAGAAATAGATAAATTGGCTGCTGTATGAGTTGGAAGTCCTCCAGGATAAGAATGATGGCTAGCATAGCCACTGCCTGGAGCAGAAATGAAATCTTGTGGATTTTTATTAGTTTTTAGTGGTGGAAATAATTGTTCTGGGCTGATGATGGAAGTATCAATCAAGCCTTTATTAGCAAGTTCATTGTAAATATTAGTTACATCTGTAGAAGATGTGTATAATTGCATAAATTTAGGACGTGTATCTTTGATTAAATCTAATGTTTGTTGACGAAGCTTATTATCTGTTATTTTTTCCACACTAGAGATTATGTAATCATAAGCATTATTGACAAGCTGTGAGTTAAGAGGTGCTTTTGTAGCTGGTGGTAAGTCAGATAATTTAATTGGATTTATTTTAAAATTAGAAGGTGTTATTTTTTGAGCGAAAGCTTTATGATTTAAGCCTGTTAAATCGAAAAGTGCAGCTCCAGCTAAAACACCAGCACCTAATTTAAAGAAATTACGACGAGACAAATTTTGCATATATCAACATTCCAATCTGCTAACGGTTGAGCAATATTTTTAAGTTGATTTTAGTATATATAGTGAATGTATAATTTTAATTTAGCTTTGGCTAAATCTAGGTAAATAATTTGCAAAAAATAGATAAAAAAAGCATTAAGAATATAAAATATATATCTTAATGCTGTTTAAATTATTCAATAGTATTTAAAAGGATTTGATGATTATTATAAATCAGGCTTTCTGGATTATTTCCTTGTAAAATGCGGAAAAGTTCTGCTGGAATGTATAATTTGTCATTGATGAGCAGTGGCCCAGAACCAAGGGAGATAGGTGCAGTCATACCAAGGGCAATAGTGCTTTGAGCAGTGTATAAATCTTGACCAATTTTTACAGTAGATTTCATATTTTTACTGTTAATGGTAGCTGTCTGTTCGTCGCTGTCCCAAGATATAGTGAAACCTAAATTTTTGCAGACATCACGAGCTGGTACTAATGTGCAATCATTAATTATAATAGGGTAAGAATTGATTTTAGTACCATTGACGATTATTTCATCTTGTTGGGTTGGTGTACTCTCTTGATTAGTAGAAGTGGCTTCTACAGGTAGAATATAGGTAAATACGGCTAAAGCAAAAAAAGATAGAAGTAATAAACGAGAAATTAATTTCATTAAATCACCTTCTGATTTTTGTAGATTGTAAAATTTATTTTAGATTGGAGATAAATTGTTAATACATCTCAAATACATATTAGAGCATAATTAAGTTTAAAATCAATTACAAAAAAATTAAAATAAGATTAAAATTAAGTTAAAGCAGTCTATATTTAGATATGTTATAATTAAAATTAATTTTTATAGATAGGTGTAATAAATGGATATACGAGAAAATATACAGTTTTTAAAAGGTGTAGGTCCTAAAAAAGCACAGGCTTTAAAAAAATTAGGCATTGAAAAAATATATGATTTAATCACATATTATCCTCGTCGTTATGAAGACCAAAGTCAAATTGTTCCTATCGGCAGAATAAAAGTCGGTGAAGTGGTAAATATTCAAGGTAAAATTATGGCTATGGCAGAAAAAAATACAAGGCGAGGTTTAAAATTATTAACGATTATGTTAGCTGATGATACAGGTGTTGTTCAGCTTAATTTTTTTAATCAAGATTATCTAAAAAAGAAATTAAAGGTACAAAAAAGTAGTTTATTTGTACATGGCAAAGTGGGCTATGCCTATGGTGGATATGGTCAACTTGCCATAAGTCAGATTATTTCTTTTGACGTTATAAATAACGATAATATAGATAGTGAAGAAAATATTAACCCTTGTGCTTTTATGCCCATATATACAATTCCAGATTATATAAAACCAAAGGATTTTCGCAATCTAATAGAACAAGTCTGTACTCAAGATATTTTGGTAAAAGATGTAGTACCCAATTTTATTCGTGAAAAATATGATTTATGGGATAAACAAACAGCCATAAAGAAAATACATTTTCCTCAGACAAGACAAGAATTAGAAAAAGCGAAGAAGAGTTTAATTTTCGAAGAATTATTTTTAATTCAAGCAGGTTTATTGCTGTTGAAAAAGCAACATCAGATAAAAAATAAAGGCATAAAATTTTTATCTAATAGTGAATTAGTAAAAACAGTAAAAAATAATTTGCCATTTAATTTAACAGCAGAACAAGAAAAAGTTTGGCAAGAAATCTGTTTAGATATGCAAAAAGATTTGCAAATGCAACGCTTAGTACAAGGTGATGTAGGTTCAGGGAAAACAGTAATAGCTATACTTTCTTTAGTAAAAGCTATTGAAAATGGATACCAAGGCGCTTTGATGGCGCCAACGGAAATTTTGGCATTGCAACATTATGGCAAGATAAAAGAATTATTAGAGCCGTTGAATATACATGTAGGCTTATTGACTGGCAGTTTGAAAGTTAAGGAAAAAAGACAGATATTAGAAGGCTTAGCTGATGGCACTATAGATTTAGTCATTGGTACACATGCTTTGATACAAGATAATGTCATATTCAAAAATTTAGGCTTGGTAGTAACTGATGAGCAACATCGTTTCGGCGTAAATCAAAGAGCAAAATTAGAAGGAAAAGGAGAAGATTTTTTACCAGATGTATTGGTGATGACAGCGACACCTATTCCTAGAACGATGACACTTACAGTATATGGTGATTTAGATGTTTCTTTTATCAAGGAATTACCACCAGGAAGAAAACCTATAAGGACTTTTGTGCGTATGCCAGATAGAAGAAATTTGATTTATAAATTTGTAAAAGATGAAGTAGCTAAAGGAAGACAAGCTTATATAGTTTGTCCTTTGATTGAAGAAAGTGAAAATAGTGATGCTGTTTCTGTAGAAATGATATATGATGAACTTACATCAGGTTATTTATATGGTTTAAATTGTGCCTTGCTTCATGGTAAATTAAAACCGAAAGAAAAAGAAGATTTATTACAGGGATTTTTGTCAGGAAAAATAAATGTATTAGTATCAACTACAGTAATTGAAGTTGGTGTAAATGTGCCAAATGCTAGTATCATGGTGATTGAAGGCGCTGAACGCTTTGGATTGGCTCAGCTCCATCAGCTTCGTGGTCGTATTGGTAGAGGTGAGTATGCTTCATATTGTATTTTGATTAATCGTGGCAAGAATGCAAATTCGCTAGAGCGATTGCATCTCATGGAAAAAATCTCTGATGGTTTTGTTTTAGCTGAAGAAGATTTGCGATTACGTGGACCAGGGCAATTTTTTGGTTCAATGCAACATGGTTTACCTGATTTAAAAATTGCAGATGTATTAAATGATGTAAATGTCTTAGTCAATGCAAGGGTAGAAGCTCAAAGAGCTATTGATTATGGCATAGATAAAAAAGTGTTAAATGAGATATTAGAATTACAATATAAACATAGATTTTTAAAGATTTCTGATGTGTAAATATCTTATAGATAAATTTTGTGATAAAGAAGGGATATAAGTTAATGAAAGAGTCTACGATAAAAATAATCACGGTCTTAATGTTAGTGGCGATATTAGTTGTTATTTATATTTTAAATCCTAGTTTTTATAGTGATTTTTGGCGTGTAGCTACAAGTGGTAGTATGCAAGAAACAATGGATTATATCGCTTCATTTGGTATATGGGCGATGGTATTTAGCTTTTTATTAGATGTGTTGATAAATGCTTTAGGATTTTTGCCATCAATATTTGTATCAACAGCAAATGGCTTGCTTTTTGGCATAGTGCCGGGAATTATTTTATCATGGCTTGCTGAAACGACAGGCGTTATTATTTCTTTTATTTTGATGAGAACTATTTTGCGTTCTTCAGCAGAAAAGTTAATTGCTAAATCTAAATATCTGAAAAAAGCAGATGAATTCAGTGGCAAGAATGGATTTAAAATAATGTTAATTTTACGTGCTATGCCATATTTTCCTTCTGGAATATTGACTGCACTTGGTGCTGTTAGTCGCATTAGTTTAAAAGATTATGCTTTGGCAAATTTGATTGGAAAGTTTCCCTCTACTGCACTTGAAGTAGTAATAGGTCATGATGTAGTTAACTATAAAAATAACTTAGACCGTTTAATGATTGTAATAGTGTTAGTATGTATTATTTATGGTGCAATATGGTACTATAACAGGAGAAAAGAGAGAAAAACAGCATAAAAAAGTCCATATTTAAGATTAAATCTATTGATTTTAAAGTCTTTTCCCATTATAATATTGTTCATAGTTAAAATCGTATAATTTACTAGGAGATGAATTATTTTGATTAAAGTTATTGTAAATGGTGCTTGCGGTCGTATGGGTAGTACCGTAGTTGATGCTGTAATGAAAGATAGTGAATTAAAGCTCGTTGGAGCTGTAGATATAGTTGGTGGTATGGACGCTGGTGATAAAGCTGGTTGTGGAAAAACAGGAATCATCGTATCCACTGATTTAGAAGCTACTATTAAAGAAACAAATCCAGATGTTATGGTAGATTTTACTCAGCCATCTGTAGTATTTAATACTGCAAGTATCGCTATTAAAAATCATGTTCGTCCTGTAATTGGTACAACTGGACTCACTGATGAACAAAAAGCTCAATTAGATGCTTTAGGAAAAGAAAATAATACACCTTGCTTTATTGCAGCTAATTTTGCTATCGGCGCTGTGCTTATGATGAAAATGGCTTGCGAAGCAGCAAAATATATGCCAGATGTAGAAATCATTGAACTTCATCATGATAATAAACTTGATGCTCCATCAGGAACAGCTCTTGTTACTGCTGAAATGATTAAACAAGTTCGTGAAAGCCATAAACAAGGTCATGAAAATGAAAAAGAAAAATTAGCTGGTGCTAGAGGGGCAGAATATGATGGTATGAGAATTCATAGTGTACGTCTTCCAGGTTATGTAGCTCATCAAGAAGTTATTTTTGGTGGCTTAGGACAGACTTTGACTATTCGTCATGATTCTATTGACCGTACTTCTTTCATGCCAGGTGTTGTACTTGCTTGTAAAAAAATCATGGGTCTTAATGCAGGACTTACTTGCAATTTAGATAATATTATGGACTAATTATTAATATTGGATAGGTGATATAAATGAAAAAATATAATGTGGCGATTTTAGGGGCAACAGGTGCCGTAGGTCAAGAATTTTTAAATCTTATTGAAGAAAGAAATTTCCCTTTTAATGAATTAAAATTATTAGCATCTCATCGTTCTGCTGGTAAAAAAATTCAATTCATGGGCAAAGAATATACAGTAGAAGAAGCAACACATGATTCTTTTGAAAATGTGGATATTGCTCTTTTTGCTGGCGGTGCTGCAAGTAAAACATTTGCTCCATCTGCTGTAAAAGCTGGTGCAGTAGTAATCGATAACTCCAGTGCATTCCGCATGGATCCAGAAGTTCCACTCGTTGTTCCAGAAGTAAACCCACAGGCTATTGTTCGTCATAAAGGTATTATTGCAAATCCAAATTGTTCCACTATCATCATGGTAATGGCATTAAAACCAATTTATGATTTAGCAAGAATTAAACGTATTGTAGTATCTACTTATCAGGCTGTTTCTGGTGGCGGTAAAGAAGCTATGGCAGAACTTGAAGACCAGGTACAAGCTATTGTAGAAGGTAAAGAAGTAGTAGCTAATATTTTACCAGGTGCTTCTCTTCCAAAACATTATCAGATTGCATTTAACTTAATTCCACAGATTGATGTGTTCCAAGATAATCTTTACACTAAAGAAGAAATGAAAATGATCAATGAAACACATAAAATCTTAGAAGATAATGAAATCGGTATTACAGCAACAACAGTTCGTGTACCTGTATATCGTAGCCATGCTGAATCTGTTAACGTAGAACTTGAAAAAGAAGTAAGCTTAGATGCTATCAAAGAAGCTTTGGCAAAATTTGATGGTGTAACAGTTCAAGATGATCCAGCAGAAATGGAATATCCAATGCCTCTTATGACATCTGGCAAAGATGATGTTTATGTAGGACGTATCCGCAAAGATTATTCTGTAGCTAATGCCGTAAACTTATGGCTTTGTGGTGACCAGATTAGAAAAGGTGCAGCATTAAATGCACTTCAAATCGCTGAATATATGATTAAAAACGATATGTTAGAAAAATAATATATAATTATAAATAAAAAGCAGTTTATGGATATAAAATATTCGTAAACTGCTTTTTTTATTATTTTTTCTATTATTCATAGTATAATTTTAGATAGAAGATAAATTTTAGTGAGGTGAAAAATAATGGATAGTAAAATAGCAAAAGCGATAAAATTAAAAAATCAACCGATTGCAGTATATAGAACGGATATAAAAGAAGATAATGCACTGCAATTTAAAGAAGGTGTTTGGGGCTGTGTGATAGCTATGTTAAATGCAGCTTCTAAAGGCAAAACAGCAATTTTTTCACAAGAGACAACTGCTTGTATGGGTGGTAGAGCAGGTCTTGGATTAAAGGCATATGATTTAGGATATATAGAATATTTTTTATCTACAGGAGCAAATGATGGTAGAGAAGGAGAATGTTATAAGAAAAATCCTGAACTTGCAAGAAATTTTATTGTGAATGTACCAAAAATAAATTCTAAAAAATATGTGGTCTTCAAGCCGTTAGAATTGGTAACAGATGAAAATCAACCAGAAATTATTGTGTTTTTAGTAAATGCTGACCAATTATCAGCGCTTACAGTCTTAGCAAATTATGACCAAGATACTCAGGATAATGTGGAGTTAAGATTTGGAGCAGGTTGCGCACAATCCATTTTATTTGCTTTAAAACATTTTGAAGAAAATAGTATAAAGTGTACGATTGGATTGACTGACCCGTCAGCTAGAAAATGTATAGATAAAGATATTTTGTCATTTAGTATGCCATATTATCGTTATTTACAATTAGAAGCACAGGTAGAAGAAAGTTTTTTAACTAAAACTACATGGAGAAATTTATCTAAACGTATAGAATGAAAAATAAATAAAATTTAATAAAAAAAGCAAAGGATAATATAAACAATAGTATCACTTTGCTTTTTTTAGTTTCTTATTTGATGTTATAGCAATATAGTATATAATAGAAGATAAAATTTTAATGTGAGGTGGCAATATGCAGGAAAGACCTAGCATTCAACAATTAGAAAATTTTATTATCTATGGAAAAGTGCGCAATTTTGCAACTGCGGCACATAGAGCCAATATAACTCAATCAGCATTTAGTTTTCAAATGAAAAAATTAGAGGAAATGCTCAATATACAGTTGATAACTCGTTCTAATCGCGGTAGTGATTTAACTAGAGAAGGCGAGTTTTTTCTGCAAAAAATCATACCGATAATTGATGAATTAGATGAAGCTATTGATGAATTACAAAAATTTGCAGGAAAAGCAGTATATATTAATATAGGTGCTTTGATGTCTATGGGAGATATTCTGATGAATAGACATATCAGCTATTTTAAACAACATAATGATAATAATATCTGCTTTAATGTATATAATCTAGAAGCAAAATCCATGTTAAAAAAATTAGATAGTGGTCAAATTGATATTGCTTCTACTTTTTTATTGCCTCAAATGCATGTAGATGGCTGTGAAAAGAAATTATTCTGCAAAGATGAGTTTGTTTATTACGCACCATGTTTGGATTTAACGCAAGATAAAATAACAGCTGATATTATACAAAGATATCCATTAGTTACACATTCACCAGATTATTTTATGACAAATGCCTTAGAGGATTATTTCGTCAAATTAAAAATACAGCCACATATTGATGCTAGATTATCTACACCATATGCTATCATTCATTATTGTAAGCATAATAAAGTAGCAACATTGATATCAAAGCGTCTTTTACAGGAAATAGGGATTAAAAATGACTATTATGAGTTATTAGAACCACTTAATTTTTCTTCGTATTTATTGTATAAACATGAAAATCCTAAAATTAAAAGTATGGAGATTTTTGTGGATTATATTTTGGATTTATATCAGCAAAATAGATAAATTTTGATTAATTTTAGATAAAAATAATTGATGACTCTCATTAATATCTTAAGCTATACAAATGTAAAACGCATGTATACAATATGAACTATCCTTTAATTAAGATTTTGGAGATGAGAGCATGAGTAGTTCTTCTAAAGAACGTTTGTGGACAAAGGATTTTCTTTTGGACACTGGTATTAATTTTTTAGTTTATTTGATTTATTATTTATTGATGGTAATAATTGCTGTCATTGCTAAAAATGATTTAAATGCTAGTCTAGCTGAAGCTGGTCTTGCTTCTGGTATCTATATTGTCGGTACTTTGATTGCTAGATTATTGGCAGGACAGCAAATTGAATTATTTGGTAGAAAGAAAATGCTATATACTGGTATGGCTTTATATTTGATAACTACTATTTTTTATTTTTACATACCAAATTTAATGATAATGTATATTATTCGTTTAGCAAATGGTTTTGCCTATGGTGTAGTTTCCACAGCGACAAGTACAATTATTGCTAGCTGTATACCTCTTTCACGTAAAGGTGAAGGCATAAATTATTATGGTTTATCTACAAGTGTAGCTGCCGCTGTTGGTCCATTTATTGGTATGTTCATGATGACACGAACTTCTTTTGCAGCTATCATTGAATTATGTGTAGGTTTAATTGTTTTATGTGTAGTAGGTTGTTTCTTCCTCAATATCAAAGAGCTTGAACTTTCTCCAGATGAAAAAGCTAAACTTCGCAAAATCTCTGTAAATAATTTTGTAGAAAGCAAAGTATCTGTAATTTCCTTCATAGGTTTTTGGGTTGCTTTTTGTTATGCAAGTGTATTGAGCTTTTTAGCAGCTTATTCACAAGAAATTCATTTAGTAGAAGCAGGTACTTTCTTCTTTGTTGTCTATGCTGTAGTAATCACTATATCTCGTCCTATAACTGGTATTATTTTTGATGCCAAAGGTGAAAATTATGTTATGTATCCTTGCTTTGTCTGCTTAGCAATAGGTTTATTCTTATTAAGTGGTACACAAACTGCTTGGATGTTATTATTAGCTGGTGTATTTGTAGGTTTAGGATATGGTACATTTATGTCTAATGGTCAAGCCGTTTGTATAAAATTAACACCAAATCATCGTGTAGGTGTCGCTATTTCCACATATTTTGTAGCTTTGGATTTAGGCCTTGGCGTTAGCCCTTATATTCTCGGTGTATTAAGACCAATGCTTGGCTTTGAAGGTTTATATATGTTAACTGGTGTGATGTCTGTTATTTGTCTAGTTATGTATTTTGTCATGTATGGTTCAAGAAAACAAAATTATGCAGATAAAGAAGAAATAACAGAAGAATTACATGCAAATGCTAAAATAGCAATTGATGAAAAATAAAATAGCTACCCTTCATTTTAATAATTTTATCCATAAAAAAAGAGTCAATAAGTTTTTTGCTTATTGACTCTTTTATTTTAGATACCACCGTAAATAATTCCGAGAACAAAAATTATAATTGTTAATGGTACATAGATATATTTAGCTGTAATTCCAAAGTAAGCACCGAGAGGTTTTCTAGCAAGTTCTAATTCTTGGCGGATTTCTTTGTAACCTAAAATATAATAAATAGAAAATGCACCAAGAACAGCTCCAAATGGAACAATATAGATAGTTACAATATCCATCCAAGGGCCGAATTTTGGTTCAGCTTCAATGAATACGCCGATAAATAAAGCAATAATAGAACAAAGTGTAACGGCTGTTTTGCGAGAAAGATTAAATCTTGTTTGCCAGGATTCACTTACTGCTTCAAACATATTTAATAGACTTGTAATACCTGCGAAAGCTACAGAAACGAAGAATAATATAGCAAATAATTGACCAAATGGCATTTGGGCAAAAATATTTGGAAGTGTGATAAACATAAGTGTTGGACCTGCATTTGGTGCAATATTGAAAGCAAAAACGGCAGGAATGATAGCAAAAGCAGCAAGTAGAGCAGCTATAGTATTAAAGAAAGTTGTGCGAATGGAAGCTTTAGGAATATCTTCAGTTTTTGGTAAGTATGTACCATAGACAATCATACCTGAACCTGTGATTGATAGAGAAAAGAAAGCTTGTCCCATTGCCATAACCCATGTTTCAATATGTCCTAATTGTTCCCAATTTGGTGTAAATAAAAACTCATATCCTGCACCGGAATTAGGTAAAAAGTATACGCGAATAGCTAAAATTAAAAATAAAATAAAGAATAAAGGCATTAAAATTTTATTTACTTTTTCAATTCCTGATGTAGAACCGAACATTAAAATTAAAGCTGTCATTACAATAACGAGAGTATGCCAAAATACACTGCCGAATTCTCCAGTAACTTCTTGTAAAAATACTTCGTGATGACCGGATAATATTTCACCAGTGATAGACCACCATAAAGCTCTGAGTACCCAACCAATGATGATTGCATAACCGATAGCTATACCAAGTGAGCCTAAAAGAGGTATCCAGCCGAGGCAATAGCCTAATTTTGATTGTTTAATTTTGCTCCAGCAATATTCATAAGCACCTAATGTACCTGTTTTAGCACGACGACCAATGGCAAATTCAGCGGATAAACCAACAAGTCCAAATAAGATAGAAAATAAAATATAAGGGATTAAAAAAGCACCGCCACCATATTCGCCTAAGCGATAAGGAAACATCCAAATTGTCCCCATACCTACAGCTGAACCGATACAAGCGAGGATAAAACCTGTACTACTTTTAAATCCTCCATTTTGATGTATATTATCCATAAAAAAACTCCTTTATAGAATTATTAAGAAAAATCATTTATAATTATAACTTGTGTACATAGTATTTGTAAAAACGATAATTTCTATAATATAATTCAGTTTTTTCGATAGATAATAAGGAGCAATAAATATAGCATGGAATTAAGAAATTTAAAGACTTTTTTATACGTAGCAGAACAATGCAGTTTTTCGAAAGCGGCAATTTTACTAAATTATTCACAATCAACTGTTACAGCACAAATTCAAAAATTAGAAGAAGAATTAGATATTTTATTATTTGAAAGAATTAATAAAACAGTGCGTTTGACTAATGCAGGTCAAGAATTTTTAAAATACGCTCATGAAATCATCAGAACTAGTGAAGATGCAAAAAAAGCATTGAAAAATTTACCGATAGAAACAGGTGAACTCAGAATAGCTATGGCAGAATCTATTGCTAATACTTTTTTCCCTGAGATATTAGAACGATTTCATCAACTATACCCTAAGATAAAGGTAACTTTGTATACAGCTGGTACGGATAGTTTATTTCACAAATTAAGGCATAATGAAGCAGACTTGGTCTATACTTTAGATAAAAGAATTTATTCTTCAGAAATAGTTACTGTGATGGAGAAGAAAGAAGAAGTATTTTTTGTAGCTAGTCCTAAACATAGATTAGCAGGAAAAAATTGCTTAATAGAAGATTTATTAGGCGAAGATTTTTTACTCACAGAAAAAGATATGAGTTATCGTAGACATTTAGAAGAATATTTGGCTTCTAAATCTTTGGAGATAAATCCTTTCTTGGAATTGGGAAATGTAGAAATTTTAAAATCTTTGGTAGAGAAAAATGCAGGCATTTCTTTTTTGCCAGAATTTACGATAAAAAGACAGTTAGAAGAACAGCGATTAGTGAAAATCAATATTCCAGAAGTCTTTAAGGTCTGGCGACAATTAATTTATCATAAACATAAATGGGTTACTGTTTCAATGAAAGTAATGATAGATTTAATTAGAGATTATGAATATGATAAAAAGAATTTTAGCCAAAATAAAAGTCTATAGCAAAAGAAAGCTATAGACTTTAAATTTTATTCTTTTAAAACTTGTTTAATTAAAAATTCACTTTTAGGAAGCCAAAACTGGACAAGTGGGCCAGTTAAAAAAGCAGCTATGACTGTACCCACACCAACAGTACCACCTAAGATATAGCCTAAAATAACAAAAAATAAATCACAAGTCATACGTACCCAGCGGAATTGAAATTTTTGTAATTTATCAGTTAAGATAATGGCTATCAAATCATTAGGGCCAGTACCAGCGTTGCTTTTGATGACTATGGACATGCCGATAGATAAGATAACGCACCCTAAAATCATACCTAAAATACGCCATGGCAAAGTAGAATCAGCATTGATAAAATCGCCTAAAAGCCATGTGAAAAAATCAATGATAGGGCCACCACAAAAAGCGCATAAAATAGTACCAGGTTTTACATATCCTTTAGTAGTTAGAAGCATAACGACCAATAAGATACATAAGACAATGACATGAAAAGTACCTACAGATAGATTAAATGTTCGAGCTAGCCCTTGAATAAATACAGTGAAGGTATCAGTACCAAGCTCAGATAATAAAAATAAAGAAATCCCCAAATGGGCAATGATTAAACCAAGTAATAAAATACTAAGTGCAATAATCCAGTTTTTTAAACTGCGTTTTGATGTATCACTAGCAAATGTAGACATAGAACCCCTTTTATTTTGTAGATTTATTTTGATGAAATATTACATTTCTTCTGGATAAACTAAATTCCATTCACGGCGCAATTTAGTCATGATATCCATAACATCTTGAGTATAAGTAAATTGTAAAAGATCAGTTTCTTTTTCTAAAATGGCTTTTTCCATATCTTCCATTTCATATTGAAGTGCTTTTTTCGTATCACCTACGATGATTTCTTGTTTTTCGCCTGTAACTGCATCTGTAATTACTGCTTTATTAGCACGAGGAAATTCCATGATTTCAATATAAGCTTTTTCACAGCTAATCATAGCTCGTTTTGGTTGTTTAGAATGAAGTGATAAAGCGATTGTTGCCATCTGATTATCTTCATTCATCAATAAAATAGTAGCTTGCTCATCAACGCCAGTAGGTGCAGGAAGCATTTGACTTAAAATTTTTGTTGGTTTACTTTGCATAAAACTGCGTGTGAGACTAAGCGCATATACACCGATATCGAGCAAAGCACCACCAGCTAAATTTTTATTGAAAAATCTATTAGTCATATCATAATCTTTGAAACTACCAAAGTTTACAGTAATCATCTGTACTTTACCAAATTCATTATTATGTATCATTTCCCATAATTGTTTATAAATAGGCATATGCCAAATAGTCATAGCTTCAGCTAAAATTAAATTATTTTCTTGAGCGAGTTTAACACATTCATTTAATTCACGACTATTTAAAGTAATAGACTTTTCTACAAATAAATGTTTGTGATTTTCTAAAGCTTTTTTCATGAATGGATAATGTGTATTATGTGGAGTTGTCAAATAAATAATATCTACATCAGGGTCAGTGAAGATATCTTGAAAATCATCATAAACTTTTTCGATGCCATATTTTTTAGCAAAATCGATGGCTTTACTATGTGTACGATTGCCAACAGCATATAATTTTTTGCCCATGTTTTGTAGCGCTTGAGCCATTTCATTGGCAATTACACCAGTACCAAGAACTGCCCAATTTAAGTTTTTTTCTTTAGACATAAAAAACATCTCCTTAATTTATATAAATTTATTTTCTTAATAAAACAATATAATGAAAAATATTTTCTTTATTGAGTTGAATATATCATGATGATTTTATTTTGTCAATAATATTTATATGAAAAATATTTTCTTTAAAGTTTTTCATCAGCGAAAATTTCTTCACATTGACTAAGTCGTTTATAACAGTCTTTTTGTTCTAAAGTCAAAAATAGATAGAGAATTTCAATTATAGTAGAAGCTGAAATACGAGAAAAATAAAATTCATCAAGAAAAAGTTTTTCACGAGTAGCAGTTTGCAAATGATATTTTACTATCTTACCAATAGCAGAGTTTTTATTATTAGTAATGCCAATAGTAGTTACTTTCCGTTTATTAGCTAAATCTACAATAGTATATATCTTACTTGACTCACCAGAATTAGAGATAGCAATTAGGACATCTTTTTTAGTTAGATTTAAACTATAAGAAGCTTGTGTTTCCCAAATAGAACCAGCTACAGTGGGAATGCCGATTTCATTAAATTTGAAAGCACCATCTAACGCAACTGGTATAGTATTGCCGACAGCTATAATTTGTACTCTTTTAGCAGATTGTATAGCTGAAATAATTTTATCTAAGGTATTAGTATCAATCATATTGATAGTTGCCGATATTTCAGCAATTTTATTAGCTAAAATATTTTGTAGAGATTGTGAAATATTATCTCTAGTAATATTATTAGAAACTTTTATAGATGTATCAGTTTCTATACGTTCTCTAGCCAATTCAATTTTTAGATGATGAAAACTTTTAACATCACATTTACGACAAAATCTAGAAATAGTAGCTTCACTAGCACCACAGGCTTTAGCTAATTCCTTGATAGTCATATTAACGACTTTTGTATGGTATTTTATGATATAATCAGCTATTTTTTTTTCAGAAGCAAAAAAATGAGGATAGTTAGCAAATAATTGATTAATAATAGTATTTTTATCCATAATATAAATCCTTTAATCCTTTAAATTATTGTTTTACATTCATTTTTCTTTACTGGTGTAAAGAAAAATGAACCAAAAAGAAAGCACTACCTGCTACCGCACTTTTTACTTTGGCAAAAAGCAAAAAATGTCTACAATCTTTAAACTCGCTATGCTCAAACCGCTAAATTAAAAACGTAGCCACAATTTGCTCTTTACCAATAACCTACGGCTACCGTAAAAAGATGCTAAAATGTGGGGAATTTTATTATTATTGGAGTCAATAATAAATTAATAGTTGTTATCAGTAATTTTATAATTTACTCGAATAATATCCAGTAATTTTATTTGCGGTAGACTTTCTTTATTTACTGTTCTTTGCCCATTAAAGAACAGTAAATAAGTAGCTTTGCATAAAAGAAAAATGAACAGACAAATAATTATTTTTAGTATAACATAAATTCATTTTTTTATGTAAAAAGGCTAATTAGGAATAAATTATATTCACTAATTAGCCTAAATTTAAATTATTATTTTATAGCTTTTAATACATAGATTTTAGAATCGAAATCACAGCTTGTAGCCATATCGCCATATGGTTGACCTGCGCTTGGGTCATCAATTACAAGACCAATATTCATGAGTTCATCACCAAAATAAGATTTACCATCAATGTTTTGTTGGTAGCAGAAATCTGGATTTAAACCTTGGAGATAAATTCTGCTATATGGTAAATTTACACCGTTTAATACACGATACCAACCGACAATAGCAGTTTCTTTATCTTCGCTTACTACCATCCAAGCAGTTACATTATTTTCAAAAGGACTGCTCAAACGATAGAATGTGCCAAATTGGAAAACTTCACGATATGCTTTCATGAATTTAATTTGTGCTTTTACTTCTTCTTGTTCAGCTGGAGTTAATTTATTTAAATCAAGTTCATAGCCGAATGTGCCAAAGTAAGCAACATTAGCTCTAGTATGAAGAGGTGTTAAGCGATATACTTGATGGTTAGGAGTAACAGAAACATGACTACCGATGGAGCTGATAGGATAAGCAAAAGATGTACCATATTGGATTTTTAAACGTTCAATAGCATCAGAGTCATCACTTGCCCAGCCTTGTGGAGCATAATATAAAAGACCTGGGTCAAATCTAGCGCCACCACTAGCACAAGATTCAAAGAGAATATGAGGAAATTCAGAAGTTAAGCGTTCATATAAATCATATACACCTAAGATATAACGATGGAATACTTCTCCTTGTCTATCAGCAGGAAGTGCGACAGAATAACATTCTGTAATACTGCGGTTCATATCCCATTTTATATAAGAAACTTTTGCTTCACGTAAGATTTTAGCAAGCATATTGTAAATATAATCTACAACTTCTTTACGTGAATAATCTAATACATATTGATGACGACATTCACAAGAATTTCTATTTGGTACATGTAAAATCCAATCAGGATGATTGCGATAGAGGTCAGAATCCATATTAGTCATTTCTGGTTCAATCCAAAGACCAAATTTCATGCCGAGATTTTCAATTCTTTCTGCAAGACCTTTGATGCCATTTGGTAAGCGGTCAGTATTTGGATACCAATCGCCAAGACCTGCATAATCGGAAGTGCGTTTGCCAAACCAGCCATCATCTAATACGAATAATTCTACGCCACATTCTTTAGCTTTGCTAGCGATAGTTACGAGTTTATCTTCATTGAAATCGAAATAAGTAGCTTCCCAGTTATTGATTAAAATAGGTCTAGCTTTATCTCTCCAATAGCCACGAGCAAGGCGTTTTTGGAATAATTTATGGAAAGATTGACTTAAATTATTTAAGCCATCATCAGTATAAATCATTACAGCTTCTGGAGTTTGGAAAGATGTGTTTGGTTCTAATTTCCAATCAAATGTAGTTGGATTAATACCCATTAAAACGCGTGTAACATCATGAGTATCAACTTCTGCTTGAGCTAAGAAGTTACCGCTATAGATTAAGCTAAAGCCAATAGCTTCACCTTTATTTTCATCTGTAGTAGGTCGTTTTAAAATGATAAATGGATTGTGTTCATGGGAAGAATGACCACGAGTGGAATTAATAGCAGTGATGCCTTGTTCTAATTTACGCACTTTTAAATGACGTTCTCTAGACCATGTACCAGAGAATTGGAGCCATTCATAATCGCAATCAGGTAAATCAAGACAAAGGCTCATGGCTGTTGTTAAATGAACATCATCTTTACCCTGATTGTAGATTTTAGCACTGCGAGCGATAATGCCATTTTGAGCAAAAATAGTGTAGAGTAAATCTATTTCAACTAAAGTTACAGGGTCTTGTAAATGAATAGTTAAAGTGAGTGCTTCATCATCATTTTCTGTATAAGTAGCAGGTAAATTTTCAAGTTTTGGTTTGCCTTTGCTGATAGAATGACTTTGATAATGGAAGTCAGAAATTTTACTGCCGTTTGGCTGGCAAATTTCAATAGCAGGCTGACGATAATCAGAAGTACCATAAACAGGATATTCTTGACGAATATGGTTCAAAGATATAATATTATGGAATTCTTCAGAAATATAGGAAGTTGTTGGACGAGCACAAGATTGAATTAAATAGGAAAAATCTGCTTTGTCATGTACTTTTTTACCAAAATATACTTGGCTTAGATGACCATTAGGAAGTACAGTCATAATGTAACTAATTTTATCATTAGTTAAATGAAAAGTACGGCTTTGTTCATTAAATAAAATTTGCATCTTAAAAAACGCTCCTTTATAAATATATGAATTTATGGCTTTTCGTAATTAATATCTATAAATTATTATATATGAGAATTTTATGAAAATAAAGATGGCGTTGTTAAGTAAATCAGTTTAAATGTTAAATAAAAACTATAAGAGCAATACTTATAGTTTTTATTTCATTCTATTTACAGGTTTATTAAAAGATATTTTAGGAGAAAAACTTTTACGATACTGTGAAGGTGTAAAACCTTTTTTGGCTTTAAAGGCTTTAGCAAATACTAAAGGGTCTTGATAGCCACAAGAATTAGAAATAGTTTCAATGGATAGCGTAGTTGTATTTAATAATTGTTCAGCACGAGTTATGCGATAATTAGCTAAATATTCTTGGGGAGAAATATTTAAATGTTTGCGAAATAATAAATAGAGGTAATTTCTAGTGATGCAAACATATTTAGCAATATCAGTGATTTTTAAATTATTAGTGTAGTTATTTTCGATAAATTCAATGGCTTTTTTTACATATAGATTATTGTTGTCATTAGTCGGCAATATGGTTTTTATATCTTTACTTAAGATAGAGAAGAAAGAATATAATAGACTTTCGAGCAAAAATTGATTGCTTGTGGCAAAGTTATTATTTTTTAACATATTATGCACAATTTGTTTTAATTCTTCACTATAATTACATTGAAATGTTAGATGATTGGAACTAAGACCTATATCATTTAAATATTGAATAGCTTTAGTGCCATTAAAACCAATCCAAAGATATTGCCATGGGTCATCTTTATCAGCTTGATAAAATACTTGTAAATGAGGTTCAACTAAAAATCCTTGACCTTGAGATAATTCATAGCAAGCGTTATTTACATAATATTTTCCTTTGCCTTTAGTTATATAGTGAATGATATAATTATCGCGGATACCAGGGCCAAAGCTGTGATTAGGTTCACATTTAGCTAAGCCACAAAAACATAAGTATAAATCAGAAAAATGGCGTTCTGTTATTTGGAGTACATGAGAATTTTCCATAATAATTAACCTCAAATTTAATTTAGTCTTATAATATTATAATATAATAAAACAAATAAGTAATAAAAGGTGATTTTTATGGAAACTAAATGGTGGCAAAAATCTGTTGTTTATCAAATTTATCCTCGTAGTTTTTGTGATAGCAATAATGATGGTATTGGTGATATCAATGGTATTCGCTCTAAATTGGATTATTTGGAAAAATTAGGTATAGAAGTAATTTGGTTAAGCCCTGTATATTGTTCACCTAATGATGATAATGGCTATGATATCTCCGATTATTATGATATTTCTCCAGAATTTGGGACATTAGATGAAATGAAAGCTTTATTGAGAGAAGCTAAAGCACATAATATAAAAATAATCATGGATTTAGTGGTAAATCATACTTCAGATGAACATAAATGGTTTATAGAAGCAAAAACAAATAAAAATAGCAAATATCGTGATTATTATATTTGGCGAAAAGGTGAAAAAAATAATACACCAAATGATTTGTTATCTTGTTTTGGTGGTTCAGCATGGGAATACGATGAAGCTTCTCAAGAGTATTATTTGCATTTTTTTAGTAAGAAACAGCCAGATTTAAATTGGGAAAATAAAGATATGCGCAAAGATATTTGGCAGATGATGAATTTTTGGATTGATTTAGGTGTTGGCGGTTTTAGAATGGACGTCATCGATATGATTGGCAAAGTTCCAGATTTAAAAATCAAAGAGAATGGACCTAAATTACATGAATATATTCAAGAAATGCATAGAGAAACTTTGCAAGACAAAGATTTATTGACAGTGGGTGAATGTTGGGGAGCAAATCCGCAGATAGCACAGTTATTTTCCAGTCCAGATAGACATGAATTAAGTATGGTATTTCAATTTGAACATATTATGCTTGACCAAGAAGGCTCGGATAAATGGAATTTGAAAAAGCTTGATTTAATTGAGTTAAAAAAAGTATTTACTAAGTGGCAAAAAGAATTAAATGGCAAAGGTTGGAATAGTTTATTTTGGAATAATCATGATTTACCAAGAATTGTATCTCGTTGGGGTAATGACAAAGAATATCGCGTGCAGTCTGCGAAAATGTTGGCGATATTGCTTCATGGTATGCAAGGAACACCATATATTTATCAAGGTGAAGAAATCGGCATGACCAATATTGAGTTTAATGATTTAGCTGATTTTGCCGATATTGAATCTGTGAATGCATATAAAGAAAGAATGGCTAATAATATACCTAAAAAAGAAATCTTAAAATCTTTGCGTGCCAAAGCTAGAGATAATGCAAGAACTCCTATGCAATGGAATAGTGATGTATATGCTGGCTTTAGTAAGGTTAAACCATGGTATAGAGTAAATCGCAATTATATAGACATAAATGTAGAAAAAGCTTTAGCCGATAAGAATTCAATTTTTTATTGTTATCAAAAATTGATTAAGATGCGTAAAGAAAATCCTATTATGATTTATGGTGAATACGATTTATTATTAGCTGAAGATAAAAATATTTTTGCTTATACAAGAAAATATAAAGATAAAACTTGGCTTGTAATATGTAATTTTTATGATAAAGAAGTCGATTTTAACTTAGAAGGCACAGGAAAAATCTTAATCAGTAATTATAAAGACATGATAACAGATTTGACAAAAGGTCATTTAAGATCATATGAAGCTGTAATTTATCAGTGGCAGAAATAATAAAAAAGCATAGTTTAATCGTTTTGATTAGACTATGCTTTCTTTTTTTATATTTAAGTTGTTGATAAGTCAGAGGTACAATGAGCGCATTTAGTGGCTTCATGAGGAATTTCAGATTTACAAAATGGGCAGATTTTTGTTTTTGGCGGTTCTTTAGGAATAGGAATTAATTTGTTTAGCTGTCTAATTAAACAAAAGACTACGAAAGCCAAAATTAAGAATTGGAGAAAATCTGTTAAAAAGGCACCATAAGCAAAAACAGCACCAGCTTTTTTAGCTGTCTCAAGGTCAGCACCTTTTTCAGCGAGTATAAAAGTTGCCTTACTAAGTGGTAGATACATATTGTTAAAATCAATACCACCAGTAAAAATACTGATTATAGGCATGATTAAATTTTTTACAATGGAATTTACAAGCCCTGTAAAAGCAGTACCAATAATCATACCAACTGCTAAATCAAGCATATTACCTTTAAAAGCAAATTTTTTAAACTCAATAAAGAAATTTTTCATAATGATAAAAACCTTTCTAAGCATAATGTATATAATTATAACCTATAAAGGTGAGTATTGAAAAGAAAAATTAATTAAATTTGAATAAAAATAAAAGTCCCCTTTATTAGATAAGAGGACTTTTTTAATACAGCATCTGTTGATATTTATCTTTATGCCAAACAGAATATGTAAAATGAATTTTACGTTTTCGTACAGCACCTGTTGATATTTATCTATTTTATGGTTATATATATTATATTATACTATGGTGTTTTCGTACAGCACCTGTTGATATTTATCACAGAGGTTCTTATGGGTCACCTGATAGTGTTGGGTTTTCGTACAGCACCTGTTGATATTTATCTAATCCACCTGTTGCTCGCGTGCTTGCCGTGCAGAAGTTTTCGTACAGCACCTGTTGATATTTATCTGGAACCAAACTGGGAGAGAACTTTTAACACCCGAGTTTTCGTACAGCACCTGTTGATATTTATCAGTATTACCATTTGCATGCACTATAGTTCCGCCATTGGTTTTCGTACAGCACCTGTTGATATTTATCTCGAAAGTATTTATCCAAAATAAATAATGTTCCACGGTTTTCGTACAGCACCTGTTGATATTTATCGGTGTGTAGATTTAGCTAAAAAGTAAAGTAGATGGTTTTCGTACAGCACCTGTTGATATTTATCTAAAATCAAACACATCTACGACTTCATTATTGTCTAGTTTTCGTACAGCACCTGTTGATATTTATCCCTAATGTTATTAGGATTTATTAATTACATTATAATTATAAACTATTGATATTGCAAGATTTTTATAATTTTTACCAGTAAATGATAGATAATATATTAGATTTGAGTAGGTCAATAAAATCAAGCTTTGTGAAGATTTTATAAATTTTAGGTTGGTAAATTTTATTTTAAAGAATATTTATAAATATATGATGAAAAAATCTATGAATTTTGTTAATTTTTGTCTTTATTATATATTTTTTTGTCAAATTTATATATAATAATATTGAGAGGTGTGATATATATGTCTGAAACTACAACGTTAAATATAAGAGTTAATAAAGACTTGAAAAAACAATCTGAAGCAATTTTATCTTTATTGGGATTAAATACTTCTACAGCTGTAAATATGTTTTTAAATGCTGTTGTTAGAAATAATGGCATTCCTTTTGCTTTAACATTAAATCCTAATAATGAAACAAAGCAAGTTCTTGATGAAGTAAAAGCAGGCAAAAATTTAAGTAGAACTTTTGATAATGTAAGAGATTTAATGGACGATTTAGATGCTTAAAATAAAATATCACTCTAAATTTAAGAAAGATATAAAGACAATAAAAAAGCGTAACTATGATTTATCAAAGCTACAAAAAGTTATTGAAATATTAGCTGAAGAAAAAACTTTACATGCCAAATATAAAGATCATTCTTTGACTGGAATTTATCAAGATTTTAGAGAATGTCATATTTTGCCTGACTGGTTATTAATATATCGCATAGATAAAGATATCTTGACTTTAGTACTTTCTAGAACAGGTACACATAGTGATCTATTTTAGAAAGATTGCTTTAGAATGTCTTTATTTTTTATTGTTAATAAATATAATATGATAAATAAAAAAAGCTAAGTCCTCAAATAAGGACTTAGCTATATTTTTTATTTTATTCCCATTCAATTGTAGCTGGTGGTTTAGAAGTTATATCATAAACTATTCTGTTTACACCAAGTACTTCGTTTACAATTCTACGAGAAACTGTATCTAATACTTCATATGGAATTCTTGCCCATTCAGAAGTCATAGCATCGCTACTTGTAACAGCACGAAGTGCTACAGTGTGGCAATAAGTACGGCTATCACCCATAACACCTACAGAACGGATGTTTGGAAGACAAGCGAAATACTGCCAAATTTTTTCGGAAAGACCAGCTTTAGCTACTTCTTCACGGAAGATAGCATCTGCTTCACGAACAACAGCAAGTTTTTCTTCAGTTACTTCGCCGAGAACGCGGATAGCAAGACCAGGACCTGGGAATGGTTGACGCCATACGAGGTCATGAGGAATGCCGAGTTCTTCACCTACTGCACGAACTTCATCTTTGAAGAGTTCACGAAGTGGTTCGATAAGATCGAATTGAATATCTTCAGGAAGACCGCCAACGTTGTGATGGCTCTTAATTGTTGCAGAAGTTTTTGTACCACTTTCAACAATATCTGGATAGATTGTACCTTGAACAAGGAAATCAATTTTGCCTAGTTTATTAGCTTCAGCTTCAAATACACGAATGAATTCTTCACCGATGATTTTGCGTTTTCTTTCAGGATCAGAAACGCCAGCTAATTTACCTAAGAAACGGTCTTTAGCATCAACACGGATAAGGTTCATATCGAATTGTTTACGGAAGATAGTTTCTACTTGATCGCCTTCGTCTTTACGGAGTAAACCGTGGTCAACGAATACGCAAGTTAATTGTTTGCCTACAGCTTTGTGAACTAAAACAGCAGCAACAGAAGAATCAACACCGCCACTCAAAGCGCATAATACTTTTTTGTCGCCAACGATTTGTTTGATTTCTGCAATTTTGCTTTGAGCAAAAGAACTCATAGTCCAATCGCCTTTTAAGCCACAGATTTTGAATAAGAAGTTTTTCATCATCTGCTGACCAAATGGAGTATGTTCAACTTCTGGGTGGAATTGTACACCATATAATTTACGACTGTCATCGCACATAGCAGCAACAGGAGTATGCTTAGTATGAGCAATAGCTTTGAAACCTTCTGGAACTTTTTCTACATAGTCGCGATGGCTCATCCAGCAAATTTCATCAGCATTGATACCATCGAATAAAACGCTAGTAGTATCAAGAGTGATGTCCATTTTACCATATTCGCCAGCTTCAGCATGAGCTACGCTACCACCGAGATTATGAGCTGTGAACTGATGACCATAGCAAATACCAAGTACAGGAATACCAAGTTCAAAGATTTTTGGATCAGCCTGTGGTGTATTGTCAGCGTAAACACTGCTAGGACCACCAGTGAAAATAATAGCTTGTGGATTTTTAGCTTTAATTTTTTCTACTGTATAATCATAAGGAACAATTTCACAGTAAACACCGCATTCTCTAACACGACGTGCAATTAATTGGTTATATTGACCGCCAAAGTCAATAACAAGAACCATTTCATGAATTGTGCTCAATTTTTTACCTCCTAATAATAAAAAACGCTCTCTTTACAAAAATAGTTTACTATACAGTAGTTTTTCTGTAAAGAGAGCTTTTATATTTGTTGCTATTTATTAAGCGAAATTTAATTTAAAATTAAGCTTTACCGTCGCAACCAAGAACTTCTTTAATTTTGTGAGAAACGATTGCTTTGATGTTAGTTCTACCGTCAGCAACATATTGACGTGGGTCAAAATGATCAGGATGATCGTTGAAGTGTTTACGAATACCTGCAGTCATTGCAAGACGAAGGTCGGAGTCAATGTTGATTTTACAAACAGCCATGGAAGCAGCTTTGCGAAGTTGGTCTTCAGGAACACCAACAGCATCTGGCATATGACCGCCATTTTCGTTGATAATTTTAACGAAATCTTGAGGAACGGAAGAAGCACCATGTAAAACGATTGGGAAGTTAGGAAGACGTTTAGCAACTTCTTCAAGAATGTCGAAACGAAGTGGAGGTGGTACTAAAATGCCTTGTTCATTTCTTGTGCATTGGTCAGGAGTGAATTTGTAAGCACCATGGCTAGTTCCGATAGCGATAGCTAAGGAGTCAACACCTGTTTCTTTAACGAATTCTTCAACTTCGTTAGGATCAGTGTAATGAGCTTCATGAGCAGCTACTTTAACATCATCTTCGATACCAGCTAACTGACCAAGTTCTGCTTCTACTACTACGCCATGAGCGTGAGCATATTCAACAACTTCTTTTGTTTTTTCAATATTTTCTTTGAAGCTGTAGTGGGAACCGTCGAACATAACGGAAGTGAAACCGCCATCAATACAAGATTTGCAAGTTTCGAAATCTGCACCATGGTCGAGGTGTAAAGCGATTGGAAGACCAGTGTCTTCAATAGCAGCCTGTACAAGATGTACAAGGTATTGATGTTTAGCATATTTTCTAGCACCAGCGGAGCACTGAAGAATTAAAGGAGCGTTTAATTCTTTAGCAGCTTCAGTGATACCCTGAACGATTTCCATATTATTTACGTTGAATGCACCAATAGCATAATGGCCTTCATACGCTTTTTTAAACATTTCTTTTGTTGTTACTAATGGCATTAAAAAAACCTCCATAGACAAAATTTAAATTTCAAGACTATTATAGCATAAAATTTGTTTATTTGTATATCAAAATCTGAAAATTATTTAATTCAGACAATTCTTGTAATCTATAAATATTTTTTATAATAAATTATAGTTAAATCCGTTATGATATAATTTTAAAATAAATATAATTTTTATTTGAGTAGGTGAGCATATGAATATTGAAAAATTGTCTATAAAACAGATAAAAGATTTAATGGTTAAAGAGTGTAATGACGAATTATTGACAGCGATAAAAAATGATGCCCGTAAAGGTGTACAAAGTATATATAAAAGTTATCAACGAGAAATGAAAGAACGTCAGCGAGTGGCTAATTTATATACTTTTGAAAATGAATGTAGAGCTAATGGTTATAAATTAATTGCTGGCGTAGATGAAGTGGGTAGAGGACCGCTCGCTGGGCCTGTAGTAGTAGCTAGTGTTATTTTGCCGGAGAATTTTTTTATTGAAAAAATAAATGATTCTAAGAAATTATCAGAGGCAACACGTGAAAAAATTTATGATATCATCATGGAAAATGCGATAGCTGTAAATAGAGCGATTATCGATGAAAAAACTATAGATAGAGTAAATATTTATCAAGCTGCAATGAATGGTATGTATGAGGCTATTTATGGATTAAATCCTAAACCTGATGCGGTGTTGATTGACGCTATGCCTTTAGAAAGTTTGGATATATATCATCAATCAATAGTAAAAGGTGATGCAAAATCTGCTTCGATTGCAGCAGCTTCCATTGTCGCTAAAGTGGAAAGAGATAGAATGATGAATGAATTTGATAAGATTTATCCACAATATGGTTTTGCTAAAAATAAAGGGTATGGAACAAGTGAACATTTAGAAGCTTTAAGAAAGTATGGACCATGTGAAATTCATCGAAAATCATTTGAGCCAATAAAATCAATGGTGATGCAGAAATAAGGTATTTGTATGAAAAATATGGGCTTATGGGGAGAAAATAAGGCTGTAGAGTTTTTAAAGGCAAAAAACTATACAATATTGACGAGAAATTATCATAGTAGATTTGGTGAAATAGATATTATAGCAAGAAAGCAAAATACAATTATTTTTGTTGAAGTAAAGACTAGAAAAAATACTGCATTTGGATTTCCTGCTGAATTTGTGGATTATAAAAAACAACAAAAAATCATGAAAACAGCTCAATTATATATAAATGATAATTTTAATGCAGAATTTGATTATAGATTTGATATAATAGAGGTATTTCACTATGATGATAATAAGGTGAATTTTAATCATTTGAAAGGAGCGTTTGAGCTTTGAAAACAAAGGGGTTTGAGCGAAAAAGACGTATTATAGTTGGTGTATCAGGGGCAAGTGGTGCGATTTATGCCTATAGATTGATACAAGTCCTTGCTGATAGTGGAATTGAAGTACATTTTGTGGCTTCAAAAGCAGGGCTTGAAGTATTGGCGTATGAATGTGGTTTAACTATGGTTCAATTGACACAAATGGTTCATAAGATTTATGATGTAAATCAAATTGATAGTGCAATAGCAAGTGGTTCTTTTCCTTGTGAATCAATGGTTATTGTACCTTGTTCCATGAAGACTTTAGGGTCTTTAGCAAATGGCATTGCTGGAAACTTACTCACTAGAGCAGCTGATGTAACTTTAAAAGAAGGTCGTAAGCTCGTTTTAGTAACAAGAGAAACACCAGTACATGCTATTCATTTAGAAAATATGTTGAAACTATCACATGCAGGCGCAAGGATAGTGCCAGCATGTCCAGGTTTTTATCATCGACCACAAACTATTGAAGAATTAGTTGATATGTTGGTAGGTAAAATATGTGATACTTTAAATGTAGATAATGATTTATTTGAACGTTGGACAGGACCAAGTGAAGTTTAAATTTTATTTGGGATAATTTATTAATAACAAATTGCATATAAAGGATATTGATAAATCACCCCAAAATATTATGGGGTGATTTTATGTTTGCAAAAACTTATGGAGCAACAACATTGGGTATAGATGGTGTGCTTATAGAAGTTGAAGCTGATGTAGCAAATGGATTGCCAAAATTTGAAATAGTAGGTCTAGCAGATGTTGCAGTAAAAGAAGCTAAAGAAAGAGTTCGACCTGCTATTAGAAATACAAATGTCAATTTAGTGCCTAAGAAAGTAACGATAAATTTAGCTCCTGCCGATTTACGCAAAAATGGTTCATCTTTAGATTTACCGATAGCTATAGCACTTTTGGAAGCATATGGATTTTTACCTAAGGATTGTTGTAGTGATAGTTTATTAGCTGCTGAATTATCTTTAGATGGTCAAGTAAAAACAATAACAGGAATTTTGTCCATGGCTATTTTATGTAAAGAGCTTAAGTTTAAAAAATTTTTTGTAGCTAAAGGTAATGAACAAGAGGCTTTGTTGGTAGAAGGTATTGAAGTATATGCTATAGCTACATTGTCAGAGCTAATAGATTTTTTACAAGGAAAGATAAGGTTAAAACCAGCAAAAAGACAAAAGAGATTATCTCAAGATATGCAATTCAAAGAAGATTTTGCTGATGTGCAAGGGCAATTTTTAGCGAAAAAAGCTTTGGAAATAGCGGCAGCAGGTGGTCATAATGTATTGATGGTGGGAGCACCAGGAACAGGGAAGACAATGCTTGCCAAACGCTTGGCGACAATTTTACCGCAAATGACATATCAAGAGGCTTTGGAAGTAACTAAAATTTATAGTATAGCTGGATTGTTATCAAGAGATAGTGGATTGGTAACAAAAAGACCTTTTCGCAGTCCACATCATACAATTTCTAGTGCTGGTATCATTGGTGGCGGTACTATACCAAAACCGGGAGAAGTAACTTTAAGTCATAATGGTGTTTTATTTTTAGATGAATTGCCAGAATTTAGCAAAGCTAGTTTAGAGGCATTAAGACAACCATTAGAAGATGGAGAAGTTATGATAACAAGGGTAAATGCTTCTTTAAAATTTCCTTCACGAATGATATTAGTGGCTTCAATGAACCCTTGCCCTTGTGGTTATAAATATGATAATACACGCAATTGTACTTGTAGTGATTATGAAATAAAACGCTATACAAAGAAAATATCAGGGCCATTGCTCGATAGAATTGATATACAAATTCAAGTGCCACGAGTGGAATATAAAGATTTTGTAACAGATAAAAAAGCAGAGTCTTCAGAGCAGATACGCCAACGCGTTGAACAAGCAAGGCAGATACAATTAAAAAGATTTGCTCAAGCCAAAATAGTTTGTAATGCTCAAATGTCACATGCTATGATAAAATCATATTGTAAATTAACAGCTAAGGCACAAGATATGTTAGGTCTTGTTTTTGAACAGATGAGATTGAGTGCTAGAGCTTACGATAGGATTATTAAAGTGGCACAGACTATAGCGGATTTAGATAATAGTGAATATATAGAAGATAAACATATAGCAGAAGCCGTTCAATATCGTAATAACTTTAATTTACAAGAAAAAATTTAAAATTAAAGTAAAGGAAGCGAAATTATGGTATTTACAGGAAAAACAAAAAATTTAGGAGTAATCGGTTATCCTATAAAACATTCATTATCACCAGTTATTCAAAATACAGCTATACAAGAAGCAGGTATTGATTATGCATATATTGCTATGCCGATAGCTCCAGAGGATTTAGAAAAAGCAGTAACAGGGTTAAAAGCATTAAATTTTACAGGATTTAATGTAACTATTCCGCATAAAGTAAATATCATGCAGTATTTAGATGAAATAGATGAGATGGCAAAATTAATAGGAGCTGTAAATACTGTATATATAAAAGATGGTAAATTATATGGATATAATACAGATGCTATTGGTTTTATCAATCCATTACTAAAGAAAAATGTGGAAATAAAAGATAAAACAGCTGTGATTTTAGGAGCTGGTGGAGCTTGTAGAGCAGTTGTTTGTGGCTTGATTAAACATGGAATAAAAAATATTATTTTAGCAGTTAGAAATCCAGCAAAAGCACAATTATTAGCAAATGATTTTAAAGATTTAGTTGATATAAAAGTGTGCGATTGGCATAGTGAAGAATTTAAACAATATTTAGCTCAAGCTGATTTATTAGTAAATACTACTCCTTTAGGAATGGAAGGTAATATCGATAGTAAACCACCTGTTGATTGGGAAAGTGTAAAAAAATCTGCGTTTGTTTATGATATTGTATATATTCCTGCTGAAACTAAATTTTTACAAGAAGCCAAAGAATATGGGCATAAAATATTAAACGGTGAAAGAATGTTAGCTGAACAAGGAGCAGCAGCACTTCATTTATGGACTGATAAAGATATAAATGTAGATATCATGGTGAAAACGTTACATGATTATTTGAATAAAAATAAATAAAGGTTTGTTTAGACCGCTATGAACATAGATGTATGGGTGAGATTGAGATGAGGCCTGTACATCTATTTTTATTTTAGAAACGAAGATGAAGTAAATGGAAATAGAAAAGGATTTGGAGCAATTCTCATTAAAAATAATGAGAAATTTGCAATTACAGGGCAAACATAATATATTGCAAGGTTATCGTAATAAATCATCTGTAGCTGATTTTATAGATTGTTTGTTAGAAAATGCCTATAAATTGCAAGCTAGTGATATTCATTTGGAGCCACAGGAAAAATATTTGCAAATTCGCTATAGAATAGATGGAAAATTGATATTGATTTATAAAGCTTCAAATAAGATCAGTAACTTTTTGATATCATATTTAAAATTGATAAGTAATCTAGATATAGCAGAAAAGCGTTTGCCACAAGATGGAAAATTTATTTTTTCTGCTCAAAATATAGATATCAGGATATCTACTATACCTGTACTTTTTGGCGAAAAAGTGGTTTTGCGACTATTGGGGAATAAAGAAAATCTGTTGAATTTAAATCAAATGGGATTTTCTAAAATGAATTTAAAATATTTTAAAGATATGATAAGTGCATCAAGTGGTCTTATTGTGATAACAGGCCCTGTAAATTCTGGAAAATCTACTTTACTTTATGCTAGTTTAAATTATTTAAATAGATTGGATACTAATATTATTACGATTGAAGATCCTGTAGAGTTAAATCTAGATGGTATAAATCAAATGCAGGTAAATCAAAAAGCAGGCATGGATTTTGCTGTAGCTTTGAGAGCATCGCTTAGACAAGATCCAGATGTCGTAATGATAGGAGAAATAAGAGATGAAGTGGTAGCTAAGCAAGCGATAACTACGGCATTAACAGGTCACTTAGTATTAACTACTTTGCATACTAAAAATGCTTTGGGTGTACCAGCTAGATTAATAGATTTAGGAGTCAGTCCTGTGATGCTTAGTATTGCTTTATTAGGTATGACCTCACAGCGATTAGTGAGAAAGATTTGCCCTAAATGTAAAGTTAGTTATAAACCAAGTGAAAATTCTTTAGAAGCATTTTTTTTAGGAAAAGATTTTTATTTAGGTATGGATTTATATAAGGGAGAGGGGTGTAAATATTGTAATTATACAGGTTTTTTAGGTCAAATAGCTCTGCAAGAGATTTTAAGACCTACAGAAAAAATGAGATATTTAATCAGTAGAGATGATGTTGATGTGAATTTGAAACGAGAGGCGAGATTAACAGATTTTAAATCTTTATTAGATGATGGAAAGATGAAAGTTTTACAGGGCATAACTACAGTTCAAGAAGTATGGAAAACTTTAAATGGAGTATATCAAATAAATGAAGTTCCTAGAAATTTTACAAAAAGCGATAGTATGTAAGTGGTCAGATATTCATTTAACTACTGATAAAAATATATTTTATCGCCAAAATAATAAGTTAAATATTTGGGAAGGTGAATTTTTTACAAGAGAAGATTTTAGGGAAGTGATAGAAAATACATTAAATGAAACACAGAAAATTTTATTTAGGCAAAATAAAGTGATAGATTATGCTTATGAATTTAATAATAGAAGATTTAGGATAAATATTTATATGATTTATAAAGGCTATGGTATGGCTATTAGATTGATAAATGATAATATAAAGCCTATAGAGAATTTTTATCAGAAAAAAGTTTTGCGAGATATTTTGCATAATGATAATGGTTTAATACTGATTTGTGGTGCTACAGGAACAGGAAAATCAACGACGTTAGCTTCTATGATAGAGTATATAAATCAAAATAAATCTAAGCATATCATAACTTTAGAAGAGCCTATAGAATATGTATTTACTAATAAGAAATCATTAATTCATCAAAGAGAATACCATGTAGATTTTGAAAATTTCAGTGAAGCTATAAAGATGGCAATGCGACAAGACCCAGATGTGATAATGGTGGGAGAAATAAGAGATACAGAAACGATGAAAGCTTGTTTAAATGCTGCTGAAACAGGTCATCTAGTTTTAGGAACATTACATGCTTCTTCGGTGATAGAAGCGATAATACGCATGGAAAGTTTTTTTAATCAAGAACAGATAGAAGCTATTAGTATGCAGATTGCAAGTTCGTTAAACAGTATTATCATTCAAAAATTAATCCCGACGATGGATGGAAATTTAGTTTGTTGTATGGATATTTTATTGGCAACTAAAGCAGTAAAAAATTTAATTAGTAAAAATCAATTATCACAGTTGATTTCGCAGATGCAATTAAATAGACAAAATGGTATGCAGTTTATACAAGATGATATAGAAAAATTAGTTAAAGCTAAATTAATAGATGAAAAAATAGTAAAGAAGTATATAAGTTAAGATGATGACTAAATTTTTTTATATAGCAAGAGATTATCAACAAGGCAATTTAATAAAAGGCTCTTTAGTAGCAAATAATAAATTGGAGGTGATTGATTATTTAAGGCGAGAACAATATTTGATAATAGCTATACACAATAACGATATCTATAGTATAAAAGAATATATAAAAAGCATAGGGAAAGATGAGAAGATTACTAATAAACAAGTGATTTTACTTTGCCAGCAATTATCAATTATTTTAGAGTCAGGAATAGATATTATAGAGGCTTTAAAAATAGTTAAGAATAATTTACGTGATAAAAATATAAAAAATTTTATAGAAAAAACAATTATAGGTTTGAATGAAGGTGAAAATTTATCTGCTATTTGGCAAAAAAATTTTAATTTACCTGCGTATTTAATAAGTTCAATAAATATAGCAGAACATACAGGTTTATTAGCAGAGGCATTGAAAGACACAGGTATTTTTTTAGCCAAAGAATATGAATTAAAACAAAAATTAAGGCAGATATGCATTTATCCAGTATTTTTATTGTGCGTTCTAGCAATAGTAATTATGTTGATGATTTTTTTAGTCATTCCAGCATTTGCAGATATTTTTCAACGTATGCATATTGATTTACCTTATTTAACAGCAACTATTTTATCTATAGGCTTAAATATAAAGGCTCATTTTATAAAATTATGCGTATCGTTATTGATAATTTTTATAGCTATTATTTTGGTGGAGCAAAAAAATAAATTAAGATTAATTTTTTTGCAGTATATATTAAAATTGCCTGTATTTGGTGATTTCTTGCGAAAGTTTTATTTAGTAAATATAGTTAATCAGCTAATTTTTTTATTGGGAAGTGGTATCAGTATAGATGAAGCTTTAAACATTATGTTAAATAGCAATCACAATATATTAGTACAAGATAATTTAAAAACGGTGCAAAATTTAGTAAAGCAAGGTTTTTCATTAGCTGATGCTTTTGCTAAAGTTTCATTAAACGTAAATATTTTACAAGAATTCATAGATATTGGCGAAAAAACAGGTATGTTAAAAGATATATTATCTTATTTAGTTAGTTTTTGGGAAAAAGAATTAGATAATACAATAAAGATATGTTTGCAACTATTAGAGCCGATATTGATGATAAGTGTGGGCTTTATTGTAGGAGTATTTATTATAGCTATTATTATGCCTTTATTTGATTTGGTAAATAATATTGGTTTATAAATTTTTAGTTATTATGAGAAAGAATGATAAAAATGATGAATAAAATTGAACAACTAAAACTAAGTGAAGATGGTTTTACTTTGATTGAAATGATGATTGTTGTAGCAATTATTGCTATTTTGACAGCAATAGCCCTACCGAAATTTAATGAATCTTTAGCAATGGCAAATACATCTAGAGTACAAGCTGATTTGCAATCTTTAGATACAGCAATAGCAATGTATAAAGTTCAAAATAATAGAGCACCACAGGATATAAGTGATTTAGATGAATATATTGATGTAGAAAATATAAAGGCACCTACTGGAGATGTATATGTAAATGGCGTTTTGACTTCTAATGAAACGGGAGAAAATTATAGTCTAAATTCAGATAAAACAAATGCTACTTTCATGGGAAAGACTAGAATGGAATTTGGTAAAAATACTAGTGAATAATATTCATAATTAGAGATAAATATTAAAGAGATAAGTAATAAAATGGAAGCAAGTTTTATTTATGATTTGATTGTTTGTATGTATTTAGGCAAAATTGCTTGGGTAGATTTCAAGACTTTGAAGATAAAAAATAAGAGTTTATTATATCTAGGGTTAATGTTAGTTGCTCGATTAATGATTTTTAACATAGATTTAGAAAAAATAATCTATGCATTATTAGTCAATTTAATTATCTTTGGTGTAATATATTTTTACCCTAAGCAATTAATGGGTGCAGGAGATTTGAAATTAGCTTTAGTTTTAGCTTTATGGTGTAATTATCCTCAATGTATAGTGGCGATATATGTAAGTTTTATTTTTGGCGGAGTTGTAGCCATTTATTTTTTATTGAAGAATATAAATAAAGTGAGTAAAAAAGAAAAGATATCTTTTGCACCGATGCTTATCTTAGGAAATATCATATCTTTTTTTGAAGCTGATAATATTTTAAATTTGTGGCTTAGTTTTATAGGTTAATTGCAAATGTGGTATATAGAATTAATTATAATGACAGGGCTTATAGCATTGTTTACACAGAGTGTGATATTTGTCGATTTTGCCAGTGAAGAACAGAAGGTCAATAATGAAGCAATGAATTTAGTCAGTATATTGATGAATGTGCAGGAGCGTTCAAGAAATTACCATTATATGAAAGATAGTGATTTTAGACCACATTGCTTTATTTATAGAGATAAATATACAGTTAAATTAAATGAAGATGCAGTAGAAGAAGTATATTACTTGCCTGATGATATAAAAATAGATTTTGATGATAATGCTAATTTTTATGTTTTTCGTCAAAATAGTTTATACAACAGTTGGCCAAATAAAACGATAAAAATTTATAGTGGAAATACAGCAAAATATATTGTGATAAATCGTGTGGGTAGAATACGTATAATAAATTCTTATGAGGACTCATCATGAATATGTGGCAAAATTTAAATAAAGATGAAAATGGATTTTTGCATATAGAATTATTGATTTTGATGGCTATATTATCTAGTGTAGCAATGATATATATTTGTATGGGAATATTGAGAAATCAACAGTTAAACAATGGTTATAGAATGACGGCGATATATTTAGCACAAGGATATTTAAATCTCATGGAAGAACAAAAAGAAAATATTATTCCCAATCAAATAGAATGTAATGGTATGAAATATATGATAAAACAAAATGAATTTTTTCAAGGTGATATAGATGAAATCAGTATTGAAATAAGCTGGCGCTATCATGATCAAGAAGAGATGGAATATCAAGAAAGAGAAATTAAAAGAGAAGCTATTAAATGAACAACAAGGCTTTATTGTAGGTAATGCATTGATAATTTTACCGTTAATTTTTAGTTTAATAATTGCTATTTTAGTCATAGTGCAAGCCATTAGTAGTAGTATCTTTAATTATATTGATAATTGGATATTGCAAGAACAGACGAAAAATATTTTGGAGAATATGGCAACAGAAATCACTTATGCTGATGAAATCATAGACCAGATAGATTTTGCACATAAAGAAACATTGATTATTGCGACAAAAAGAAGGGCAACGGCTAATTCTGATGATATGGAAAAATATATCGGTTTTCGCAAAGAAGGAGCGATTATTTATCGTTGTGAAATATCCAAATTAAATAATGATATATATACTATTCGAGCAAAACAGCCATTAAATAGCGAAAATTATTTTGGTAATGATAATATAAGTTATAGTTGTCGTAAAATTAGTGATGACTTATATCAGTTAGATGTAATTGGTAAAACTTATAGAACTAATCAAGAATTTAAACTCACTACAGTGGTTTTACAGCGAAATGCAAAAACAATGGATAATGTAGAGCCTTAATTGAAGAAATAATTGAAGAAAAATGAGGGTTTAATCATGGAAAAAGAAGATGGTATGATAAGTATTTCTATGCTGATTGTTTTGAGTTTAATGGCTGTTTTTTCTTTGTATATTTATAGATTAAGTCTTACAGAAAATGATAGTTTAGAAATATTAAAAATGAATATGCAGACTAAAAATTATACAATAAGCGAGAGTTTAAATTTAATTGATATATATAAATACAATAAAGAAAAATGGCAAGATGATTGCATGAAGGCACAAAGTAAAGATGATTTTGATGAGGCTATTGTAGTAGATGAAAAGACAGTAATAGATAAACAGATGAAAAAATCTGTGCAGATAAAAGCATATTTAATGCAGACATATAATCAAGATATATATAAATTAATTGTAGAAAGTAGTTTAGAAGATATTACAAATCAAAATTGTATTTATTTACAAAAGAAAGATGATGATTGCATTGTACAGCGTTGGGAACGTTAAAAGAGAGTTGAAGAAAATAGGAAGAAAATTATATATAAGAGATTTTGCTAAGTTTATATTTGCTTATATAGAAGCAGATAAACTTTCTTTGCTGACAGTGCAGAAAATAACTGATGATAGATGGCAAATCATTCATTTTTATGCGGAAAAAATTCAGAAAAATAACGAAGATATTAATTTTTATCAAGAGATTTTATATAGATTTTATAAGGAACAAGAACGAGAAAATATAAAATATTTAGTGATAAACTTTGCTGAGCAAAAACAGCAGATTTTACATTATAGTTTTCCTCGTATGCCTTTGTCGGAAATAAAAAAAGCCCTGTATTGGGAGTTACAGGAAGATATAAAGTTAGAGGAGTATTATTATACATATACATTAAAAGATGAAAAAGAAAATTATAATTTAAAAGTGAATTTAATCAATAAGAATTTAGTGGATTTATGGCAACAATTGGCAAAAGAGCAAAATCTTAATTTGTATAGTGTATTTTGTCAAAATGATGTAAAAATAGATGCGATAGCAGAAGATGAATATATAAAAAGATATAGAATAGAAAAACAAAGTGATATTTTTAATTGTGAGCTACAAATAGATAGAGAGCTGTTGGTGGAAATAGAAGATTTTGACGTGATAAGTAAAATTTTAGTATGTTTTTTACAGCGACAATATCAAGAATTTTTGCCTAAAAGACAACAGTTGAGTTATTTAAATTGGCAAAATATATATTTATTGTTGATAACTATTTTACTATCTGGTAGTTGTTGTTTAGGTGGTTATGCAATTACAAAATATTATCAAGCAGAAAGACAGGAACAAAATATAAAAGAAGAAATAGCTTTAGTACAAAATGATATAGATGATATAGAGCAGTTAAAACAACAAGAAGCTTTAATTAAAGATAAACAAAAATTAGTACAGAACTTAGAAGAAAAATCAGTGAATATATATGCTATTTTAATTAATTTAGGTGCAAATACAGTAGATGATGTGGCTTTAACTGATTTGAAGATAAAAGATGGAGAAATTTTTCTAAAGGGACGAGCGAGAAATTATCAAAATATAGCTGTATATAAAGAGAAATTATCAGAAATAAGATTTTTCCAAACGAGTGAAATTGGAGAGATAAAGATTAATACAGAAGATAATTTATTGGATTTTACGATGAAGATAGTGATGAGGTAAAATGAAATATAAAGATTATAAACATTTAATTATTTGCATAAGTATCATTAGTCTATGGATAATGATACTATTTTTTTTAGGAAATATAGTGAGTTCTAAAATAGATATATTAAATACTGAAAAAAATCAACAACAAGAAGAATTGGTAAGTTATTATGATTTTATGGCAAAAAATAAAAATATAGATAGTTATAGAGAAAAGATAAATTTTAATTTAAATTTATTGGCAGAAAAAATACCGCAAGAGATAGATGAAGAAAAGTTTTTATTGCAGTTGAATGATATGGCAAAATATTCATCAGTGAATATCATAGAAATGATGCCTAAAAATAAGAGTACGCAAGATAATTTAAAGCAGGAAGAAATAGAACTTGTATTGCAAGGTGATTATTTTGTTATAGTTGATTTTTTACATCAATTGAATTTAAATAGTAGATTGGTAAGTATACAAGATAGCAATATTTTTATACAAAATAATACGATAAATGCGAAATTAACTTTACAAATTTATGCGAATAATTAATAATAGATAAAGATAAATAAAATCTGTTATAATTAAATAGAATATTTTTATATTTAAATTTTATACTTAATATAGATGGGAGTAGTAATCTATATGTTGATACAGCTAGAAGGTCTTATAAAAACTATAGGCATATTAGATGTCTTTGATATTTTAATTGTGGCATTTATTTTATATCGAGTGTATAAAATGTTAGAAAATACACGAGCGATAACCTTGACAAGAGGTTTATTGATATTATTACTTTTAGCGATTATTACTAGTTGGCTTGAATTGCATGTTATAAACTGGTTATTACAAAAGATTGTTACTTTATTATTTGTAGCATTGCCAATTGTATTTCAACCAGAATTGCGACGTGCTTTAGAGCATATAGGTGAAGGTGGATTTTTCAAACGTTCAATGTTGTTGAACTATGAAGAAGCTTGTTCGTTAGTATCAGAATTGGATAAGGCTGTTACAAAATTATCATCTACAAAAACAGGAGCATTGATTGTACTTGAGCGCAATATGGGTTTAAATGATATTTGTGCAAGTGGAATAAAAATTGATGGGATTGTTAGTGCTGAATTTTTACTAAATGTATTTATCCCAAACACTCCACTACACGATGGAGCAGCTATTATACGCGGTAATCGTTTGATTGCGGCAGGTTGTTTATTGCCACTTACTGATGATAGGTCATTGAGCACAGAGCTTGGTACTCGCCATCGTGCAGCTATAGGTTTATCAGAACAATGTGATGCTGTAGTTGTTATTGTCAGTGAAGAGACAGGAACAATTTCTGTGGCTGAAGCAGGTAGAATATATCGTCATTTAGATTCTGAACAGTTAAAACAATATTTGATGCCAATATTTTCACCAAGAAAGACAACCTTAAAAGAAGCTGTCTTGAAATGGAGGCAAAAAAAATGATAAGTTTTTTTAGAAAAAATCTTCCAGAAAAATGTTTAGCACTTATAGTTGCCATAGGTTGCTGGATTTTTGTAATGAATGACCAAAATCCGCAGATTGAAAATACTTATACAGTGCCAATTGGAATAGTTAATGCACCAGAAGGATATCAAATATCCAAAGATGTTGAAGAAGTAAAATTGAAAGTGCGTGCACCACGTTCGCTATTTTCAAATGTAGAAACATCTAGCTTTAGAGCTTATGTAGATTTAAATGGTGTGGAAAATGGAATTCATGATTTACAGATACAGACAGTTTTACCTAGTGGTTTTGAATTGATTTCAGCAGGTCCAACAAAAGTATCTATAAATGTTGATAAAATTGAGCAAAAAGAAGTACCAGTTCGCTTGAATTTATCTGGTATTCCAGGTGATGGCAAAGTGGTAGCAAGTGTAGAACAGTCTTTACAGAATATAACAATTGAAGGCCCTGTTAGCATTTTAAATAAAGTAACAGCGGCAGTAGGTTATATTGGTGTAAATGGAAATAATGAAAACTTTAGTGTAACAGTGCCACTTATTGCAGTTAATGACAAAGATAAAGAAGTGGAAGGCGTTAAACTATTACCTAAAACAGTAGATGTTTCCATTATTTTGGCTAAAGGTTTAAACAAAAAAATTATCGATATAAAACCGACATTGATGTCTGATTTGCCAATGGGTTATATCTTAAAATCAGTGAAGGTAGAGCCTGAAAAAATAGAAGTTAGTGGTAATCCTGATATTATTGGCAATATGACTTATTTATCCACAGAAAATATATCTTTGGCAAATGTTACAAAATCGACGAAACAAACAGTTAATTTAATTGTGCCAGAAGATATAAATGTTCCTAATCAGGAAGTAACTGTATGGATAGAAATAGAAACAAAAGAAAATAAAACTGATAATAAAACAAATAAATAAAGTTAAAATAAGATGAAGTAGGTTTGTTAAATGATAAGAATTAAAAATTTTAATGTACCATTTAATGACCAATCTCCGATAAATGATTTAGTTGCAAAACGATTGAAGTTACCACCTCAACATATTGATGAGGTGGTAATTGTTCGTAAGGGGATTGATGCTAGAAGGTATAAGGGAGCTCCTATTTATTTTGTGTATATATTAGATGTGAAAGTTAATATTGCAGAAAATAAAGTTTTAGCTAGATTAAAAAAAGACAAGAATGTAGAAATTGTAATTACAAAAAAAATAGATAAAATTAATTGTCAAAAAAGTAAAACATCTAGACCGATAGTAATTGGTTTTGGCCCTGCGGGAATGTTTTCGGCGTTAGTTTTAGCTAAAAATGGATATCGACCACTTATTTTTGAACGTGGAAGTGATGTGGATACTAGACATCAAGATATTGAAAAATTTTGGCAAGGTGGACAATTAAAAGAAAATTCCAATGTACAGTTTGGCGAAGGTGGAGCAGGAACTTTTTCTGATGGCAAATTAACAACTCGTATCAATGATAGTAAAATTACAGATGTGTTAGAAGCTTTTGTAGAAGCTGGAGCACCACCAGAAATAAAATATTTGCATAAACCACATATTGGTACAGATATTTTGCGTATTGTTGTAAAAAATATTCGTGAGAAGATAAAAGCTTTAGGCGGAGAAATTTTCTTTAATTCACAAGTTACAGATTTTATAATAAAAGATGATAAAATCTGTGGAGTTGAAATCAATCATAAAGAAAAATTCACAGCAAGTGATGTATTTTTAGGTATTGGTCATAGTGCAAGAGATACGTATGAATTGTTATATTCTAAGGGAATATCCATGGAAGCGAAACCTTTTGCAATCGGTGTGCGTATAGAACATCCGCAAGATTTAATTGATAAAGCTCAATATGGTGAAGATTATAAAAGTGAATTATTGCCAGTAGCAGATTATTCATTGACTTATAATAATCGTCAAAAAGGTAGAAGTGTATATTCTTTTTGTATGTGCCCAGGTGGTCAAGTAGTAGCTGCCGCTTCAGAGTTAGGCAGAGTCGTTGTAAATGGTATGAGTAATTATAAACGTAATTCTGGTATTGCAAATAGTGCATTACTCGTCAATGTAACGCCAGATGATTTTGGTCATAACGTCTTAGATGGCATTGCTTTTCAACGTCATTATGAAGAAATGGCATATATTTGTGGCGGTAGAAATTATCATGCACCAGTGCAAACTGTTGGTGATTTCTTAAAAGATAAAGTAAGTGATGATAATTTTTTAGTAGAACCAACATATAAACCGGGAGTAAAGATTTGCAATTTACGCGAATGTTTACCAGATTTTACAACGCAGATGTTGGCTGAAGCATTACCTAATTTTGATAAGAAAATTCCAGGTTTTGCAGGTGAACATGTGGTGATGACTGGGGTAGAAATGCGTTCTTCTGCACCATGTAGAATTATCCGCAACAGACAAACATATATGTCTGAAAATATAAAAGGGTTATATCCTATAGGCGAAGGTGCTGGATACGCTGGCGGTATAATGAGTGCTGCTGTTGATGGCGTAAATGCAGCTTATGCTTATATAGAAAATATTATAGAATAATTGAGAGGGGTTTATTTTATGGCTAGAATGTTTGGAACTGACGGTGTTAGAGGTAAAGCAAATGTTGAATTAACACCAGAATTAGCTTATAACTTAGGACGTGCTGCTGCCATTTATTTTACGAAGAAAGATGGAGAAGCTTGCACAATCTATATTGGTAGAGATACTCGCTTATCTGGTCCAATGTATGAAGCAGCTTTATCTGCAGGGATTTGTTCTGCTGGTGGTAATGTAGTATTAACAGGTGTAATGCCAACTCCAGCTGTAGCTTATTTAGCTCGCAAACATAAAGCTGATGCAGGTATTGTAATTTCTGCTTCTCACAATCCATTCCATGATAATGGTATCAAATTCTTTGGTGGCGATGGTTATAAATTACCAGATGCCGTAGAAGATGAAATCGAAGCATTAGTACATGAAATTGAAAATAATGATAATTTATATCGTCCAACAGATGACAAAATTGGTAATGTAGTTTATCGTCATGATTTATTAGATGAATATGTATCTTTTGTAACTAAAACTACTGATATCGAATTAGAAGGTATGAAAATTGTTTTAGACTGTGCAAATGGTGCAGCTTATGAAGCTATGCCAAAAATTTTACGTCGTTTAGGTGCAGATGTAATCGTAATTCACGATAAACCAAACGGTATCAATATCAACGACAATTGCGGTTCAACACATTTAGAATCTTTAATGGAAGCTGTAAAAGAACATAAAGCAGATATTGGTATTGCTCATGATGGTGATGCTGATAGATGTTTATGTATTGATGAAAATGGTGAATTCATCGATGGCGACCATATGATTGCAGCTTGTGCTATTTATATGATGGGCAAAGGCAAATTAAAAGATAATACTGTAGTTACTACAGTTATGGCAAATATCGGTTTCCATAAAGCTATTAAAGAAAATGGCGGACGTACAGAAATCACAGCTGTAGGCGATAGATATGTATTAGAAAATATGCTTGCTAATGGTTATAACTTAGGCGGAGAACAATCTGGTCATATTATCTTCACAGACTTTTCTACTACTGGTGATGGCCCTGTTACAGCACTTCAAGTATTATCTTATTTAAAACGTACAAGACATAAAGCTTCTGCAATTACAAAAATCATGACAAGTTATCCACAGCTTTTAGTAAATGTAAAAGTAGCTACTAAAGATGGTTGGGAAGATAATGAAGCTATAAAAGCTTCTATCGAAGAAGGCAAACAACAATTAGGTGAAAATGGTCGTATTTTAGTACGTCCATCTGGTACAGAACCTTTAATTCGTGTAATGGCTGAAGGCCCTGACCAAAAAGAATTGGAAGAAATCTGCTATAAAATTGCTGATGTAGTAAAAGCTCAGCAAGGATAAATAGAAAAATATATTAATTTATTTCTATTGACAAAATCATAAGTTATAATTAAAATATGAGCATGCACAAAGATGAAATAATTTTGTGCATGCTTTTTTGATATAGTTCTGTATATAAAGATAATAAAAGGGTTTATATAAACTTTAGCGCTGGCTCTGTTTTATATTTATGAAATAGAGTACGAGGAAGAAGTCGTCGAAAATATCAGCGGATGCTTCTCGGCTTAATCTAGTCGATAGTAGCTGGCAAAACTTTTAAGTGATTAAAAGGACAATACAGCAAAAGATTTATACAGAAAATATATCTTCAAAAATTTAATAATTTAATTTTAGGAGGCATATTTTTATGTGCGGTATTGTAGGTTATGTTGGTGAAAAACAGGCAGCTAATTTTTTAATTGATGGATTAACAAAATTAGAATATAGAGGATATGACTCTGCTGGTATTGCTGTTTTTGATGGTGAAAAAATTAATGTGGCAAAATCTGTTGGTCGTTTAGCTGCATTAAAAGAAAAAATCAAAAATAATACTCCTGAAGGTGTAATGGGTATTGGTCATACTAGATGGGCAACTCATGGACGTCCATCTGATGTGAATTCTCATCCACATACAGATTGTTCTGGCAAATTTGCTATTGTGCACAATGGTATTATCGAAAACTTTATGTCTTTAAAAGAAGAATTAATAGCTAAAGGACATAAATTTGTTTCTGAAACAGATACTGAAGTTGTAGCTCATTTAATTGAAGATGTTTATGAAGGCGATTTTGTAGAAGCTGTAAATAAAGTATTGAATAGAATTGAAGGTTCTTATTCTCTTGCTTTCATGTGCCAAGATTATCCAGATACACTTATTTGTACTAAAAAAGATAATCCACTAGTAATCGGTTTAGGTGAAGGTGAAAACTTTATAGCTTCTGATATTCCTGCTATAATTGCGTATACTCGTCGTACTTATATCATGAATGATGGCGAAATTGCAGTAGTTAAAAAAGATAGCATTTGGGTAACAGATAGAAAAGGTAATCCTATCACTAAAAAAGTATTTGAAGTAAATTGGAATGCTGAAGCTGCTGAAAAAGGCGGATATGAACATTTCATGTTAAAAGAAATTCATGAACAGCCAAAAGCAGTAAGAGATACAATTTCTCCACGTATCAATAAAGAAAATACACAAGTTGTTTTAGATGAATTAAAATGGACTAAAGAATATGTAGAAAACTTTAATAAAATCTATATTGTAGCTTGTGGTACAGCTTATCATGCTGGTCTTGTAGGTAAATATTACATTGAAAAATTAGCTCGTATACCAGTAGAAATTGATATCGCTTCTGAATTTAGATATCGTGATCCAATCATTGATGAACACACACTTACAATTGTTATCAGTCAGTCTGGTGAAACAAGTGATACACTTGCAGCACTTAAAGAATCCAAACGTCTTGGTGCAAAAACTTTAGCTATTACAAACGTAGTAGGTTCTTCTATTGCTCGTGAAGCTGATCAGGTAATGTACACATGGGCTGGCCCAGAAATCGCTGTAGCTTCTACAAAAGCATATACAACTCAGCTTGTAACAATGTTCTTATTTGCTATGTATGTTTCTGGCTTAAAAGGCACTATTACAACTGAAAGAACTCACGAACTTTTAACACAGCTTCGTTTACTTCCAGATGAAATAAATCGTACTTTAGAAGATGTAGAACCAATCAAAACTTTTGCTAAAAATTATGCATTTAACAATGATGTATTCTACATTGGTCGTTCTTTAGACTATAATGTAGCACTTGAAGGTTCTTTAAAATTAAAAGAAATTTCCTATATTCACGCTGAAGCATATGCAGCTGGTGAATTAAAACATGGAACACTTGCATTAATTGAATCTGGTGTGCCTGTTATTGCTCTTGCAACTCAAAAAAGTGTATATGAAAAAACTTTAAGCAATATTAAAGAAGTAAAAGCTCGTGATGCAGTTATGATTGGTATTGCGGCTGAAGATGATAATGAACTTGAAAAATATGTAGACCATGTAATTAAAGTTCCAGCTACAGATGAATTATTAATTCCACTTTTAACTGTAGTACCTTTACAATTACTTGCTTATTATGCAGCAATTACTCGTGGTTGTGATGTAGATAAACCTCGTAATCTTGCTAAATCTGTAACAGTAGAATAAAAAAGTGTAAAACGGCTGTAGAAATTGCAGTCGTTTTTATTAATTTTGTTTAATAGTAGTTGACAAATAAGAAAAATAATACTATTATCTAGAAAATACTTTTATTACATTTTATTTTGCGTTATACTAGTACTATAAAAAATAAGGAAAGAGGTATTGTCGTGGCATATTATTTTAAAGAAGCATCTCATACTTTTGGGGAATATTTATTAGTTCCAGGTTATTCTTCTGAAAAATGCATTCCTGCAAATGTTTCTCTTGAAACTCCACTTGTAAAATTCAGAAAAGGTGAAGAACCAAAAATAAAGCTTAATGTTCCAATGACTTCCGCTATCATGCAGGCTGTATCTAATGATACAATGGCTATTGCACTTGCAAAAGAAGGCGGTATTTCCTTTATTTACGGTTCTCAAAGCATTGAAGACCAAGCCGCAATGGTTAGTCGTGTAAAAAATTATAAATCTGGTTTTGTAAGTAGTGATTCTAATATTATGCCTTCTACTACTTTAGGCGAAGTATTAGCATTAAAAGCTAAAACTGGACATTCTACAATGGCTGTTACTGAAGATGGTACACCAACAGGAAAATTAGTAGGTATTGTTACTAGCCGTGATTATCGTGTTAGTCGTATGAGCATGGATACAAAAGTTGAAACTTTCATGACTCCATTTAACAAATTAATCTATGCTGATGCAGATACTACTACATTGTCTATGGCAAATGACCTCATTTGGCAACATAAATTAAATATGTTACCTCTTGTTGATAAAAATCAACGTTTACGCTACATGGTATTTAGAAAAGACTATACAGATAACAAAGAACATGCATTAGAACTTACAGATAACAATAAACGTTATTTAGTAGGTGCTGGTATCAACACTCGTGATTATGCAGAACGCGTTCCTGCACTTTTAAAAGCTGGTGCTGATGTACTTTGTATCGACTCTTCTGAAGGTTTTTCTGAATGGCAAAGAATAACATTAAAATATATTCATGAAAACTTCGGCGAAGATGTAAAAGTTGGTGCTGGTAACGTAGTAGATAGAGAGGGTTTCCGTTTCTTAGCTGAAGCAGGTGCTGACTTCGTAAAAGTTGGTATCGGTGGTGGTTCTATCTGTATCACTCGTGAAACAAAAGGTATTGGTCGTGGACAGGCTACAGCTTTAATTGATGTAGTTGAAGCTCGTGATGAATATTATAAAGAAACAGGTATTTATATTCCTGTATGTTCTGATGGTGGTATTGTACATGACTATCATATGACTCTTGCATTAGCTATGGGTGCAGATTTCCTCATGCTCGGACGTTATTTCTCCCGCTTTGATGAAAGCCCAACAAATAAAGTTCGTATCAATGGTACTTACTTAAAAGAATATTGGGGCGAAGGTTCTAATCGTGCTCGTAACTGGCAACGTTATGACCTCGGTGGAGATAAAAAATTATCCTTCGAAGAAGGCGTTGATTCCTACGTTCCATATGCAGGACCATTACATGATAATGTTATGTTAACTCTTAGCAAAATGCGTTCTACAATGTGCAACTGTGGTGCATTAAACATCAAAGAATTCCAAGACAAAGCAAAACTCACATTAGTTTCTGCAACAAGTATCGTAGAAGGCGGTTCACATGACGTTATTCTTAAAGATAAATTCAGAGGTAATGACTGATTTTAATTAATTTTGATTGATTATTATTGTGGTAAATAAAAAAAGATTGCATTAGAAGATTTTCTAGTGCAATCTTTTTGTTTTGATAAAATAAAATCTATTAAGAATAAATTTATTTATGGGAGAGAATTTTTATGGAATATTTTATTACTTCGCTTATATTATTTATATTTGTTTTTTATTGTTATTGTTATGGAAAATATAGGTATTTATTTAATATAAATTATAAAATTTCTTTTGTTGTATATAATATTATAATAATTTTTATAGTTACTTCTTTTTATTATATAAAAGGAATTGAAGATACATCAAAATATATTGATAAATATCAAGTAGCTGTTGAGACTTTAAAAAATGGAATATATACAGATGAAGAACTAAATGACATAGAAACTACTTTTTTTATAATAGATAATGAATTATATTCACATATAGATAATGAATATATAAAAAAAGAGTGTCCAAATAGTAAAGAGTTATATTATTTTGCTTGTTATCAAGAAAAAAGCAGAATATCGGATCATCTTATGTGTAAATTTTATTTAGATAAAATACCAGATAACTATAATGGAGTATTATCTAAAGAAATTTTATTAGAGAAAAATATATATAAGGCTAAATCTTTGATAGAAAAAAATGAAAAAATTTTAGAAAAATATTCACAATAAAATATAATTAAGGAGTAGTTTTTTTATGGATATAAAATCTTTTATATTTACAGGAATTTTATCAGCAATTATGTATTCAATAATTTATTTTTTATCTTATTATATGAATAAAAAAAATTGTCCTAAAGAAGATATCTTAAATGTTAGTTTTATTTTATTTTTAATAACAATAGTTATGGTTTTTATTATTGATGGTAATAATAGTAATATTTGTTTATATTTTTTTGTAAATATTGTTTTGGGAACAATTCCTGCTAAAATAGCTTATAAAAAAGGTAGGAATTTTATAAAATGGTGGATATATGGATATTTTATATTTTTTATAGCAATTATTCATTCGATATTATTAAAAGTAAAAGAAGATGATTTATTAAAAAATAATAGTAATTTTTATAAAAAATGTCCATATTGTGCAGAAATAATAAAAAAAGAAGCAATAATATGTCGTTTTTGTGGAAAAAAGTTATAATAAAATATGTAAACAGATAGATAAAAGAAAAGGATTAACAATGATAAGTTAATCCTTTTCTTTTATTTTATATAGTTAACTACAAATATTAATTAATTCTTTTGTGTATTCTTCTTGGGGATTTTTTAGAATTTCTGAGGTTAAGCCTCGTTCAATGATTTTTCCTCGATACATAATCAATATTTTATTACATAATTTTTGGACTAAAGCTAAATCATGAGAGATAAAAATAATGCTTAAATCTAATTCTTGGCGAAGTTTTAATAGTAAATTCAAAATTTCCATTTGCGTTATCGTATCTAAGGCAGATGTTATTTCATCACAGATTAAAACTTGAGGTTTAATAGAAATAGCCCTAGCTATAGCACAACGCTGACATTGACCACCACTTATTTGATGAGGATATTTATTTTTTATCTCCAAGGGTAAAGCTACCTTAGTTAATAAATCATCTAAAATTTGTTTTGCTTGAGCTTTGTTTGTACCAATATTGATGAGTGGTTCAATAATACTATCGCCTAGACGTTGACGGGGATTAAAAGACTCTTGAGGTAATTGAAAGACCATTTGTACTTGGCGATAAAATTGTTTTAATTTTTGTTTAGAATATTGATGGATATTTTTATCTTTAAATAATACTTCTCCTGTAGTTGGCGTTTCAAGTCTTATTAAAATATTGGCTAATGTAGATTTGCCACAGCCACTTTCGCCGACAATGGCAAGGCTATCACCTTTTTTCAAGGTGAAGTTTATATCATCTAAAGCTTTAAAATCATGGTCATTTTTTAGATAGTTTTTAGTCAAGTTAATGACTTTTAAAATTTCTTGCATGAAAGTACCTCTTTAAGTGTTTATTTTTTTAGTGTGATAATGGCTTGTAATAATTTTTTAGTGTAATTTTCTTGTGGATTGGCTAAAAGAATTTCTGTGGGATTTTGTTCAATTATTTTTCCTTGGTGCATAATGATGATTTTATCTGCTATTTTAGCTAAAACTTTTAAATTGTGAGATACGAATAAAATGCTCGTATTTAATTTTTGTTTCATCAGTAATAATTCTTGTAAAACTTTAGCTTGGGACATGACATCTAAAGCAGAAGTAGGCTCATCAGCAATTAATAATTGAGGTTTTAACATCATTGTTAAGGCGATATTAATGCGTTGGTTCATGCCACCAGATAACATAAAGGGATAGGCATTTAAAATATTTTTGCCGTCATTTAAACCTATTTTGGTAAAAATATCTAATGTTTGAGAGATGATTTCATCAGATGTGATTTTTTGATGTGCAGATATGGTTTCAATGAATTGACTTTTAATAGTGCGGACAGGGCAAAAAAACGTTTGCGGATTTTGTGAAATAAAGGCGATTTCTTTACCATAGATATGAGTTAATTGTTTTGTTTTTAAGTCATATAAATTTTTATCTTGCCAATGGATTTCACCTTGAATATTAAAATCTTGTGGCAATAGATATAAAATGCTATTTAATAAAGTAGTTTTTCCAGAGCCAGAACCGCCAGCAATTCCAATTATTTCAGCAGTATTTAATTTTAGATTGATGTTATTTAAGATATTTTGTTTATTATGGGAAATAGTTAAATCTCGAATAGTTAATAAGGACATGATTGACCTACCTATTTATTATTTAAAATCTAAATCGGCAGTGATTTCATAATAATCACTAGGATGAGCTACAAAATTTATGACCTTGGACTTAGAGACAAAAGACATTTTTAAATGAGAAGCGAAGATAAAGCCATAATCATCTAATAAAATCTGTTGCATCTGCACTGCTAAGTCAGCTCGTTTTTGACTATCGAATTCATTATGCAGTTTTTGAGCTAAGATTTCTAATTTATCGTTATAATATTTACCACGATTTTTGGCTGAATTTTGGAGACAATGTGTAGTGAAGAAATATTCTGGATCGCCAGTCGGTGCAGTTACAAAGGCACTGGCATAGATATCCCAGTTTCCACTAGCTAAAAATTCTTGTTGATTGATAGTATTGTTGATTTTTAAGTCAATGCCGATAGTTTTTAGATTGGCTTGAGCAATTTCTGCAAGTAAGGGCAATTCTTGGCGACCAGGATAAGTCAGCCAGCGAAGTATGAGTTTTTGTCCATTTTTATCAACATAGCCATCACCATCATTATCTATCCAGCCAGCTTGGGCTAATAGTTCTTTAGCCTCTGTTGGATTGTAATTTACAGTTTGTAATTTATCGCCACCAAAGGTGAAATTATCTGGGAAAGCACCAATGGCTATAGAACCATTATCTTGGAGTAGGTTATGCGTAAAACCTTGTTTATCTAAACTCATAGCTATAGCTTTGCGAACATTATAATCTTGAAGTATAGGATTGTTATAGTTTATTTGGGCAAAAAAACAGCGAGAAGTAGCTATTGAACTCACATGATAATCAGGATTATTTTGGAATAAATCTAAATTAGCATAAGGAAGTCCTTGGACAGCATCAAATTCTCCAGTTTGTAATGCCATAGTGAGCGTATCTCCATCTATTACTTCAGTTATAATTACTTTATCCATGGCTACATTGCCGTTCCAGTAATTAGGATTTTTTACGAGTTCAATTTGTTTATCTGATACTTTAGTCGCGATAAAAGGGCCAGTACCAGCTACATTGTTATCAGCAGTAATGCCATATTGCATATCGATAATGGCACCATAAGGATCGCTGAGATAATTTAAAAGAGCAGGTACTTTTTCTTGTGATTTAATGATGACATCTTGACCATCAGATGAGATTGAAGCAATTTTTAAATCAAAAGGAGCTCTGTCATGATTTTTGATTAAATCTTCTAGACATTCTTTGACAGCTTGACCATCTAAGGCTCTACCACTAGAAAATTTAATATTATCTTTTAAAGTGATTTTTACAGTATAATCATCTAATTGTTCATAGCTTTTGGCCAGCCATGGTTCAAGTTGCATTTTATCATTGAATTTAAATAAAGTTTCGCCAACACCATAGCGAACTGCTGACCAGCCGGAATAATCATGGTGGGGGTTTAGACCAGTATTGCCCATTTCAATACCATAGGCAGTAGTGCCGAAATGAAATACTTTTTCTGTGGAAGAAGTAGAGTTATCGGAAGTACAACCTGTTAAATAAAAACTTATTAAAAATAAACATAATGCTAGGACTTTAGAAAAAGACATGAAAACCTCCTATTTTATTTTAGGATAATTGTTTAGGATCTAGTTTATCATTGAGTACATCAGCGAATAGATTAAATAATAATACTGTGAGAAAAATAGCAGCAGCAGGAGCTAAAATCATCCATGGAGCAATTTGTAAAAAAATACGACCACTGCTCATCATGGCACCCCATTCTGCTGATGGAGGCATAGCACCTAAGCCTAAAAAAGATAGACCAGCAATTTCCATAATCATAGTGCCAATATTTAAAGTAGCTGTAGTGAGTAAAATGGGGAATATATTGGGTAAAATATGTTTGTAGATAATTTTGAAATCACTAGAACCATTGATAATGCTTGCTTTAATAAATAGAGAATTTTTTAAAACTAAAGTTTGACTGCGAGCAAGTAGGGCAAATTTGGGCCAGGAAATCAATGAAAGTGCCAGTATGGCATTGAAAATACTACCGCCTAAAATACCAACTAAAGCGATAGCAAAGATAATTCCTGGAAAAGCAAGAAAAATATCTGTGATTCGCATTAAAAGATTGTCTAAGTTTTTGCCAAAATAGCCACAGATAACACCGATTAAAGAACCGAAAACACTTGATATAATGACGAGAAATAATGAAGAAAAAATAGTTGTTTGAGCACCGATTAAGATGCGAGAAAAGATATCGCGACCATATTTATCTGTGCCGAGTAAGTGTATGGCATTAGGTGCTTGTAGTGTACTAGCTAAATTTTGTTCATAGGGATCAAACGGTACAATATATGGTGCTAGGATAGTGATGAATAGTAAAATGCAAATAGCACAAGTTAATAAATAAAATTTAAAATTAGTATTCATATTAAGCTTTCCATTGTTGTTTTATTCTAGGATCTAAATAATGATATAAGATATCTGCAATCAGATTGATAAACATATAGATAAGAGAGAGATAAAATACATATGCTAAAACGATGGGATAATCGCGAAGGTTGATAGCATCAATAGCCAATTTGCCGACACCGTCCCAGCGGAAAATAGTTTCAATGATGGCACTGCCACCTAAAAGTGAACCAATAGATAGACAGATAAGCGTTAAAAGTGGAAGTGTAATCATTTTTAAAATACTGTGAATTAAAATTGTAGATAATTTTAAACCACGAGCTTTAGCACAGCGTACATAATCTTGATGAAGTTGCTCAATGACTACAATGCGGATTTGGCGGATATATTTTGCACTCATAGGCAGGGCAAGTGCTATGGAAGGCAAAATAAGACCGATAAAATTATTATCAATTAAAACAGGAATTAATTTTAATTGTACGGAGAAAATATAAATTAAAATCAAAGCCACCACAAATCCAGGCAAAGAATTGCCGATAAAGCTAAATAGGCGAATAATATAATCAATTATCTTATTTTGTTTAATCGCTGATAAAATACCAAGTGGCAAAGATATCAATAAAGTCAATAAAATAGAGCTAAATGTCAGATATAAGGTCTGTGGTAATTTATCAAAAAACAGAGAAGAAACATCTTTTCCGGAAAGATAAGAAGTTCCCATATTGCCAGATAATATGGATAATAGCCAATTTACATATTGAATAAATATCGGCTGGTCTAAACCTAAATCTTGGCGAATTTGTGTTTTAGTGGCTTCTGAATAAACGACTCCACGATTTAGTTCCATGATATCGACAATATCATTAGTTGAATGTAATAAAATAAAAGTGAATAAAGTAATACCTAATAAAATAGGTATTAAATAGAGTAAACGATGTAATATATATTTTTTCATGATTGTTCCCATATAAAATATAAATAGAGTAATAGTAAATAATTAATTTATTTTTGTGCGTAGATTAAAAATACAGGAGCAGGATTGTAGAATTTATCTTGATGTTTGTAAATACGTTGACCGATATTTGTATCAGCAAATACATCTTTGAATTGAAGTTGTTTTAAAATGTGTAAATCCCAATCAGGACGTATTTTTGAAGATATTTCTAAGCTACTTTTGATTAAATCACATTCGTGCATAAGTGTTGGTTTCACTTGGTGGTGAGCATGATTTAACGGTAGATTTTCTAGTTTAGTTTGATAAAATTGTTCATTGCCATAATCGGCATCAAAATTTAATAAAATTCCTTGTGGTTTTAATACGCGATACCATTCACTATAAGCTTTTTGTGGATTGGGCAAAGTCCATGTGAGATTTCTAGAGATGACGACATCAAAAGTATTATCCGCAAAATAAAGATTTTCAGCGTCCATCACTTGAAAATTGATTTTATAATCATGCTGTTGAAGTTTTGTTAAAGATTGTTTAGCTTGCTCAATCATGGAAGCTGTTAAATCAATACCTTCTACTTCGTGATGATATTGGGCAAGTAGATTGGCAAAAAAGCCAGTGCCTGTGCCGACATCAAGAATTTTGCAAGGTCTTTGCGGTAAATATTTAGTGATTTCAGTGAGCCATAATTCAGACATATAACTATGCAATTCTTCTTGTCGCAATTGAGCAAAATTTTCACTGCGTTTTGTCCAATAATTAATAATTCTATCTTTGATTTTTGTTTCCATAAAAATTCCCCATTTTATATTGATTTAGATTATTTGATTGCTTTAATTAAAAACATTGGCGTAGAAGCATAATTTAATTTTTCTTCATTGCTCCATACTTGTTGCCAGATATCTGGAATAATATTTATCGTAGTAAAACCGATTTTGGTTAAAATTTCTCTATCCCAATCAGGTCGATTTATACTGCTCAAAGGAACTTGTCTGGCGATATTTTCCATAGCATCAATATCGGTGCAAGTATAGTGGTCATCTATGTGAGCTTTGGCAACTATTTTTCTATCTTCTTCATAAGCTTGTCTTTTTTGCTCATCAAATAAATGGTTGTACCAATTAGCATCAAAATTTAATAAAACGCCATCTTTTTTTAAGACGCGATGCCATTCACTATAAGCTTGTTGCGGATTTTCTAAATTCCATGTCAGATTGCGTGTAACGATGACATCAAATTTTTCATCAGGAAAATTTAAATTTTGAGCATCCATCTGTTGAAAGTCGATTTGTTCGCTGAGTTTACCTGCATTTTGTTTAGCTTCTAAAAGCATTTGTTCAGTATAATCAATGGCTGTGATATCAAAACCTAATTGAGCTAAGATAATGGCAAAAAAGCCTGGGCCAGTGCCAATATCTAAGATTTTTATATTTTTATTGGTTTTAAAGGGAATGTATTGTAATAAAGTTTGTTGCCATGTATATTTTTGTTCACTATGTAATTCGCCTTGATTGACTTGAGAATATCCTTCGGCGCGATTTGTCCAATAAGTTTGTATTTCTTGTAATAATTTTGTCATAATTATCCTCACCATTGTATGATTATGTAAATTAGTATAAAACGATAAATATTCAGCCACAAGCTCTACTAGGGGATATAAATAAGCGAAAAATGAAAAAAGCTATAAAGAAGATTATTCCTTGAAAATACAGTGATAGGAAAGATTTTCTTTATAGCTTAGATTTATTTTTTTAGATGTAATATGGGGAAGGGGCGGTTATCATTATCTAAAGGTGAACGTTTAAAAATAGTAAAACCTTGTCGTAAATAAAATTTTAGAGCTTTAGGATTTTGTTCATTTACATCAACATATTTAATTTGATAATCTTGTATGGCAGTGGAAATCATTTTATAGCCGATACCTTGTTGAAAATAATCAGGACTTAAAAATAACATCTCTAATTTATCGTCAGCAATTCCAGCAAAACCGATAGGCTCATCATCATCTGTAAATGATACGAGTAAAATCGGAATTTGTTTTAATCCTATAACTACTTGAGGCAAAATATCTTTTATATCTTGAGGAGAAAGAAATAAATGTGTAGCTTCAACTGATTTTTGCCAAATAATTGTCAACTTATTTATGAGTGTTTCATTTCGCGAAGAGTAATCTATTTCTTTTAGATACATAATGAAACTCCTTTCGCTAAAGTGATAAATATATTTTAATTTATTATAGATTATATTTGAAGGCTTTCATAAGAATTGATATAATAGAGCATAATATTTTATTTGTAGTTTTAAAGAAAAGGACGAAGAAAATGAGAGAATTTACAAAAATAAAAATTACACCAAAAGGAGAACGTTCTGTAAAACATGGTCATCCATGGGTTTTTGGCGATGAAGTAATCGACATTGATGGCACTTATGAAAATGGCGATTTAGTTGATGTACTTACAAATAAAGGCAAATACCTAGGTACAGGTTTTATCAATGATAATTCTAAAATTCGTATAAGAATTATTTCCACAAATGCTAATGATAAATTTGATGAAGCATTTTGGGAACGTCGCGTGCGTTATGCTATTGATTATCGCCGTCAAGTAATGGGTGAAGACTTCAACTGCTGTCGTTTGATTTTTGGTGAAGCAGATAGTTTTCCTGGGCTTACAATTGACCGTTTTGAAGATGTATTAGTAGCACAAGTTTTATCTTTAGGTATCGAAGTTCGCAAAGATGTTATTTTTAGCAAAGTAATTGAAATCATGCGTGAATATGGCGAAGAAATAAATTGCTTTTATGAACGCAATGATGTTAAAATTCGCAAACTTGAAGGCATGGAAGAATACAAAGGATTTTATAAACATCCATTATTAGATGAAAGTAAAGAACATACCACTTTAATCATCACTGAAAATAATATTAAATATAATGTTGATGTAGAAAACGGACAAAAAACAGGCTTTTTCTTAGACCAAAAATACAATCGTAGAGCCGTAGCTCATTTGGCAAAAGGCAGAAAAGTGTTAGATTGTTTTACTCATACAGGAGCGTTTGCTTTAAATGCTGCTAGTGGCGGTGCATTATCTGTAACAGCTGTAGATATTTCTCAAGAAGCAGTAGATATGACTACTAAAAATATTGAAATGAATGGGCTTGATAATGCAAAAGCAATTAAAGCTGATGTATTTAATTTGTTAGCAAAACTTATTGAAGAAAAAAATAAAGATTATGATTTTATCATCTTAGATCCACCAGCATTTACAAAATCTCATGCGACTGTAACAAATGCTTATCGTGGATATAAAGATATCAATTTACGTGCAATGAAATTGTTGCCACGTGGCGGATATTTAGCAACTTGTTCTTGCTCTCATTTCATGAAAGAAGATTTATTCTTAAAAATGTTAAATGAAGCAGCAAGTGATGCCAAAGTAACACTTCGTCAGATAGAAGCCCGTCAGCAATCTCCTGACCACCCAATTGTATTTGGTATCCCAGAAACTTATTATCTTAAATTCTATTTATTCCAGATCGTATAATTAAAGTGAAAGAGACAAATATTTTTTGATATTTGTCTCTTTTTGTTATAAATCAATAATGCGAATTTCATTGCCATGAGGTAGTAATAGATTATATAAATCTTCAAATTTTAAAAATACAGTGGCTGTATTTTCCATAGGATGCATACCCATTGTTTGATTTTGTAATGCACTATCAAATATCATTAAGATATTTTTATCTTTGTTATTTAATATGGCAAGTGGTGTAACGCTACCAGGTTTTACTTCTAGCATTTGTTCCATAGCTTCTTGTTTTGCAAAACTAAGACGTTTGCTAGGAATTTTTTCACTTAATTCTTTGAGGTTGATATTTTTATGCACAAATAAAGAAACAAGATAGAAGTTTTTCTTTTTGGCATCACATAAAAATAGATTGCGAATGACCTTTTCACGATTAGGAAGATTAGATTTATCGCCTTCTTCTGCAGAAAATATAGGTTCATGTTCATATTTAGTAAAAGGTATTTGTTTATCAGTAAGATATTGTAAGATTTCAGTCTTATTCAAAATAAAATCTCCTTTAATTTTTTATAAGTAAAGATATTATATCATAATAAAAAAATAAGAGATTATTATTTTATTGGAGAAATTTCTTGATTAAAATAGCGTTGAAAAAATTTAAACGAGTAAACGCATCATCTAAAGAAGTATTAGTAATTTCTTCAATACGCTGTAATCTATATTTTATGGTATTGCGATGAATGAATAATATTTCGGCTGTTTGATTTAAATTACAATTTTTATTTAGGTATACTTCTAAAGTTTGTATTAAATTAGTATTATACTTTTTATCATAAGCCATTAAACTATACAGTATATTATGCACAAAATTCTCTAATAGAGTTTTATTGTTTATATCGTAAAATAATTGATATAAACCTAATTGTTCATAATAATAAATCATATTTTTTTGTTTTTGTTTAATAGCTAGATTAATACATTTTGAGGCTTGTTCATAACTGAGTTTATATTTTTCTAGTGATTTTTGTCGTGTACCAATGCCAATATTTACAATATAGTTAGGATAATTTTCTTTAATATAGTTTAATATTTGCGGAAAAAGTGTATTTAATGTATCAAGAGAAGTATTATTAACATTAATTAAAGCGATGATATTTTTAGTATAACTAGAGGATAAAATGGGAATATGTTCATTTTCAAATAATGTATGAATAAATTGACATATAGTATCTTTATCCACATCATTTAAAATAATGGCATTTTCACTTTGAGGTAAAAGAAAATTGATTTCAAAGAATTGTAAATATCCATCAAAAGAAAAATTTACTTCTTGACTTTGATATTTTAGATAATCAAGAGATAGATTAGTGTTAAAAATGATACTGAATAATAAATCTTTGTGTTTGTCATTAATCAAATTAATACTAGCAATAGCATGGCCTAGTTCTTCAAAAATATCAACAAGTGGAGTGTCCCATGGTATAAGAAATAAAGGAAAATGTTTCTGATTACTTAAGTCTATGACAGATTGAGGAATTTGCTCAATATAATTTGGCCCAATGAGTAATAGTGCACCAGATATATTTAAAGAAATAGCCTCTTTTAAAAAATTATACAGATTAAAATCTTTTTCATGAATAACCATTTTACTGACAATCAAAAGTTCCCCACCATGTACCCATTTTGCGAGATGAATGGACTCTGCCTTATAACTCCAGCGAATGATTTTATGTAAACCTTTATTTCCTGCAATTATTTTCATTTTAGATAAAGATGGTAATTTAAATAAATCTTTACATTGAAACATAAGGAATACCTCCAATAAGGGATAATATATGTGAAAAATTATAGCATATACAATATAGTATAATCATGATTTTATAATTATACGAAAATATATTTTGTAAGTTTTGCACAAAATATATGAAATATCTTTGTAGAAACAGTATAAATTTTATGTTATTGGAATAAATAATATTGACTTTTAAGTTATAAATAGATATGATATGAACATCAAGAAAATAATATAAAAGATAAACAAGGAAGTTTATACATTAAATAATTGTAATAGAATTTGGCAATTATTTTTGTATAAGCTTTTTTTATTTTAAGGAGGAATTTATTATGGAAACATGGGTAATTATGTTAGGTTGTCAGGCTGCTACAGCTATATTGTCTTTAGGAGTAGTTTTAAATTTTATGTATAAAAAAGAACCATTAGACGAAGTTGATGTTCAAATGATAAATGAAACAAAACAAATAAATGTTAAAGAAACACATGCTATGGGAGTATAAAATTGAATAGTATAGATTTAATAATAAACAATGAAGTTTATAGAAGATAAAATAGGATTGGAATATCAAATTTTATTTTCTATAAACTTTTTTTATTTTTTATAAAAAGGAGAGGCTATAATGACTTTACAGGAATTATCAATAATATTCTTTTTTGGGTTTTTAGTTTTTGTAGGAATAGTAGCATATTTTTCTAGTAAACAAAAAGCATCTGGTGTATCTGCTGATGTTGAATATTATCTAGGTGGACACAGTACTCCTACAGTAGTATTAGCCTTTTCTTATGTAACATCTTCAATTAGTGCAGCTTGTTTCATGGGAGATCCAGGGATTATGTCTACAGTAGGCTGGCCATATTATTGGGTAGTTATTGCTATTGTGCCAGGTTTAATCATTCCAGCTGTATTGCTTATGCCAAAAATGAGACAGCAAGCAGAAAAACTTGGTTCATTGACTATTCCTGAATATTTAGGACAAAGATATAATAGTACAGCATTGCGTTTAATAATTGCAGGTGTAATATCTGTTTTTTATATTTTTCCGTTAGTAGCTCAATTTAAAGGAGCAGCTGTTTTATTAGAATCTTTTACTGGTATTTCTTTTAATATGGGATTAGCTATTATAACGGTTGTAATTATTTTTTATGTTATTGTTGGTGGTTTAAGATCTGTAGCATGGACTGATTTTGTACAAGGTTTACCAATGTTAGTTATTAGTATAGTTTTATTGGTTGTTTCGTTAAATGCTGTTGGTGGTTTTAGTGGTTTAGAAGAAAAATTATCACAGATTGATCCTAATATGTTGAAGGTCGTTCAAGATGAAGCACCTGATGCTCAAATGTCATTATCTGGAGTTTTAGGAAATTTTGTTTTTTGGTGTGTTATTTTTATAAGTCAGCCATATTTATGTTCTCGTTTTTTAGCTATACCAAATGTAAAAAGAAAAACAATTGGAACATTCTTAATCACAGCTTTAATTTTAAGTGTTGTTTACAATAGTTTTTATATTGCAGGTTTAACAGGTAGAGTATTATTCCCAGATGTTAAAGCCGATTATTTAACCGTAACAATGGCAATAAATCTTTTGCCTACAGCAGTTGCAGCTTTTATGATGATTGGTATTTTTGCAGCTATGATGTCTACAGCAACTTCTGTTTTATTGGTAATTGGTCAGGCAGTAGGTAGAGATTTTTATTCTAAAACTATAAACAAAAATGCTTCACCAGAAAAAGAAGTTTTAGTTACTAGAATTGCGATTGTAGTAGTCGCATTTATCTGTTTTGCATTTAATTATGTTGATCCACCAGAATTTTTATCTGTTGTATTATATTTGGGATTGAGTGGAATAGGTTCTTGTATTGGTATTCCATTATTTGCAGCTATTGTTTCTAAAAAATCTACAAAAGAAGGAGCTATTGTTTCCTCTATTGTTGGTCCAATTGCTTATATCATTTTCAATTATGTAGTTGGTTTTAATTTTTGGTTTGCAGGTTTGATGGCTATTGTTGTAGCCGCTATCTGTATGGTAGTAATTTCTGTATTTATTAATAAAAAGAATAGAGCTTTAATCAGTAATGTAGCGGAAGCTAAATAATAATTTGTTAGATTATTAAAGGAAAGAGGAATTTATATGTCGTATTATATGCACGATTTAACATGGACAGAATTTAATGATAAAAAAGATAAAGTAGTTATTGTACCAATTGGTTCAACTGAGCAACATGCTCTACATCTTCCTTTATGTACAGATGATAAAATAGCAGAACAATTTTCATTACATTTAGCAGAAAAAATAGATGGAGTAGTAATGCCGACAATTGTTTATGGCTATAAATCAAAACCTTTAAGTGGTGGCGGTCCATTATTTCCAGGAACAATAGATTTAAATGGAAATACTTTAATTTATTTAGTTCATGATATATTGATGGAATTAGTAAGAGATGGATTTACAAAAATTTTCATTATGAATGCACATTTTGAAAATGAAGCATTTGTAGTTGAAGCAATAGATTTAGTCAATAGAGAAACAAATGGAGCTGCAACAATTGTTGAATCTAATTGGTGGGACCCAATGCCTGAAGATGTGATAGATTTGATATTCGATAAAGTGCCTTTCCCAGGTTGGGCTTTAGAACATGCAGCTGTAACAGAAACATCTTTGATGTTATATTTTGCACCAGAGCTTTGCAAAATGGATAGAACAGTGGATGTAGTATCAACAAATGTATTGCCTTATTTTAGATATCCATTGAAAAAAGATGATGTACCAGAATCAGGAGCATTAGCAAGTTGTGCTTATTCTAGTGCTGAAAAAGGAAAAATAATAGTGGATAAAGTACTTCCTGAATTAGTAAATATTTGTAAAAAGGAATTTAATTTATAATAATTTTATATTATTAGGGTATAACATATAGGAGATATACATTATGAAAAATTTATTTATAAATGTTCGTTTAAAAGGAAATAAAGAATTACAATCTATATTAGTGAATGATGGCAAATTTGAAAGAATTGGTAAAATAGAACTACAAGATGATTATAATATTATTGATTTAAAGGGAAATCTAGTAGTATCTCCGTATGTAGACCCGCATATACATTTAGATTATGTGTTCACTGCAAAATTAGAAGGAGCAACTAATAAAACAGGAACATTATTTGAAGGTATACAACGTTGGAGTGAAACAAAATCTAAATTTACAAAAGAAGATATAAAATATAGAGCTAAAAAAGCAATAAAAAAAGAAGTATTAGCAGGAGTTCAATATATTAGAACACATGTAGATGTAACTAATAAAAATTTTGAGGCATTAGAAGCTATTTTAGAGTTAAAAGAAGAATTAAAAGATATAGTGACAATTCAGATAGTATCTTTTCCGCAAGAAGGAATGTATGCATATAAAAATGGCGTAGAATTAGTCGAAGAAGGTTTAAAAATGGGAGCAGATTGTGTAGGTGCAATACCTCATTTTGAATATGCTAAAGAATTTGGTGAGAAATCTATTCATAAAGCAGTTGAATTGGCTTTAAAATATGATTGCTTAATAGATGTTCATTGCGATGAAACAGATGATGATCAATCTCGTTATGTAGAATTATTAGCAGCTCTTACATATATAGAAGGGATAGATAAAAAGACTACAGCCAGTCATACTTGTTCATTAGGTTCGGCTAATAATGCTTATGTTTTTAGATTAATGAATTTATTATGTAAAACAAAAATGAATTTTATTTCATGTCCAACAGAAAATATTTATCTCCAAGGTCGTCAGGATACATATCCAAAACGTAGAGGATTGACAAGAGTAAAAGAATTGAATGATAATCATATAAATGTTTGCTTTGCTCAAGATTCCATGTCAGATCCATGGTATCCTTTAGGAAATGGAAATATGATGAATATTTTAGACCATGGAATTCATATTTGCCAGATGATGTCTTTTGATGAAATTGATAATGCTTTGGATTTAATAACAATAAATGGAGCTAAAACTATGAACCTAGATGATGTTTATGGAATTGAAGTTGGAAAAGATGCTAATTTTATTGTTATTAATGCTAAAAGTGAATTTGAAGCAGTTTGTGAACGTGCAGGTGTATTAGCTTCTATTAGAAATGGAAAATATTTGTTTAATAAAATTCCAGAAAAAGTAAATACTGATATTGAATTATTATCTTAAATTAAAATAATGTTTAGTAAAACAAAAACTGTAATAATTGAGTAGTTTCTCAAATTATTACAGTTTTTTTGTCATATCGTGCCAAACTTAAAAGTTTTAGTAGGATATATAGTTTAGAACATAGAAAACATCAAATGTTACGGTTAATCTAGAATACCAAATAAAATAGATATTCAAATACATTATAAAATGTTTTTGTTAATATAGTTTATATTATTAAAAATTAAAATTTAAATTATTTATTATTATAAATGAATTTATGTATCTTGACAATTCCAAATTAAAGTCATATTATTTAATATATAAATACAAATAAATTAGATTGATGGTGAAAAAATAACATGTTGATTTTTTGGTATTCTAAAATTGCAGAATTAGTTATTAATATTAGCTTTTGTATTAATTTTTAATTTTGATAATTTAGTATGGGAAATAATATTTGAAATATTTCCCATACCTGAATTAATATGTTATTGAAAAATATATTTTATGAAAGGAGTATTTTGATGAGAGTATATCAAATACGAATGCAGATCTTTTTGTTAAATGATATTCCTATTAATAAAATTCAAGAAAAGATAACAGCTTTTATTGATTCGGGTTTTAAAACTGATGAGAAGTGGTTAAATTTTCATGAACAGAATAGTTACAAAAATTATTGCTATGATCAGTTATATCCAATAGAAAAAGATCGGGTTTATAAAAAAGGAAAGATATATACTTTGACTATACGTACTGTAGATTTAGAATTAGCAAAATATTTTAAATTAGTATGTGTGGACAATCACATAAAAGAAATTAAAGGATTGGTAGCAGAAATCAGAGTGTTGCCAAAAAAAATGTTAGAAAGAGTATATACGCTTACGCCTATGATCATAAAAACAGAAAAAGGTTATTGGAAAGAAACTATAAGTTTTGCAGAATTTGAGCAAAGATTAAAGGTTAATTTAATCAAAAAATGGAATGCTTATCATCAAGAAAAAATTGATGAAGACTTTGACTTATACACTGTGATAGAACTTAAAAATAAAAAGCCAATTGCTATGGAATATAAAAATATAAAGCTGTTGGGCGATAAAGTTCAAATACAAGTGGCAGATAATAAGCGTGCTCAAGATTTATGGTATTTTGCTTTAGGTGTTGGTTTGGGTGAAATGAATGCTCGTGGATGTGGATTTTTAAATTATCGTTGGTTATAACTTTATTTAAAAGAAAGGAGGAATTTTATGTTTAAAGAATGTTTAGATGTTTTTTCAGAGATGTTAAAGCATGAAGATAATCTTATTTTAAAAGGCTATGTACCTGCTGATGGCTCATATATAATTGTAAAAAATGATGGTACTGTTAAAAATGCAGATATAAAGTTTGATAAAAAAACAAGAGATTTAAATTGTACAGACGATACATTATTAAATGATATTTGTTTTTATGATTATCACAGTAAATTGATTTCTATGAACAAACCAATAGATATAAAAAAAGTAATTCATTCTAATAATTATTTAGCTTTTGCAGTGAAAAAGGAAAGTATTACTACTAAATTAACAGAAGCAATTATTGATAATTATTATGATACTTTAAAAAATCCTTTAGAGAAAAAATATAAAAAATCTAAAGAAGCAAGTAAAATCTATCAAAAATTTGAAGAAGATCATGGTGTTGTAAATATAACGTTATTGGAAAAATGTAGAAGTTGGATTAAACAGAATGTTTTTTCTATTGATAAATTGGTAAATGTTGATTTAGGAAAAAAAGAATATCTTAAAATTTTCTTTGAAGTTTTTGAAACAAATGAAGAAGATAATAAGAAGAATAAAGAGCTATTTATCCAAGAAGATAATCGTTATATTTATCCTAATATATACAATAATAATTATTATAATGTAGAAGTTGACGGGAAAATACAAGGTATTCCAGATAATAATATGGGGATGAATGCTAAGAAACCATTTTTGTCTATAAAAACAAGAAAAAATCCAGCTTCGTATTTATTAGATGGAGATACCGCTTTATTACAAAAACAATTTTTTGAATATCTAATGAATTTTGCTACTAATGGTAAGAATAATATATATGTTGACATAATTAATAATAAAATAGAAGCATATAGTGATAAAGAAGAAAGAGAAAAATTTTCAGGTATAGAAGCAGGATATTATTTGCGTATTCAAAAAGGTAAGGAACTAGAAATTCAAGTTCAAGATAATATAGTAAATTATCAAGATAAATTACTTTTAAATTTTAATTATCAAGATTTTTTCAATATGAATATAGAAAAATATCCAGAGTATACGAAAGACATAGGTATTTATACAAAAAGAACAGATGTAGGAAGATTAATAAATAATATATTTTTTTCTAAGTATTTATTGACGAATTATTTTACTGATGCAAATGATATTAGTGTGAAAGATAGTGTTTTAAAAAGAATAATTATTATGTATCGTAATGTTATTTTTGATTGGATATATAAAGGCATTGATAATAACTTTGAAGTAGTAGAAAAACAATTTGCTTTAGAATTAATAAAAAATACATTGATTAATGATTATAATTTGCGTGCAATGACGCAATTAAATTTGCATTGGTCATTTGAAGATTATTTTGCTAATTTAGAAAAACGAGGAGGAGAAAAAATGGCAGATATAGCAACTAAAATAAGAATGAGTGTAAAAGAAAAAGTTATGTCTAAGGATAAAGCAGTAATAGTTAGTAATAATGAAGAGTATTATTATGCTATAGGTCAATTAATGGCATATTTTATATCATTAAGTAAAGCTAGTAAAAAAGCACAATCTTTGATAAATCCAGTACTCAATGCTCAAAATGATACAGTTATCAAAACAAGATTATTACAGTTATATAAAAAATATAATTATAATATTTTAACTAAAAATTCACGTGTAAAAAATCTTTATGCTATGATTTTAGGTTATAAACCAGAAGGTAAAGTAAATCAAGAGATGATTTTATTTGGCTATATGGATAATAATGTGATTTATACTAAAAGTGAAGAAAAGGAATAATAGGAGGACAATAAAATGGAAGACAAAACTATGAATAAAAGAATATATGGTATTTTAGGCATTTCTTCAGTTATGGGCAATTGGAATGCAGATTTTTCAGGATATCCAAAATCAACAACAGATGGCAATATTTTTGGTAGTGATAAAGCTTTAAAATATCCAATGAAAAAAATGTGGGATAATGAAGGTAAAAAAGTAATTTATATTAAGTCTTTAAATGAAAAATTAATTCCAAGAACATTGAAGGAACGTTATATAAAAGTTTTTGAAGATGAAGATTTAAAGGATGTTAAAAAAGTTTTAACTAATCTAATGAATGCTGTAGATATAAAGAATTTTGGTGCAACTTTTGCAGAAGCTGGTTGTAATATTGCCATTACTGGTGCAGTGCAAATTGGTCAGGGATTTAATAAATATGATAATTCTACAGCACAAGAACAGGCAATTTTATCTCCATTTGTAGATTCAACAGATGAAAATGCCAAAAATTCTACTATTGGTACAAAAATAACAAGTAATGAAGCTCATTATTTTTATCCATTTGTGATTAATCCACTTGCATATAAAGAATTAGTAGATTTAGGTGTTACAGAAGGTTATACAGAAGATGATTATCAAAATTTTAAGCGTACAGCATTAGTATCTGCCACAGCATTTGCAACAAATTCTAAAGTTGGTTGTGAAAATGAATTTGCTATTTTTGTAGAAACACAAAGCGATATTTATTTACCTAATTTATCAGAATATGTAACTTTTACCAAAGGTGAAGATAAAAATATTATAGATTTAGAAGCATTAACAAATATATTGAATGATATGAGTCAGCAAATTAAATCTGTAGAAATTTATTATAATTCATATACTACAGAATTAGTAAAAGACAATATAAAAGATGCTAAACATTTTAATATTATAACCTCTAAAGAGGTGTAATAAATGGAAATATTAAAATTTAAACTCAGTGGAAAAAGTGCTTTTTTTAAAAAGCCTGAAGTGAATACGTATTATTATTTCACTTATGGCAATATTCATAGAGTAGCACTATTAGGTATTTTAGGGGCTATCTTAGGATATAAAGGCTATAGTCAAATGCAAGATATTTTGTCTAATAAAAAGAAAAAAGGCAAATTAGAGCCATCATATCCAGAATTCTATGAGAAACTAAAAGATTTAAAGATTGCTATTTTGCCATTAAATCCTAAAGGTGTTATTACTAAAAAAATACAGATTTTTAATAACTCTGTTGGATATGCTTCTAAAGAACAAGGTGGAAATTTGATTGTAAAAGAACAATGGCTAGAAAATCCTAAGTGGGAGATTTGTATTTTGTTAAATTGCAAAGAGGCTATAAAAATCAAAGAAGTTATACAAAATCATAAATGCAAATTTTATCCATATTTAGGAACAAATGACCATTTTGCAGATATTGAGTATTTAGGTGTAGAAGAAGCTCAGCCTATAGAGCAAGATGATTATAGAATTGATAGTTTTATGGCGAAGGATAATATAGAATTTATAGAAAAAAATTCTAGACAATTAAGAAAAATTTTGAGTGAAAATGAAATTGAATCATATAGCCGATTTAAATATGAAGAAGCATTGCCAAAAAGTATTGATGCAGAAGTGAATAATTACGAATTAGAAAGATTTGTATATACAAATGGTTTTGTCAAATTTTTAGATGGTAAACAAGTATATTCAATATCAAACCAAGATAACAAAGAAGCAATAGAAGCTAAAAAAAGAAAAAATGTAGTATTTTATTGATTGAAATACTATAAACGATTAATAGAAACAAGTGTTGTTTATTAAATTAAATTTGGAAAGGAGATTATTTATGGAAGTGGATATCTTAAAAAATTTAGTTAAAGATATAAACCGATATAAGGCTCATAAAAAATTTAAAGATAATGAAATAGCTTATGAAACCTTATTAGCACATACTGAATTAACATATAAGTATTTTATAAAATTTTGGCAAAGTAAAAATTCAGATGAAATTTTTGACAGATTTTGTGATGTTTTTTGGCAAAAAGAAGATATTGATAATGAGCTAAAAAATAAAGCTAAAAATTTATTAAAAGAAATTATTATGGCAATACCTATTTTTCATGATATAGGAAAGATAAATCCTAATTTTCAAGTACAAAAACTAAATGTAAAAGAGTTTAAACAAAATGATAAATATTTAAATAGTAAACATTCATTTTTGTCATCAATGTTATATATGGAATATTGTAGAGATAAACTTTATGAACAAAGTGAAGATGTTATTGTAGATCTATTATTGGAATTTATATTATATAATGGATATATCATTGAACGACATCATAGTAAATTAAAAAATATGAAAGAATTTAAAGATAATATAAGTTTTAATAAAGATGATTTTTTTGTTAAATTAAAACAAACTATAAATGATAGTGAAGATTATTTAAACAAAATTGAATTTGCTAATATTGATTTTCAAGATATTATTCATAAATTAAGTAAGATATCTATTAATGAAGATGAAGTAAATAAAAAAACAATACAACAAGGTATATATTTATCTATTTATATACGCTGGATATATTCTTTGTTGGTTGCTAGTGATTATTATGCTACATCAGAGTTTATGAATGAGGCGGATTTTAGTGAAACTGCTGATTTAAATGATATTGATAAATGGGATAGTGTCTATGAGAATACTGATTTATTAAAAAATATTCGCCAATATCAACAAGAAAGATATTCTATAAGTGATGAAGAATTAAATACAGTAACAGATATTAATATTTTGCGTAGTGAGATTTTTTGTGAAGTAGAAGAAAAAATAAAAACTAATGCTGATGAAAATATTTTTTATTTAGAAGCTCCAACAGGTAGTGGTAAAAGTAATACAGCTATTAATGCTAGTTTTAAATTAATGCAGCATGATGATAGATTACAAAAGATTTTTTATATTTATCCTTTTAATACATTAGTTGAACAAAACTTAGAAACCTTAGAAAAGGTTTTTGCTGATAATGAAGACATTAAACAAAATATTGCAGTAATAAATTCAATAACGCCGATAAAAGTATCAGAAAAAGATTTAAATGATAATGAAGAAAAAGATGTTTATCAAAAAGCGTTACTTGATAGACAATTTTTAAATTATCCTATGATTTTATCAACACATATTAGTTTATTTAATATTATCTTTGGTAATAGACAAAGTGATGTATTGGCTTTTTATCAATTGGCAAATAGTGTAATTGTTCTAGATGAAATTCAAAGTTATAAAAATAAAATTTGGGCTGAAATAATATGTTATTTAAAAGAATTAGCGAAAATGTTTAATATTAAAATCATTATAATGTCTGCTACTTTGCCTGATTTGGATATTTTATCAAAATTTCAAGCACAAGCAGTAGATTTGCTAGAAAACTCGAGTAGATTTTTTGCAGTGGATTGTTTTAAAAATCGTGTAAAGTTAAATTATGATTTATTAAAAGTCGATAAAGATAGTATATTAGATGAGTTAAAAACGCATTTAAAACAATATCTAAAATCAGATAAGAAAATTTTAATTGAATTTATAAAGAAGAAAACAGCGCATGATTTTTGGGTAGATTTACAAGAAAATGAAGATTTTAAAGATGTGCAAATAGAGTATTTATCTGGTGATGATAGCATAGCCGAGAGAAAAAGAATTTTAGATAAAGTTAAAAAAGCTACAGATACTATAATTTTAGTATCTACACAAGTTATTGAAGCTGGTGTAGATATAGATATGGATATCGGTTATAAAAATATATCAAAGTTGGATAGCGAAGAACAATTTTTGGGTAGAATAAATCGTTCCTGCAAAAAAGAAGGTATAGCATATTTTTTTGAAGTTGATGAAGCAAGCGATATATACAAAGATGATGTACGGTTGAGTGAAAGTATTGTATTAAAAGATGTAAATATGCAAAAGATTTTAGAATTAAAATTGTTTGATGAGTATTATAAGAAAGTATTAGAAACTACCATGGGAAAATATAGCTATCATTTTGATGAATTTATAAAAGATATTTCTGATTTAAATTATGAAAGTATATCTACTCATATGAAATTGATTGATGATACACAGGATATGGTACAAATTTATTTGGTTAGGACTTTATGTGTTGATGGCGAAGTTTTGGATGGAAAACAAATTTGGGATAGTTATGTAGATTTATGGGAAAATGGCAGAAAAACTATGTCTTATGCCGAGTGGAAAATTGAATTATCTAGAATTACAAGCAAAATGAATAATTTTATCTATCAAGTTAGTAAACCTAATTTGCGTATAGGAAAATTTTATGAACAAATGGGTAATATTATTTGCTTGGAAGATGGCGATAAATATTTTATAAAAGACAAATTTAATAGAGAGATATTATATATTAAGAATTGAAGCATAAATCTATTTTATTAATAATATAGATTTATTATGTTGGTTAAAATTTTTCTAGAATGTTGTTTAAATTAGAGTATAAAATATAAAATCTTAAAAATAAGGAATTAATAGCAATAAATGTTGTTTTTAAATTTGTTGTTGTAGATACTAGGGTAAATATAACGATTAGATTAACCGTAACAAAAGTTGTTTTAAATGAACTTAGCAATGGATGTATATATATGTTTTTAAACAAAAAATGATAATAAATTATTATGAATAAATATATAATCTATTAATAATTTTTATAGACTAAAAGGATTATTTTTGTTATAATATACAAACTATGACTTCGGAGGTATATATTTGACAAAAATAAAAATATTATTGGTTACGATTTGTATTATGGTGATGTCTACGATGACTGTCAGTGCAAATGCGTTTGATGATTTGAAAGATGACTTAAAGGATGATCAAGCATTGAAGTTAGCAGCAGGATATCTAGTTGCTAATGAGGTGCAACGATTAACGAAAATAAGTGCATTGGAATTATTCTTAGCTTCAACAGCAGTTAATTATATGGACGATAAAGATTTAACAAATGCAGTAGTAAAATCTTTAGTATATCAGATAAAATTTTAAATGATGGTATAAACATAAGGATGTTGTTTTGTATAAAATGATATTCTTATGTTTTTTTATTAGATGAAACCTTAGTAATATGTCTTTATAGTATAATTGAGAAAAACTATAGGATATGATGATATGAAGGATAATTTTAAATTGGAAATGACAACAGTATGGTCTTTTCCTAAAAGAGGCAATTGGGCTACACATTCAGGAATGTATCGTGGAAATTGGTCACCATATGTTCCTCGTAATTTAATATTAAAATTTACAGCAGAACATGATTGGATATTAGATCAATTTATGGGAAGTGGAACAACATTAATCGAAGCTAAATTATTGAATAGAAATATTATTGGTATAGATGTTAATGAGAAGGCATATAAAATAACAGAAAAAAACTTAAATTTTGAGTGTAAAACATCATCACATATTCATATAAGATTATGTAGTGCAGAAAATATATATTTTATAAAAAATAATAGTATAGATTGTATTTGTACACATCCTCCATATGCTAATATCATTAAGTATAGTAAAGATAATCAATATGATATATCATTATTAAGTGTTGAAAAATATTTGTTAGTTATGAAAAATGTAGCAAAAGAATCGTATCGTGTGTTAAAATCTAATCATATTTGTGCTATTATGGTAGGCGATATTAGAAAAAAAGGAATTTTAATTCCTTTAGGTTTTTATGTAATGAATATTTTTAAACAGCAAGGTTTTATTTTAAAAGATATAATAATAAAAGAACAACATAATTGTAAATCTACTTCAAAATGGATAAATATAAAGCATTCTTTTTATTTATTGGCACATGAATATATTTTTATATTTGAGAAAAAGTAAATTTTTATGGAGATGATGAATTGATAGATAATAATATATCACCATTTATAAAATGGGCAGGAGGAAAACGCCAATTATTACCTTATATTAAGGAAAAAATGCCTTTGAAATATAAAAATTATATAGAACCATTTATAGGTGGTGGCGCTGTATTGTTTGGTATAACACCAGATAAGGCAATAATTAATGATATAAATAAAGCACTTATAAATGTGTATAATCAAATAAAATATAATCCTATTGAGTTAATGGATTTTTTATCAAAAATAGATATTCAAAGTGATGTTGAACCTAAAGAATATTATTATAAAAAAAGAGAAATATTTAATGATAAGATAATGAAATCTGAATATGATATAGAATTAGCTAGCTTATTTATTTATTTAAATAAACATTGTTTTAATGGATTATACCGTGTAAATAGCAAAGGTTTATTTAATGTACCATTTAATAATAGTTTGGCAAAATCTTTTAATAAAGATAATATAAAAGCAGTATCAAGATATTTACAAAAAGTAACTATTTTAGAGGGCGATTTTGAAGTGGCTTGCCAAAATGCCCAAGAAGGAGATTTTATTTTTTTAGATAGTCCATATGCCCCATTAAATGATAATTCTTTTGAAGCGTATACTAAAGAAGGTTTTGATATTGAAAGTCATAAAAGATTAGCTAGTTTATTTGATAGGCTAACTAAAAAAGGTTGCTTTTGTATGTTGACTAATCATAATACTGTATTTATTGAGGATTTGTATAAAAATTATTCAAGAGAAGTTATAAAGGTTAGAAGATATATTAATTCTGATGCTAATAATAGAAAAGGCGAAGAAGTAATTATAACAAACTATTAATAAAAGATAATATGGAGTTATTTATGAAAAATAGAGATTTTGATAAATGGTTATCAACCATGAATGATTCAATTGCAACATGGAAATATTATACTGATTTTGAAAAAGTATACAAAAATGCAGAAAAAATAAAAACAGAAATATATATATTAAACAGTTTAATAAATAGTAAAAATATAAGAGAAGATTTTAAAAAATTATTATTAGAATATCCACAGATATTGAAAGTAATACCCTTATTAATAGCTAAAAGAACAACAGATGTAATAATCATTAATGATACAGTACAAAAATATTATTACAATTTTAAAAATATGAATTATAGCATAGATGAGTATGCTTTATTCATGGAAAATACGGGAATATTTGATTTATTGAGTAATCATCTTATAGCTAATTTATATGATTATATCTTGGGTGTAGAAGTAGGTTTAGATACTAATACTAGAAAAAATAGAACAGGGAAATCAATGGAAACATTGGTGGAAAGTTATATTTTACAAAGTGGTTTTGTTAAAGAAAAGAATTATTTCACGCAGGTAAGTAAAAATCGCTTGAAAGAAGATTTTAATATAGATTTGTCTAATTTAAAGATTGATGAAATATTTAAAAGTAGTAAAAAAGAAAAATCAGAGAAAAAATTTGATTTTGTTGTTAAAACAGAGCAAAAATATTATTTAATTGAGACAAATTTTTATACAACACAAGGTTCTAAATTAAATGAAACGGCAAGAAGTTATAAAGAATTAGCATTAGAATTTAAAGACTTAGATAATATAGATTTTGTTTGGATTACTGATGGTAAAGGTTGGCAAACAACGAAAAAGAATTTACAAGAAACTTTCAATATATTGGATAATATATATAATATAAATGATATGGAAAATGGAATTTTAACAAAACTTTTTAAATAAAAAATGCATTAGAATTTTTTCTAGTGCATTTTTTTATATAATTATATTGTGAGGTGAATTTTATGGAATTTAGAGTATTAAAATATTTTTTAACTGTTGTAAGGGAAGAAAATATAACAAAGGCAGCGAATGTATTACATATTACCCAGCCAACATTGAGTCGACAATTAGCTCAATTAGAAGAAGATATTGGAGTAAAATTATTTAATCGTGGAACTAGAAAGATAAGTTTAACAAATGAAGGAATGTTATTAAGACGTAGGGCAGAAGAAATAATTTCTTTAGTGGACAAGACAGAACAAGAATTAAATGAACAAGATGAAATGTTAGATGGTGTGATTTCTTTGGGATGTGGAGAATTAAGTTCTGTATCAACACTAGCAGATATATTAGCTGGTTTTAAAAAGAAGCACCCACTTATTGTTTATGATTTATATACAGCAAATGCAGATGAGATCAAAGAAAAAATTGATAAAGGATTAATAGATATTGGTTTATTATTAGAGCCTGTGAATATAGAAAAGTATGAATATATTCGATTGCAGACAAAAGAAGTGTGGGGTGCTGTAATGAGAGCTGATGATGAATTAGCTAAGCAAGAATTTGTTACTGCAGAACAGTTGAGCAAAAGACAAATAATATTAGCACGTAGACCAAAAGCCAAAAATGAATTAGCACATTGGTTTGGTAAGTATTATGATAAACTGAATATTTCATTTACAAGTAATATGAGTACAAATGCAAGTATTATGGTAGAAAAAGGATTAGGAAATGCTTTAATTATTAAAGACTCATTGCCATTTTTAGATGAAAATAGAATAAAATGCATACCACTATATCCAGCTTTGATAGCTAATAGTGTTTTAGTTTGGAAAAGACATCAGCCATTTAATTTGGCTACAACGAAATTTATAGAGTATATACAATGCTTTTTAAGCATGAAATGATATTAAAAATAGGTATTAGACATATATTTGATTTTTATTTTATAATGTGAATGTAAGTTGATATAAAAAATATTTGATTTACATTCACATTATTTTTTTAGGTGATATATATGGTAATAGTAAAAAATCATAAAAATTTTTCTACAAAAAGTATGAATTCATTAAATAAATTAGATGTAGGTCAATTTAATAAATGTCTAGGAGGTATAGTTAAAAATAAAAAAAGTGAACATATAAAATTTTTGAAGAAGCAAAGATTTATTTTATTGGAAGCTATTCATGAGATGCAAAAGAAGTTGGATTGTGTAGACTATGTAATTTATTTATTAAAAAAGGATAAGTGCAAATGAAAGAGATAAGGAGGAAGTAAAAATGACAATTGGAGAAATATCACAAGAAATAGGTCTATCAGCAGATACTTTAAGATATTATGAAAAAATAGGATTATTACCTAATGTACCAAGAGATAATAGTGGCAAACGTAATTATGATGAGAATTTTATTAATTGGATAAAATTTATTCAAACATTAAAAAATAGTGGAATGTCTTTAAACGATATTATAGAGTATATAAATTTGGCAAAATGTGGCAATAATACATATCAAGAACGCAAAAATTTATTAATAAAATCTAAGCAAATATTATTAGAAAAAATGTCGAATTTACAATCTATGATAGAGAAAGCAAATTATCAAATTAATAATTATGATAATATTTTAGTACCTAAGACAGATGCTTTAATATTTTAAATAAAAATATTTGAATATTCTTGATTTTTATAGGAATAGAAGAAAGGAAAATAATTATGAAAAAAACAATGATATTAACGTCAATGGCATTGATGTCTTTAGTAGCTGTAGGTTGTGCAAATGAAGAAGTGAAAGATACACAAGATAATCAGCCTGTTGTTTCAACAAATATGGAAGAAGTACAAACAGAGGGCAATGTAAATACGAAAAAATCATTAATAGTTTATTTTTCTTATGGTGAAAATAGTGAATTGCCACAAGATGTAGATGCTTCAGCTAGCGCTAGTATACAAAAATGGAATGATGAAAATACTGGTAATACAGGTATAGTAGCACATATTATTCAAGAGAAAACAAAAGGGGATATGTTTTCTGTTCAGACAGTAAATAAATATCCATCAACATATAATGAGACTGTTAATCAAGGAAAACAGGAGCATGAAAATAATATTCGCCCTGAACTTGCAAATCATATAACAAATTTAGATGATTATGATACTATTTTCGTGGGTTATCCAAATTGGTGGTATGATATGCCAATGGCAATGTATAGTTTTTTTGATGAATATGATTTGAGTAATAAGACAATTATTCCGTTTAATACTTCTGGCGGTAGCGCTTTTTCTGACACTATAAATACAATTAAAAAATTAGAGCCAAATGCAAATGTAATTGAAGGTATAACAATTAGAGCTGAAGATGTAGAGTCTAGTCAAAATGAAATTGATGAATGGTTAAATGATTTAGGTTATAATATTTGATTTAAATATACCTTTATAAGAAAGGACAGATAATGATGAAGAAAAAATTATATATTTTCATAGTGATTATATTGTCCTTTCTTATTTTTGCTACATATAAAATATTTGTAGAAAATAAAACAATAATAGAAAAAGACACTATTTTAGCAATGGATACGCAAATTTCATGGGTGATATATGAAAAACCTTCTCTATATCCATTAGATTTAAATGAGAAAATAAAAACGAGAATAAATGAATTAGTAAAATTATTATCAGTTACTGATGAAAATAGTGAAATTTATAAAGTAAATCATCATCAAGAACAAGATATAAAATTAAGTGAAGATACTAAAAATGTAGTTTTATTTGCGCTACAGATGGCAGAAAAGACAAACGGAGCTTTAGAGCCGACTATATATCCAGTGCTTAGAGAATGGGGCTTTACTACAGGAAAATACCAAATACCTGATGAAACAAAAATAAGAGATTTATTAAATTATGTGGATTATAGGAAAGTTAGTTTAAAAGAAAATCAAATATATTTGCCAGATGGTATGCAGATTGATTTAGGAGCAGTAGCCAAAGGATATATAGGTGATGAAATTATAAAAATTTTGAAGGCAAATAATATATCGTCTGCTTTAATAAATTTAGGTGGCAATGTTCAATTATTGGGAACAAAACCAAATGGAGATTTATGGAATATTGGACTTAAATCATCTAATAGTCAAGATTATATAGGTATTTTAAGATTAGCGGATTGTGCGATTGTAACTTCAGGAAATTATGAGCGATATTTTATCGGAGAAGATAACAAACGATATTGGCATATTTTAGATGGAAAAACAGGAAAACCAGCAGATAAGCATATTAATTCCGTAACGATTGTAACAAAACAGGGAAAATTAGGTGATGCTTTATCCACAGCATTATTTGTAATGGGAGTAGATGCAGCTATTAATTATTGGAAGCAAAGTAAAGATAAAAATGATGCATTTGAGATGATATTGATTACAGATGATAAAAAAATATATATAACTGAGAATTTAGTTGATAGTTTTACTTTGCAAGATAAATATAAAGATTATCATATGGTGGTGATAACTTTATGAACAATATTAATAAATCAGTAATATGTATTATTTTGGGAATTATATTTATTGCTGTTTTTATTGGTTTAAGAAATAGTTTTGCCGAAAAAACAAATACAGTGGAGATAATTCAAGATGGAAATATAATTTATACTTTAGATTTAAATAAGAGTAAAGATGAATTAATAGAGGTAGAGTTCCAAGGTCATAAAAATATAATTCAAATAAAAGATAAACAGATAAGTATAATTGAAGCTGATTGTCCTGATAAAACATGTGTAAATATGGGAATTTTAAAATCAGCATTTACTCCTATAGTGTGTTTGCCCAATCATTTAGTAATTCAATATGTAAATGATGATAAAGAAATTGATGCTACGGTAAATTAGGTGATAGTAATGAAGACAAAAAAGTTAGTGCAATTATCGTTATTGACTGCGATAGCACTGAGTATATTTATTGTAGAATTACAAATACCAAATCCTTTGCCACTTCCAGGAATTAAATTAGGTTTAGCAAATATAGTAACTTTATATGTAATTTATAGATATAGAGCAAAAGAGGCACTATTGGTGCTGATGGCTAGAATTATTTTAGGTAGTGTATTTAGTGGTAATCTTATGGCTATAATGTATAGTTTAGCTGGCGGAATTTGTTGTTTTATTGTGATGAGTGTACTGCATGGTAAAATAGAAGAAAAATATATTTTTATAGTTAGTATATTAGGAGCTTGTGCACATAATATAGGGCAAATAATTATAGCAATATTTATAACAAAGACTTTAGCAATTATGATGTATTTACCATGGTTATTATTATCAGCAATGATTACAGGTTTATTTATTGGTTTATGTACGCAATACTTACTCAAAAGTAGAGCTATATTAATACAAAAATAAAAAATCCTATTGCTTAAAATTTTAGGCAATAGGATTTTTTGTTTATAATTCTTCTTCGACACGCATGAGGAGGAAGCAAAGGTCAGATAAACGATTTAAATAAATTTTTACATTTTCATTAATAGCTTCTTTTTCAGCTAAAGTTAAAACTTCACGTTCAGCTCTACGCGTAGTAGTACGTGCTAAATCTAAAAATGCTCCAGATTGAGTATTACCAGGCATGATAAAAGCAGTCAATGCTGGTAATTTAGCTTCAAACTCAACGATTTTTTGATCTATATTAGAAATGATTTCATTATTTATATAATATTTATCTGTGATACTAGCTAAATCAGCCATTAATTTTAGATTAGTTTGCTCAAGTTCTAATAAAAGTTGTTTAACTTCTTCTTTTTGAGCAAAAGCTCTAGCAAGACCGAGAGCAGAACTGACTTCATCAACAGTACCATAAGCTTGTACGCGTAAAGAATTTTTAGCAACGCGTTCTCCAGTAAATAAAGATGTAGTGCCTTTATCCCCTGTTTTTGTACAAATAGACATATTTTCTCCTTTTATCAATCACCATTATATACGCTAAAGTCGATATCATGGTTAGGTATATAGATTTCTGTTTCACTGAAAAATACATGAACTTCACGTTCTGCATTAGCAGGGCTATCGGAAGCATGAACAGTATTTACAGTTTTGGAAAGAGCAAAATCACTGCGGATTGTGCCAGGTTGTGCTAAATTAGGGTCTGTTTTACCATGGAGTTCACGAACTCTTTCAATAGCATTTTCACCTTCAACTACTAAAGCGACAATTCTATCAGAAGCCATAAAATCCACTAAACGTTGGTAATAAGGTTTACCCACATGTTCAGCATAATGTTTAGAGGCTATACAGTCGTCCATTTCTAGCATTCGCATAGCTACAATATCAAATTTTTCTTTCTCATAACGACTAATAATATCGCCAATATGATAATTTACTACAGCATCAGGTTTGATTAATACCAACGTTCTTTCTCTCATAAAAGACAACTCCTATTTTTATTCTTTGTATCCATCAGCTAAAAGTTTATAATGTAAAGCTGATTCATGAAGTGCTTCGATTTCATCTTCTCTTAAAGCACGAACTACTTTTACTGGTGAGCCAAATAACATAGAATTATTTGGTAATTTTTTATGCTCAGTAACAAGAGAACCTGCACCAATTACACTATTATGACCAATTTCAGCATATCCAAGTAGTATAGCGCCCATACCGATTAGAGTATTATCGCCGACTTTACTACAATGGATAACAGCATTATGACCGATAGTAACATAACTGCCAATATGAGTAGGTGCATTGCTCATTACATGAACAGTTACATTATCTTGAATATTTGTATAATCACCAACAACTATAGGTTGCAAATCACCACGAAGTACAGCACCTGGCCAAATATTAGTGTATTCGCCAATAGTAACATCACCGATGATTACTGCACTAGGATGAACATATGCAGTCTTAGCTATTTTAGGTGTATGTGATTTATAAGCTTGAATCATTAAAAAAATCCCCTAACTAAAAATAATTTATAATTATTTTACGACCATTACAGGAACAGGAGAATCTTCAATAACTTTTTGGCTTACGCTACCAATGAGAGCTCCTTTGAAGATACCAAGACCACGGCTACCCATGATGATGATATCGGAATTAGTTTCTTGAGCTACACGAATAATAGCTTTTGGACGAGAGCCTGTTTCTACATGTTTTGTTGCAGTAATATCTTTTGGAAGTTTTTCCCAGATACGATCAAAGATGATATCACTAGGAATATGTTCATTGATATGACTAGAAACGTAAACGAATTCAAGAGATGCACCAGCTTTTTCTGCTAAAGAAATTGCCTGGTCAACTGCTTTACAAGCATTATCGGAACCATCTACAGGAACTAGGATTTTATTAATTTTACTCATAAAAAAAACCTCCTTATGATAGGACATAAAGTTTTATTTCATATTTCTTATATTATTAATTTTCGTGATAATTTTTGAAAATCCTTTTTTTGTTTAGAAATAAATTAAATTGAAAAAGAAAATCTCTTAATATATTAACAAAATATACTAAGAGATTTTTATAATTAGTCTATATCTATTAAGGCTCTTCCCTGATGATACAATCCTGTGCGGCAAACTAGGGCATTTTCTACAGAAATATTTAATTTATATTCATTTTTTAATACATCTAAAATTTCATTTGGTTTAGTGGTACCAGTAGATGTGATTTTTATATTTAAAGAAATATTTAATGTATTATCTTCTAAATTGTATTGCATAGCTTTAGGAAGATATTGTTTGATTTCTATTTCTTTGCGTTTTTTTGGTGTTTCACGAACAACGACAATTTCTTTAGTTTGATTAAATTTATTGACAGCTTCTGTTACAGTGTTTAAGTTATCTTGACAAGGTAAAACAATAGAATAGGAAGCTTCATCAACAATGGACATCAAAGCTTTAGCACGCATATCAATTTGTCTAGCTTTTAAAAGTCTCACTCCTGGTGGCAATGCTTTAGATAATTTATCAAATAATTCAGGTTGACAAATATCTTTTTTTAATTCTAAATCCATATATTCAGCATCGCTTGTTACACCTACAGATAAAGCAGAAGCAAAAGAAATTTTCATATGAGGATTGAAACCTTCGGAGTAAGCTGCTGGAAGGTGAGCGCGACAAATTGCACGTTGCATTAAAGATGCAAAATCAAGATGGGAAATATATCTTATAGGTTCGCCTTTTGTGATTTCTAAGCGATATTTTATCATTTAATAAAAACCTCCATAAACATAATAGATAATTATTTAATAGTATCCATATCAGTATCAAGTGTAGGGCAAATTCCGCAAGCGTTGCAATTGCCATGACGGCAATCTCTTGTTAACTCGCCTTTTGTAGCTTTTTCGTATTCACGCAATAAGAATTTTTTGCTAACACCTGGAGTAGTATGTTCCCAAGGGAGTTTTTCATCAAATTTATATTCACGCATATTATAAAAATATGGGTCAATATTGCATTTGGCAAAAGCGTTCATCCAAACATCATATTTAAATTCTTCGCTCCAACCATCAAATTTTGCTCCATCTAACCATGCTTGATAGATTACTTTGCTAAGGCGTCTATCGCCACGAGAAATAGTACCTTCTAGGATACTAGTTGTAGCAGTATGATAGTTAAACTGGATAGAGCGGTCAGTGATATGAGATTTTAATAATTGTTGTTTACGTTGGAATTCTTCTAAAGTATTTTGTGGGAACCATTGGAATGGTGTAAATGGTTTTGGTACAAAACAAGATACGCTAACAGTAACACGAATATCACGGCGTTTAGTAATATAACGATATAATTTAGCAACTTTTGCACCAAGTTCAGCAATGCCGATGATATCCTCATCAGTTTCAGTTGGTAGACCCATCATGAAGTAAAGTTTTACTGTTTTCCAGCCATGACGGAAAGCAGCGCCTGTTGCTTCCATGAGATTTTCTTCAGTTACACCTTTATTGATTACATCACGTAATCTTTGTGTACCAGCTTCAGGAGCAAAAGTCAAACCACTTTTACGGACTTGTTGCATTTTATGAGCAAGGTCAATGGAGAAACTATCAATGCGTAGAGATGGTAAAGAGAAAGATACACGTTCGTTTTTATAATCTTCCATGAGGTCATCTACGATTTCACCAAGACAAGTATAATCAGCAGAGCTTAAAGAAGTGAGGCTCATTTCATTATAACCAGTGTTATCGAGCATTTCTTTAGCGATAGTGCGTAAGCGGTCAGCAGTGCGTTCGCGTACAGGACGATAAGATATACCAGCTTGACAGAAACGACAACCACGAGTACAACCGCGGAATAATTCGAGCATTACACGGTCATGAACGATATCAATATAAGGTAATACAGGTTTTTTGATAGCGAAAGAGTCGCGGAAATTTTTGATTACACGTTTATTGATTACAGGTTTAGCTTCAGGGCAAAGCGGTAAAATTTCTTTGAAAGTATTATCTTCATTGTAATGAACTTCATATAATGAAGGAACATAGATGCCGTCTAATTTAGCAAGTTCTTTTAAAAATCCCTGTCTGCCACCTACTTTACCTTGTTTTTTCCAAGTGATAAAAGTATCTACGATTTCATTTAAAACTTCTTCGCCTTCACCGATGACAAAGAAATCAAAGAAATCAGCTACAGGTTCAACATTATATACGCAAGGGCCACCACCGACGATAAATGGGTCATTTTCTGTGCGGTCTTTTTGCCAAAGAGGAATATTGGCTAAGTCTAACATATTTAAAACATTAGTGTAAATCATTTCATATTGAAGTGAGAAGCCAACAAAATCAAATTCTTTGATTGGTGTAAAAGATTCTAAAGCATAAAGTGGTATATTATGTTCACGCATTTTGTCTTCCATATCAAGCCAAGGAGCATAAACACGTTCAGCTACAGTATCTTGTCTTTCATTTAATACTTCATAGAGAATTTTTAAACCAAGATTGGACATACCTACTTCATAAACGTCAGGCATGGATAAAGCAAAGCAACAATCAACATCTTCATGATTTTTGTGTACAGCATTTAATTCGCCACCAGTATAGCGAGCAGGTTTGGTAACAGTTTGTAAAATAGAAGGGTCTAGTTTAATCAATTTAATATCCTTTCTTCATGAAAAAAGCTGCTGTATAGGAAATTTTTATTTTTCATACAGTAGCTTTTAAATATAATATATACCAAATAATAATTAATCTTTTTGTTCAGTAGACTTTTGTTTTTCTTCAGTTTCATCTTTTTCAGGAAGACCAACATGTTGAAGACCATTTTTAGCTACTTGAACTGTATTTAAAATGTTTTGGATATAAACACTCATATGGTCAAATACTTGTTCAGCATATTGAACAGAATCATTGCGCATAGCTTCAGAATGTTTATATGTTTTTTCTAAAATTTCTTTTGCCTTAGCTTCAGCAGCTAAAGTGATTTCATTTTCAGAAGCTTTCTTTTGAGCATATACTTTTGCTTGTTCTATGATATTTTTGGCTTCTATGCGAGCATCTTCGATTATTTTATCTCGATTTGCATTGATTTCTTCAGCTTCTTTTAAAGCAGAAGGCCATTCTTTGCGAATATTACTTATGAGGCGAATGAGTTCTTCTTCGTTTACTAAGCATTTGTTAGTTAAAAGAAAACGAGAAGAACTAGCCACAAGATCTTCTAATTCGTGAAGGGAGTCTAATAAATCCATAGTGATATTACCTCTATAATTTATAATTATTTTGATGTAGGTACTCGTTTAATTTTTTCATGTATAGCAAGTTCTACACAATGAGGAACTAAATGAGTGATATCTCCACCGAACTGAGCTAATTCTCGAATTGCAGATGAAGATACATGATAATATTTATTATCAGTAGTTAAAAAGATATTTTCAATATCTGGAGCCATGTTTTTGATGAGCATAGCGCGTGGAAATTCATAGAGAAAATCGTTGGCATCACGTAAACCGCGAACGATTACATGAGCATTTTTTTGATGAGCATAGTCAGCAAGTAGACCAGCAAAACAATCAACTTTTACATTAGGAATATGAGCAGTAGCTTGTTTTAATAAAGCTACGCGTTCTTCAACAGTAAATAAAGGTTTTTTATTTATATTATTGAAAACACCAACAATTACTTCATCAAACATTTTAGAAGCTCGTTCAAAAATATCAATATGCCCATTAGTTACAGGGTCAAAACTTCCAGGACAGATAGCAATAGTCATACATTAATCCTCACTTTTATTTGATTTTAATTCATAAATACTTATTTGTGTAGTAGAACCATATTTTTGATTACGCAATAAAGTATATTGATGAAAATCTGAAGGCAGTTTATCTTCAATAGCATGTTCCATAATAATTATACCATCTTCAGTTAATAATGGATATTCATGGAGCATTTGCAAAACTTTTAAGCATAAATCTTGATGATATGGCGGGTCACAAAATATTATATCAAATTTTGTTTGTTTTAGATGTAATTTTTTTATTGTAGCAAAGACATCAGCTTTTAAGATAGTGGATTTATCGATAAGTTTTGTATGCGTAGCATTAAATTTAATAGTTGAAATACTATCTAAAGAGCAATCTACCATGATGGCATGATTGGCACCTCGACTGAGTGCTTCTAAAGATAAATTACCAGTTCCTGAAAATAAATCTAAGACATTTTTATCATAGATAAAAGAACCTAATATATTAAATAAAGATTCTTTTATTCTGTCAGCAGTAGGTCGAGTATTTTGCCCTTTAGGGGCTTTTAATTTTGCCCCACGAGCTGAACCTGTGATTATTCTCATAAATTATCACCTAATAATTTAGCTTTTAATTGTTTATAAGCTTTTGTATAGTATGGGCCATTTTGAGATTCACGATGGTCAAAACCATAAGCACGTCTACTTATAGCCAAGATAGGTGGTGCTTGAATGCGTTTAGCTACTGCCATGCCTGTGAATAAATTCCACCAACGTTCTAAGTCGCAGATAAAGTCTTTAGCTGTAGCAAAGTATTTATCTACAAGACCAGCTTTGCAACCAATATGTTCTTCTAAAGTTTTTTCACTATACCAAAGAAGAATATCTTCTGGAGTAACTTTTTGCCAGCTTTCGACAAAAGCGCGGAATAAATAATCATGATATGGATATTTAATAGGGTCGCCCTTACCAGCATCAACATCTTGTTCACTAGAAAGTTCGGCACTAGGTACAATATCAATAATACCTTGAGGAATTACTTCACGTTTATATACATGTTCATTTAAATAATGAGCTAATTCATATACTTGATATTTCCATAAATCAGCAAGACCAGCTAAAAATCCAGATTGGTCACCGTATAATGTGGAATAACCGACAGTAGTTTCTGCCTTATTAGCATTACAAGTAAAGCCACCACCAATGCTAGCTGCCATACCAGCTAAAATGCGAGCTGAACGGTCGCGAGCTTGGATATTTTCTTTGACAAAAGAAGATACTTGTACTTTATGAACATCATTAGTAGCTAAATGAGTGATATCAGTATTTTCAAATTGATTTACAGTGAAATCAACAACTTCTTGAATTGGCACAATAGCATAATTACAGCCTAAATTATGAGCCAATTGACTAGAAAGACCTTTTGTTGTAGCAGAATTGAATTTACTAGGCATATTAATTAAGGTAATATTTTCAGCACCTAAAATATCTGCATAAAGAGCAGAAGCAACAGCAGAGTCAATACCACCAGAAATACCGATGATTACTTTTTGCATACGAATATTTTTGAGGAATTTTTTGATACCATAATGAAGTGCTTGATAAATATTAGAAATATCATCATTTTGAGGAATTGGAAGAGGAGTATATTCATCATTGCCAAGTAAGTTTATATAATTATTTTGAGCTTTATAAGCAGGGCAAGTTGCAATGATATTTCCATTTTTATCATAAACTGTGCTAGAACCATCAAAAGTATAGATAGTCTTACCATTGTTTTGAATACCAATATTATTTACATATATTAAAGGAATGTTATTATCTTTTGCTTGTTTTGCAAATACGCGATGGCGTTTATTATTTTTGCCAAAAGTATAAGGAGAAGCAGATATATTGATTAACATATCTAATTTATAATTTTGACAAAGAATATCAATCGGAGCAAAGGCATAATCATCACTCCAACCATCTTCACATAAAATACAACCTAAATTTAATTCTTGGCCTTTGATATTGACTTTTACAGGAGAAAGAATATCATTTAAATTGAGTTTTAGTTCAGTTGCTAAACTTTGTAAACTGAAGAAATAACGACTATCATCAAATTCACGATAATTTGGAAATAGAGTTTTGATGACAAATGGATATGGAGATTTTTCAGGTTTGATTAATTTGCCATTATAAGCTGTATATAAAGCATTGTATTTACGAACGCGACCATCAGTATTTTTCTTATCCCAGTCAACAGCAATATTACCAAAAATGATACAAATATCTTGAGAAGCTGCGATAATATCTTCGCCATAGCTTAAACAATCTTTTAAAAATGCTGTTTGTTCCCAAGTATCACCTAAGAGATAACCTGGAATACACATTTCAGGGAAAATTATAATATCTGTATTATTTTGTTTAGCTTCATCAATAGCTTGAAGCATACGCTCTACATTTAGGTCAGGATGACCTGGTTCAACATCAATTTGGCTGAAACAGATTTTTACCATAAAACAACCGCCTTTATTATTAATTAATTATGTTACTACAATAGCACGAATTGTATTGATTTACAAGTAAATGAGCAGATAAATAGAGATATATATAAATAAAAAGCTTGCAATTTAAATTCTTTCTGTGATATAATGTTAGCACTGTGTTTTTTAAAAGTACGACATGATTTTTATTAGATATAATAAATATGTAGTCGTCAAGACAATAGGGCAAGAACAACCCGAATTTAAGCTTGTGGAGATAGTAGGTAACGAATTTGATGAAGCAAGAAGTCAACTATTATAATATGTAAATTATTTCTATTATTATAGAAGGCAGTTCATGACTTAGTAATTATTTTCTATCTTCCATTCCTTAAGGAGGTGTGCTAAATGGCAAATGTTTGCGAAATCTGCGCTAAAGGTGAAAGAGCAGGAATGAATGTAAGCCATTCTCATTTAAAAACTAAACGCACTTGGAAACCAAACATTCAGCGTGTACGTGCTGTAGTTGACGGTGAAGTTAAACGTGTTAATGTTTGCACTAGCTGCATGCGTTCTGGTAAAATCCAGCGTGCTTAATGGTCTTAACGGACATTATAAAAAATAAGCTGCTTAGTATTAAGCAGCTTATTTTTTATTGCTAGAATAAATCAAATATCATGATTAAATTTTAAGGAAAAATAATAGGAGAAAAAAATGGCATTTTCTGAAAAAATTATTGAAACTAGACAAAAAGCTTTGGCTTTATGTAAAGAATATTTTGCTCGTCCTGATGAAATAGCAGAATTTAATACTTTAAAAATTCTCGATGCTATGAGAAAAGTAAAAGTGTCTGAAGCACATTTTAATACAACATCTGGATATGCTTATGATGATATTGGTAGAAATAAAATTGAAGAATTATATGCAGAAGTCTTCAAAGCAGAAGCGGCTTTAGTGCGTACACAATTTGTATCTGGTACACATGCTTTAGCTACTGTTTTATTTGGTATATTGCGTCCTGGTGATCAATTGATATATATTACAGGGACACCATATGATACTATGCAAACAGTAATTGGTTATGCAACAGATAGCCCAGGTTCATTAAAAGAATTTGGTATTTTATATGATGAAGTGCCATTAAAAGATGGTCGTGTTGATTTTAATGTAGCTAAAGAAAAAATTACTACAAAAACTAAAATGGTAGTTATTCAGCGTTCTTGTGGCTATATGATGCGTCCAAGTTTAAGCGTAGATGAAATTGGTGAAATTTGCAAATTCGTCAAAGAAATCAATCCTAATTGTATTTGTTATGTAGATAATTGCTATGGTGAATTTACAGATACAAAAGAACCTATTGAAGTAGGCGCTGATATTATTGCTGGTTCTTTAATTAAAAATCCAGGTGGCGGTATTGCTCCAACAGGTGGATATATTGTAGGTAGAAAAGATTTAGTAGAACTTGCTTCTTATCGCATGACTTCTCCTGGTATGGGAGCAGAACTTGGTGCTTCTCTTGCAAATAATCGCTTGTTATTCCAAGGATTATTCTTAGCACCACATGTTGTCGCTCAAGCTGTAAAATCTGCGATTTTTGCTGCTGCATTTTTTGATTTATTAGGATTTAAGACGTTACCTGCACCAGATACAAAAAGAAATGATATTATTCAAGCTATTGAAATGGGTAGCAAAGAAAAATTAGTTGCTTTTTGTCAAGGTATTCAAAAATATTCTCCAGTTGATTCTTATGCAGCTCCAGAACCATGGGATATGCCAGGCTATGAAGATCAAGTTATCATGGCAGCTGGTACTTTTGTACAAGGAGCTTCTATTGAACTTAGTGCAGATGGTCCTATTCGTGAACCATATAATGTATATCTTCAAGGTGCATTGACTTTTGAACATTCTTTAGTTGCTATTATGGGTGCAGGTCAAGCAGTAGAAGATTTAAATAAATAATTTTAGTAAAGTAAAATAAATACAAAAAAAGACACGTTATTTCGTGTCTTTTTTTGTGTGTATATATTATATTGGAGAGCTAAGGAAAAGCTTGTATTTAATATAACACAAATGATAATGATTTTCAATACCTAAAATAAATTAAATCATAAAATTTTTTGTTGGTTAAATATTTGTGGATAACAAAAAAAGACACGTTGTTTCGTGCCTTTTTTGCTTGTATATATATCATAATTGGAGAGTCAAGGAAAAGCTCATATATAATATAACATAAATGATAATCAATTTCAATATAGAAATAAAAATAAATTTTTTTTAGAATAGCTTTATATAATTAGATAAGTTAAAATAAATAATAGAGAGATTGGTAAACGGAATAATAAAAAAATGGATTTTGATAAAAGAAATATTTTAGTAGAAAAATAGTCTTATTTATAGTATTATTTTGGAATTGTTAAGAATATGTGAAAATGGTACAAATAATAATTTAAATATGTTAAAATACATCTTGCTGAGATTTACATAACTTTGAAATTTTATAGGAGGAGAAAGATGAGACATATGTCAGAATTAGCAAACACACATATTTGGCGTTACTTAAAAATCTTAATTGGCTCGTTAATTGCAGGTTTAGGTTATAGTACGTTTATTATTCCTGCGAAGTTGCTTGCTAGTGGACTCAGCGGTATTGCTGTTATTGTTTACTATATAATTGATTTACCGATTGGTTTACAATTAATAGTATATAATATCCCAATTGTATATTTAGCATATAGAGTTTTTGGTAAATTATATGCGATTGATACGATTATTGGAACAGTAATGTTATCCGTAGCCATTGATGCTACAAGTTTTATTGGAAACTATCATTTAGTAGAAGATCCTATACTTAATTCTGTTTTTGGTGGTGTACTTGTAGGTATAGGTTGTGGTATTGTATTTAGAGCTAATTCCAATGGCGGAGGCTTTGATGTATTAGGTGCTGTTATTAAAAAATATTACTCTCTTGACTTGGGGACAGTAGTATTTGGTTTTAACTTGATTATTATTTTAATAGGTATAGTATTATTCAATGTTTCTATTGGTTTATATACTTTAATAAATATGTATATTGTTGGTGAAATCACTAATAAAGTAGTAGCTGGTTTTAACCGTAAAAAATTGATAATAATTATATCACCATTTTCAGAAATTATTGGCTGGACTATTATTCAACATATTGGACGTGGCGTTACATTTTTAAATGGAGAAGGCGCATATAGTCATAAAAGTCAAAAAGTAATTTTTGCAGTGGTGAATTTGACACAGGTAAGCAAGGTAAAACTCATAGTAAATGCTATAGACCCGACAGCTTTTATGATTATTACAGATACGTCAGAAGTTGCTGGACGAGGTTTTACTATAAAGATGCCAGAAAAACATACAAGCAAAGATTGAATAAAAGGTTTATAGGTTTGCCTTTATTAACCTAAATATATATTAGAAGAGGGATAGATATTAGGTGTCCGAAAAATTAAAACTATATGGATTTAATAATTTGACAAAGTCTTTAAGCTTTAATATTTACGATGTTTGCTATGCCAAAACACCAAGGGAACAGCGTGATTATATAAAATATATAGATGAACAATATAATTCAGAGCGTTTGACAAAGATTTTAACAAATGTAGCAGAAATGATAGGAGCTAGAGTGCTTAATGTTTCTAGTCAAGATTATGATCCGCAAGGAGCCAGTGTAACTATTCTCTTGGCAGATGAAAATATGCGTTTGGCAAAAAATGATGAAGTGGAAGATTGTGTGAGTAGTAAGACTGTTTTAGGTCATTTGGATAAAAGTCATATCACTGTGCATACGTATCCAGAATATCATCCAGAAACAAGTATTGCTACATTTAGAGTGGATATAGATGTTTCTACTTGTGGAGAGATTACTCCGCTTAGTACACTTGATTATTTAATTGGAAATTTTGATTCTGATATCATAACGATGGATTATCGTGTACGAGGTTTTACTCGTGATGTCAGTGGTAGAAAGTTATTTATGGACCATAAAATAACATCTATTCAAGATTATATTATGCCAGATACTTTATTGAATTATGATGCAATGGATATAAATGTGTATCAGGCTAATTTATTTCATACAAGAATGTTGATTAAAGAACCAGAATTAAGTAATTACTTATTTAATACTGATATTTATGAAATACCACCAAAAACTAGATTGGAAATAAGCAATCGTTTGCGTCGTGAGATGTTAGAGATTTTTAGTGGTACAAATGTTTTTTGATAAATCATAAATGATTGATTAAAGAAGGTTGGTGAAATTATTGGATAGACAAGCACAAAAGAAAATGCCTGTTTTGGAAGCTTTAGAAAGATTTAAAAAAATGCGTGTAGTACCTTTTGATGTGCCTGGGCATAAAAGAGGTAGAGGAAATAAAGCTTTATTAAATTTTTTAGGCGAAAAATGTTTATCTGTAGATGTAAATTCAATGAAACCATTAGACAATTTATGTCACCCAGTTTCTGTAATCAAGGAAGCTGAGGAATTAGCAGCAGATGCTTTTGGAGCAGAGCATGCCTTTTTTATGGTAGGTGGAACTACGTCAGCTGTACAAACGATGATTTTAACAGCTTGTAAGCGTGGTGATAAGATTATTTTACCGCGAAATGTCCACCGCAGTGCTATAAATGCGATAATTTTGTGTGGAGCTATTCCAATATATATTAATCCGCAGATGGATAAACAACTTGGTATATCACTTGGTATGTCAGTTGAGGAAGTAAAAAAAGCTATAAGAGAAAATCCAGATGCTAAAGCAGTTTTAGTAAATAATCCAACATATTATGGTATTTGTTCTAATTTAAAAGAAATTATAAAAGTAGCCCATGAACATAATATGTTAGTTTTGGCTGATGAAGCACATGGAACACATTTTTATTTTAATAAACGATTACCTATAGCAGCTATTCATGCGGGAGCTGATATGGCAGCTGTAAGTATGCATAAATCAGGTGGCTCACTTACACAAAGTTCATTTTTGCTCACTAGTAAAAATGTAAAAGCAGGTTATGTTCATCAGATTATAAATTTGACACAAACTACAAGTGGTTCATATTTATTGATGTCTAGCCTTGATATTTCTCGTTCTAATTTAGCCGTACATGGCAGCGAAATCTTTGATTTTGTTATAGATTTAGTAGATTATGCACGACAAGAAATCAATAATATCGGTGATTATTATGCTTATGCAGATGAAAAGATAAATGGCGATAGTGTTTTTGATTTTGATACCACTAAATTAGCTATTTATACATTACCTGTAGGTCTTGCTGGTATTGAAGTATATGATTTATTGCGTGATGAATACGATATTCAAGCAGAATTTGGAGATATCGGCAATCTACTTGCTTATGTATCTGTTGGCGATAGAGCAAAAGATATTGAACGCTTAGTAAGTGCGTTAGCAGAAATTCGCAGAAATTATAAAAAAGACCATAAGGGCATGTTAGAAGCTGAATATATCAGCCCTAAAGTAATGTGTGGACCACAAGATGCCTTTTATAGTGAAAAAGTATCTTTACCATTAGATGAAAGCTGTGGTAAAGTATGCAGTGAATTTGTAATGTGTTATCCACCAGGAATACCGATTTTGGCACCAGGGGAATTAATTACACCAGAGATTTTGGAATATATTCACTATGCTAAAGATAAAGGCTGTTCCATGACAGGCCCTGAAGATATGGAAATAAAACGTTTAAATGTAATTAAGGAGTGATAGATAAATGGATTTATGGTTCAGTGAATTACATACACCGTATGTAAAGTTTTCTATTCAGATTGATAAACAACTTCATTCTGAACAGACTGAGTTTCAGCGTATAGATATTTTTGAGTCTAAAGAATTTGGTCGCATGATGGTATTAGATGGCTATGTAATGCTAACTGAAAAAGATGAATTCATTTATCATGAAATGATAGTGCATGTACCTATGGCAGTACATCCTAATCCAAAGAGAGTACTCATTATTGGCGGTGGCGATGGTGGTACAGCTCGTGAATTATTGCGTTATAAAAATGTAGAGTCAGTGGATTTAGTAGAAATTGATGAGCGTGTTGTGGATATTTCCCGTAAATATTTACCACAGACAGCTTGCAGTTTTGATGATGAACGTTTGCATTGTTATTTTGAAGATGGTTTGAAATTCATTCGCCATTGTAATAATGAATATGATTTAATCATCGTTGATTCTACAGACCCATTTGGCCCTGGGGAAGGTTTATTCACTAAGGAATTTTATGGAAATTGCTATAAAGCCTTAAAAGAAGATGGCATTATGGTAAATCAGCATGAAAGCCCATTTTATGATGAAGATGCTTTTGCTATGCAACGCGCACATCAACGCATTGTAAAATCTTTCCCTATAAGTAGAGTATATCAAGCGCATATCCCTACTTATCCATCAGGTCATTGGTTATTTGGCTTTGCGTCCAAAAAGTATCACCCAGTTTTAGATTTTGATGCTAAAAGATGGAATGCTTTAGGTTTGAAAACTCGCTATTATAATGCGAACTTACACAATGCATCATTTGCATTACCAAATTATGTGGAGGAATTAATGGAAGATGTTGAAGAAAAACATTGAGACATTTTTAGGTTGTGATAGAGAATATGATGAAGCGAAAATAGTTTTATTTGGCGCACCGTTTGACTCTACAACTTCATATAGACCAGGAACTCGTTTTGCTAGTCGTACTATGAGAGCCGAATCATATGGTCTTGAAACTTTTAGCCCATATCTTGATTTAGATTTAGAAGATGCCTATGTTTTTGATGGCGGAGATTTAGAACTTCCTTTTGGCAGTGTGGAAAATGCACTAAAAGATATTGAAGATTTTACACGTCAGATTGTAAATGATGGTAAAATTCCACTTATGATTGGTGGCGAACATCTAGTTACTTTAGGCAGTGTACGTGCTGTAGCCGAAAAATATGATGATTTGCATATCATTCATTTTGATGCACATGCTGACCTTCGTGATGATTATTTAGGAGCTAAATTATCTCATGCTACAGTGCTTCATCGTGTATGGGATATCGTTGGCGATAATAAAATTTATCAATTCGGTATTAGAAGTGGTGAACGTGCTGAATTTGCTTGGGGCAAAGAGCATGTTCAGACTAGACGTTTTGATTTTGTAGGTTTGGAAGATGTTGTAGAAAAATTAAAAGGAAAACCTGTTTATTTTACAGTGGATTTAGATGTATTAGATGCAGCTGTATTCCCTGGAACTGGTACACCAGAAGCAGGTGGAGTATCTTTTGATGAACTTCGTCGTGCAATGAATTTAGTAGCTAATAAATGCAATGTAGTAGGCTGTGATATGGTAGAATTATCTCCACCATATGACCAAAGTGGTATCTCTACAGCTACTGCTTTAAAATTACTACGTGAATATTTATTGGCTTTAGATTATAATATAAATAATAAATAAATTTTTATAAAAGGGGGAATTTGCCAAATGGGTAAAGCTCTAATTATTGGTTGTGGTGGTGTAGCAAGTGTTACTATCCATAAATGTTGTCAAAATAGTGATGTATTCGAAGAAATCTGTATTGCTAGCCGTACAAAAAGCAAATGCGATGCTTTAAAAGAAAAATTAAGCGGTGGCAAAACAAAAATTACTACAGCTCAAGTAGATGCTGATGATGTAAATCAACTTATTAACTTAATCAATGAATTCAAGCCAGATGTAGTAATTAACTTAGCTCTTCCATATCAAGATTTAACAATCATGGACGCTTGTCTTGCTACTAAAGTTCATTATGTGGATACTGCAAATTATGAACCATTAGATACTGCTAAATTTGAATATAAATGGCAGTGGGCTTATCGTGAACGCTTTGAAAAAGCTGGAATTACTGCACTTTTAGGCAGTGGTTTTGACCCAGGTGTAACAGGCGTATTCTCTGCTTATGCAATGAAACATCATTTTGATGAAATTAACTATATTGATATCTTGGATTGTAATGCAGGTGATCATGGATATCCATTTGCTACAAACTTCAATCCTGAAATCAATATCCGTGAAGTTTCTGCTAATGGTAGCTACTGGAAAGATGGTAAATGGGTAGAAACTAAACCTATGGAAATAAAACGCGTGTATAATTTCCCAGAAATTGGCGAAAAAGACATGTATTTACTTCACCATGAAGAACTTGAATCTTTAGGCTTAAATATCAAAGGTATCAAACGTATTCGTTTCTTCATGACTTTTGGTCAGTCTTATTTAACTCATTTAAAATGTTTAGAAAATGTAGGTATGACTTCTATCGAACCTATCGAATTTGAAGGTCATAAAATCGTACCACTTCAATTCTTGAAAGCTGTACTTCCAGATCCAGCTAGTCTTGGCCCTCGTACAGTAGGTAAAACAAATATTGGCTGTATCTTCCAAGGTAAAAAAGATGGTAAAGATAAAACATATTATTTATATAATGTTTGCGACCATCAAGAATGCTACAAAGAAGTTGGTTCTCAAGCAATCTCTTATACAACTGGCGTTCCAGCAATGATTGGTGCAATGCTCATCATGAACGGCACATGGAAAAAACCAGGCGTATATAATATTGAAGAATTTGATCCAGATCCATTTATGGACGCTCTTAATAAATGGGGTCTTCCATGGAAAGAAAGCTTCAATCCTGATTTAGTAGAATAAAATATATTTTTAATAAAAATAAGACAGTATGCCGTTGGTGTACTGTCTTATTTAAATAAATTGAGATTTTGATTTAGAATATTATAGTATTTAATTAAAAATAATTTTAAGGAAGTGATTTAGTGAAATTAGAAGAAAAATTACAAAATGTAGCAACTCCTAGTTATGTTATGGACGAGAAAAAACTTCGTGAAAATCTTGAAGTTTTAAAAATGGTACAAGATAGAACAGGTTGTCATATTCTACTTGCACAAAAAGCTTTTTCCATGTTTTATTTTTATCCTATGATTGGCAAATATCTAAAAGGTGCTACAGCAAGTGGTATTTTTGAAGCTAAATTAGCTCATGAATTCATGAAGGATAAAGAAAATCACATATTTTCTCCAGCATATAAAGAAAAAGATTTTGCTGAAATCGTGGAGATTTGCGACCATATAATTTTTAATTCTTTTAATCAATGGGAAAAATATAAAGATATAGCTTTAGCTAAAGGCAAAGAATGTGGTATTCGCATTAATCCAGAATGTTCTACACAAGAAGGACATGATATTTATGACCCATGTGCTAAAGGTTCTCGCTTAGGTGTTACACTTGATAATTTTGAACCAGAAAAATTAGAAGGATTGAAAGGACTTCATTTCCATACGCTTTGCGAACAAAATTCTGATGATTTAAAAACTACATTAGATGCTATTGAAGCAAAATTTGGCAAATATCTATATGATTTAAAATGGCTCAATTTTGGTGGTGGTCATCATATTACTCGTGAAGATTATGATATTGAACTTTTAATAAATTGTATCAATCATATGAAAGAAAAATATGATTTAGAAATTTATTTAGAGCCTGGTGAAGCTGTGGCATTAAATGCAGGTTATTTAGTCAGTGAAGTCTTAGAGCTTATTCATAATGACATAGATATTGCAATTTTAGATACTTCTGCTGCTTGTCATATGCCTGATGTATTGGAAATGCCATATAGACCAAATGTAATTAATTCAGGAAAACCAAATGAAAAAGCATATACTTACCGTTTTGGCGGCCCTACTTGTCTTGCAGGTGATATCATAGGGAAATATTCTTTTGATAAACCTTTAAAAGTTGGCGATAAAATTATCTTCTGCGATATGGCTATTTATTCCATGGTAAAAAATAATACTTTTAATGGTATGCCACTTCCAGATATTGCCGTTTTACATGAAGATGATGCTATTGAAGTAGTAAAATCTTTTGGCTATGAAGATTTTAAAATGAGATTGTCCTAAATTATTAATCATAAATTTAGTTATATCTTATGATATTTAATGAAATAAAGATTATTTAAGTTGATTTATTTGGCTTAAATAATCTTTATTTTTGTTTGATTTATAGTCTAATATGGTAGTTAATTTGGCAACAATATTTTATAAACATGGCTTTTGCGGTATAATATCTTTATATTATTTGAATAAGGGAGGGTTATTATGTCGAAAAAAACACAGGCTACATTGGTTTTAGTCATCATGTTTTTGGGATTTATTGCTACATATAAATTAGATTCTTTTTGGGGCTTGTTGCTAAATCATGGATTTTTGGCTGCCTTAATCGGTGGTCTAGCGGATTGGTTTGCAGTTACAGCTCTATTTAGAAAACCACTGGGTTTTATCTCTTATCGTACGGAGATATTACCTCGTAATCGTGAACGCATCATGGACGAGATAGTAAAATTTATCGGTAGAGATTTATTAAATCCAGAATACATCATTAATAATATTAAAAATTATAATATGGCAATGATGGTAGTAGAGTACGCTCAAAAAGGTGGCAAAGAAAAAGCCAAAGTAGCATTAAAAGAATTAGTTATGCAGGTGATTAATTCACTTGATACGAAAAAAGTAGGTTATTCATTGGCAAGCGCTTTGAAGAGTCGTCGCAAGAATTTTAATATAGCAAGGATTATCATTCAATTTTTACTAGATTTTATCAAGACACCAGCAGGGGATAAATGCATAGACTATATCATAAAAATGGTCAGAGCTACAGTGCCTGAATTGTTGGCAAAGGATTTCATGCATAAACTAATTGACGATAATGTAAGCATTATCAAAGAAAAATATATAAAAGATAGTCAAAAACGTAGTTTTATGTTTGAAATGATGGATTTATCTAGTGAAAATTTGACGCAAAAGTTAAATAAAAAATTAGATGAATATACTAATTTATTACTGGATTATGACAGTAAAGAACGTGAACATTTAAAAACTTTACTTGCAGAAAAAATAGAAATTCTAGGCAGTAGAAATGGCTATAAGCAAAAAGTTGCTCAGTTAGAACATTACTTTTTCGTGAAGAAATTTGATTTTAGCGATAATTTAGTGTCTTTAATTGATAATTTCTGCCAAAATAGCGAAAATAGAGAACAATTATGGAAGCAGATTGAAGATTATATAGATAATCTTATTGCTAAATTAGCTGTAGATGATGAAATGCAGGCTAAATTAAATAAGTTTTTCATTAATACAATAACGAAGATAATTCAAAATAATTCACAATGGGGCTTAGATTATATCAAAGATGAATTGATGAAGTATTCACAGCAAGAATTTGTCGATTTAGTAGAAAAACGTGTTGGTGATGATCTTCAAATGATACGTATAAATGGTTCTGTAGTGGGTGCTATTGCCGGTATGGGATTATATGTAATATCCTTTGTTGTGGAAAGGATGTGCGGATAATGGATAGATTTAATAGAGCAGATAAAACATTATGTGTATTATTTGTTTGTTTTTTAGTAGTTTTAGCTTTAAGAACTTTATATCCACAATATATTATTTTTGAATTATTATTATTTTGCAGTGAAGCAAGTTTAGTTGGTGGTATTGCGGACTGGTTTGCAGTTACAGCTTTATTTAAAAAACCACTAGGGTTTCCTTTTCATACAGCTATATTGCCAAGCCGTAGAGATGCCTTTATAAATTCTTGCGTGAGAATGTTGCAGACAGAATTTTTATCTAAGCGCAAGATTTATAGACGTATATGCAATGCTGATTTATTATCATGGGGCTTAAATTGGGCTAAAAATCCTGATAATAAAAAATATATATTAAATGAAGTTATGCAGTTTTTAGTGAAAAAAATCGCCGAAATAGATACTGCTAAAGTAGCACAAAAAAACAGTGAAAAGATAGCTCAACTTATTTTAAAAGAGTCTATGGGTGATTTATCGCATAATTTAATGGGCGTATTGCTCAAAAGTGAAAATAGTCAGCTCGCTGTAGATAAAGGTATAAATTTCTTGAAAGGATATTTTTCAGGAAGAGAAGGAAAAGCTAGAATAGATGCTTTTCTTGAAAATTATCAAAAGCAATATGAAAGTGGTTTAGGCGGTCTGATGTTATCTTTGGCTTTAGCGACAAATACTTTAGACCCAGATGAATTGTCTTTGATAATTCATGAACGTATTTTAGATTTATTAGATGATGTCAGCGATAAAGATGGCGAATTATATGCAAATCTCATAAATTTATATGAAGAAGCTTTGATGAATATTCGCGATGATGAAAATTGGGTTGATAGCTTAAATACTTTGCGTGATAGTTTTGTGGAAATGGGTATTGTGGAAAAAATTCTGCAAAATTCTTTGCGTAATTTTTGTGAATATCTATTAGCTAATAATAATAGAGAAAATAAGCTTTATCAGACGATAGAACAGATTTTAAGTGAAGAAATAGATAGATGTATCGAAAAATTAAATACAAATAATGAATTTAAATCAAAAATAAATCGTTTTGTATTAGATGTTGTTCATCGTAGTGCTTTAAAAGGTGAAGATGTAATCTTAGAATTAGCACGTAAATTTTTAGAAGGATTAACAGATAAGCAATTAAATGAGTTAGTGTACGATAAAGTCGAAACAGATATGATATGGATACGTTTAAACGGCTCTATCGTTGGCGGTATCATAGGCTTTTTTGCTTTTTGGTTATTGCAATTAGTGAACAATTAGGAGGAATTAATTTTGCAACAGGCAGAAATTCCCAAGAGTATTAATAATTGGCTATTGATGTTAAGTCCTTATCAAGTTTTAGTTTTTTCTTTTTTAGGCTTAATATTAGTAGGTGCATTTTTATTGATGTTACCTATAGCATCTAATGATGGTAGCAGTCTATCATTTATAGATGCTTTATTTACTGCAACATCAGCTGTATGTGTTACTGGTTTAATTGTGGTGGATACTGGTCAATATTTTTCTACATTTGGGCAATTAGTAATTATTATGTTGATTCAAATTGGCGGTTTTGGTGTAATGACAATGACGACAGTATTTGCCTTGATTTTGGGAAAGCGTATTCAGCTTAGAAGTAGGTTAATAGCTCAAGAATCATTGAACAGGTTGACTGTTGGGGGCGTTGTAAAATTAATTAAATTATTGGTAAAGACCACTTTATGTATTGAATTTATAGGTGGCGTATTACTATGTTTTCGCCTATATCCTGATTATGGATTACATGGGATATATATGGCGTTTTGGCATTCTATATCAGCGTTTTGTAATGCTGGTTTTGATATTTTTGGCGGTACTAATATTTTTAAATATAATACTGACCCTTTATTTTGTTTAGTCATCGCTTTTTTGATTATATTAGGCGGTATTGGTTATGGTGTAACAGTAGAACTTTACCAAAAACATAATTGGAAAATGTTTTCTTTGCATGCTAAAGTTGCTTTATTGACAACTTTGATTTTATTGGTAATTGGTACGATAGTATTATTCTTTTTAGAATATAATAATGAAAATACGATTGGTAATTGGGATTGGTGGCATAAGTTAATAGGGACTTTCTTTTTATCTACAACTTCACGTACAGCAGGATATACTTTGATGGATACAGGAGCATTACATGAAGCTTCATTATTTTTTATCATCATCTTGATGTTCTTAGGGGCATCTCCTGGTTCTACTGGTGGTGGGATAAAAACTACAACTTTTGCGATAATTTTTGCGACAGTTACCTCTATTATTCGTGGCAATGAAGAAGTTACATTATTTAAAAGACGTATTGAACATGATTTGATTGTAAAATCTTTGGCTATTTTTTATATAGCAGCAGCTTTAGTAGTTTTAGGAACAATGTTTTTGTGTTTAACAGAAGATTTTCCATTTATAAAAATATTATTTGAAGTTACATCGGCATTGGCTACTGTAGGTTTATCCACAGGGATTACTTCTAGTTTAACTGTTTATGGTAAGTCCATATTGGTTTTAATAATGTTTATTGGTCGTCTAGGCGTACTTACATTTTTGATGGCTATTGCTATGCGCAATCGAAAAACAGCTAAAATCGGATATCCTTCAGAGCGTATTGGGGTAGGTTGATTAATAAGTTTTAGGTTTAGATAAAATGATGAAATATATTAGAAAATTAAATCCATACCAGATTGTTTTATGTAGTTATGGGATAATAATATTGACTGGTACTATGTTGTTGATGTTGCCGATTACTGTGGTAGATATCGAGCCTTTGAGCTTTGTCGATGCATTATTTATGTCAGCGTCAGCAGTATGTGTGTCGGGTGTTTCCATATTTAGTTTAGGTGATAATTTTTCTGTATTTGGGCAAATAATAATTATTATTTTGGTGCAAATTGGAGCTTTAGGAATTATGACTATCACTACTATTTTGGCAGTGGTGATGGGTAAACGCATTCAACTTCGAGATAGATTATTAATTCAAGAGTCATTGCAAAGATGGTCAGTGGCTGGAGTAGTGCGACTTGTAATCAGTATTGTGAAAATGACGGTTGCTTTTGAATTTATCGGTGGTGTTATTTTAACAATTATTTTCTGTCAAGATTATAGTGTAGGCACAGCTATTTATTTTGGTTTTTGGCATTCTGTATCGGCTTTTTGTAATGCAGGTTTTGATATTTTAGGTGGAAGTAATTTTGCAGATTATATTTTTCACCCATTTTTTAATCTAATATTATTGATAGAAGTTGTTTGTGGCGGATTGGGTTTTGCTGTTTTACTAGATATCTATCAAAAACGCAAATGGCAAAAATTGAGTATTAATAGTAAGCTTGTACTTGTTACTACTGGTTTTTTAATTCTTATCGGCAGTGTATTTATTTTTATTTTAGAATATGGAAATCAAAATACTTTAGGCGATTTAGGTTTATTTGATAAAGTGATGGTAAGTACATTCATGGCTTCGATGGCTAGAACATCAGGATTTTCAATGCTCGATATAGGCTCATTGACAGAACCTAGTTTATTGTTGATTATGTTTTTGATGTTTATTGGCGGTTCGCCAGCTTCAACAGGTGGCGGTATTAAAACTACTACTATAGCTGTTATTTTTGCAGCTATTTGGTCGCTCATTCGCGGTCGTGAAGATGTTGTTATTTTTGAGCGTACTGTACCACCGATTGTCATTTTCCGTGCGATGAGTATTTTCTTTGTCAGTGCGATTGTCGTATTTTTGATGTCAATGTTTTTATGTTTGACAGAAGATATTGCTTTGTCTAAAATTTTATTTGAGTCTGTATCTATGTTCGCTACTGTAGGTTTGCCTACGGGCACGATAAATGAAATGGATGCTTCTAGTAGAATTGTAATTATTTTTGTAATGTTGATGGGACGAATTGGTATTATTTCTTTTGCGATGGCACTTGTTATTCGTAAGAAGAAAAATAAAATTCGCTATCCTGAAGATAAATTTATTATTGGTTAAGGAGAATTTTTGCATGGGTCTTAGTGTTAAAATACCAGGTTCTTGTGGCGAGTTAGTACAAGGCATGATTGATGATATACCTTTTTTAGTTACTTGTCCTATTTCAATGTATACCAAGGCGAGTATAACAAAATATTTTTCTTATTTACCATATAAAGCTCGTTTGGCACGCAATAAAACGCTTGATTATCTGGGCACTAAATCTTATGCAAAATTTTGTTTGACTACAGAATTGTTGACAGGAAAGGGCATGGCTTCAAGTAGTGCAGATATTGCAAGTATTTGTCAGTTGACAGCTCTTTCTTGTAAACGGATATTATCGCAAGATGAAATATCAAAGATTGCAACAAGCATTGAGCCAACTGATGGTATTTTTTGTAAAGGAATTGTCAGATATAATCATTTGAATGGTCAAGTTTTAGAACATTTAGGTTTAGCGCCAAAGATTAAGATATTGATGTTTGATTGCGGTGGCAAGGTCGATACTTTATCTTTTAATCGTCGCAAGGATTTGAAACGATTGTATCAAGAAAATGAAAATACAATTAAAGAAGCTTTAGATTATTTGCGTTTAGGCTTTAAAGAGAAAAATAATAAATATATCGGCAAAGCTTGTGTTATGAGTGCATATGCAAATCAAAAAATATTATATAAAAAGCAATTAGAAGATATCATGATAATATCTGAAGATTATCAGGCAATAGGTGTAAATGTTGCTCACAGTGGCACTGTCATTGGTGTATTATTTGATGATAATTGTGAGGAAAGTTTAATTGAAGAATGTAAACAAAAAATATTAAGTGAATGTTTTGATTTACATTATTTAAATTTAGTAAAAATGATTTCTGGTGGAATTATCATAGAAAGAGAGTAAATTATGCAAAAGTTTGAGCATGGCGGAGATTTAAAAAAAATAATGGCACAAGAAAATTTAGATAAAATTATAGATTTCAGTGCCAATATAAATCCATATGGATTATCTAAAAATATAAAAAAAGCGATTGTTGACCATATTGATGATATAATTCATTATCCAGAGCCAGATGCAAGAGAGCTTTGTGGTAAAATCGCCGAAAATTATGGTATCAGTGCAGATAAAATTATCGTAGGTAATGGCGCAGTAGAATTATTATATATACTTTGCCATATATTAAAGCCTAAAAATGCATTGATTGTATCTCCAGGTTTTAGTGAATATGAAAGAGCAGCTAAAGCTTCTGGAGCAAATATAAATTATGTGATGTTATCTGAAAAACAGGAATTTAATTCTCCTATGCGAGATTTAATCGTGAATATAAAAGGCAACGATATTTTATTTATCGGCAATCCTAATAATCCAACAGGTACGTTATTTACTGTAGAAGATATGGAACTTTTGATTGAACATGCTGAAAATAATGGCTGTTTTGTAGTTGTTGATGAGTCTTTTATGGATTTTATCAAAACAAGTGAAGCTTTTTCCGTACTTCCTTTAGTGGAAAAATATCATAATTTATTTGTATTGCATTCTTTGACTAAATTTTATGCATTACCAGGACTTCGCTTAGGTTTTGCAGCTACAGACCATGAAGTTTTAGACCCACTTTATCAGGCAAAAGACCCATGGAATGTGAATGCTTTAGCACAGATTGCAGGTATGGTAGCTTTAGAGGATAAAGTATATCAGCGTCGCAGTAGAACATATACAAGAACAGAGATAAATTATCTTTATGAAGAGCTGGAAACTTTTGATAAGTTGAAAGTATATGAGCCAACTGTTAATTTTATTTTAGTGAATATAGAAAAAACAAATATGACAGCTAATGAGTTAAAAGCAAAATTATTAGAATATGGTATAGCTATTCGCAATTGTGAAAACTATCCAGGATTAAATGAGTATTTCGTGCGTTTTGCAGTGCGAACTCGTGAAGAAAATGATGAATTAATTGATGCTTTAACAGAGATTTTAGCTTAAAAAAAGTGTCTACTAAATTATATTTTGCTGTGAAGATAAAATATAATAAGTAGACACTTTCTTTATTTTGTAGCATAAAGCGAATTTGCCTGGCGTGTTTTGATATTTAAATGTTGATAGAGATATTGATAAGCACTATGAACTTCTTGTGGTATATCTACATGAGCGATAAAATCTTTACCTTGAGGGCCATAACCATTGATATTATCTGTAAGACGAGGAATTTCTCCCATGAGTAGCTCAATATATTTATCAATATTCCACATTTGCCAGATATTATTTTGTGCTAAACATAATTTATCATTTTGAACAGTGAAATGAACTTTATATGTGGCATAATTGATTAAAGTAGTATCACAAGGACAATATTTTCGAAAACCTGCGTCCATGCGATTTTGCATAGTAGCATCTTGCATAAAAATGATGGATTTTGGCTTTAAATCTAGATTTTTTAAAAGTTCTAGAGCATTAGTGATATTATTACCGCAGTTAGTGGATTTAGTTTCTAGTAAACAATCTGTGATATTGTATTTATTTTTCAGATAAAGGGCAAAAATTTCTGCTTCAGATTTACTAGAGATATCTATATCGGCTAGAGATAATTGCATTTTTTGACGGAGTGCTTCTGTAGTATGACCAGCACCGCCGACTAAAAGATAATTTTTAGCTATATTTTGTTGATGAGCTTTAGCAAATACACCAGCACCTTCAGGAATAGAACCACCGAATAAAATCAACAAATCGGCTTGATTTATTTTGTATTTTGCTTGCAATTCATCGGGTGATAGTGCCGTTAAATCTCTTTTAGCTAAAAAATCAATGAGAATATTTAAATTTTGGGCGATAAGTGTATTCATAAAATAACATTCCTTTAATAAGTAATATCTTCGTCAGGTTGTTGACCGTCGTGAGCTTGCCAAACACATTCTGTCATTTTGAAATCAGTAAATGTAGCTTTAAATGAAGAATTTTCTGGGCTACAAGCATAAATGCCAAATTGGATATCACCAGAAGCTTCCCAAAGATGACATATGCGCATTTGATTATAATTTATGCCATCAAGAGAATATTCTATGCGAAAATCATCTTTTCGGCGACTTAATCTATACCAAATGGATTTTATAGAACTATCAATAACAGTTGTCGCCCAATCAGAATATCCTTTATTAGTAACAACACTACCCAAATGTTGAATATCTTCATTTTCATATTCAACGGAAGCTTTGAGCCAGTTTTCACTATCTAAATATAAGACGATACCGCATTGGTCAAATCGAACTTTGCTATCAAAATCTGTCTTAACAGTAAATGAAAAGAATTCTTCACTTGTATTCATCTGTAGCACAGGAGCATTATCATTTCTGAAGTGATAATATGTTCTTTGCCATAAATCAGTATGAGGTGAAGTTATGATTTCGATTTTATCTTTAGTTATACTAAATGATAAAGGTTTACGAGTCCAATGTAGCTTATCTACATCAAAAAACATAGTAACATCTCCTTTATTTTGGTGTATATATATTATTTTAATTTTATATATGTATCTTGTGAAGGCAAAAAAAAACCGATAGGGAGAGAAACCTATCGGAGAGCAAAAACTTATATAACTTTATTGAGTTATGTATATAGTATAATCTGATTAGATTAAAATATGATTAAAGTACAGATTAAAAATAGATTAAATTTAAATTAAAATAAATATTATAATAAATAGATAATATCTTATAAGTATATCATTTTGATAGGAATTTTAGAAATGAGAAAAAAGAATAACTCTTGACATTGAGATATTGCTTTATTATAATGAAGACATCATAAAGATATATGTAAAAGTAATGCGAAAGACATGATTAAAGAATTATATGTTTACAGAGAGAGAAGTCGAGGCTGGAAACTTCTTAAGCATACTCTTTGATTACCACTTTCAAACTGCAAGGCTGAACTATAAATTTAGATTTATTTATTAAGTTTTGCCGGAGAAATTCCGTTATCATTTTTGAGTTGGTCATATTTTATGGCAAACAGGGTGGAACCGCGAACTACAAGCCTCGTCCCTAGTTTTGGGATGGAGGCTTTTTATTTTTTTAGGAGGTTAATAAAATGGCAAATATCACATTAAAAGATGGTGCTGTTCGTAAAGTAGCTGAAGGCACTACTGTTCTTGATTTTGTAAAATCCTTTAGTAATTCTTTAGCAAAAAAAGCTTTAGCTTGCAAAATTGATGGAGAAACTAAAGATTTAATGACTGTTATAGATGGAGATCATCAAGTAGAAATTTTAACTTTTGAAGATGAAGATGGTCGTTGGGCACTTCGTCATAGTGCTTCTCATATTTTAGCTCAAGCTGTAAAACGTCTTTATGGCGACAAAAATGTAAAACTTGCAATTGGTCCTGCAATTGACAATGGTTTTTACTATGATTTTGATATGGATCATCAGCTTAGCACTGAAGATTTAGCAAAAATCGAAAAAGAAATGAAAAAAATTGTTAAAGAAAATTTAGCAATTGTACGTAAAGAAGTTACTCGTCAGGAAGCACTTGATTTCTTCAATGCTGAAGGCGAAAGCTATAAAGTAGAATTAATCAATGATTTACCAGAAGATGCAATGATCACTATGTATAGCCAAGGTGAATTCACTGATCTTTGTGCAGGCCCACACGTAGTATCTACAGGTAAAGTAAAAGCTATTAAATTACAATCTGTTGCTGGTGCTTATTGGCGTGGTAGCGAAAAAAATAAAATGCTTCAACGTGTATATGGTACAGCATTTGAAAAACAAGCTGATTTAGATGCTTACTTAAAAATGCTTGAAGAAGCTGCTAAACGTGATCACCGCAAACTCGGTAAAGAACTCGATTTATTCAGCTTACATGAAGAAGGTCCAGGCTTCCCATTCTTCCATCCAAATGGTATGGTAATCAGAAACGAACTCATCAATTACTGGCGTGAAGTTCATCGTCAATTTGGTTATCAGGAAATTAAAACTCCAATGATTATGAACCGTAAACTTTGGGAAACTTCTGGTCACTGGGATCATTATAAAGAAAATATGTACTTCACAAAAATTGATGGTGAAGATTATGCAATTAAACCAATGAACTGCCCAGGTGGTATGCTTGTTTATTTAACACAGCAACACAGCTATCGTGATTTACCACTTCGCCTTGGTGAACTTGGTCTTGTACATCGTCATGAATTATCTGGTGCATTACATGGTTTAATGCGTGTACGTAACTTCACTCAAGATGATGCTCATATCTTTATGTTACCTAGCCAGATTGAAGATGAAATCCAAAGAGTTATTGACTTATTTGATAAAGTTTATAGCACATTTGGTTTAACTTATCATGCAGAACTCAGCACACGTCCTGAAGACTCTATGGGTTCTGATGAAGTTTGGGAAACTGCAACTAATGCACTTAGAAATGCACTTGAACATCGTGGTCTTAAATACGTTATCAACGAAGGCGATGGCGCTTTCTATGGTCCAAAAATCGACTTCCATTTAACTGATTCTATCGGTCGTACTTGGCAGTGTGGTACAATTCAGCTTGATATGTTAATGCCTGAAAAATTCGACCTCACTTATATCGGTGAAGATGGTCAGAAACATCGTCCAGTAATGATTCACCGTGTAGTATACGGAAGTATCGAACGTTTCATTGGTATCTTGATTGAAAACTATGCTGGTGCATTCCCAGTATGGCTTGCTCCTGTACAGGTTAAAATCTTACCTATCAGCGATAAATATGTTGATTATGCTTATGAAATCAAACGCAAAATGTTTGACCTCGGCATTCGTGTAGAAGTTGATGACCGCAATGAAAAAATCGGTTACAAAATCCGTGAAGCTCAAGTTAAAAAAGTTCCATACAGCATTATCGTAGGTGAATCCGAATTAGAAAATAAAAATATTTCTGTTCGTAAACGTCGTGAAAAAGATACTGTTACTATGGATACTGATGAATTTATCAACAATCTTCTTGAAGAAATTAAAACAAAAGCTCAGTAATTAATAAAAATAAAAGCTCTTAATAGTTTTTGAACTGCACCCCAAAAGTTGGACAAAAAACAACTTTTGGAGGTGCAGTTTTTTTATGACTAAATACT
>OOCU01000030.1_pt1 | contig 197788 bp, 160 predicted proteins | sample 1671781 | NCBI WGS metagenome assembly OOCU01 (sample SAMN06348192, study PRJEB24527) | human gut metagenome | reverse complement strand
GTACCAGTAGACGCACCTCCGTCGTAATTAAATGGAGGATACGCAGTAAGATTTGGCTGAGCATTCTTATAAGCATCCGCTAAGTCTTGATTAACCGTAACAGAGAATGTTACTGTCGGCGGTACCGGTGGTTCGAATCCGTCGAGATCGTCGCCTGCATCCGACCAGTCGGCCACGGTGAGGTCGAAGTCTATGTGATAATCGTCTGCTTTCGATATGGTAATCGTATAACGGTGGTTCGGGTTCACTTCGATATGGGAGCCTGTTCCGTTTACTTCCTGCTTGAAAGGAACTTGATAAGACACTGTTTTTTCGGGGTCTGTTTTGTTCATCCTGTATGTTCCTTCGAGTATGATATATCCGTTGTCCGCCTGTGGGCTGGGATAGGAGTAGAAAGCGGAAGCGGTAACACCTGCATTGGCATTCGTCTGGCCGGTGAAGGTACGTGCCGGCAGTGTGATAAGGTCTGCCGGGTCTGCCGGAGTTGTGGCAAACGGTTTCGCCGGGAAGAAAGTCGTTCCGCGACGTGCGTTTCCCATCGAAATACCGGTGATGGTGAATCGGCTGTCAGTAGCGTTGTTTATGACATCGAAACGGGCGACGGTGCGCGTCAGTTTGAAACCAGCCTGCAAGCGTGAAAAAGACTCGAAGTCTGTCAGGTCGAGCGGGATGGTGTAGGCTCCCGACATAGGGAGGGGGGATTCCAAGATATCGGCAGGTGTGGCAGCGTCGAGCAAGAGGCTGTGGAATGTCAGAAACTGTGTTTCGGTAGGGACGCCGACTGTTTGGACGCCTGTTCCCGCCTGTCCCGGAGTGGTGAGGGATAGCGGTTTGAAGTCGCCGTCCTGCATCACTTTTCCTGTTCCGACTTCTGTACCTTTACCGATTAATCCGGTCGGGTCTACCAATTCCGGTTGGTTGGCTACAGCATAGAGTTTGATGAAGAGTCCTTTTTGCAGTTTGAGGCTGACGGATGCTTCTTTACCGTCGCCTGGCTGTTCGAGGTCGATAGGTGTCGCTGTTGCGGGCAGGTCTGCCGGGTCTTCGCGGTAGGCGAAACGTTCCTGCAGGGTGTAGGTACCGTTTTCTGTATCCGATCCGAATGCGTAGACATCGAGTGAGGCAATCTTGTTTTCCTCTACTGTGGCAATTTCGCCTGCTTTCGTCCCTTTAGCCAGCGACAACTGGTTTCTGAGAGTGACAACGACCTCCCTTCGGGTCGGGTCATCCCCGTCAGACGGGGACGAAGGATTAACGGGCAATCCTTCATGGTTTTCGCTTGTACAAGCGACTCCTGTCAACAGGATCGCTGTCGAGAGGAGAAATTGTTTTAATACTAGTTTCATTTTATATTAATTGATATGGTTAATAATCGCTATTGTGCATGGTGCTTATCGAAGGCTTCGATGTTCCCGTATCGATGGTATCGATAAACGTTTATCGACCGGGTCGATATGGACGTATCGAAGCCTCCGATGAAAATTATTCGATCACCGGACGATCGTCTTCGCTGGAATCATCACCGGATCCTACTGTCAGGAGCTTTTTGTATTCAATGGTACGGGGCTCCTTCAATAGCTGTTTGTTGGTACTGAACTGTGTCACGATGCGTAGGGTGTAGTTTCCGTCGGCCAGAGCCGGAACGCGGGCTATCAGCTTGCTGGGGTCGTTCTGGGTGAGGCGGCGCGCTACTTTGGTCGTTGTGCCGTCTTCGGCAACAAAAAAGACACCGGCCACGGCATCGTCGCCGGCAATTTTAATGCTGTTGCCAGCGATCAGGATATCGTCGTTCGGGGTGATCGCACCGTTGGTCGCACCGGTCAACGTATCGGTGACAAGACCGATACCGGCTGTCTCGCCTTTGGCTCCCAGGTTGATCGTTTTCACTTTTGCCAGGGCTTCGCGTACGGATTTTGTCAGAATGATGTCGAATGTCAGTTTGTGGATGGCCGGGTCGAACGGGGCTTCCGGACTGTCGAACGCGCCTGTGATGCGCGGGATAAACTGGCAGAGGTCTGTCATCACACTATTGCCGTTCAATAACGCTTCGAGGATGATCTCGTTGCTTTGCGAGGTGACCGAAAGGAGCGTCGCATACTTGAGCTCCGAGCCGGTACGTTTGATTTCCTTGGCAATGTCGTCATTGCGCAACGTTTTCGGGCCGGATTTCACTTCGGCAACACAGTCTTCCGTGTTGTCTTTTGTCAATGGGTTGTCACGCAGTGTGAATTCCCAGTAATGGTCTTTTTCGTAATTGTCCATAATGTTTTATTTATTTGTTTATCCGATAACGCCCCCTTCGCTCCAGTCGGAAGCGGATGCGAAAGTGACGGTTATTTTGTCTTTATAAATGCTGATCAGTATATCGAATTCCTGCTTGATGTTCCGGTTCATATCCATCGGTAGCGAACTGAAAAACTTATGCAGGTCGAGTTCTTTGACGATCTGCTTTCCGTTGCGCCAAAGGCTCCATAACTGGTGGGTGCTGCCGGTGTAGCGGAAGGTGGTGAACTGTCCTTCCACTTCCTGGTCGTAGGTCATTGCCGCCTTTGTCTCGTGATTGACCAGCGTGTTGTTGCTGATGCCGGGAATGGCGTAGACCCCGTCGCCCGAAGGGAGATCCGTTTCCCAGCCTTTGATGAAATCGTAGCGCGCGGGGATATCTTTCAGTTGCATCCGGTAGGTTCCTCCGGCTTCGGGCCGTTCTTCATCTTCCATCCAGCGGACGGTGACAGAGAGAAGGGCATGAGCATGGGAGAGATAGACACGTTGCCGGCAGGGGAGCCCGTCTTCTACGGTAAAGGTGGCAGTGCCATAGTACAGACGACCTACGTTTCCACGGAATCCGGGAGGTACGCCTGTCTGTTCGGCACTGAGCCGAAGAGAGCCTAGCTGCGAATTGCCTGTTGTCTCGATGTCGCTGTTTTCCATATTACCCCAGGCCGTTACCGTGTAGTCGCCGGCGGGTAGTTTGGTTTCCCACGCGGTGAGGCTGTCGCCACGCAGGGTATGGGTGTCGAGCAAGTGGCCTTCGGCATCGAAAAGATATTGCCGGAGGTTGTTGGCATAATGCGGAAGCTGGTTGTCGGAACTATTGCCGGCATACCAATATTCGATATGGGTGCGGTCGGGACAAATGCATAATTCGTCGTCGAAGGCACAGGAGTCGAGTACCATCAGCACGAAATGGCATACTATACAGAGCGAATATGTTTTTGGGTTCGTCTTATTCATGTCCGGTATCCGATTCTCCGTTTTCAATCTTTTGCAAATTCTCCCTAGCTTTCAGCGGTTCCACGCCTATCGCTTTGCGGAACCAGACGGCTGCTCCTTCCGGATCGCCTTCCAGCAGGGTCAGTACGCCCATATTGTTCCAGGCACGGGGATCGTCTTCCACTTTGCTCAGGTAGTTCCATGCCGCTTTCAGGTCACCGTCCAGCATTACGGCGGAGGCTGCGTTGACATTGGCTACTACATCCAAAGGGAAATGGAAGGCTGCTATTTCGTACACTTCCCTGTACTGTACGGTGCCGGGACGATAGTAGCGTGCCACTTCGTACATTTCTTCGAGGCTGAGCAGTTCGGGATGCGAATAGATCAGCGTGGCGGCATCTTTTGTCTCCACCCGTGCCACGTGGTAATCTACGGCTACTTCGAGGCGGCGTAGGAGGGGGAAGAGGTCGCGGCAGAGCTTCTTATATACGTTGTCCGGCAATTCCATCAGTTGTTTTTCCCGCCCTTCGAATATGCCGTTCTGCCGGATCGTTTGTAGTACTTCCTGCTTATAAGGCGGATCGACTTGTTCGAGCAGGACGACCAGGCCGTCCCAGTCTTCGGCTACCGACGAGACGTTGAAGAGCTTCTGAGGAAGCCGGTAGGTGCTTCTTATATAATGGGTGAAATATTGAGAACGGTTGGACGAAAGCTCTTCGTTGTGTTTATAGGGGCCGTCGGGCGAGGCGTATCCGCATATATCGATCTGTTCTATCTTTGTATAGCCACTTTCCAGTACGGGAGTCAGCAGGCTGTCCATCTTGCCCAGTTCCTTGCGGTTGTTTTTGAAGTCGGGGAGGATCTCGAATTTGCCTAACGGATAATCTATATATAAGGTTGCTTTTCCGGAACGTTGCTTGCCGTCTTTTTCCGGCAGTGGGGTAAGGAAAGAGACCATCGGTATGCAACTTGCCAGCATTTCACCGGAAAGGGCAACCGTCGTGCGACCCGGTTTTCGTGTTTGGTGCGGAGCCGCGGAAGGTGCAGGAATGTCCGGGGAGGGGATGTTGCTCAGGGCGAGATTGCCTGTCAGTGTATCCGTCCCCAGCAATCGGAGGTCGCAGCAGTCTTTGATTTCTTGTTGAAGCAAGAGGGAGGCATGAGCCATCCATGAGGTGTAAGGAATAGATACCGTATAATCTACCAGTTTCGGCTTGTTCCCCCGGAGAATACGGTAAGGAGCAGGAGCGTCTTTTCCCGATAAAGCCTGTTCGCGTTGGTCGTAGCGGTAGCGTTTTGCTCCGCTGACGACGACCGGAGGCAACGGTAACCGATGGGTCTTATCTGCCAATACCGGTGTGAAAGTCAGTGCCGTCAGACTGCCAGTCTTTATATTGTTCAAGTCCATCGAGAGGATAAGATACAGGCTGTCGTTGTGAACGCTGATTTCCTGCGGAATAATGCGGAACTCCTGTCCACCGGCTTTATCGGGAAGGAGAAGGAGTAACGTAAGTATATATACTAATAGATGTTTCATAAGCTCGTTGTTGTATTAGCGTAGGAAGTAAATAATGGAAAGTCCTGCCCGTGTGGGACCGATGTAACTGCGTGTGTAGAAGCCGGTCGGTTCGGCGCATTCAACGCATTTGTAGCGGGTATATTCCATCCGGGCATAGCCGGCTCCGATGGTAGCCTCCAATCCCCAATGACGTCCGATAGCCCAGTGATAGCCATAGGATAGTCCGCCTCCGTAGAGGGTACCGCGTAGTTCGTGTTGCTCCAGGTTGGGGATAAAAGGGATTTGTCCGATATTGAAATGACCGTAATGACCGTGCAGGCCAATAAAGTGTCCTTCGAATTTGCGACAGAACCAGTAGCGCACTTCCGGTTGAGCCAGGTAGAAGTTGAGATGCATTTTATTATTGAACTTCCAGGGATTGTAGGCTCCCCATATATCGACAGAGAACTTTTTTCCGATGCCGATCTCTACACCGGCATTAGGGCTTGCCGTTGCCAGAAACAATACATTTGTTTTCAGTGCAACCTGCTGTCCGGATATGCTGACAGTGAACGGAAGTAATAATAGTAGCAGTAAGGAGAACTGTTTATACATGTTGTTTTCTTGCTTTATGTCCGTTCTGTCTCTTGGTAAGAGACGGAACGAAGAAAGCAGGAGGTGTGTGATGCTTTGACTATATGGGAAGATTTTTATAAAGGAAAAGTGGTTTATAAGCTACGGTGAAACAAAATGGTAAACAAAAAGTGTATAAATAAGTACTGGTTACGATTGACGCTTTTTAGTAAGGCTTAAAAATCAACCGGAGTTGATCTTCTTTCCGTAAGAAAAGTAAAGAGTTGAATGAGTAAAAACATAAAACAATTTGTAAACAGTTAAATTACAGCAGTTTAAATGATGGGTAACTAGTTAAAATCAGGATATTGGAGAATGTAAGGAAAGATTTTACTGAATGGTTCCTTCCCTTAAAATATGTATTCATATTGACATCCGTATGAATATTAAGGCTTCTTTGTGCAAAAAACGGATGAAAACTTAGAGTTTATCAAAAAAGGTTATTACATTTGTGACGTTTTAACAGACACTATATCTCTTCGTTCCGTCTCTTACCAAGAGACAGAATACCCATCCGAATATCTAAAAGCATTCATATTATTTTTGTGTTTATACTTCATTTTACCGTATATTACCACATCATTCGCGTGATCCAGTCGCGGGTTATCGAGTAGACCGATATAGATAAGCGTCACTTTCGTGGAAGAATGCCCCAGTCCTTTAGAGATAAGTTCTATCGGAACTCCCTTTTGATTGGCAATGCTGGCCCAGGTGTGACGGGCTACATAGGTTGTGAGATTTTCCACGCCTACCAGTTCTCCCAGTTTTTTAAGCTGTTTGTTTTGTAGCCGGAGGGCACTTTCATAATTGATATAAGTGGCATCATCGCTGAGTATGGGGAATAGTCTCCGGCGACTGTTGGAGGCATAACGTTTTATGATTACAATCATTTCCGGAAGCAGACGTATCTTTAATTCCTGTCCGGTTTTCTGCCGCTTATAGGTCAATGTATCCCCTTTTATGTTTTCCTTTTTGAGGTGGGCGAGGTCGATATACGACATGCCCCGTGCATAGTAGGAAAAGAGAAACATATCGCGGGCGAATTTCAGGGCGGGCGACTGTAATTCCTTGTCGGTAAGTTTGGCCAGCCGTATGATCACCTTTTCTTCTACGGCACGTTTGGCGGTCTTCTCCACCCGGGTATTGACCTGTGAGAAAGGGGAGGAGGCGTTGGGGATAAGTCCGGTTCTGACCGCCTTGTTCCAGCAGGATTGTGTGATACGGAGATAGAAGGAGACGGTATTGGGGGCGAGTCCTTTTTCGATAAGCCAGGTTTCCAGCTGTTTCACTTTCGTTTCGTCGATATCGTCCAACCGCATGTCTTTCCCTTCCGAAAAGAGAGTAAGCGTATTGAGCGTACTGCGGTAATGGCGGGAAGTGGCTTTCTTCCCCTCCCGGGCAAATTGTGTGCTGAGTTGTTCCATAAAGGAATACAGGGACCTCTTATCTTCGTTTTCCTTGCAGGCCGACAGCAGGTTGGCAACCGACAGGGTGTTGTTCCTCTCCAGAAAACGAATGAGATTGAAGAGGTACTGCTGCCGTTCTTTTATTTGGGTATCTAATGAATACAGGTGCAATACTTGTTCCGGCGGAGTGCCGGGAGGTATGCGGATACATCCTTCTTGTTCGTCCCATTCGTTGTCGGACAGTTTGATCCCCAAAGGTATGCGCGCCACTTTGCGGCAATAGATGATCTGCAGGTAAACGGGCATAGGCCGACCCGGTTTCGCTGACTTCTTTCGTTTGATCTTTACTGAAATTTTACTCATAACAAGTTCTTTTATAATAAATATAAAGGTAACGCCTTTATTATTTCTATCTTTGTATCTGTACTTTTAAAATGCGCGGATATATGGAAACAATGTATACCAGAAAATACCCGATAGGGATACAGGATTTCGAGAAAATCAGAAAAGAAGGTTATCTGTATATAGATAAGACCGAATTGATGTATCGATTGGTAAAAACCGGTAGCTACTATTTCCTGAGCCGCCCCCGCCGTTTTGGCAAAAGTCTCTTGATTTCCACATTAGAAGCTTATTTTAAAGGTAAAAAAGAACTTTTTGAAGGACTGGCTGTTGAACAATTGGAAAAAGATTGGCTGACCTATCCGGTGTTTCATCTCGATTTGAATGCTGCAAAATACGATCAGGTAAACGATTTGGACGACATGCTGAACCGTAGGTTATCTGCCTGGGAGGAATTATATGGTTCCGATCCGGCAGAAAAAAGCCTGGCTTTACGCTTTGCCGGTGTCATTGAACGAGCCAGCATGCGGGCAGGACGCCGTGTAGTCATCCTGGTTGACGAATATGACAAACCTATGTTGCAGGCCATTGACAATGAGGAGTTGCAAAACGAATACCGCAATACCCTGAAAGCCTTTTACGGTGTGATGAAGAGTATGGACAGGTATATCCAGTTTGCTTTCCTCACAGGTGTAACCAAGTTCGGCAAAGTAAGTGTGTTCAGCGATCTGAATAATTTGGATGATATATCAATGTGGAAGCCTTATGTTTCCATCTGTGGTATAAACGAAGAGGAGTTGCATCGTGATTTTGAAGAAGATATCCAGGCACTGGCTTCCGCGCTCGATATAACGTATGAAGAAACTTGTACGGAACTGGAGGCTTCTTATGACGGCTATCACTTCGTTGAAAATTCTGTGGGTATTTACAATCCATTCAGCTTACTGAATACATTGTCAAAGAAGAAATTCGGTAGCTACTGGTTCGAAACCGGAACTCCAACCTATTTGGTGAAGTTGTTGCAAAAATCAAACTACGACCTTTACCGGATGGCACATACCGAGACCGATGCCGATGTACTGAACAGCATCGATGCCATTTCGAGAAATCCCATACCGGTAATCTATCAAAGCGGTTACCTGACGATCAAGGGATACGACAAGACCTTTGGCCTTTATCGTCTGGGCTTTCCCAATAAAGAGGTAGAAGAAGGGTTTGTCAAATATCTTCTTCCTTATTATACTCCGGTGAGCAAAGTCGATACTACTTTCCAAATCAAGAAGTTTGCCCAGGAAGTTTACGAAGGCAATTACGATGCCTTTTTCCGGCGACTGCAAAGTTTCTTTGCCGATACACCTTATGAGTTGGTTCGTGATCTGGAGCTACATTACCAAAATGTGCTCTTTATTGTTTTTAAGTTGTTGGGCTTCTATGTAAAAGCGGAATACCATACCTCCGAAGGCCGTGTAGATTTGATCTTGCAGACCGACCGTTTCATTTATGTCATGGAATTCAAACTCGACGGCACAGCAGAAGAGGCATTGCAACAAATTGACGACAAAGGCTACGCCCTTCCGTTTGCATCCGACCCGCGTACGTTGTTCCGCATCGGAGTGAATTTCAGTGCAAAGACTCGTAACATCGAAAAGTGGTTGGTTATTTCCAAATAACTCCTTCTTCCGTTATCAATAAGATAGATAATTCACCTTTAGGCAGGAGTGGGGTGCAATGTTCATGGCATCTTTTCAATAAGAGATTGAAGAATGCTTCTTGTTCTTCTGCAGGAAGCAATTGCCATAGTTCGCGGGCTAACGTGATGGTGTCGATCTTTTGGATTGTGTCTTCGGCACAGCCTGCCTGATGCGCCAAATCTTTCAGGAAGTCTTTATTCATCACTACCTTTTTACTGTGCGTATCGAGGAAGCCTTCGGCCAGTTTGACTGCTTTACCGATCATGATACCCATAACTACCTGGGGGAAGTCGAGCGATGAGGCTATCTTTAGGGTTTCGCCGATAAAGTTTCCGTAATGAACGAATGCCTGTGGAGGTAGTTCGGGGTAACGGGCTTTCAGATACCGTTCGCTTTTAGCACCGGAGTTTATTATGAGTGTCGTGCAACCGATAGCTTTGGCAACCTCCGCTTCTTTACGGATGGAGGCGATAAAAGCATCGGTCGAGAAAGGGCGTACGATGCCCGATGTCCCGATAATGGAGATGCCGCCGACGATACCCAGTTTCGGGTTGAATGTTCTTGCAGCCAACTCTTCACCTCCGGGAACGGAGATAGTGACTGTCAGTCCGCAGACTTCTGTCGTTTTTGCATTATGGGGAATAGATTGCCGGTATTCTTCTAAAACGGCAGTCAACTCTTCCACTATCATCTTGCGGGGTGTCGTGTTGATAGCAGGACCACCGACTTCCAGTCCCAAGCCAGGTAATGTTACCGTGCCGACTCCCGTGCCTGCGACAAAACGGATGGGAGCAGAGGCGGGTTCTTTCGAGAGAGTTACCTTCGTTACGATTTTAGAGCCGTTGGTCACGTCCGGGTCGTCCCCTGCATCTTTGATGACTGAGCAGATGGCACTGTCGCCTTCCCATTCGGTTTCTGCAACAGGTAAAGTGATCAATTCGCCTGATGGCAAAGTGATAGAGGATTGGGTTTGTTTCTCCTTATTGAGCAGTGCAATTAGTGCCGCTTTGGCAGCTGCTGTGGCACAGGCTCCGGTCGTGTAGCCATGATGCAAAGGGAAGAATTCCGGCAATAGCCGTTCTATTTGCTTGCGCAATCCGTCTTCTCCGTAAACAAAGTAGAATGTTTCGGGAAGTGCCGGACGTTTAACGACAAATACCGGGATCGAACGCTTACGGGCGGCAGTTACTTTTTCCGTGAAATAACCGGTTTGTCCGCTTTCTTTGGTGATAATGGCATCCGGCTGTAGCCGATCCATCAACTCGCCGGCATCATCTTCTTCCTGATAGAAAAACAAACGCTCTGACGGAAATCCTTGCTTCATGGCAATGGCGAGCGATTCTTCCCGTTCGAGTATACGGAACCAACTTGGATGTTTTTCCCACCAGGAACGAAGAGGGGCAATTGTGTTGACTCCGGTTAGTGCAAGTAAATTGTGTGTACCCTGTTCGTCCAATTTACGGATTGCATCGGCATAGTCGTTACACCATACCAATTCCGGGTCGCGCGGCGGATAACGCCGTTCGTAGCGGATAACCGGCAGTTGGAGGGAGGTAGAAACTTCTGCCACTGTCCGATGCAGGGCTGTGGCAAAAGGATGGGCGGCATCGATCAGCAGGCGGATGCCTTTTTCACGGCAGAAGATTTCCATACTAGCCGTGTCCATGCCTCCGGTCAGCCGGATACCGTGTGCGCATTCTATCTCCTGAAGCGATCCTTTGGTTGAATAATAATAAGGTCCGCTTCCTTCATCAGCGATGCGTACACTGGCACGTCCTTCCGTTGTCCCTCCTAATATCAGTATCATCGTTCTTTCTGATAATGTTATTTGCGGAACAGATGTTTGAACTCGTCGGCGTACAGACGCGATAAGCCTTCCCGGTTGTCGATCGCATCTCCGACTACCAATAAGGTCGTTAATGTCAGATGATTGTCCTTGACTATCTTTGCCAGGTCTTTCAATTCGCCCCGATAGATACGTTCGTCTTTCCAGGTCAGTTTGTAGCAGGCGGCAACGGGTGTGGTAGGCGCATAATGTTGAAGAAGTTCTTCCTGCACTTTATCCACAATCCCGGCACTGAGATAAATACACATCGTGCTCTGGCTGGCTGCTAGTTTGTGCAGTTGCTCTTTTTCAGGCATCGGTGTACGGCCTTCACCCCGGGTTAGAATAATGGTCTGTACCTTTTCCGGAATGGTAAACTGCGACTGTAAAGCGGCAGCAGCAGCCTGAAAAGAGGAAATTCCCGGTGTGATATGATAACTCATATTATATTGATCGAAGAAAGCCATCTGTTCCTGTATCGCTCCATAGATACAAGGATCACCGGTATGTAGTCGGACAATGAATTTGCCTTTGTCGTAAAACTCTTTCATCAGCATGAACTGCTCTTCCAGGTTCATGTCTGCCGAACTGCGTACAGTAGCTTCCGGTTTGGCACAGAAAGTAAGCTCTTTCGGAACCAGGCTTCCGGCATATAAGATCAGATCCGCCTTTTCCAGCATCCTACGGCCACGGATAGAGATCAGTTCCGGATTGCCGGGACCGGCACCGACTATCTCGATATGGCCTTGCCGCTGAACGGATTTATCCATTGCCACTGCGAATGTATAATCATTCTGTTCGCCTAACTGCCCTTTTTGTTTCTCCAGCAGCAGCAAACCTCCTCCTGCACTTTGTATGGCAGCAGCTTCAGCAACGCTTGACGACTGGGTCACCTCTTTTACTTTAGCGGAAGGATTCGGAACGGACAGTTTGTTCAAGACATCCGCCGGGTATGTCTTGAAAGGACAATCCATGATGCCGTATGCCAGCAGAGCGAGTATGGCTTCGTCCTTTTTCAGATCGATGGAAGAGAGGTCCACCAAGGATTCGGGACAGAGGTTGTTATCGATCAGCGTGGCGATGATATGCTGGTGCATTTCTATCGGATCGCCTTTCAGCCCTTTCCGGCAACCTATACCCAGATGCAATACTTTCGGGAAATAAGATACCATCTTAATCTCTGCCTCATAAATGAACGGTCCGACAGTAATCACCAGCTCGAACTGGTCGAGCGGAATGTCGGAGAATTTATTGAATATCTGAACGTGTTCAGGACAGCTTTGTTCGAGATATTCCGTTCCTTTATCGCGGACATTCAGTAACAGAGCTGTCGGCTTTTTATTGACGAAAGCAGCGATACAGGCATTCATTGCATTTTCATTGTCAGTCAGATCGTCGGCTACGACCGACCAGCCGAATTTCTCCGCCAGTGTATCGAGTGCCCATAGGCCGGTGTTGTCGCTTTGGGTGGTGACGATCGCGTTCCCTCCCAGTATCTGTGCTAGTTCTATGCTTAGTTCGTTTGCGCCTCCGATATGTCCGGATAAAACCGGAATGATATATTTGCCGGTACTGTCGATGCAAACCACGGCAGGATCGGTATGCTTATCCATTACATAAGGTGCAATGCAGCGTACACATATTCCCATTGCCCCGATAAAAATAATGGCATCCGACTGGAGGAACAGGTCTCCTACAATGGAATCGATAGACTCCATCACGACCGTTTCCTCTTGCGATTCTTTACTGTAGATAACCGCGTCGGGATATTGTTTCTTGATTTGTCGTGCCAGGGGCAGGCTGCTGACCGATACCACGACAATTGCTATAGATTTTTTATTCATAGTTTACTTATTTTGCTTCTTTGAAAGCCTTCAGTATGGTGATCGGATTGTAATCGCCGATACTTACATCCAGCGGATCGTCCAGTTTTAATCCGGCTTCGCGGACGGCTTCGACAAACAGCTTTTCACTTTCTTCCGATACGGAGTTGAATACCAGCAGACCGTCGGGAGCCAGGTATCGGGCTACTTTCTGTACGATCTCCTTCAGTTTTCCGCCATGTCCTCCGATAAATACAGCATCGGGAGCATGCAGGTCGGAAACATCTTCCTCCATGAAGTCGCATATATGCACATCGATACCGGGTGCTCCCAGTTTGGAACTGTTTTTCTCCATCAGCGTCCAGCACTCCTTGCGTATTTCAAACGCGTGGATATGCAGATGCGGATACTGGCGTTTCGCTTCGATGGATACAGAGCCGGTGCAGAAACCGATGTCCCAGAAATGATCACACATAGGGAGCATCAAGGCACTCATATCGAGTACGCGGACAGGAGCTTTGGTGATCATCCGTTCCCGTCCGTCGAGCAGTTCGAACATCTTGTCGGGAATGCCCAAAGGACGATATGTGATGTCGTTATACATCCGTTGCAGGATTACGCAGTTCGGGCTGTCGATCGGATGTTCTTCCACTTCCGACAGAGCAAGCGAACGTGAGACGCGTTGCTTTTCCGGATTTCCCAGGTGTTCACCGATATACATTTTATATTGTGTGAAACCATATTTCAGCAAACGCATAGCAATGGCTGCCGGTGTATGTACGTGATCGGTCAGAATACCGATTTTGGCCCTGTTCTCTATCAACGCACGGTCCAGTTCATGCCACGGGCGACCGGTAAGGGAAACCATGCTCATGTCGTTGTAGGATATTTTCAGTTCATGTGAAAGCATTTGCAACGAGTTGAACGAGGGCAGGAGCGTTATTTCAGCATCCGGCATCCGTTTGAGGATCGTTGAGGCGAATCCGTAGAACAAAGGGTCGCCCGAAGCAAATACGACAATCTTCTGATGATATTCGTACTCGTTGAAAACATCGTCGAGCGGTGCTTTTATATCGATCCATACAGCATCTTCCGGCAGAAAAGGCTTCAGTATCTCATGATGTCTTTTTCCGCCTGAAAAATAGGTGTTGCCATTGATTATATCTACGATTTTATTACTCTTGCTGATGTAATTGGGGTCATCGGGGATGCCGATGACGATAAATTGAGTTCTCATACGTCTCTTCCTGGTTTTAAATGAATAGCGTCGTTATAACAAAGTATAGAATTTACTAGTGTTGCGGCCAGATTACTTCCGCCTTTACGTCCTTCCACGATCAGTTTGGGAATGGAGGTAAACGGTTTCACCATATGTTTGGATTCCTGCACGTGCACGAAACCGACGGGGGCTGCGATAATTCCGGCAGGAGTTGCTTTCCCCTTGCGGATCAGGTCGCATAATTCCATCAGTGCCGTCGGTGCATTGCCGAAGACAAATAAAGCGTCCGGATGTTCGCTGACGGCGATCCGGATGCCGGCTTGTGTGCGGGTGATGCCTTTTTCAGAAGCAAGAGCAACAGTCTGCTCATCCTGCAGATAGCATTTCACCTCGATGCCCATACGCTGCAAAGCTCCTTTACGGATACCGGATGCTGCCATGGTAACGTCGGTGATGATGGTACGGACAGTGCTGGTGCTCAGTTTCTCATATAAAGAGGATACGGCATTATCATCGATTCGCAATATATTCTCCATATCGAAATCGGCTGTCGTATGGATCGCATGCAGCAATGCCCATTTTTTATCTAACGGAATATCTTTGTTTTTCAGTTCTTTCTCGATGGTGCGAAAACTGCGGATCATAATATCTTGTCCGATACCAGTTTCTGCTTTACCCATCTTGATTTCACCGTAATAGCCGCGTGGTGTAATCATCTTGTTGTCGAACCGGTAAGTTTGTGAGTTGCCGATCAGAACAACAGTGAACATATCTACTTGTTCCGGATCGAACTCTGCCAGGGTGGTGATCGTCACTTTCTGCTCTTCACGTCCTGCCTGGCGGACAAAACCGACAGGTGTCTGCGGATCGCGTTCCTGCAGGAAAAGTTCGATCAGACGATACAGCTGCCAGTAGCGACCTTCGCTTTTGGGATTGTAGATCGCTGTGATAAAGTCGGCCATCGCTGCCGCTTTGATACGCTTCTCTATCAGCTCCCAGTGAGTCATCAGGTCGGAGAGGGAGATCACACAGAAATCATGACCTACCGGAGCGCCCAGCAGGGAGGCTGCTTTCTGGAATGCACTGATACCGGGAAGAACTTCGATAGGGATGTTGCTTCCTTTTTCGCGCTGCATTTCATAAATAAGCGGAGCCATTCCGTAAATACCTGCATCACCGGAACTGATAACTGTTACTACTTTGCCTTCGGTTGCATAATTATATGCTTCTTCGGCACGTACTTTTTCCCGTTTCATTCCCGAATCGATGCAGATCGCATCAGGACGGATCGCTGATTCAATAAACTGGAAGTAATATTTATACCCAACGATAACATCCGACTGGCGGATGGCGGATAGAACTGCCGGTGTAATATCTGATTCGCTGCCGGGACCGATCCCGGCTACGATTATTTTTCCTGTGCTCATCTTTTAGCTTTGAGTTATTGATTCTGATTTCATCAGTACCAACAAAGATAATGTATTTTATTGGAATAATTGGATTGTCAGATGTTCTAAGTCTAAGTATTAATCTTTTTCTGCTGCGTACTTTTTCTTCTTACTGGTTATATTGATCATCTTGTGTTTGGCTGCGAACCTGGCATGATCGATAAATATATCCTGGATTTCCGGATTTTGTCCCAGCCCCTGCATAAAGACAGATACCTGATAACCTTTGCCTTCCAGTTCCTCTTTCATATCACCGGCAATGTCGTTGTTGGCGTGGTCGCCGGCAACGAACATGAAAGGCATCAGTAATACTTTCTTTACACTGCTTGCATCCAGTTTGGCAGCCATATCGTCGAAAGAGGGATAACCTTCTACGGTTGTTACATGGTAATTAGTATATCCTTTGGACTGCAGCATGTAATCCATCATGGCATACTGTGCTGTGGCAGGTGTATAAGTACCATGTCCGACAAGAATTGTTGCACCTTCTTTGGCTCCGTTCTTTGTAACGGCTGCTATTACATTTTCAAAGTCGTGGGGAGTATAAAGCAACGGGTTGCCGATGCGTATGTCTTTGAAGTTCTTTTCCAGCGGAGCAATGTCTTTACGAAGTGATTCCATTTCCACTCCTTCGATAATGTTGGTGGACTGGACAAGGATGTGTGTATATCCGTCTGCTTTCAGTTTTTCCAAGGCTTCGACCGGATTCAGCTTTTCGATGCCGCGTGCTTTCAGGCGGCGTGCAACGATACGGGAAGTATAGGCTTCGCGTACTTCCATATCCTGGAAGGCGGCCTTTGCTTTTTGGTTGATCGCGTCGATAGTGAGAGCGCGGGTGTTGTCGTACGTGGTACCGAAATGTACCATTAATAGGGCAGCTTTGTCGCCCGGTTGCATAGAAGCGAGCATGTCTGATGCCTCGAAGTTCTCGCCGTCGTGTGCCCAGCACATAGGTGCCAGCATACAAGCAATAAATAATAGTAAATGTTTCATATATAATAAATTAAGAGATAACGTACGAATGCGACAAATCACATACCGGCTGTCGGTAACCCTTTTCTTATCAATCTCCTGACCCCGGGAGAATATGATATAATAACTTTGGCAGGTTTCCTGACTTGCCCGGAAAGCGACCTTCCCATCCTTTTGTCGGACAGTGGTGTAAGAATGCTTTCCTTTGTTGAGGGCTTCACAGTAGCGGGCACTGTTCCGGATTCTAACCGGATTCCCTTTTATACGAATAACGGAATGTTACCGTATCACCAAAGCGGAGACAAAGATAGAAATTTATTTAAAATAAGGTGGATTTTATGTTCTCTTAATTGAATCTTTTGGAACAACTTCCTTACAGATACTGTTCCATCTACCACAGTGAAAACCGGGCATATAATTATGCCTGTAATATTAACGCCAAACAATTAATATATGGAGTGGTTTGCAGATTTACTCAAACATTATCCGGAACTCGCCATCTTTTTGACGCTGGCATTGGGCTTCTGGATCGGTAAATTTAAAATAGGGAAATTTTCTTTGGGAACAGTAACCAGTGTTCTGCTGGTCGGAGTATTAATCGGGCAATTGCACATTGATATCGGTGCACCTATTAAATCGGTATTCTTTCTTTTATTCCTGTTCGCTGTAGGTTACAGCGTAGGACCACAGTTCTTTCGCGGACTGAAGAAGGAAGGACTTCCGCAGATGCTTTTTGCTGCCTTGATGTGTCTGTTCTGCTTGTTCATCCCTTTCCTTCTGGCCAAGCTGATGGGATATAATGCGGGTGAAGCTGCCGGGCTGCTGGCCGGCTCGCAGACAATTTCAGCCGTATTGGGAGTTGCGGAAGATACAATCAATCAGGGCAGTCTGAGTGCTGCCGATAAAACGGCTATGATCAACGTGATGCCGGTCGCTTATGCCGTCTCGTATATTTTCGGTACGGCAGGTTCGGCGTGGATCATGAGTGATGTGGCACCCCGCCTGCTGGGTGGACTGGCATCCGTGAAGAAAGCATGTAAAGAGCTGGAAGCTAAAATGGGGAATGACGATGAGAGCGAACTGCCGGGATTTATGCCTGCAGCACGTCCTATCACTTTCCGGGCTTATAAGATAAGCAACGACTGGTTTGGTGCAGGTAAGACCGTGCAGGAACTGGAAGATTACCTGGAAGAGCAGGGCCGTCGCCTGTTTGTGGAGCGTGTCCGTATCAATAATGTCATTTATGACGTGAAACCGGACCTGATGCTTCAGAAAGGAAACGAGGTGGTTCTGAGCGGACGGCGGGAGTTCGTGATCGGTGAGGAAGATTGGATAGGTGACGAAGTGAACGATATCGATTTGCTGGACTTCCCTGCTGAGACATTGCCGGTATTGATCTCCCGTAAGAAATTTGCCGGTATGACGGTGGCACAGCTCCGTAAGGAAAAGGTGATGCATGGTGTCAGTATTAAGAATATCAAACGTGCCGGAATCAGTATTCCGGTATTGGCTGCGACCCGGATCGATCCGGGCGATATGCTCGAATTGGTCGGAACCAAGCTGGAGGTGAACGAGGCGGCTGCCACATTAGGTTATGCCGACCGTCCGACGAATCAGACGGATATGATCTTTGTCGGATTGGGTATCTTTATCGGTGGGATAATCGGTTCGTTGGCTATCCACTTCGGGGATATTCCTGTTAGTCTGAGTACGAGTGGAGGGGCATTGATTGCCGGCTTGGTGTTTGGATGGCTTCGTTCCAAACATCCTACATTCGGATGTATTCCGGAACCTTCACTTTGGGTATTGAATAATGTCGGGCTGAATATGTTCATTGCCGTCGTCGGGATTACGGCTGGTCCGAGTTTCGTCACCGGATTCAAAGAAGTAGGAGTGAGCCTGTTTGTTATCGGTGCCCTGGCTACGACTATTCCGCTGATAGCCGGTGTCCTGATGGGGCGTTATCTCTTTAAATTTCATCCTGCCATCACCCTCGGCTGTACTTCCGGTGCGCGTACTACGACTGCCGCTCTCGGAGCTGTGGAAGATGCGGTAGAGAGCCAGACACCTGCATTAGGTTATACAGTCACTTATGCAGTAGGTAATACTCTTTTGATTATCTGGGGAGTGGTTATCGTGCTGTTGATGTAAATCATAAACTATACATTATATAATATGGAAGAGAAAAAGAAAATCGTAGTTACCCGTGAATACGAAAAGAAGATGTCGGAGATCAGTCCGTTCGAATTGAAGAATATCCTGATCGACCTCGCAGATGAAAGTGCACGTAAAAGCACACACATCATGTTGAATGCCGGACGCGGTAATCCGAACTGGATTGCCACTACACCCCGTGAAGCCTTTTTCCTGCTCGGTCAGTTCGGTTTGGAAGAATGTCGTCGGGGAACGAAACTGGAAGACGGTATGGTCGGCCTTGCCGGTGTTCCTCAGAAACCGAGTATCGCTTATCGCTTCCGGGAATTTCTGGATAAGCACGAAGGAACGCCCGGTTCGAAGCTTTTGCGTGATACCTATAATTATATGGTCCGCGAAAAAGGTGTCGATGAAAACGATCTGGTTCATGAATGGGCGGAAGGCGTAATAGGCGATCAATATCCTATACCTGATCGTATTTTAAAATATACGGAAGTCCTTGTCCGTGATTATCTGGACCAGGCTCTTTGTAACGGTCTTCCTCCGGAAGGCAAATTTGACCTTTTCGCTACCGAAGGCGGAACGGCAGCCATGTGTTACATCTTTGATTCCCTGCAACAGAACTTCCTGTTGAATAAAGGGGATAAGATAGTCCTTTTCGCCCCGGTTTTTACACCGTATATCGAAATACCCGAGCAGGCTCGTTATCTGTTCGACGTAACCGAAATACATGCTCTGAAAATGACAGGTGACGGTTATCATACCTGGCAGTATCAGGAAAAGGACCTGGATCTGTTGAAAGATAAATCGATCAAGGCTGCCTTTATCGTCAACCCGAGCAATCCGCCTTCTTATGCACTGACACACGGATTGACGGAACGTCTGGTCGATATCGTAACTAATTACAATCCCGATCTGATGATCATTACGGACGATGTATATGCAACTTATGTTCCTGGTTTCCGTTCCTTGATGGCTGAATTGCCAGACAATACTTTATGTGTCTATTCCTTCTCCAAGTACTTCGGGGCGACAGGCTGGCGTCTGGCTGTTGTCTCTTTGCACGAAAAGAATATCTACGACCGGATGATCGCCGAGCTGCCGGATGACAAGAAAGCAGCTCTGACAAAACGCTACAGCAGCATCATGCTCGATCCGTCGAAAATGAAGTTCATCGACCGTATGGTTGCCGACAGCCGTCAGGTGGCACTTAATCATACAGCCGGTCTTTCCCTGCCGCAACAGACCCAGATGGCTCTGTTCGCTTCCTTCTCTATCCTGGATACCGAAAACCTGTATCAGTCGCGGATGGTGGATATTATCCACGAACGTCTGCATACACTTTGGGAAAGTACAGGATTTACCTTGCTGGACGATCCGCTTCGTGCCGGTTATTATAGTGAGATCGATATGGAAGTTTGGGCAAAGAAGTTCTACGGTGATGAGTTTGTAGAGTATCTGAAAGCCAATTACGAACCGGTTGATGTCGTATTCCGCCTGGCGCAGGAAACGGCGCTTGTCCTTCTGAACGGAGGTGGTTTCGATGCTCCTGAATGGTCTATCCGCGCTTCGCTGGCAAATCTGAACCAAGGTGATTATGTACGGATCGGAGAGGGAATTGCCTCCATTCTTCATAGTTATGCCGACAAGTGGAAAGAATCTAAAAAATAATAAACATAGATTTCGTTAATATCTATTGAACAAAATAAGTTCGCCGCGCGTTTTATAAATGAACGTAAGGCGAACTTTTTTGTCTGGTATAGACAACCTCTATGGTCTCATAGACATTATTGAATAAAAGGTGTTTTATTTATATATACATTAGCGTGTCTTAATTCTGATAAACAAACAACTAATAAGATTATAATATGGTGTACGACATTGAAATGCTGAGAAGCTTTTATTCCAATTTCCCGAAACGGGTAGATGCGGCGCGTGAAAAGATCGGTCGTCCGATGACATTGGCCGAAAAAATCTTATATGCTCATTTATATGATGAAGAAGCACTCCGCCTGTTCAGGCGTGGGGATGATTATGTAAACTTCCGTCCCGACCGTGTGGCGATGCAGGATGCAACAGCTCAGATGGCTTTACTGCAATTTATGAATGCAGGGAAAGACAAATCCGCTGTTCCGGCAACCGTCCACTGCGATCACCTGATCCAGGCGAATATCGGAGCGAAAGCGGATATTGAAACGGCTACCAAAGGAAATAGCGAAGTGTATGACTTCCTCAAATCCGTATCCGATAAGTTCGGTATCGGTTTCTGGAAACCGGGAGCCGGAATTATCCACCAGGTTGTGCTGGAAAACTATGCATTTCCCGGCGGAATGATGGTCGGTACGGATTCTCATACACCGAATGCCGGTGGTTTGGGAATGGTTGCTATCGGAGTCGGTGGCGCTGATGCTGTCGACGTAATGACCGGTATGGAGTGGGAACTGAAGATGCCTAAATTGATCGGTGTCAAACTGACCGGACGTTTGAACGGTTGGGCTTCTCCCAAAGATGTCATTTTGAAGCTGGCGGGTATCCTGACCGTAAAAGGAGGAACGAATGCCATTATCGAATATTTCGGTGAAGGCGCATCTTCTATCTCCGCAACCGGGAAAGCTACTATTTGTAATATGGGTGCTGAAGTAGGAGCAACAACTTCGTTATTTCCATACGACCTGAATATGGCTACTTATCTGCGTGCAACCGGACGTGATACGGTTGCTGCCTGGGCCGATGCTATCCAGGATTATTTGGAAGCCGATATGGAAGTGAGGGCGCAGCCGGACGAATATTACGACCGGGTGATCGTGATCAACCTGTCTGAACTGGAACCGCATATCAACGGTCCGTTTACTCCCGATGCTGCAACGCCTATCTCTGAATTTGCTGCTAAAGTAAAAGCGAACGGTTATCCCCGTAAGATGGAGGTAGGCCTGATCGGTTCGTGTACGAACTCATCTTATCAGGATTTGAGTCGTGCCGCCTCTATCGCTCGTCAGGCTTTTGAAGATAAGATTCCTGTTGCCGCTCCGCTGATCATCAATCCGGGATCGGAACAGATCCGCTATACTGCCGAACGCGATGGTATTATCGGCGACTTCGAGAAAGTGGGAGCGACCATCATGGCAAACGCCTGTGGACCATGCATCGGCCAGTGGAAACGTCATACCGACGATAATACCCGTAAAAATTCTATTGTAACCTCCTTTAACCGTAATTTCGCCAAACGTGCGGATGGCAATCCGAACACACATGCCTTTGTTGCTTCTCCGGAACTGACGCTGGCACTGACTATTGCCGGTGACCTTTGTTTCAATCCGTTGACCGATACGTTGAAGACGGAAGATGGTCGTGAAGTAAAGCTCAAAGAACCGCAGGGAACCGATTTCCCACCTAAAGGATTTGATGTAAAAGATAATGGTTATCTGGCTCCGACCGGAAAGAATACGGATGTAAAGATCAATCCTGAGTCAAACCGTTTGCAGGCCTTACAGCCTTTTGCTCCGTGGGATGGCAACGACCTGTTGAACATGCCATTACTTATCAAGGCGGAAGGAAAATGTACGACAGACCATATTTCGATGGCAGGTCCCTGGCTCCGTTTCCGTGGTCATCTGGAAAATATATCCGACAATATGTTGATGGGAGCTGTCAACGCTTTCAATGGTAAGACAAATGCCGTATTGAACCAGCTTACTGATGAATATGAAGCTGTTTCTGCCGTTGCCAAGCAATATAAGGCAAAAGGAATCTCGTCCATCGTTGTTGCCGAAGAGAACTACGGCGAAGGTTCTTCCCGCGAACATGCTGCTATGGAGCCCCGCTTCCTGAATGTAAAGGTGATCCTTGCCAAGAGCTTTGCCCGTATCCACGAGACGAACCTGAAGAAACAGGGAATGCTTGCCCTGACGTTTGCAAATAAAGATGATTATAATAAGATCCGTGAAAACGATCATATCTCCATCGTCGGTCTGAAAGACTTTGCATCCGACAAGCCATTGACAGCCATTCTTACACATGCAGACGGTTCGCAGGAATCATTCCCGGTAAATCATACATACAACGATTTGCAGATCAAATGGTTCAAGGCTGGGGCGGCATTGAATGTAGCACATTAATAGAAAGATATGAACCTGCCTGTTCCATTATGACGGCGCCTGTAAGGGCGGTTCGCGAACCGCCCCTACCAACGACACTACATTCAAATTTGACAACATCTGAATTAATAAATAAACTATCATAATGAATAAAATAACAAAACAAAAAGGCCATTTGATCGTCCCTGATAAGGTCATTATTCCTTTTATCGAAGGAGATGGCGTAGGAGCAGAGATCACGCCGGTCTGCCAAAAGATAGTAAATGCAGCTATCGAAAAAGCCTATGACGGTAAACGGTCCATCGAATGGAAAGAAGTATTGGCGGGTGAGAAAGCTTTCAACAAGACCGGAAGCTGGCTTCCTGATGAAACGATGGATGCTTTCCGCGAATATATGGTCGGTATCAAAGGTCCGTTGACCACTCCGATCGGCGGTGGTATCCGCTCGCTGAATGTTGCTTTGCGCCAGACTTTGGATCTTTATGTCTGTCTGCGCCCCGTCCGTTGGTTCAAAGGGGTTGTTTCTCCGGTACGCGAACCACAGAAGGTCGATATGTATATCTTTCGTGAGAATACCGAAGATATCTATGCCGGTATCGAATGGCAACAAGGAACGCCCGAAGCCCGTAAGTTTCTGAAGTTCCTGACGGAAGAAATGGGAGTGACCAAAGTTCGTTTCCCCGAAACCTCTTCATTCGGCGTAAAACCCGTATCCGTAGAAGGAACCGAACGCCTGGTGCGTGCTGCTATCGAATTTGCCCTGACCAATAAATTACCGAGTGTAACGCTTGTACATAAAGGCAATATTATGAAGTTCACCGAGGGCGGCTTTAAACTCTGGGGTTATGCCCTGGCAGAACGTGAGTTTGCCGACAAGACATTCACCTGGCCACAATATGAAAAGATCAAAAAGGAGAAAGGCGAAGCCGAGGCCGTTAAAGCCATGTTCGATGCCTCTGCTGCCGGAAAAGTCATCATCAAAGATGTTATTGCCGATGCCTTTCTACAAAACACTTTATTGATTCCGGAAGAATATTCCGTCATCGCAACACTCAATCTGAACGGCGATTATATCTCCGATCAGCTGGCTGCTATGGTGGGCGGTATCGGAATTGCTCCCGGTGCCAATATCAATTACGATAGCGGTTATGCTATTTTCGAAGCAACACACGGCACGGCTCCTAATATTGCCGGAAAAGATATTGTAAACCCGTCCTCCCTCTTGCTTTCATCCGTGATGATGCTTGAATATATGGGATGGAATGAAGCAGCCAACCTGATTACGGCTGCTATGGAAAAAGCTTTCTCGAAAGGTGAAGCAACGAATGACCTGGCTCGTTTCATGCCGGCAGGAAAATCTCTTGGCACCAGGGAGTTTGGTGATTGTATCATATCTTTATTGTAACCTCATAAAATAATTAGTCATGAAGAAAGAATATCTTATTTATAAGCTGTCGGATGCATCAAAGGATGCTTGTAAGATCGACAATGAACTTTTCCCGATGTATAATGTGAAACGTGGTCTGCGTAACGAAGACGGCAGTGGTGTTTTGGTCGGATTAACCAAGATCGGTAACGTAGTAGGTTACGAACGTCTGCCGGATAACGGTGGTCTGAAGGCTATCCCCGGTAAACTGTTTTACAGAGGCTACGATGTGGAAGATTTGGCACATGCCCTGATTAAAGAGAAACGTTTCGGTTTTGAGGAAGTGGCTTATCTGCTGCTTTCCGGTAAGTTGCCCGATAAGGAAGAACTAGCCTCTTTCAAAGGCCTGATCTGTGATAACATGCCGTTGGAGCAGAAGACCAAAATGAATATCCTCGACCTGGAAGGACAGAATATCATGAATATCCTTGCCCGTAGCGTTTTGGAAATGTACACTTTCGATCCGAATCCGGACGATACTTCTCGCGACAATCTGATGCGCCAGTCCATCGAACTGATCTCTCGTTTCCCGACTATCATCGCTTATGCATATAATATCTTCCGTCATAGTACACACGGACGTTCTTTGCATATCCGCCATCCGCATGAAAACCTGTCGCTTGCAGAAAACTTCCTGCACATGCTGAAAAAAGACTTTACCGAACTCGATGCACGTACACTCGATTTATTGCTTGTCCTGCAGGCCGAGCACGGTGGTGGTAACAACTCGACCTTTACTGTTCGTGTAACCAGTTCGACCGGAACGGATACCTATTCATCCATTGCAGCCGGTATCGGTTCGTTGAAAGGCCCGTTGCATGGAGGTGCCAATATCCAGGTTGTAGATATGTTCAACCATCTGAAAGAAAATATCGGTGATTGGAAGAATGTGGATGAAATCGATACTTATTTCATGCGTATGCTGAATAAGGAGGCTTACAATAAAACGGGTCTGATCTATGGTATCGGTCATGCAGTCTATACTATTTCCGATCCGCGTGCCGTTGTTCTGAAAGAGCTCGCCCGTGATCTGGCAAAGGAAAAGGGACGTGAAGAAGAATTTGCCTTCCTCGAACTCCTGGAAGAACGTGCTATCGAATGCTTCGCCAAACATAAAGGAACGAAGAAGCGCGTTTCTTCAAACGTAGACTTCTATTCCGGCTTCGTTTATGAAATGATCGGCCTGCCGCAGGAAATCTATACACCGCTGTTCGCCATGGCTCGTATCGTCGGTTGGACAGCTCATCGTATCGAAGAGCTTCATTTCGACGGTAAACGTATTATCCGTCCGGCCTATAAGAATGTATTGGATGAAACAACTTATGTTCCGATATCCGAACGTTGAAAGTTGACAGAGATGAAAGTTGACAGATGGCAGTTGTTTCGGCTTTCAGCCGATTCATTCAAACTTGGCGCAAAGCTTAACTGTCAACTGTCAACTGTCAACTTTCACTTGTCAACTGTCAACTTTCACTTGTCAACTGTCAACTGAAAGTTACAATTTTTTCTTCAGAGTAAAAAAGAAAGTAACTCCTTTCCCCGGACTGCTTTTAGCGGAGATTTGTCCTTTATGGAAATTGACCCCGTTTTTAACGATAGACAATCCCAGTCCGGTTCCGCCCACCTTGCGACTTCGTCCTTTATCTACCCGATAGAATCTTTCAAAGATACGGTTGATATGTTCTTCCGAGATACCGACACCATTATCGGCAAAACTGAAATAATAGAATTTAGGGTCTTCCTTATAGCAGTTCACAATGATTTGGCTTCCTTCTCCGGCGTAGGCTATCGCATTGTCATACAGATTCCGGAAAATAGAATATAATAATGAGTAATTGCCGTGTATCGTAGGATTACCGGGTAGAATGATGTCGGAAGTGATTTGCTTTTCTTCCATCTCTTTCGAACATTCCTTTTGAATCTCCGCGATCAGTTTCGGAATATTTATGTCGGACAGGTCGAACATGTCGGACGCCTCATCCAGCCGGTTCAGAACGGAAATATCCCGTAATAATCCTGTCAGGCGGGTACTTTGCGAGTAACAACGTTCCAGGAAGAACTGACGTTTGTCGGGAGTAAGCTCCGGATTGCTGATGATTGTTTCCAGATATCCCTGGATACTGCTGACAGGTGTTTTCAACTCGTGTGCCACGTTTTGGGTAAGCTGGCGTTTCATCCGGCTTTCTTCTTCCTGACGTGAAATATCGTTGATGGAGATTTCATAGCTGTTGTCCAGGAACAGGATACATTCGATCAGGAATATCTTTCCGTTCTTATCGATTGTAACGGAGTCGCGCAAAACCTTCCGTTTACGGTTGGTATTGGGAATGTTTTTATTCAGAAACGCCTTGATAGGTTCCAGCTCCTGGATATCTATTACTTCTTCGGCTTGTCGTATCTGATTGTCGGAGATGACGTTTGAGAACTGAATGAGCAGGATATTCGATAATATTTCTTTTCCTTCAGGTGTAAACATGGCAAATCCTTCTTTGGCATATTGGAAGTGCTTTATCAGCTTTTCGCGCTCCATGGAGAGTTCGTCTTTTGCTTTTTGCTGCTGATGGTATAAGGTGACGATATTCTTTGAAATATCGCCCAGCTCATCATTTGGAAAGGTATAATCAGTCTCCGGTATCCGGTCTTTTTCAATATTCAGGGCAAAATCACGCAACTTGGAGATGGTCCGCCCGATACTGAAAGTGAAGCGGGAGAGGACGAAGAAAAAGATCAACGTCATCAGGATCATAAAGTATATGAAATCCTTGTCCGTCGATAAGGCACTCTGTACATACGGATCATAAGGAAGTGCCGAACGGTAGATATAACTACCGATGTTGCTGGCCGAATAGAAATACCGTCTGCCTGTCGATCCGGAAGTTCGGATGGCAAACCCTTCATTATATAAACGAGCCTTACGTACTTCGCTACGATCGTTATGATTATTAAATTCTTCTGTCCCGCTATTATCGAATAAGACTTTACCTTCGGGATCTATAATGGTTACACGTAACTCTTTTTGAGGAATCTCTTCGATAAACTGCCGTACGGTTTTGTCGATATCTCCCTCTTGCTGGGTACGGCTAAACAGTTGGTAATTATAGTTACTCAATACATTATTCAACTTTTCCTGCGAAAATTCCCGTTCCCGTTGATACTGGAACAACAGGAAACAAACCGTGAATCCAAGGAACATCACAAAAATAGACCAGAATAAGCGTTGGCTGAACGGTATCCGGTTTTTCATCTTTTCTACTCTTACCATAATTCAAATAACAGGATTAGCATTCAAAACAATAACCGAAGCCGAGGCGGGTGACAATGTTTTTTCCGTAAGGGCCTATCTTTTTCCGTAACCGGGTAATATTTACATCAATAGTGCGATCCAATACATACACTTCGTCTTTCCAGATACGTGACAGTATCTCTTCGCGTGAGAAAACATTCCCTTTATTTTCCAGCAGTAATTTGAGTATTTCAAATTCCTTTTTGGTCAGCGGAACTTCCTGCCCGTCGACCGATGCTTTGATACGTTTGGTGTCCAGCACTAATGTTTCATAGTCGAGACGCTCGTTTGTATCGATCTTTTCTTTTTCGGTTGTTCTTCGTAACACGGCCTTAACACGTGCGACTACCTGGCGGATCGAAAATGGTTTTGAAATATAATCGTCTGCTCCCAGGTTAAAACCTGTCAGCATATCGTTTTCCGTATCTTTGGCTGTCAGGAAGATGATCGGGATGTCGGAGGTGCTTTCTTCTTTCCTTAAAATACTCGCCATCTTGAATCCGGAGATTTCTCCCATCATGACATCCAGTAAAAGCAGCTGATAAACAGACAGGTCCTTTTTCAATGCTTCTTCCGCACTGAAAGCCGTATCCACCTCGTAACCTTCAATTTCCAGATTAAATTTGAGGATTTCGCACAAGTCCTCTTCGTCGTCTACAACAAGAATTCGGGGCATATCCATAGTCTTTTTTATTTAATTGAAATGAAAAGCTCATTTCATTGTTTACAAAATTAATTATTTTCCTGCAAAGGAAGGCATTTGGTATTTCGGCAAAGTGAAATAACTGTTACATTTATGTTACAAAAGGGGCTTTTGATGGATGTTATATCGAAAAATATTATATATTTGTATGCATTCGCCATAAGTATAAACCACTATTGATGAGTAAGATGAAATACTATTTGACTTTTTTATCGGTGTTGTTTTCCTTTTTTCAGCTAAGCGCACAACGCATTGAATTACCGGATGAGCGTATATTCCTGTTATCGGATAAACCGGCATATAAGCAGGGTGATACCATACAAATTCATGGTCAGTTGTTAGCATCCGGCAGGCAGTATGACCGGTACAGCAATTATATTTATGCAGAACTGTTCGATGAGAAAGATTCTGTTCTTATCCGGCAAAAGACGAAATGTGATGTTGACGGCGCTTTTACCTTTCCCTTTCAGACGGAGTATGATTGGCCCGGCTCTGTTTATTATTTACGAGCCTACACCCGGATGATGCAAAACTTTCATTCGGCAAGCTTTCCGCAGATAGAATTACCCATTGGAATGGAGTTGTTTGTCCCGGAAGCGAATGTCCCGGGTGTAAAATGTCTATTCTTTCCGGAAGGCGGTCAGTGGGTGAATGGAGAGGTTCAGAATATGACAGTCTACCTGGCTGATAGTCATGGTACTCCTTTGCAGGTTCCTTTTTATATACTGAATAACACTGATACGATTATCAGTACGACATCCTTATCTTCCGGTTTACAAACGATCCGTCTTCTTCCGAAGGAAGGTGATCAGTTTGTTTTGTATGCAACGTATGAGGGGGAGAAATTCCTGTTCACTTTGCCGGAAAGGATACAGGGACACACATTGCAAAGCGCTATGAACCGAAACAAAATAAGCTATAGAGTGATTTCTGACGGAGCCGGGATCACCAGCGAGCGTCTTTTTGTTTTTCGACCGGCAAACGGTCTGGAAGAGATAAAGCTGACCGAACAGCTAAATACTGGAATCTTGAGCCTGCCACCGGAAGAGACAGGGTTATTCGTTCTCTTCCTGACAGATAAATCTGCCAATGTTATAGCTCAAACTGTTCATTGGAGAAATGACGAACGCCCTTCTTTGGGACTGGATAAAAAAGAATACTTAGTCGGCGAAACGATCTGTCTGCCGGCTGATTTTTCAACCGATAGTATTCGTTTATTCCACCGTATTGTAAAAAGAAGGCAGATCGCCAAGCCTGCCATTCTACAGGCGGAGTTGGAAAACGAACTCTTTTCGCCTGTCATTTTTCCCAAACATTACCTGTCGGATGAATCCGGTATGACTAAGCCGGATATAGAAGCATGGCTGCGTACCGCCCGTTTTATTCGTTTCAATCCGACGGAGATTGTCGATAAGAGATTCAGTTATCGTTTTCAACCTGAAATAATGAATATGTTTACGGGGCGGGTTACATATAAAAGCGGTAAGCCGTTAAAGGGTGGAAGTATTGTGGCGTACAATTCGGTGACGAATCAAGTCGATGCCGGTGAAATAGATTCGAAGGGGCGTTACCTTATTTCTATAACGGACTTTAAAGAGGGTGATTACTTCTTTCTGCAGGCACATCCGGCGAAAGGTACTGCCGGTTTTTACGAATATATTCCCGACAACGATACATTCCCGTCTGTTGTCAATCGTTTGCATTATTATCGTCTGGATCATAAATATGCTGAAGTAAGTGCAAGCTATCAGGATAGTTCCGGTTTTACTTACCGGGTAGACGAGTTCGGTAACAGGGATTATATCATGCCTGAAATAACTGTAAAAGCGAGGAGCAGACAAGACAAAGCCGTATCCACCGAGAAGTTCTATAATGTCACATATCTGGATGAAGAAGAACTGGATAGACGTAACTACGTGGATATGGAAAATGTCTTTATGGATATGCCCGGTGTCTCTTTCTTTTGGTCTACCGTGAAGGATGAACAGGGTATGGATAAAAGAATGCCCCGGTTAATTAGTTCGAGGGGATTCAGTACATTGAAAGGAGGTGACCTGGTCATATTGTTAGACGGACAAAGGATCCCTTTGGAAGAAGTAGTCAATTTGCTTTCAGTCCGGGATGTCTCATCCGTTGAGTTGCTTAAACCCTGGCAAACAAATGCTGTAACGTTTGGAGCAGTCAACGGAGCTGTACTGGTTACAACCAAAAAAGAAGGACGTTCTGCCGAAATCACCAGTAAAGGCTTCTATTATTATCCCCGTGGGCTTGTGCAAGGGAAGAAATTTTCCGATAAAACTATCCAGGCTCCGTCTACCCCCGGTTTATATGACTTGCTAATTGACTTGGTGACCAACAAAAGGGAGGTCCATTCCTACAGATTACCGTTCGTTGTCCGCTGATTTGTTCCATATTATTGGGGTTGGAACTTGAAATAATAGGGTGTAACAAGAAAAAAACTTGCATAGTTAAAAAAGATGTTGTACTTTCGCGCCGGTTTAGAAGGAGAGATGCTCGAGTGGTTGAAGAGGCACGCCTGGAAAGCGTGTAAACCCCTAAAGGGTTTCGCGGGTTCGAATCCCGCTCTTTCCGCGGAAAACAATAGTGGAAGGTTAGATATCTAAGGGATGCCTACAGGCTAGATGCTTGTAGGTTTTTTTATTTTCCGATACACATATATAAATGCAGGAATCAAAAACAAGTCTGCAGCCATCCATGCCGTTGCGTCACCGAAGCAGACAGCCAGAAAACCGAATGCCGGTACTGCATAGATACTGACCAATGTCCGGGCGATCATTTCGGATACGCCGGAAAGCATTGCCAGGTTGGTGAATCCGGCTCCCTGGATTGTGTAACGAAGAATACAGAGAATACCCAGGATAGGGAAGAAGGAGCAGGAGATATGCAGGAACTGGATCGCATCTTTAATAATTTCCGTTTCTGCCGGATCGACAAATATCAGGATCAGTTCACGTGAAGCCAGCATCAATATAAGGAATGAGAAGGCAGCATAGACAAGCATCATCAATCCGCTGGCTTTGATGCCCAGCCAGATACGTTCCGGTTTGCCAGCCCCGTAATTCTGCCCGGTATAGGTAGCCATAGCAATTCCGAGACTTTCGAAAGGACAAATAAAGAAGGATTTGATACGTACGGCGGACGCATAGGCTGCAATGCACGCTGATCCTAACGCATTATTGGCACTTTGCAACATGATACTGCCAATGGCTGTGATGGAAAATTGAAGTCCCATCGGGACACCGATCCACATCAGGTTTCCTGCCAGCTTAGACTGGAACTTCCTTTCTTCCCGCGTACTTCTCAATATATCGAAACGACGGTGCATATAAACGAAACAGAGGACTGCCGATATTCCCTGGGAAAGTAGTGTGGCTATGGCCGCTCCGGCAACGCCCCATTTAAATACCAGGATGCAAACCAGGTCGAGGATCACATTCAGAATGGTGGAAAAAAGTAGGAACCAAAAAGGTGTCTTGCTATCGCCCAGTGCCCGGATAATGCTTGACAGCAGATTATAAAAGAAAGTACAAGGTACGCCGATGAAAGTAACCAGTAAATAGAAATAGGCATCTTTAAAAATATTATCCGGCGTTTGCATAACCCTCAGAATATCTTTGCAATATATACTTGTAACGACCGCAATGATAACCGACATAACAGTCGCCAGTTGTAAACTGATGGAAACATATTTCCTCATCGTGCTGTAATCCCTGGCACCGAACTTCTGTGCCACCGGAATACCGAAACCTGCACAGCATCCGTTACAAAATCCTATAATAAGAAATATGACAGACGTACTTGCTCCGACAGCAGAAAAAGCATCGATTCCCAAAAATTTACCGACAATAGCCGCGTCTATCAAAGAATAAGTTTGTTGAAGCAGATTTGCCAACAGTACCGGCATAGCAAAACTGAAGATCAAGGGCAATGCCGCCCCCGATGTCATTTCTTTTGAAGTTCCCATAACAATTTCCCTAAACAATCGCCGCAAAGGTAACTATTTTATAGTAAAAAGGATTAAGATACACTTATAAAATCTATTGCTGAGTAACCCAATAAATCATATATTTGTACGAACAAAGCAATTCATCTTATATGCATAGTTTTACAAACGCGAAACAGTTGACCGGAATGATTGTCTGTGTTACCTTATTGTTTGCTTGTCAGCCTGATAAACAGACCGGATTAAACGAAAAAGAGCTACTGGGCAAGCAACTTTTCTTTGACGAGAATCTTTCGGAACCTACAGGGCAATCCTGTGCAACCTGTCACACGGCAGAGAAAGGTTTTGCAGATATATATTCCCGTGTCACTTCTGAAGGAGCAGTCAAGGGACGCTTTAGCAATCGTAACTCGATGACCTCTGCTTATGCTTGTTATGTCCCGCCGCTGCATTACAGTGATGAGGACGAAACCTATGTCGGAGGACTTTTCTGGGACGGTCGTGTCAACACGCTGGAAGAACAGGCAGCCCAACCGTTTACGAATCCGTTGGAGATGGGGAACAACGACAATGAAATGGTTTCAGAGAAAGTCCGTCGTGCCGGTTATTATCAGGATTTGGTTAAGATCTATGGAGAGCCAGTCTCCAACGATTCTCTCTTTTCATACATAACAAATGCCATTGCCGCTTATGAACGTTCGGCTGAAATGAATCCGTTCACTTCCAAATACGATGCTTGGGAAGCGGGTAAATGTGAACTGACAGCACAGGAGCAACTCGGATTGGAACTGTTCAAGGAGAAAGGGCTTTGTGCCGAATGTCATATTTTGGAACCCGATGAACGGGCAGGAAAGGTCTTGTTCACAGACCATACCTATGACAATTTGGGTATCCCGTCTAACCCGGATAATCCTTTTTTCACTACACCGGCTCCTTATAATCCTTGTGGGCGCGATACGGTCGATATGGGGCTGGGTAGTACTCTCAAGGATATTGCCGAAGCGGGAAAGTTCCGTGTCCCGACCCTGCGAAACATAACTTTGACAGCCCCTTACGGACACAATGGTTATTTCAATACGTTGGAAGAAATAATACATTTTTATAATGTCCGTGATGTGGAAGAATATCCACAGCCTGAATTTGCCGCAACTGTCAACAGAGACGAACTAGGCAACCTCGGTCTGACACCCGAAGAAGAAGCTGCTATTATTGCTTTCCTGTCGACGCTAACAGATGGATATCGGGCGGACTAGGTTATAATCTTTCTTCTGTTTTCAAAACATTTTGCATTCTGCCATAGTTCTTTTATAAAGCAAAACATAAAAGAAAAAAATGAATATCTTTGCTTTCAATAAATAAATTCTATATAGATCATGAAAGCAAAGATATTTTTATTGTCGCTTGTCGCGTTTTTTGTCCTGTCGGCACAGGCAGCAGTTGTCGATACCATAAACGTTCGCAGTGATGCGATGAACAAGGATGTTCAGACTGTCATTGTTTTACCGGGGAGCGGGAAGACTACGGTTCCGGTTATCTATTTACTACACGGTCATGGTGGGAATGCCAAGACCTGGATCAATGTCAAGCCGAATCTGCCGGAGATCGCCGACCAGTATGGGATCATGTTTGTCTGTCCGGATGGTAAGAACAGTTGGTACTGGGATAGCCCGGTCGATCCTTCCTATCGATATGAAACATTTGTTTCCAAAGAACTGGTCAGTTACATAGATACCCATTATCCGACTGTAAAAGACCGTAAAGGGCGTGCTATCACTGGTTTGAGTATGGGAGGACATGGTGCCATGTGGCTATCTTTCCGTCATAAGGATATTTTTGGTGCGGCAGGAAGTACAAGCGGCGGTGTCGATATCCGTCCTTTTCCGAATAACTGGAATATGAGTGAGCGTTTGGGAAAGGAGAGTGAGAACCAGGAAGTATGGGATAATCATACGGTGATCAATCAGGTAGACCGCCTGAAAAATGGTGATCTGGCGTTGATCTTCGATTGCGGTTACAGCGATTTCTTCTTTGAGGTGAATAATGATTTCCATAAAAAACTGTTGAAATATAAGATCGACCATGATTTCATTGTGCGACCGGGTGCGCATAACGGTGAATACTGGAATAATTCTATCGATTACCAGATATTGTTTTTCAAGAAGTTCTTTGACAGGAAATAAAGGACCGGATAAGAGGGATAACCACTAGCTTAATTGTTGATTACATTCTTTTCATAAAACTCCAATGCACATAGATTATCCGCTATGACCTCTATTGCTACCTGTCCGCCTTGCCAGGCATAAACAGAATCGATGAAGCTATCCGTCAGGCGGATAGCTTCCGTCATGTTCAGTTCATTCATCCAGTGTTTGAGATCCTCCAGTTTTTGGAGGGTGACAGGCTGTATGTTGCGTAAGCCGGAGAAGGCGATGTCGGAAAGCAGGAGTTCCAATTCGGCAAGGAGGTTTTTAAGTATCATTTCATTCGATTTTAAGAGTTAGAAATAGAAATTGTCGGTCTCTGAAGCTGTGACGATACTGACCGGGATCAATGTATCCGGACGTTTCAGGCAAACCATATACCGCTGTTTTGCTTCTGCGTACCACTGTCCCATCTGTTCCAATCGGCGGATGGCATTCCGGTTCAGCTCGTTATATGCCAATGAACCTTCTGTTTCGTGTTGTTCATCCGCCATCGTGAAGTACAGTTTCTGTTCGGCAGTATTGAAGCTCACTTCTGAAAGATGTGCGAACGGGACCAAGGCCAGTTGTTCCGGCTGCTTCTTGCGGAAATAATCGTACCGCTGTTCGGGGCGTATTGTCAGGTCGGATAACTCAGGGATGGCAAGTAAGGTATCCAGACTGCTGATCGTAACCTTGTCGTCTATTTCACATTGCGTCTGCGAGGAGGATGAGAGACGGTTCTGCCTGTTCATTTTGAAATTACGCAAAGTCAGCGTAGATGTCGATAGCCGGGCTAATGAGATGTTGCTGCCCCAGAAACTTTGTATTTCCAGTTGGCGTCGCATATTCTCCGGCGTGACAAGTGTTTGGGTATGCTCATAATAATCAGCCATACTCGAAGTCAGGGTACAGATACTCTGTTTCTCATGGTAGAAGAAATAGGCCGTAATACCGAAATATCCTGAACGGGTCTGCCACGGATAAGCTCCCAGACCTGTAAAATGCCCGATGGGGGTTGTATAATAATCCGACCGTGTCCCTTCGATCAGTTTACTGAGCATTTCGTTGTTCTGTGTGTTCCGTAAGATCAGCCTAAGTGTGTTATGTAGCCGTGACAATGTGGCAAAGGTAGTCAAAGGCTGGAAGCCGACATGCTTGGCGAGCATATTTTCGATGTCGGAAGAAAGTGAACGGAACAAACGTGCCAGATTGCCTATCCCGCATGTCTCCAGGCGGATGGAATATTGTATGGCTGTCTCCGCCTCATTTTCCCCGCAACCGATCAACCCTTTTTCGAATATGCCGGTAATGAAGCGGGAAGTTCCCCGTAAGACGTCTATCGTCTCTTCCGTCAGCAGGGACAGTTCGGGTTGGTTGCCGTCGGATTCGGAAGATAATATACCCTGGCTACTAAGGTATGACAGGATAGCAATCAGTTTGTGTTTACACAATCCGCTTTCTCCGCATTTGCATATAGAACGATTAAGGCTGTCATCTTTTGGGAAATAGACCGTTATATTTTCTGTGTTGATGGTCGCTTCGAGCATGTCGCTTTCGATGAAGTCCGCCGTCCAACCATCCTGGATAAGACGGAGCGTATCTTCAAATAGTTTTTTGCCTGCCTGCTTGCGGAGCTGTGCCAGGTCTACCTTCTTCAACTCTTCCCAATCGTTGGCTGATGACTGTCGGGATACAGTTTCCGAAACGGCTTCCTGCTTGTTCTCTTCGGTGGCGACTTCTTCTGTCTTTTCTTCTACTTCCTTCGCCGCATAATCAGCCGCAACAAGTATTCCCATCAGGATATGTTTGCAGACTGTTTTAGAGGGACAGCTACAGGTACTTTGGGATATATTGGGATTCAGGGAGACTGTTATCTCGTCCAACTGAACTTGCAGGTGGTCGCCTGCTACGACCAGTTTGACCTGTCCTGTTGTTTCCAGGTCTTTCAGGGCACGTTTATACAAACCTTTGTTTGCCAGCGTAACCAGGAAGGCTTCGTTGGCGTAGGGGACGAACTGTCCGGCGGATGAATGGCATCCGTCTCCTTTTATGATATAATCTTTCCTATCCATTCGGCTAACTCTTCAGGGGTTATTGCAGCTACATCGGCACCCATGCCCGCAATGGTACGGGCGGCTCGGGCATCGTAACAAGGGGTACCGGAATAGTCGAGTGCAGGCAATACAAACAACTTGCTTCCGGCTTCGATAATGTCGTGGCAGGAACGGAACATATAGCTGTAATTCGTTCCGTCATACAGGTCGCTAACCAGTACCACGATTGTTTTCTGTGGTGCGGTAATCTGTTTCTTTCCGTATTCCAACGCCTTGTGTATGTCGGTTCCACCACCTAGCTGTACTTTCATCAGGATACCGACCGGATCATCGAGATAGTCGCTCAAATCGACTACCGAAGTGTCGAATATCACCAGCTTGACCGAGAGGAACGGCATTTTGGCAAAGATGGAAGCCATGACGGCGGTATAGATCACCGAATCGAGCATACTGCCACTCTCATCGACCAGGATCACGATATGCCAGGGATTGTAACGGCGTACGTTCTGATTGAAATAGAGGCGATCGGGGATGATTGTACCGTGTTCGGGACTGTAATTCTTCAGATTTTTCTCGATGGTCTGCTTGAAGTCAAAGTTCCGGAATATCTTGTAACTTGAATTGGTGTGCGGCAGTTTCTTCCCGTAGAAAGCTTTCCGTACGTTTATTTCCAGTTTCTTTTGGATATCCCGGATGACCTGTTCCACGATCGAGTAAGCCAGTTTACGGACAGGTCCCGGCATCATATTGCGGAATGTCAGAATGTTTTTCAGCAAACCGAGGTTCGGTTCGAGTTGGCTCAGGACGGATTCGTCGGTCAGCAGTTGGGTCAGGTTGTATTTATCCAACGCCTGCTTCTGCATGATCTCGACGGTCTTTTTGGGGAATAACTTCTTTACTCTTCTCAGCCATCCCGGAACAGTCAGTACGGAACCTCCGCGGCCTCCCCGGTTCGGGAAGTCGTTGCGTATTCCCTGTTCATCGGTATATTCGCGGTTGTAAAGGAAATAAAGTGCGCCGTCCAGTTCTGTATTTTCCGGATCGAGGGGCAGGCTATTTTCTGCAAAGTCACCCAGTATGAGTCGCCAGCGGTTGACTATTTCCTGTTTGTTATTCGGGTTGTCCATCATGCGATCCTCCATGTTTTAAGTGCTTCTGCGGCAAGGCTGTCCAGGCGCATGGCTTCTGTTATTTCTTCCTGCGAGACGGTGATGCTTCCTGTTAAGCGGGCTTCCGATACCTGGTGATATTCCGCTACCTGTTGTCCCAGTCGGCTGATCTCTGCCGGAAGGAAACCGGTAAAGGCATAACGCAGGTTCGGCAGGATAGTGAGGAAAGTCTCCTGGTCGGCATTGGCTATGACCCGGTTTATAGCTTCCAGGATATGCGGGTCGACAAACAATACGTCGCGGGCGATCAGGAACAATCCGCAGATAAATGAAGCGGCCTGTTCCGGGTGGGTAATGCTGCTTTCGAGGTAGGCGGCTATCTGTTGGCAAAAAGTGGCTTGTCCGGTTCGCCCTTCTTTATAATGTATAGCGAGGCATAAACCGAAAAGACGGCTGTTGCTGAAACTGTCGTTCAATACTTTCTCTACGGCAGCGATGAAGGCGGCGGTGTCGAACCAGCCTTTCGCATCCATTGTGAAACTGTAAAGGTTACGCATCTGTTCGCAGATCTCCTGTTCCTCTTCTTCCGTCGTGCTTTTCAGAGAAGGGATCAGAACGACGGCTCCTTTGAATGCGGTCCGTGCCAGTTCGGCAATGACGGGCTGGATATTCCCGTCCATCAGCTGTTGCATGTTGGCAAGGTATAACAAGCTGTTGATCAGTTTGCAAAGGTTGATAAAATTCCCTTCGCTTTCCACCACCAGCCGGATAGTATCTTCGTATTGAAGATAGAAACCTTCTATACCCATAACCTGGACGGAGAGGAGCAGTTTTCCCAATTCCTCAGCCGTCATATTATCTTTGAAATTCTTTTCTATCAGCGAATTGCAGACCTGTGATAAGGTAGCCCCGTAGACAGACAAGTCGATCAGACGGGTTTCAACGCCCGTGGCATAGCGGCATATCCATTGTTCCCGTACAAGGTTTTTATTCTTCTGATTCACATAATCGGGACCCGACTGGAGTGTGGCGAAGCCTGTTTCCAGAAACTCCATCTGATGGAGGAAGCGGCTTTTCCTGTAATGAGCCGGGTTCTTGATAATGTCGAGCGTTACTTCCTGTCGCTCGATGGTAGATGTCTTTAACCGGTGGAGCGAACACAAGACACGGAACTCGTGTACGACGGGAGGGATGCAGTCATTATCTGCGATCTTTCCTGTCCCCATGCCGGAAAGAAGACGATACAGGAAGTCCACTTCGAAGGTCGAGGTGGCATTCAGGTCACCTTTCACGAAACAGCTTCGTACACCGTCCAGCAATTCGTAAACACCTGTACTTTGCTTGCCTCTTAATACGGCCAGTGAGCGTGCCATGTTGAGGGCATTGATCTCGTCGGGTAGCGAGATCATCTGTGTCTTACGGGCATACCGGGCTGTCTTGATGATATATTCGAGGACGGTAGAGGCGAACGGGTCTTTCTTCTGCTTTTCTATCTTTTCCCAGACTTCCTGGTAGAAAGCCGGAAAAGGCATGCCGGCAGCATAACCGCTTTTGCTGTCTGCTTCCTTGAAAGTATAAGGCATCAGGTAGGAAGCGACATGTTCCCGGTTACAGGTTTTGAGCGATGGCTTTTTGTCCGATTGCAGCGCTTCCATAAGTCCGGAGATATGGAAGGCACCGGCTATTACCAATATCTTTTTATTGTCGGGTAATGCTTTCCGTATTTCTTCTGCCATATAAGTTTCCCGTAATCGGTCTTCTTTCAGGGAGATCTCGTTTTCGGGCGTTGCTAGACGCATAAAGTAACCGAGGTGGAAGAGGTTGCGGACGAAAGCCTGCGTTTCCAGGTTGGCAGCGTCCAGTTCGAAGCGGCTTTCCCAGAACTCTGCAAAACTCCGGCATCCTGCCTTACGGGCAATCATAGCCGTATAGGTATTTACTTCGTATTCTTTATTTTCGTTGTAATAGAACTGTGTCTGCGGTTCTTCCTCGATCTTGTTTATCAGACGGAGCGCATAAGGCAGGTCGATGAAACGTACCGGCGTATGGCTTCGTGTCCCTTCACGAATGGCTACCAGTTCCGGCGAATAGGCCAGGAAAGGGTAATAGGCACGATACTTTTCTTTTTCCTCGTTTACTTTTCCATCCTTGTCGTCATAGCTGTAGTAGATACAGAAGGGAGGGACCGACTGCTCGTCGGCAATGTAAGGAAGCAGTTCTGCTGAGTCCGACGGACCTTCTATCAGGATCAGTTCCGGACGGAAACGCTCGATCGTACGTCGTAGATGCAACGCACAGGCCGGGGAGTGGTGACGTACCGGAAAGTACACCACCTGTCCGTCCATATCGAAACTACCGGTGAAGAGGCGGTCTATTTCAGCCAGGTCCGGTTGTCGTAGTATTCCTTCCATTTTCCTCCTTGTCTTTCGGCTTTCAACCGGACCACACCGTTAAAGTAATCTTTCAGTTTGGGCAGATCGTCTTTGTTCTCTTTCATCACGGCACCCAGCAGGTTCTGCACGAGCGAACGCATACTGACTGTCCCGTCCCCGTAATAATAGCCGTCCAGGGCGGACTGGTAATAAACGGATACAGCTTCCGCCGTGCTCATCACGCCCGACATCTTTTGTATCTTGGCTTTCTCGAAGGAGGTGCCGTTGCGCAACTCATTGAACGTGGAAGCGAGGATATCGACCACTTCTTCCTGCATTGGCATTTCAAGGCCGTTGGCGGCGAGCATGCCTTCGCACTGGTCGGTGATGATACGGCTTTCGAGTGCCACGCTCCGGATCGGCTCTACGGTCTCGAAGTTGAAACGGCGTTTCAGGGCGCTACTCATTTCATTGATCCCTTTGTCGCGGGTGTTGGCGGTCGCTATCACGTTAAAGCCGGAAGAGGCGAAGAGCAGTCCTTCTTCTCCCAGTTCGGGGATGTTCAATACCCGGTCGCTCATGATACTGATCAGGCTGTCCTGTATTTCCAGCGGACAACGGGTGATCTCTTCGAAGCGGGTGATAATGCCTCGTTTCATACCGATGTAGACGGGAGAGGGGACAAGTGCTTCTTTGACAGGACCTTTGGCCAGGAGGAGCGCATAGTTCCAGGAGTATTTGATATTGTCCTCACTGGTTCCCGCCGTACCTTGTACCGTGTTGGTACTGATACCGCAGATGGCGGCAGAGAGCAATTCGCTTAACATGGTCTTTGCCGTGCCCGGTTCGCCGACGAGCATAAGACCCCGGTTGCCAGCAAGGGGAATAATGGAGCGTTCCACCAGTGCATCGTCGCCGAAGAACTTCGGAGTGATGGTGATCTGTCGTCCGTCCAGTTCGATCGGTTCCTTCTGTCCGAGGATAAAGGCACGGACTGCACGTGGGGAGAGCTGCCAGTTGGTGGGTCTGGCTCCCGTATCTTGTTTGCGGAGAGCGGCAAGCTCGTCGGCATACCGCATCTCCATCAAGGGTTTTTGTATTTTGTTATCCATAGATTAATCTGTTTCTTTTTGTTTTATAACTGACGGGTTAGTCTTCCAGGGAGAAGGCTTTGACCAGGATATCCAGTATACTGCTGACAAACCGTTCCGGTATGGACGATATCGGCAGCCTTTCCTCTTTGGGTAACCGGATCGTGTTGATATCTTCTCCTTCCTCTAACGCTGAAAAATATAATTCGTTCAGATGGCAATTGCCCCCTTCTATTATATAAGAAAGTTGCGCCACGACATTGAACGATCGATCCAGTATATAAAGGATATTATTCTCCATCCGGGTGGTGACATCTGCCGTTTCGAAATCATAGATGTTACTGATATATACTTTCTTCCCGGAATAACGGAAGAGAGTGTCTCCCTGTTTTTCCTCTTCTTTCAAAGGATGGACCGGAGTATTTAACTGAGGAATGAGAGGGACGATCTCGTAGTCGTCCAGCTGTTCTTTCCAGCGTGCCAGTATTTCTTCCGTCAGGTCGATCGGATGCACCAGGGAAATGCCTGCATCGTCGGGGAGGATAAACTCTTCCTCGTAAGCAGTGGTAAATGTACCGTCTTCCATGTATCGGAAGGAGTTTTGAAGCTTCCTCTCTTTGTAGACACCCCAGATAAGTCCTTTTGCCAGATAACGCATGACTGGGTTTTCGATGAAAGTAGCCAACCAGGAATTTTTGGACCAACTCCGTCCGTTCTTCAGGGCTTGTTCCAGACGCTTTCTTTGGATATTGGTCTGTGTTTTGACCTGTTTCTTTAGCCCGGCAAGTTCAGCCCTGGCTTTTTCTGCTTTTTCCCGGTCATCTCTTTTAGTGGGGGCAGGGAGGGATTTGCTTACTTTCTGCTTTTCAACATCCAATACCGAGACAGTGAAGTCCGGCATCAATGTTACATGGAAAGTGCGTGTACCATAGTCTACCACTTTTTCACCCAGCCGGTCGAATCCGAAAGTCGGGATGATCTGGTCGGCCAGGACTTCGACGGGCAGTCTTTTCCGGACAGCCGCCTGCCGGAATGCTTCCCAGGCAGAACGTTTGTACGTGCCGCTCGGAGCAGTCTCCATCCATTCATTCAGGAGAATAAGAGCATTCGGACTGGCTTTTAATCCCAGCAGCTTCATCGTGAATCTGACAAGTTGTTTGCGGGCAGCCTTCGACCATGCTTTGATCCGCGGAGCTAACCGGGCGATCTGTTCTTCTCCCCCGTAAAAACAATAGGGGAGCAGGAGCATTCTTCTGCCGGCTTCCGCTCCGTCCGACAACCAATACTGATACAGTTCTTCCAAAGCTGCCTGCCATTCTTTTTCATCGAGGAAAGGAACGATCGCATCACAGGCATGCAGGCGGGTTACCTGGACAAGCGATGCGTATTCGCTTAAGATGTACCGGATCACATGACGGGGGACGAACTCGTCCACATCGGTTTCGTTCGCCCAATGAATCCTGGTATAAGGCTTTTGCGGTAACCAGGCTATTTGCTGCGTACAATACAGTTCGATATGTTCGCTGCAATAGTCGAGAACGGCTTTCTTGTTCCTGAACCTGATTTTAGCGGCGGAGGCATGTGAGTTATCCCAGTATTTGAATAGCTGTCTGCTCCAGTTCCGCAACTCTTCATCCAGTTCCGGATATAATTGTTCCAGCAGAGGGCGGGTTTTCTTTTCCTTGTTGAGGATGATCTTTTCGATTTTCCTGCGGATCAGCTTTGAGTTTTCTTTCAGTAGCTCCAGCAACTGTCCGTAGTCCTGCAAGCCGCAATCGGAAAACAGCTTATCCAACCAGATCAGTTTCTTTTTAAGTGGAATATCGCTATATAAATAGTCGTATGCTGCCTGTTTGTTTTTACGAATCAACTCGTCGATGGGGATCTCCCTCGCTGTGTTCAGAAGTTCCCAGTCGGAAGTACTATATGCTTCGCAATAGGTGTCGAATAATGCTGCTAAATCCGGTTGTTGCTTTTTCTTCATATCCTTTTTATTCTTCTTTCAATACATCAAAAATACCCAGTACGCTGCAAAGGAAACGGGCGGGAACGCTTTCGGGAGAGAGGATTACGTTGTTCTTCGGCTCGTCGTCGGTCGTTTGGTCTTCTCCCATACGGTACAAAATAACGTCTCCGAGCGTTACGTCATCGTCATACTCCTGTCCCATGTACATGTATTCGAAATTCAGCAGGGCTGCAATATTCAGAAACTTGTCCACGAGGTGATAACAGGTGTAGCTTCCTGCATCCCAGACTTCTCCGCGCACCATGTTGTGCTTCCTGGCAATACCGCTTATCTTTCCTGACTTGACAATCAGACCGTTGTAACGCGTGATCTTGTTGCCATTCGTCTCTTTTTCTCCTAAAACAATTATAGGAGCAGTTAGTTGCGGGATGGGCTGTACTATTTCATAATCATCCAGTTGTTCCTTCCAGCCGGCAAGAACATCTTCTTCCAGTTCAATGGGGTGAACGAGTGTGATAGCAGCCTTTTCGGGTAATGTATATTCTTCTTCATCCACCGTATTGAATGTGCCGTCTTCCATATAACGGAATGTACCGGTCAGTTTGTCCCCGTCGTACACACCCCATATCAACCCGGTAGCGAAGCGGTGCATGATCGGGTTTTCCACAAAGAGCGTGTTCCAGGAATCGACCGTCCAGCGGCGTCCGTTCATTAGTACTTTCTCCAGGCGGTTGGTTTGTGACTGTACGGTGGCTTTGATCTGTTTCTTTAATTCGGAAAATTCTTTTTTGGCAGCCGTTGCTTTTACTGCATCGTCGTTTGCTCCGGGAGCTGGCATGGACTTGATCGTCTTTTGTTTCTCGTTGTCGAAGATAGACAGCGAGAAGTCGGGCATCAGTGTAACCGTGAAGTTTCGCGGACCGTAATCGAGTATCTTTTCTCCTTCTTTGTTGAAACCCAACATGGGGACTATCTTGTCGGAGAGTTCGTCTTCCGGTATTTCCAGTGCTTTGGCGGCAAACGTAAAGGCGGCTTTTGCTGCATTCTTTACTTGGTTGTTCGGGAACTTGACAGAGATACCGTCGATCATAACCAGTGCTACGCTTCCTCCGTTCATGGCAATGGCATTGACAACGAAGGCAGCAATGGCACCGCGTGATGCTTCGGCCCAGTCTTTCAACTGTGTTTTCAAGCGAAGGATCTGTGTGTCGGAACCGTAGATGCAATACGGAACCATGATCATCTTCTTTTTGGCTTCCGCACCGTTCTCTTTCCAGAACAGATAAATATTTTCCATCATCTGTTGGAAGTCGGGGGCGTGCAATTGTTCTACCACTTTATCGCAGGCTTTGACCTTATAGGCTTCTTCCAGGCTCAGGTATTCGGAAAGGATATAACGAGTGACGATGGCCGGTGCTTTCTCCGCCATATCGGCAAAGCGGACATCGGTGAACATGTCTTCGGGTATCCAGGCGATGAACTTTTCATTGTCGTTGTCGAAGTTGTCGTTGCAGTATTCGACGACGCTTTCTTTCGTGAAGGTGAAGTCGGCACCGAACTTCCGTTCGTTATCCCAACGTTTGATGATGCGCTTTCCGGCAGCCAATGCGTCTCCTTTCAGTTTGGGCAGGCTTGATTCCAGCAATGGGCGGGTTGCTTCTTCGTGGCCGTTTATCAATTCTTCGGCTGTTTTGCGGAGTATCTTCGATTTATTGGATAATAATCCGATGAGCGGTTTGATATCGGTCAGTTTGCAGGTGCCGTAGATCATGTCGAGCCAGTTTTGTGTCTCTTCGATCGACAGTTCGCCGCTGTTTAATAGATCCAGTGCGGTTGACTGATTGTCGATGATATCTTCTTTTTCCAGAGTATCCTGCATCCGGTACGGGTTATAGGCATAGGCTTTGAAGACTTGGGCGTACGTAAAATTGCTTGCCGTGTTCAATAGAAGCTGCAGACTTTTACGGGATGGACGGTTCAGCCACTTTTTCCGTGTCTCAAGGAAAATATAAGCCGTAAGGATTGGATTGTTTACCGTGACACTTGTACGAATCTGGATCATTAATATATTGATAAATCGCTTGGCCAGTTCCGACTGTTCGTATAAAAGGGCCAAAGCTCCGATCATTAGGCCCGGAGCATTTCCTCCGTAGTTATATCCGAAGTTACTGCAAAGTTTTAATCGGTTTTCCCAGGCAGTCTGCGGAGTGGATTCATTCATGGCTGCCGAGATCAGGTTGTCGGCATTGCCTAAAGATTCTCCCAGAATATTCAGCATGCAACGGGCCTGCAGCTCCTTACTTGTAGCCAGTTCTTCCGTTCCCTCGCCATTCTCTAAAAGGATTGCCAATAGATAAAGGCTGTTTACCGCTTGCTGGACGGCAGTTGTTTCTGCCAACATCCGGTAGACAGTCATGAACAGTTCTTTGTTCTCTTTATACAATGTGTGAAACAGTGAGGGTTTGTCTATATCGTTATCTTCGGTCAGGACCAGATAGTAATATATGTCCAGCGGTGCCTCGATCGATTGCAGGAATGCGGGCATTTTATGCGGGTTGAGATGATAGAACAACGCGCGTGCCGAGATCTTATCTTTGAGGGAGTGGAGTAAACGCTCCTTTAATTCGGGGCTGAACTTATAGCTGAAATACAGGATATATGTAAAGCTCGGACCGGAATATTTGCCGGTTAAAGCTGTCAACACCGGCAGGTAACGGGCATATTTACCGGCATCCTGCTCCAATAACAGTATCATCAGATATAATGCCAGATACAGTTCGTGGTTGCTGTTTCGTTGTTCCTCCAGTTCTTTCAGCTTGTTGGAAAGAAGTTGGTCGGCAAAAGCCTCCGATTCTGCCGGGCAATATTTAAGCAATATCTCTGCTATTTCGTATAATTCCGGGCCTTGTGCTTTGTGACGGCTTACCGACTCTTTGATTAAGTTCTTGAAGTCGTGGCCGTAGCCGATACGCAGGCAGAGTTCCAACTCGTCTTTCAAGCCCCATTTATGGATAGGTCCGTCACGGCGTATCTTTGAGATGATAACTAGCATGCGGCGTGCCAGTTCTGCATTTTCTCCGTTCAACTCGTGTAGGAGCCAGCCGTCGTAACTGACATATATTTTGGGGCCCGAAATAATCACTTCGGGTACCTGATCGATCTTCTCTTCCAGATATTCATATACTTTAGGGGTAAAGGCGCATTTGTAATATCCTTGCTCATAGATCCTGGACCATTGTTCGAGCATTTGTTCTTTTGTCATGGTATCTTTAAAGTTTGCTTTGATTTAATATAAAAGCAAATGTATAAAAAATATTTTGTAATTTTGCACCTTCTAAACAATATGGGTGTGAGAGAAACAATGAATAAATATCTGAAATGGTTGTTACCGGTGATTTTTATCGCCTACTACAGCAGTATCACGTTGTTTATTCATGTCCATATCGAACATGGCACGACGATTGTCCATTCGCATCCCTTTGGAAAGCTGAAGGGCGGTGTCTGCCACCATCATGCTTCCTTATCTGAAATACAACTATTCCACATACTGACGACTCTCAGTGTGGAAGACGGAGCCGTACATGCCCTCTATCTGAATTTTAGCGCACAACAAATAGCTGAAATAGTTGAACAGCCGGTTTATCCGGACTATATGCTCCCCGACAAAGGGCTGCTTTCTCTTCGCGCTCCTCCCGTTTTCTGATAACAGATAGTAATACTTTAATTGATAAGGATAGGTGTTTCTAATGAAAACATACTCTCTTTTTAACTTTTTGACCTTGGTCGAAAATGTATTTGACCCAGGCCAAAAACATGTTTGACCAAGGTGAAAAATGTATTCGACCTGGGTCGAATATATAAAATGTCAGGTACTTTGGCTTAAAAAGTATTGTGCCTTACATTATAACATTACCTATTTATCAGAACAAATCGCAATGAATAAGATTTTTACTCTTATACTATGCCTGTGCTGTGTCTTTACGACTGCATGGGCTGATGATGCTCCGTCGCTGAACCCGTCGGATGCCAATATCGTAGGACATATATTGGACAAGAAAACAGGGGAGCATCTTTCTTTTATTAATGTATTCCTGAAAGGAACAACGATCGGTACGTCGACCGATGCAACCGGTCATTATTATCTGAAAAACCTGCCTGAAGGCAAGTTTACACTGGTGATGAAAACATTGGGTTTTAAAACTGTTGAGAAACCTGTTACTTTAAAGAAAGGAAAAACACTGGAAATAAATTTCGATGCGGAAGAAGACCTGGTGGCATTAGACGGGGTGGTCGTATCGGCAAACCGTAATGAGACAACGCGCCGTCTGGCTCCTTCGCTTGTGAATGTGCTCGACTCGAAAACCTTTGAAACAACGCATGCCACTTCCCTGGCGGACGGACTGAACTTCCAGCCGGGTGTACGTGTGGAAAACAACTGTCAGAATTGCGGATTCCAGCAAGTTCGTATCAACGGACTAGAAGGTCCTTACACGCAGATACTGGTGGATAGCCGTCCGATATTCAGTGCGCTGACCGGTGTATACGGGCTGGAGCAGATTCCGGCGAATATGATCGAGCGGGTGGAGATCATGCGTGGGGGAGGTTCTGCCTTGTTCGGTTCTTCCGCTATTGCCGGTACAATCAATATCATTACAAAGGAACCTTTGAGAAATTCCGCACAGATATCCCATTCACTAACAATGGTCGGCAGCGACCGTCCGGACAATAACACGACCATTAATGCTTCGCTGGTGACTGACGACCATAAGGCAGGTATCTATATGTTCGGGCAGAACCGTTACCGCGGTGCTTACGATCATGATGGCGACGGCTTTACCGAATTAGGTAAACTGAATGCCCGTACGCTGGGCTTCCGATCTTATCTGAAGACGAGCATGTATTCGAAGCTGACTTTCGAATATCATAATATCAATGAATACCGTCGTGGCGGTAACTTATTGGACCTGCCTCCCCATGAAGCGGATATCGCCGAACAGACAGAGCATAATATCAATGGCGGCGGTTTGAAATTCGACCTCTTTTCGAAAGATTATAAACATCGTTTGAACGTGTACACTTCAGCCCAGCATACACAGAGAAGCAGTTATTACGGTGCCGAAAAGAATCCGAATGCATACGGAAGTACGACCGATATGACCTTTGTGGGTGGTGCGCAGTATTCATACGAATGGGACAAATGCCTGTTCATGCCGGCTGAATTTACCGGCGGTGCTGAATATAACTATGATGATTTGCAGGATAAGATGCTGGGTTATCATCGTACGATCGAGCAGACTGTACATATCGGAAGTGTGTTCCTGCAAAACGAATGGAAGAATGAGAAATGGAGCTTTCTTGTCGGAGCCCGTATGGATAAACATAACCTGATCGATCATGCCATATTCAGCCCGCGTGCCAATGTGCGTTTCAATCCGATCAGCGATGTGAATCTGCGTATGTCGTATTCAAGCGGTTTCCGTGCGCCGCAGGCATTCGATGAGGATTTGCATATCACGGCTGTAGGTGGTGATGTGGCTATCATACAGATATCTCCGGACCTGAAAGAGGAAAATTCGCAGAGTGTAAGTCTTTCTGCTGATTTCTATCGCCGTTTCGGTCCGGTTCAGACCAATTTTCTGATAGAAGGTTTCTATACGGATTTACGAAATGTATTCATTTTGGAAGAGATTGGCCGTGATGATGATAACAACCTGCTGATGGAACGGCGCAACGGGAAAGGTGCCCGTGTAATGGGTATTAACCTGGAAGCAAAGGCGGTATATTCATGGATGCAGATACAGGCGGGTGCAACAATTCAGCGTAGCCGTTACAAAGAGCCGGAAAGCTGGAGCGAGAATAAAAACCTGGTACCTCAGAAGAAGATGTTCCGTTCGCCGGATGTGTATGGTTATTTTACCTCTTCATTTACTCCGGTAAAACGCTTTACCGCTTCGTTGACCGGAACGTATACCGGAAGTATGCTGGTGCAGCACCTGGCAGGCTATATTCCGGAAGACAGGGAGGAGACGACGAAGGATTTCTTTGATCTGAATGTGAAAGTGGCCTACGATTTCCCTCTCTACAAGTCTGTTACTTTGCAGGTGAATGCGGGTGTTCAGAATATCTTTAACTCTTATCAGGATGACTTTGACAAGGGGCCCCAGCGTGATGCCGGATATATCTATGGTCCCGGTATTCCGCGCAGTTATTTTATCGGATGTAAGATCAGTTATTGACAGGCTGATATAAAATATTCGGGAAAGCCCGGTAGAAGTTCCTTGCTTTTACCGGGCTTTATGTTTACTTTAGCGGCAATTTAATAAATCTGATATAACATGAATTTAAGTGATCCCAAGGATTGTCTGTATTGCACGAACAATCAGACATTACACGATCTGATGATCGAAATAGCTCCTTTATCCGTATCCAGACTGTTTCTTTTCAAGGAACAAACTTACTATGGACGTTGCCTGGTTTCTTACAAGGACCATGTACATGATCTGAATATGTTAAGCGATGAGGACAGGAATGCGTTTATGGCGGATGTGGTAAAGGTAACACGTGCCATGCAGAAGGTTTTCAATCCACAAAAAATAAATTACGGTGCTTATTCCGATAAACTTTCTCATCTTCATTTCCACCTGGCTCCTAAATATGAGGATGGTCCCGACTTCGGAGGAACGTTCATAATGAACCCTCAAAAGGTCTATTTGTCGGATCAGGAATATGAAGGAATGATTGCGAAGTTAAAGGATGCGTTGGTATAAAAATAAAAACAAAAGGAAAGCTGCCGGGCTTTCCTTTGTTGTTTATTTTAGTTGTTCAATAAAGCTTTTTGGATTCTGGCTGTTAGGCCAAATGCAAACAATGTAGATTGTCTTTTTTTCTACATAGTAAAGGATTTTATGGTTTCTATGTTCGACAAAGGAACGATAATTTCTTTTACATGTTTCGGTTTCCGGTTCATAAGATCCCATATTGGGATTTAATGCCAGCAAGTCTACGGTTTCTAAAATGCCATTAATGAATTTATCCGCAGCTCTAAGTCCCATTTCTTTTTTGTACCAGGCATAAATTGTTCGAGCTTGTTTTCTTGCTGTGCGTTTCCATGCAATAACTAAAGATTCCTCCATGAAGCGACAGCTTTTCGCATTTCATCTTGTGTGTAATAGACAGAATCTTCCTCTGCCAACCTAAGACTTTCCATCTTTTCTTCATGGGACAACGGGTGCATGGCACTTTCTATCTCTTCATCGGTAACGAAGTCTATCTCGTCAACAGTTACTCTACGGGATATTTTATATTTGTTAGATGCAATCCGTTTGATATACTTCTTTACTCTCTCGATACTTTCTGTGTCAAGGTTGATAATTTCGTTGAACAGTTCCAGGTGTTCACCCTGTAATTCCATTGCTTTCATATGTTTGCTCCTTTCGGTTTTGATGAAGTACAAATGTATTTATTTTTTTGATAAGAACAATGAAATAACTCTTTTCTTTCAGGGGGCAGTGGTCACATGGCAATTATACTTGGTGAAGCGAAACCTTACGGAGCGGATCTTGATCCGCTCCGGTATAATAGTGGCGATATCCATGCGACCTGAACCATGTCGCTCCCGGATAATCTAACCTTTCAAACTTTTATTTATTTCATCAATATAATTGAGAATTTCTTCTCGACCCTCTTTTTTCTCGGAAGAGGATAGGAGGATAGGAGGTAGTTCTTCCCAGCTTTCCAGTAATTTATCCTGATAGGCCTTTAGGTTCTCCTTCAGACGTCCTTTGCTTATTTTGTCGATCTTGGTGAAGATGATTGAGAAAGGTACGCCATTTTCTCCCAGCCATTCCATAAACTCCAGGTCGATCTTTTGTGCTTCGTGACGGCAGTCGAGTAACACAAAGAGATTGGTTAGTTGTTCGCGTTCCAGTATATAATCTTCAATAATCCGCTGGATATTCTCCCGTCCTTCTTTGCCGCGCTGGGCAAAACCGTAACCGGGAAGGTCGACCAGAAACCAGTTGTTGTTGATTATAAAATGATTGATAAGCAAAGTCTTGCCCGGTTTCTGTGAAGTCATCGCCAAACCTTTCTTACCTGTCAGCATATTGATAAGGGAGGATTTGCCAACATTGCTTCGCCCGATAAAGGCATACTCCGGAAAGTTACCTGCGGGGCATTTCTTTACGTCTGTGTTACTGATAACAAATTCTGCACTTTTGATTTCCATATTCTTACGTTTTTATTGTTTTGTGTTTGACCGAAGCCGCCCATAGTCCGAAGAATGTGATTGCTCCGTTCAGCATCAGCATTTCATAACCGAAGGCGTAGCTTGTATGTTGTTTCACCAGCTGATCCGTCGCAAAACAGATCAGCGGTGAGAAGATACATATATAAGGAACATATTTGTCGCGCGGATGTTTTTTAGTGAACAGGCCAAAGACAAATAATCCCAGTAAAGGACCGTACGTATAGGAAGCGATCATATAGATGGCGTCGATTACGCTACGACTGTTTACCGCCTTAAAGATAAGGATAATCAGGGTAAATAAGACAGAAATAAGCAAATGGCTCATCAGGCGGGTACGCTTTGCCCGTGTCGCTTCTTCTTTTTCCACACCCAGGATATCGACGCAGAATGAAGTGGTCAGCGCTGTTAATGCCGAATCTGCACTGCTGAATGCCGCCGCTATGATACCGATCGTAAAGAAGATCAGGATGGAATGTCCCAATATACCGGAAGTACAGAACATCGGCAGGATATCGTCGTTCAGTACCGGCAATTCAATATGCTGCTGTGAGGCAAGGCTCAGCAACAATACGCCGAGAGCTAGAAACAGGAAGTTGACCGGTGTAAAGGCAAAGCCATAGGTATACATATTCTTTTGTGCATCTTTCAGACTTTTGCAGGAAAGGTTCTTTTGCATCATATCCTGATCGAGTCCGGTCATGACAATAGTGATAAAGATACCGCTGAAAAACTGTTTTACGAAATGTTGCGTACTATGCCAGTCGTCGAACTCAAAAATACGGAAATGCGGACTCTCGGTCAGTGTCCGTACCATACCGCCCATATCGAGCTCCATAGCGTCTTTCACTTTCCATATAATAACGACCAGCATGGCAACCAGGCAAAGCGCCTGTAGCGTATCGGTCCAGATAATCGTCTTTATGCCGCTGCGATACGTATATAGCCATACCAGGAAAATGCTGATAATGACAGTTACCCAAAAAGGGATATTCCAGGTACTGAATACGTAATGCTGCAGGATCAGAACAACCAGGTAAAGCCGTGCCGCCGCCCCGACAATCTTCGAAAGCAGGAAGAAAGACGCTCCAGTCTTATAACTTCTCCGCCCGATACGGTCTCCGAGATACGAATAGATCGATGTCAGTTGAAGTTTATAATAAAGAGGCAACAGAACTTGGGCTATGAGTATGTATCCGAAGAAAAAGCCGAAAACCGTCTGCATATACGTCATGTCTATGCTACGGACCATTCCCGGGACGGAGACGAAAGTCACGCCGGAAAGCGATGTCCCGATCATTCCGATGGAAACGATATACCACGGCGATTTGCGGTTACCCAGAAAGAAGGCATCATTACTTGTACTTTTTCTACCCGTAATCCAGGCAATCAGCAACAGTATGCCAAAATAAACGGCAATTATAGAAAGGATGATATAGCTGTTCATTAACCGGTATTTAATTAAGTAGAGCAGGGGCGTCTGATCCCTGGTCGAACGTTCGGATACAAAGATAATAACATTTTATCGGCATTTTCCCCCGTTTTGTGGGGAAAATACCCTTATTAATCTATTTTCCTTGTTTAGTTGCAGAGTTATTTATTCCTTTGTATCCAGTTAGAGCTCGTGAGAGTAAAGACAACCCGGCGACCTTTAGGTGCCGGGAAAGATAGGTAAACACAGAAAAAGGCCGCTATCGTGAGATTAGCGACCTTTTTAGCTTTTAACAGGTTCATTCGAAATCCGGAAAGGAGCTAATATCTTTTTTCTATCGTCGCTCCCCGGAAATAATGAGCCAGTATTTCCGTATAAGAATATCCTTGTTCACCCATGACTGCCGCACCGATCTGGCAAAGTCCCACACCATGTCCCCAGCCTGCCCCTGTTAGTACGAAACACTGTGGAATGCTAGCATGCATATCCTCTTTGTCTACCACAAAAGCCGAACTGTACAGGTGAGTCTCCGACAAAGTCCGCCGTATTTCCAGTTCCTTGCCGATGGTATATATACGGCGTGTACCTACGATCCGTAACTTTTCGATGCGTCCGGAAGTCCCTCTTTCCAAAGGAATCAGGTCCAGTATCTCGCCGAAGTCGATGCCGCTCTTTCGGTGGATCAGTTCGGCAAGTTCTTCCTGTGTATAGGTCACTTTCCAACGGTAGAAGTTGGTTGTTTCCTGGTCGTAATTGTTCAGTACCTGGCTCAATATCTTTTTATCCGTTGTGTTGCAAAAAGCATCGGGCGTGTTACGTATCCACATTTCAGCTTCGACCGGATCGGTCAGGTCGGGAAAGGAAGTCTCGCGGCTGTCGCGCACGGCTGTCAGATAGGAGTGAGGAACAGGTTCCCAGCAATGTTCGAACTGCTCGGTCACGCCTCCGCAACATTTAGAGAAGCGGGTATCGCAAATCGACTCGCCGTCGGTCAGTATTTCGCCGCGGGTTTCGTGGATCACCTCTTTCACTATCGGAGTGGAAGCACGGGTGATACCCTGGTAACGCTGGCAGTGATCGTCGGCACAGACATCGAACATATGATGGTCTTCACGATCGTACCAACGAACCAGTTGTTCGTGGTCGCGTTCACAACTCTTGTATTTATCCGGAGCATTTCCCAGGCGGAACGTTTTTTCTATCTGCGCCAGCAGCCAGCTGCGGGAGATTACGGCATGAGCTTTCAACAACTCTTTCGAAGCTGTGGCACTCATTTCCGACGAGATCACGCTGGTAAGATATTCTTCCACGTCGATACTGTTGATCACAACGATCCCCTCATTTCCCGCAACCAGGTTAAGCGCCCCTTTGAAGCGCTGATCTTCCTGTCTTTGCCAGTGAAAATCAACTCCGATCGTGACGGCCTTCAGATCGAACGACGATTCGGGCGAAGCCGGTTCAAAGAACAGTTCCTTGTACAGCTTGCCGTTGTATACAATATTTCCGTTGACGAACAACGCCCGTTGTTCTCCCGTTAGAAAAGAGCTGCTCTCCGTATGGATATATTCTCCGTTGAATACGAACGAGAGCGCCTTCTCCGTCATAATCCCAACATTAACTAGCGGTGCATCCATTATTTATATTATTCTTTTTTCGCTTTCATAGAGCTTATCGCCAGGTAAGCCATCAATGCAATATACATAAGAACAGCCAGAGGTTCGGCAAAGTTCCCTTCCAGCCATTTTTCATTCACCAGGTTGATGCCCCCGAAACGCAGTGCTGCGCTGATAACACCCATCAAGGCTCCGCCGGCAATGAATCCGGAAGCAAGCAATGTCCCTTTTTCAAGACGAGCGGTGTTCAATGCTTTGTCCTTACTCCGGCTTCCTACATACCAGCTGATAGCTCCGCCGATCAGCAACGGTGTATTCAGTTCCATCGGAATGAACATACCCAATGCGAAGGCGAGTGCCGGAATCTTGCAGAAATTCAGAATGATAGCCAATACAGCCCCGATGCCATACAATACCCAGGGAGCTCCCGAACCACTCATCAACGGTTCGATAACGGCTGCCATTGCATTTGCCTGAGGTGCTGCCAGCTGTCCGGTGGTAAACCCGTAAGTTTGGTTCAGGATCAGGATAACGCCGCCTACAGTAGCTGCAGAAACCAGCGTACCGAGGAATTTCCAGGTTTGCTGTTTAGCCGGTGTACTTCCCAGCCAGTAACCGATTTTCAGGTCGGTAATGAAACCTCCCGCCATGGAAAGTGCCGTACATACCACACCTCCGATGATCAGTGCCGACACCATACCGACTGTACCTTTTAGTCCGGCGGCAACCAGGATGATCGACGACAGGATCAATGTCATCAATGTCATTCCCGAAACCGGATTGGTTCCGACAATAGCGATCGCATTGGCGGCAACGGTCGTAAACAGGAAAGCGATAATCCCAACGATCAGCAGACCGATCAGCGCATAATACCAGTTATCCAGTACACCGAAATGGAAGAATAAATAGGTCACGATCAGCGTCGCGAAGATACCGATCGAAATGATCTTCATGGATAAATCTTTCTGGGTGCGTATGGTTTCCGTATCGGCTTCCGTATTTTTTCCTTTCAGTTCTTTGGCGGCAAGTCCTACGGCTCCCCGGATAATTCCCCAGGAATTGATAATACCTATCACACCGGCTGTGGCGATACCCCCGATACCGATATGACGGGCATAAGTCGTAAAGATTTGTTCGGCACTCATGCTTCCGACTGTAGCCGTGATCGCATCGTTACCCAATGTCAGTACGTCTGCACCGAAAAAGGCAGACATCAACGGGATGATCACCAGCCAGACCAGGAATGAACCGGCACAGATGATCATGGAATATTTCAGCCCGATAATATAACCGAGGCCCAATACGGCAGCTCCTGTGTTTACTTTCAATACGACCTTAGCCTTGTCTGCAAGCATTTCACCGGCGCTGACGATCCGTGTGCTTATCGTTTCGCTCCACCATCCGAATGTGGCGATGATAAAATCATATAAACCTCCGATCAGTCCTGCCATGATAAGCGGCTTTGCCTGGTTTCCGCCTTTTTCACCGGAAACGAGTACCTGTGTGGTTGCTGTCGCTTCCGGGAACGGATATTTACCGTGCATGTCCGAAACGAAATATTTCCGGAAAGGAATCAGCAACAGGATACCGAGGATACCGCCCAACAACGAGCTCATGAATACTTCAAAAAAGTTGATGGTGATTTCCGGATATTTATCCTGTAGGATGTATAAGGCGGGAAGAGTAAAAATAGCTCCGGCTACGATCACGCCGCTACAAGCTCCGATAGACTGGATAATTACATTTTCCCCTAATGCATTCTTTCTTTTGAAACCGCTCGACAGTCCGACGGCAATGATGGCGATCGGTATGGCGGCTTCGAATACCTGTCCGACTTTCAACCCTAGATAAGCAGCTGCCGCACTGAATATCACAGCCATCACAAGTCCCCAGAATACAGACCAGGGTGTCACTTCTTTGTACTGTTTATTGGGTGACATGATAGGGTTATATACTTCTCCTTCTTTGAGTTCTCTATAGGCATTTTCCGGTAGCCCGCTTACCTTTTCTTCATCTTCCTTTTTCACTGTGAGTATTATTTTTAGTTAGATTTAATCCGTTACTTACAAGATTACAAAGCTAGGTTATTTCTTTTAATGCACAAAAGAAATTTACTTCTGATAAATTTCTTTCGTTGCGATAGGGGTTTTGAATTTATTCGTGTCTTATCGATATAATCATAAAATAAAAGAGAATGAAAAAATTAGTACTTTGTATTTGTTTATTACCAGTTATTAGTTTTGCCCAGCAAACATCGGGGCATTTTTTGAAAGTATTTAACCGGACAACACAAACCGTTTCATCGTTAAGGATGTCGAATACAGCCTTGGATTCGACATATACTTATCAGGGGAGTGATAGTAAGTTGACGGATATCGCCTATTATACTTATGATGAATCCGGTAGAAAAATAAAAATGGAAACGAAGTCTGCTTATAGTTCTGATGGTGACCTGAGCCTTTCCTCGAAAACAGAATATATTTATCCTGAAAACATTGGAAATACTTCTTATGAAACGGAAGAAAGAGTCTATTCCTATAAAGACGGGGAGTGGATGCCGGTTTATAAAACTTTCAATACTTATAATGCTTCTGCTATCCAAACGGCAATGAGAAGCTACCGGAATGAAAATGGTGAATGGGTAAAAGACTGGATTTGGGCGACTGTTGAGTCTGACGATAAAGGAAATCCTCTGGTTGTGATGGATACTACTTTTCATGCGGATGGAAGTCTTGAAATTTACAAAATGGATGCGGTTTATAGTGATGGCGGTCTTGTTTTAGGCGGAACTAATTATGATTGGAGTGAAGAATTGAAGGATTGGATCCCTTCACAAAAGGCACAACTAACCTATGACGATCAGGGCAATGTAATCAGTCAATATACTGAATTTATGGAAGATGGTGAGTGGATCTTTGGTTTTGAATATACGTATCAATATGATGAGCATCGGAATATGATACGTGAAACGGATAAGGAAAACGATGGCTTTACTTTCTATATTCGGTTCCAAAACTTCTATTCCGACAATACGATTACGCATAATGAAACTATACGAGTTGATCGTGATTATAAGATCGCAGTGAATTCTTCTTCCCGCACCCTGGAATTTGATTTAGGAGATATTGAGGAAGGAAAGGTAAGTGTTATAAATGCATCCGGTGCTATTGTCCGTCGGGCAACAGTTCGTAACAGTCAGCATAGCATTCCGCTAAACACTCTTGCTTCCGGTTTTTACATAATTCATATTTATACCTCTCAGGGAGAACAGTCCCGCCGGGTAATTATTCGATAATATAGAATTCTATCTACAGAGGATAATGGAAGATTTGTACCATAATATATGAGAACTGATTCTTATATATTATGATACTATCTTCTTGTAATATGTGATACTGATCGCTTCTCTGCAGAAGTTTTCAGTTCTTTCTTATTCTTTTTCCTGTTTTTTATGCAGGCTTCTCAGTTCGAAAGAGAGCATTACGCGGAAGATACCGATGATAAGCAGTGCATAAGCGATCATGTAAACAAGCGTGAAGACGCCTAAGCCCGGTTGCCATATGATGGCGATGCTACAGATAATAGCCAGGATTCCGAATGCCATATACCAACCCCAGTTTCCGGTTCCGAACCGTTTCAGGTCCATGGCGTAACCGGTGGAAGAGAAACCTCTGAACATCAGCCAGAATGCTAGAATAAACGGCAGGACAGTCATGCTCAACCCCGGACTTGCCATCAGGTAAATACCCAGTATCAGGTCGATAATACCGCCCGCCAGATACCAGCCCCAACTGGAAATATGCTTCCGGTTGGATACGGCAAAAAGGATTTCAAGCGTACCGCTTACGAACATAGCGACGCTGAACAGGATGCTTAAAGCGACATAACTTGCCATTGGTGTAAACATCAGGCATATGGCAATCAGGATATATAATAATCCCAGTAAAAGTGAAACCCACCAGTTTTTTACGGCGGAACTAATTCTTTCGTCAAATGTATTCATATCAAGTTATTATTAAAATTATTTCTACTGTAACAAGAGGGTAGAATGAAAGGTTGCAATGATGCATGCAAATATGACTTCTTTTATCTTTCATCATCTTTCAAAAAACTTATTTTATATACATTATAAACGGTTATACAGCAGAATGCCTTATTCCCTTTAAACACATCGGAAAGAGGTCTTTTGCGGATAAGGACAAATCGAATATTTTATATACATTTGTACCCTATATTTAATAATTTAAAAGTCTGAACCTATGAAAGGAATAGTACTGGCCGGAGGCTCCGGTACCCGTTTGTACCCGATTACGAAAGGTGTGTCGAAGCAATTATTGCCAATTTATGATAAACCGATGATCTATTATCCGATCTCTGTCCTGATGCTTGCCGGGATACGGGAGATACTGATCATTTCCACCCCGCAGGATTTACCGGGATTCCGACGGCTGCTGGGAGATGGTTCGGATTACGGCGTGCATTTCGAATATGCCGAACAACCTTCGCCTGACGGACTGGCACAAGCTTTTATCATAGGGGATAAATTCATTGGAAATGACTCTGTTTGCCTGGTGTTGGGCGACAATATCTTTTACGGACAGAGCTTTACGGCTATGTTAAAAGAGGCCGTTAACAATGTGGAGAACGAACAAAAAGCGACTGTGTTCGGTTACTACGTCAACGATCCGGAACGCTATGGTGTCGCCGAATTTGATACTGACGGAAATGTGCTGAGCATTGAAGAAAAACCTCAGTCTCCCAAGTCGAATTATGCTGTTGTCGGACTCTATTTTTATCCGAATAAAGTAGTCGGAGTGGCGAAACAGATTCAGCCGTCGGCTCGCGGAGAACTGGAGATCACGACAGTGAATCAGGAATTTCTGAAAGACGGCGAACTGAAAGTACAGTTGTTGGGACGCGGTTTCGCATGGCTCGATACCGGCACGCACGATTCTCTGTCGGAAGCCTCCACTTTCGTGGAAGTGATCGAGAAACGCCAGGGTTTGAAGGTGGCCTGCCTGGAAGAAATTGCTTACCGGAGAGGTTGGATCGATGATGTGAAGCTGAAAGAAGCAGCAACTCCAATGGTTAAAAACCAGTACGGTCAATATTTATTGAAATTGATAAAGGAATGAATAAAGACAGTAAAATATTTGTAGCGGGACATCGGGGACTGGTCGGTTCGGCCATCCTGAAGAACCTGAAACAGAAAGGGTATACAAACTTTATTTTGCGCACCCATGCTGAACTGGACCTGACGGACCAGCGTGCGGTGAATGATTTCTTTGCCACTGAGAAGCCGGAATATGTCTTCCTGTCGGCAGCCCATGTAGGAGGTATCATGGCGAACAGCCTGTATCGTGCAGATTTTATTTATATCAATCTGATGATACAGAATAATGTGATCCATGCTTCTTATATGAATAATGTAAAGAAGTTGTTGTTTTTGGGAAGTACCTGTATCTATCCGCGTGAAGCCCCGCAGCCGATGCCGGAAGATTGTTTGCTGACATCTCCGCTGGAATATACCAACGAACCGTATGCGATCGCAAAGATTGCCGGTATAAAGATGTGCGAAAGTTATAACCTGCAATATGGAACGAACTATATAGCCGTGATGCCGACCAACCTCTATGGTCCGAATGATAACTTTAATCTTGAAACTTCGCATGTACTTCCTGCCATGATTCGTAAAATCCATCTCGCCAAATGTCTTCATTCGGGTGATTGGGAGGCTTTGCGTAAGGATTTAAATACCCGTCCGGTAGAAGGAATATCGGGGAATGCCCCGGAGAAAGAGATCCGGACAATTTTGGAAAAATACGGTATTTATCCCGGAAAAGTGCAGCTATGGGGTACGGGAAAACCTCTTCGCGAATTTTTATGGAGTGAAGAAATGGCGGATGCATCTGTCTATGTCATGGAGCATATCGATTTCTCCGATGTACGTCCGGAAGGAAACGAAGTGCGTAATACCCATATTAATATAGGTACGGGAAAGGAATTATCCATCCGGGAAGTAGCCATGCTGATACAGGATACGGTCGGCTTCGAAGGTGAACTTGCTTTTGATGCATCCAAACCCGACGGGACGTTGCGGAAGCTTACGGATGTAAGCAAGTTGCATGCATTGGGCTGGCATCATCAGATCGAAATCAATGAAGGCGTAGAGCTTTTATATAATTGGTATTTAAACAAACAATAATAAATATCGTATTTAATGAGTAAAGTTGCTTTAATAACGGGTATAACAGGGCAGGATGGCGCTTATCTGGCAGAATATCTTGTGAAAAAAGGATATACGGTACATGGTATCAAGCGTCGTTCGTCCATGTTCAATACGGATCGTATCGATCACCTGTATCAGGATCCACATGTCGAGAACCGGAATCTGATCCTTCATTACGGTGATCTGACCGACAGTCTGAATCTGACCCGTATTATTGGCGAAGTACAGCCGGATGAAATATACAACCTGGCTGCCATGAGCCATGTGAAAGTAAGTTTCGATACGCCGGAATATACAGCTAATGCCGACGGGTTAGGCGTTCTGCGTATTCTGGAAGCTGTCCGCCTTTTGAATCTGATTCCTAAAACCCGTATTTACCAGGCTTCCACTTCAGAGTTATACGGGCTGGTTCAGGAAGTTCCTCAGAAAGAAACAACACCTTTTTACCCCAGAAGTCCGTATGCCGTAGCCAAACTATATGGTTACTGGATTACGGTCAACTACCGCGAAGCCTATAAGATGCATGCCTCGAACGGTATTTTATTCAACCATGAATCACCTCTTCGCGGAGAAACTTTTGTGACTCGTAAAGTAACCCGGGCTGTGTCGCGTATCGCTTTGGGAATGCAGGACAAAGTTTATATGGGTAATTTATCTTCCAAACGCGACTGGGGACATGCTAAAGATTATGTACGCGCGATGCATGCCATTCTTCAGCAGGATGAACCTTCTGATTATGTAATAGCTACTGGAATTACGACGACTATTCGTGATTTTATCCTGAAAGCATTTAAAGAAATAGGCGTTGAAATTATTTTCAAAGGAGAAAATGTTAATGAGGTCGCAGTATTAAACTATATTGACGAAAAAATGTTTATAGAGAAAGTAGGTGAGGCTTATCTCGAACATTTTAAAGGACGAATGGGTGAGGAAGTTGTTGGTATTGACCCTCAATACTTTCGTCCGACCGAGGTAGACCTGCTTATCGGGGATGCTACCAAGGCTCGTACCCGCTTGGGATGGGAGCCGAAATACACCCTTGATGCTCTGATTCAGGATATGATGCAAAATGATATTAAGCTGATGAAAAAAGAATCTTACCTGAAAGAAGGTGGATATAAAATTCTGAATTATTTTGAATAAATTAAGAACAAAATGTAGATTAATTTTGTTTTAGTTAAAAAAAGAGTTAATTTTGCTCTATATTTGAGCGTTATCTAAGGTAATTGATTGTTTAATTAAAATGTTGATGAATATGAAGACTAAAGTATTACTTTTAGCTTTGTTGTCAGGTTTTGTTTTCTCTGTGTCTGCACAGGAATTTAAACCACAAGTTGGTTTTAGTACTGAAAAAGGTTATAAGACAAATTTCAAGAAAAACAAAGCTGGCGACAATTGGTTTATTTCTGTTGCCGGTGGTGCAAGTATTTTGTTAGGTGACCAAAATAATAAAGCGGATTTTGGAAACCGTCTGAATTTTGCTCCACAGTTCTCATTTGGTAAATGGTTCAATCCGTATCTGGCTTTCCGTACTCAGTTGAACGGAGGTATCCTTCACGGATTTGAAGGTAACAATGCAGAGTTTATGCAGCATAACAAATATGCAGCAGCTCATGTAGACTTGTTATGGGATGTTACCAATTTTTGGGGTGTATATAATGAAAAAAGAGTATTCCGTTTGATTCCTTGGGTAGGTTTCGGTTATGCACAGCGTTTCGAAAACCAGGGTCGTGCAAGAACAGAATCTCCTACATTGAATGCAGGTATCCTTACTGCTTTCCGTTTAAGCAAACGTGTTGACTTGAACGTGGAAGTTCAGGGTTCTTTGCTGAACGAACAGTTCAACCGTGTTAATATGTTCCACCTGACTGACGGTATCGCTCAGTTAAGTGCTGGTTTGACATTCAAACTGGGTAAAACTGATTTCGAAGTATTGGAACCGATGGATTACGCATTGTTGAACGACCTGAACAATCAGATCAATTCACTGCGTGCTGCTAATGATGAATTGAGCAAACGTCCGGAATCCTGTCCTGAATGCGAAGAAGTTGTAACGAATGTAGTTAATAACTATGTAGACAATGTAGTTTACTTCCGTCTGAACAGTGCTAAGATCGATAAGAACCAGCAGATCAATATTTACAATACTGCTGAGTTTGTAAAAGAAAACAATGCTCCTATCAAGGTGATCGGTTATGCAGACAAGAAGACAGGAACAAGCTCATATAATATGCAGCTTTCTGAAAAACGTGCAAAAGCTGTAGCTAAAGAGTTAATTGAAAAATATGGTGTTTCTTCTGAACAGATCTCGATCGAATACAGAGGCTCAGACGAACAGCCGTACAGCGAAAACAACTGGAACCGTGTTGTTATCATGCGTGCAAACAATTAATTAATTTCGATTATATCCTAAAAAGGCTGCACATTATGTTGTGCAGCCTTTTTTTTGCACGGAATATTCATTACTTTTGTGGAATTTTAGAACACAGTTATGGAATTCGACAAAAAACATGGTTACCTTATCCAATGGCTGATAGGAATAGGAGATTTGTTAGTATTAAACCTATTGTTCTTCGCTGTTTATAATGGATTAGATATATTATATACAAAAGCGCTGTCTTATAGTTTAAGAGAGGTGGTGCTTTTGTTGAATTTTTGCTATTTCTTTTCTCTTTATTTTGTTCCCATGCAATTGCATGTGGCTGTTGTTTTTATCGATAAAATCGTCCAAAGGGCCTTTGCGCTGGTTTCCATATTGGTATTTTTATTTGCTACCTGTCTGATATTTTTAAATATAGGCGATGCTTTGGCTACTTTCCTGATTGTGTATTATCTTATAACGATTGTCATTTTTGCACTTTGGCGTGTGTTGGTTCGTGTTACGTTGAAGATGTATCGTAGGAAAGGGCATAATTTCAAGAAAATTATTATTGTCGGTGCCGGAAAGAACGGTATGGAATTGTATCGGGTCATGAAAGATGATCTTTCTTATGGATTCCATGTGATGGGTTTTTTCGATGATAATTTATCTTTACAGAGTGTTTTACCCAATTATTTGGGTATGACTCATGAAGTGGAGGATTATGTACTTGCTAATGATATAGACGAGATTTATTGTACTTTGCCGGGAACACAGGATGAAAAGATCCTGCGGATTATCAATTTTGCGGAAAAGCATATGATTCGCTTTTACATCGTTCCCGAATTTTATAGGAATATCAAGAAGAGTCTTGTGATGGAAATAATGGAGTCTATCCCGCTATTGGCGATTCGTCGCGAACCGTTGCAGGCTGCTTATAATCGTGCATTAAAAAGATCCTTTGATATTGTTTTTTCATTGGGAGTTCTGTTGACTGTTTATCCGGTATTATATATCATTGTCGGAACATTGATAAAAATAACTTCTCCGGGACCGATCTTTTTTAAACAGAAAAGGACTGGTCTGTACGGGCAGGAGTTTGAGTGCTATAAATTCCGTACTATGCGGGTAAATTCCGATGCGGATAAATTGCAGGCGGTAAAAGACGATCCCCGTAAAACGCGTGTCGGAGACTTTCTGCGCCGTACAAACCTGGATGAATTTCCGCAGTTTATCAATGTACTGAGAGGGGAAATGTCGGTAGTCGGTCCCCGTCCTCATATGCTGAAGCATACCGAACAGTATTCGGCTCTTATCGATAAATATATGGTGCGTCATTTGGTGAAGCCGGGGGTTACAGGATGGGCGCAGGTAACCGGTTATCGCGGAGAAACAAAGACATTGGAACAGATGGAAGGCCGTGTCAAAAGAGATGTGTGGTACATCGAGAACTGGTCGTTTTTCCTGGATCTGAAGATTATTGTGGTGACGGTTTTGAATATGTCGAAAGGAGAAAAGAATGCTTATTAAATTTATAAATTGCACACTTTTTGTGTATTTGTGTAATATAAATCCATATTTGTGCTATCTTTGCAACCGATGGGAAGGATACTAGCAATTGATTATGGTCGGAAACGGACCGGAATAGCAGTTACGGACACCTTGCAAATGATTGCAAACGGGTTGACGACAGTGCCGAGTGGTGAACTTGTTTCCTGGTTGTCAGCTTATGTGTCAAAGGAACCGGTTGAACTGTTTGTGGTCGGCCAGCCGAAACAGATGAATAATGAACCTTCGGAAAATATGAAGTATGTGGAAGCATTCGTTACACATCTGAAACGGACAATTCCGGATATCCCGGTTGAATATTACGATGAACGTTTTACATCTGTCCTGGCGCATAAAGCCATGCTGGACGGAGGTTTGAAGAAGAAAAAAAGACAGGATAAAGGGTTGGTGGATGAAATCAGTGCCGTTATTATCCTGCAATCATATTTAGAAAATAAAAAATATCAGTTATAGTTTATGATTTTACCAGTATATTTATATGGACAGCCCGTATTAAGAAAAGAGGCTGAAGATGTACCCAAAGATTATCCGGATTTAAAGCAGTTAGTAGCAAATATGTTCGACACGATGTATAATGCCGATGGAGTAGGTTTGGCCGCTCCTCAGGTTGGTCTTTCGCTCCGTTTGCTGGTGATCGATGCTGATGTAATGGGAGATGATTTCCCCGAATGCAAAGGTTTCAAGCGTGCCATGATCAATCCGGACATTGTAGAACGTAGTGAAGAAGAAATTTCCATGGAAGAAGGCTGTTTAAGCCTGCCGGGCGTACATGAAAAAGTATCCCGTGCCAGCAAGATCCGTGTGAAATATCTGGATGAAAACCTGGAAGAACATGACGAAGTGGTCGATGGTTTTGCAGCCCGTGTTGTACAGCATGAATGCGAGCACCTGGAAGGTCATGTCTTCATCGACAATGTGTCGGCTATCCGCCGCCAGTTGAATAAAGGAAAACTAAATAGTATTATTAAAGGGACTGCTCGTTGTTCGTACAGAGCAAAAGCTGTCGGTAAATAATAAAAATCTATTAAATAATATGACAGATTTAAGTAAAAACATTCAGGCCCTCAGGGAGAAGAAAGCCGTCGTTGAGATGGGTGGAGGCGAAGCTGCTATCGAAAAGCAGATCGCGATGGGTAAATTGACTGCCCGTGATCGTATTCTTTCCTTGCTGGACAAGAACTCTTTTCATGAGTACGATTTGTTTGTAAAGCATGATGGCCGCGACTTCGGAATGGATAAGAAAGACTTTCCGGGTGATGGTGTAGTTACAGGTACGGGTACTATTTTCGGTGCTCCGGTATGTATCTATGCACAGGACTTCACTGTTGCCGGTGGTTCATTAGGTTTGCAACATGCTCGCAAGATCACAAAGATCATGGATCATGCACTGAAGATGAAATGTCCGATCATCGGTATCAATGACTCGGGTGGTGCACGTATTCAGGAAGGTGTTGGCGCTTTGGCCGGATATGGTGAAATATTCTATAGAAATACAATCGCATCAGGTGTTATCCCTCAGATCTCGTTGATCCTGGGACCGTGTGCCGGTGGTGCTGTTTATTCTCCTGCCTTGACAGACTTCGTGTTCGTGGTAGAAAACATCTCCAAGATGTTCATCACCGGTCCGAATGTGATCAAGACTGTTTTGGGCGAAGACATCTCTATGGAAGACCTGGGTGGTGCCCGTGTTCATGCTGAAACAACAGGTAACGCTCACTTCTATGCCTTGAGCGAACAGGAATGTTTCGAACAGGTTAAACGTTTGGTAAGCTTTATCCCCTGGAACAACCAGCAGCGTGCCAAGACTGTTGAACCGAAAGAACCGACAGCTATGTTGAACATCGAAGAAGTGGTTCCTGCCGATCCTAAGCAGCCGTACGATGTACGCGATGTGATCAAATGTATTGTCGATGATTCTGACTTCCTCGAAGTTCAGGAATTGTGGGCTGCCAATATCGTAGTCGGCTTTGGCCGTATGGCAGGCGAGACGGTCGGTTTCGTAGCTAACCAGCCGATGGTACTGGCAGGTGTATTGGATTGCGACAGTGCCGATAAAGCTGCTCGCTTCATCCGTTTCTGCGACTCATTCAATATTCCTATTATTACATTGGAAGATATGCCGGGTTATCTGCCGGGCGTAGACCAGGAACATGCCGGTGTGATCCGTCACGGAGCGAAGGTACTGTATGCTTATTCTGAAGCTACTGTTCCTAAGATCACAGTGATTTTACGTAAGGCTTACGGTGGTGGTTATATCGCTATGAACTCACGTCACCTGGGTGCTGACTTTATGTTCGCATGGCCGAGTGCAGAGATCGCTGTTATGGGACCGGAAGGTGCAGCAAACATTATCTTCCGTAAGGAAATCATGGAAGCTGAAGACCAGAATGCAATGCGTCAGGAAAAAGTAAAAGAGTATATTGAGAAGTTTGCTAATCCTTATGTGGCTGCTTCAAAAGGATTTATTGATTCTGTTATCGAGCCGAAAGAAACACGCGCGTTGTTGCTCCACGCTCTGAAACTTTCTATTTTGAAAGAGGAATACAGACCGGCTAAAAAGCACGGAATCCCTCCGTTCTAATTAAATCCGTACATATACTTTTTGAAAATATGGAAAATAAAGAAAATGAATATGTAGATTTTGTAGTTACCGCCCGTAAATACAAAACGCTGCTGACAGAGAAATATAAGAACCGTAAGATGTGGCATAAGCCCTTCGTCGGTGATGTGATTTCCAATCTTCCGGGAACCATCGTGAAGATTTATGTGGAGCAGGGCCAGGAAGTTGAAGCCGGCCAGTTGCTTCTCATTCATCAGGCGATGAAGATGTACAACCGGATCGTAGCTCCGATATCCGGAGTGATCACCGAGTTGGATGTAAAGGAAGGCGATAAGATCACAAAAGATCATTTGATGGTTAAAATACAGCCGAAGTAAGCAACGGCTATATTTGAATAAGTGAAAGGAGCTGCGTCAAAAAAATTGATGCAGCTCCTTTTCTGTATGATTCTGTATAGACATATCACCTTTTAAGATACTTTTAGCTCCGAACCTTTTAACATTCGTCCGAATTGCTTATTTTTGTTCGCTGAACAAAGAGGGGTGTCGAAAGTCCGTTGAAATCTTTTGACGCACCTCTTTTTAACACTTAAGGCAATCTGATGAAAAAAATAGTTCTTTTTCTGACCTTTATAACATTTTCGTTGGCGATGTCGGCCCAGATCAATACGGACCGTGTGCTGGCTATCGGACGTAATGCATTATATTTTGAAGATTATGTGCTGTCCATACAGTATTTTAATCAGGTGATCAAAGCGAAGCCCTGGATTGCAGAACCCTATTTTTATCGTGCTGTAGCTAAAATTAACCTCGATGACTACAAAGGGGCGGAAGAAGACTGCTCTTTGTGTCTTGAACGGAATCCTTTTTTAGTACAGGCATATTATGCCCGCGGTATCGCTCGCCAGAGTCAGGAGAAATATGCAGACGCGATTGCAGATTATGACAAGGGGCTGGAGTTTAAGCCAGAAGACCGGCAGATGCTTGTCAATAAAGCCGTAGCCAATATCCAGCGGAAAGACTATGACGATGCGGAAAAGACATTCGATGTGCTGATGAAAGCACATCCTAAATATTCTATGAATTACTTGACTCGTGGTGCGATGTACAGCGAGAAGGGTGACACCGTAAAAGCACTTGCCGATTACAATAAGGCGATTGAAATGGATCCTTATTATGCTCCGTCATACGGGAACCGTGCTATTTTGCTTTATCAGACTAATGATCTGGACGGTGCACTGGCCGATTTGAATGAAGCAATCCGTTTGAATACGCGTGAAAGCGGTTATTATATAAACCGTGGTTTGGTACGCTACCAGAAGAACGATCTTCGTGGGGCGATGGACGATTACGACCAGGTAATCAGTATGGATAAAAACAATCTGATAGCCCGTTTCAACCGTGGATTGCTCCGTTACCAGGTAGGTGACAACAACCGTGCCATCGAAGATTTCGATGTGGTTCTTCAGTTGGAACCGGATAACTACATGGCCTATTATAACCGTGCTCTTCTGCGTTTTGAAACAGGTGATTACCGGGGAGCTGTAAGTGATTTCGATGCCGTTTTGGGACAATATCCAAACTTTACTCCGGGGTATTATAGCCGTTCGGAGGCAAAGCGTAAGATGAACGATCAGGTAGGTGCCGACCGTGATTACTGGACTGCCATCGAAATGGAGAACAATGCCAAGAAAGGATCTTCCGGTCAGGCGGGTAACGCTATGGCATCCAACAGCACTGATGAAAATACACGTGAGAAATCAGATAAAAATATCAGTAAGTTTAACCGTCTGGTAGTATACGACAAGGATGAAGAACGCAGGAACAAATATCAAAGCGATGTCCGTGGACGTGTGCAGGATCGTAATGTACGTGTAGACCTTGAACCCCAGTTTGTCCTGACTTATTATGAGAAGATAGACCCGGTCAAGAAACTAGTCTATTACGATAAGATGATCGAGGAATATAACGCCCGTATGGTTCTCTCCCGTAAGTTGCGCATCACGAATGAAGAAGCAGCTCTTACCGAAGATCAGATATCCGTGCATTTCGCATCTATCAATGATTATTCATCCAAGATAGAAGCTCAGCCGAACAATGCGGATGCATGGTTTGGACGTGCGGTCGATTATATGTTGGTACAGGACTTTTCCGAAGCTATTAAGGATTTCAACAGGGTCGTGGAACTTGATCCGACCTACACCATGGCTTATTTTAATCGTGCGGTAGTACGCTACAAGCAGTTGGTTTATAATATGTCGCAGGCGACTACTACCGATGATTTGGCTATGTCGATGGGTAGCATGAACTTCAAGATGGGACAGAGTGCTGCACCGAAATCTCCTGTATCCGATCCGACCTCTGCCGAGGTAAAAGATAAGAAGAGAGCTTACGAGCATGAAATGATTACACGCGATTACGATATGGTTATTCGTCTGAATCCGGGTTTTGTATACGCCTATTTCAACCGTGGAAACCTGCGTTGTGTACAGCGTGATTTCCGGGCTGCCATACAGGATTATGACGAGGCTATCAAGCGTGATCCCGATTTCGCGGAAGCTTATTTCAACCGCGGACTGGCCCGCTTGTCTTTGGGAGATGCCAACCAGGGTATTGCCGACTTGAGTAAAGCCGGTGAGCTGGGTATTATTAATGCCTATAGTATCATCAAACGTATGACAAGCAATTGATATAAATCAGATTTTTAGAATCAAAACAGGTATGTTTTCCAACAAAACATGCCTGTTTTGGGTTTAAAGCATATATCTTTTAGGTTAAAAATATCATTTTACGAAAAAGAATGCTAAATTTGCATCCTAATTATAAAGAATTATAGAGAACAGATTATGATAAAGATTACATTTCCGGATAATTCCGTAAGAGAATACGCTGAAGGAACTACTGCCATGCAGATCGCAGAAAGTATCAGTTCCCGTTTAGCTCAGGAAGTTTTGGCCGCAAGTGTGAACGGAGAAACATGGGACCTGTCTCGTCCTATTATGCAGGATTCATCAGTGAAACTGCTGAAGTGGGATGACGAAGAAGGTAAGCATGCATTCTGGCACTCAAGTGCCCACCTGATGGCAGAGGCCCTGCAGGAACTTTATCCAGGTATCAAGTTCGGTATCGGTCCGGCTATCGAAAATGGATTCTACTATGACGTAGATCCGGGTGAAGCTACAATCAAGGAAGGCGATTTTGCTGCTATTGAAGCAAAAATGCTTGAACTGGTAGCCAGAAAAGAAGAAATCAAACGTCAGGATATTTCCAAGGCTGATGCCCTGAAAATGTTCGGTGACAGAGGTGAAGAATATAAAACTGAGTTGATCAGTGAATTGGAAGATGGTAAGATTACCACTTATACACAGGGCTCTTTTACCGACCTGTGCCGTGGTCCTCACTTGCCTAACACATCCTATCTGAAAGCTGTTAAGATTCTGAGCGTAGCCGGTGCTTACTGGCGTGGCGATGAAAAACGTAAACAGTTGGTTCGTTTGTATGGTATCACTTTCCCGAAAAAGAAAATGCTGGATGAATACCTGGCATTGATGGAAGAAGCTAAAAAACGTGACCACCGTAAGATCGGTAAAGAATTGGAATTGTTTACATTCTCTACTGCAGTAGGAGCAGGTCTGCCTTTATGGTTGCCTCGCGGTACTCAGTTGCGTCTGAAATTGGAAGATTTCCTGAAACGTATCCAGAAGAAATACGGTTATCAGCAGGTGATGACTCCGCACATCGGAGGAAAACAGTTGTATGTAACTTCCGGTCACTATGCAAAATACGGTAAGGATTCATTCCAGCCGATCCATACTCCGCAGGAAGGCGAAGAATTTCTGTTGAAACCGATGAACTGTCCTCACCACTGTGAGATCTTCAAGTCGTTCCCGCGTTCATACAAAGATCTGCCTTTGCGTTTTGCTGAGTTCGGTACTGTATATCGTTACGAACAGAGCGGTGAGTTGCACGGTTTGACAAGGGTTCGTGGTTTTACGCAGGATGATGCTCACCTGTTCTGTCGTCCGGATCAGTTGAAAGACGAATTCCTGAAGGTAATGGATATTATCTTTATCATCTTTAAGGCGTTGGATTTCGAAAACTTCGAAGCACAGATTTCCTTGCGTGATAAAGTAAACAGAGATAAATATATCGGTTCGGAAGAAAACTGGGAAAAAGCAGAAACAGCGATCATTGAAGCTTGTCAGGAAAAAGGCCTGAAAGCGAAGATCGAATATGGTGAAGCAGCTTTCTATGGTCCGAAGCTCGACTTTATGGTGAAAGATGCGATCGGTCGCCGTTGGCAGCTGGGAACTATCCAGGTAGACTATAACCTGCCGGAACGTTTCGAACTGGAATATACGGGCGAAGACAACAAAAAGCATCGTCCTGTAATGATCCATCGTGCACCGTTCGGTTCAATGGAACGTTTCGTAGCTGTATTGATCGAGCATACAGGCGGTAAGTTCCCGCTGTGGCTGACTCCGGATCAGGTATGTATCATGCCTATCAGTGAAAAATTCAATGAGTATGCCTGGGATATCGCCCGTCAATTGGAAGAACAGGATATTCGTGTGCTGGTAGACGACAGAAACGAGAAAATTGGTCGTAAAATTCGTGATAACGAGTTGAAACGCATTCCTTATATGCTCATCGTCGGAGAAAAAGAAGCAGAAAATAATGAAGTTTCTGTAAGAAAACAGGGCGAAGGTGATAAAGGTTCGATGAAAATTGCTACCTTTGCAGCGCTTTTGAACGATGAAGTAGAGGACATGATGAATCGTTGGCAAAAAAGTAATAAATAAATAACTAATAACGAGGAGAATAAATCTTTTTGAATGAAGAATGACAATCTGAAAGAACAGTATAGAATCAACGAACGTATTCGTGTTCGTGAAGTTCGTCTAGTAGGTGACAATGTAGAACAGGGCGTATACCCGACATCGCAGGCTTTAAAAATAGCTGAAGATTTGGGACTGGACCTGGTTGAGATTTCACCCAATGCTGCGCCCCCCGTTTGTAGAGTAACCGATTACCAGAAATTCCTCTATCAGCAGAAGAAAAGACAGAAAGAGCAGAAAGCGAAGTCAGTTAAGGTTGTAGTGAAGGAGATTCGTTTCGGACCTCAGACTGACGATCATGATTATAACTTTAAACTGAAGCATGCCAAAGGATTTTTGGAAGAAGGTTCTAAGGTGAAAGCCTATGTGTTCTTTAAAGGACGCTCGATCCTTTTCAAGGAGCAGGGGGAAGTATTGTTACTTCGTTTTGCCAATGATTTGGAAGACTACGGTAAAGTAGAACAATTGCCGGTATTGGAAGGTAAACGCATGATCATCATGCTGACACCGAAAAAGGCCGGAGCTCCTGCTGCCGCTCCGAAACCAGCAGCTTCCGGTGAGCCTGCAAAGCCTGTGGTTAAGAAAGTTATAACTTTGAAGCCGAGAAATGAATCCGGCGCAGAAGGAAACAAAGAATAAAAAAACCGCCCGTTAGAGGGTGTCAAGTTTAATAATTAAAACAAAATTGGAAAATGCCTAAGATGAAGACTAATTCCGGTGCCAAAAAGAGGTTCGCCCTTACCGGAACAGGAAAGATCAAAAGAAAACACGCTTTTAAAAGTCATATTTTGACTAAGAAGACTAAAAAAGCTAAGAGAAACCTTACTCACACTGGCCTTGTTGCTTCTGTAGATGTAAACACTGTTAAGCTAATGCTTGGCATGAAGTAATCTTCTTAAATTAAGCGAGTTTTACAAAGATTTTTATTAACCGAATGTATTTAGCAAGTAAGATCATCTAAAGGATGACGCTAACATTCAAAACAGATTAGAATTATGCCTAGATCAGTAAATCATGTTGCTTCAAGAGCAAAAAGAAAACGGATTTTAAAACTTACCCGTGGTTACTATGGTGCACGTAAGAACGTGTGGACCGTTGCTAAAAATACCTGGGAAAAAGGTTTGACTTATGCATTCCGTGACCGTCGTAACAAGAAACGTAACTTCCGCGCATTGTGGATCCAGCGTATCAATGCTGCCGCTCGTCTGGAAGGTATGTCTTACTCACGTTTGATGGGCGCTTTGCATGCTGCAGGTATCGAGATCAACCGTAAAGTGTTGGCAGACCTGGCTGTAAACCATCCGGAAGCTTTCAAAGCAATCGTAGCGAAAGTAAAGTAAATTGATATATAAATGTCAATAGAAGAAGGGTCCCGATATCGGGACCCTTTTTTTGTTAGCTTTTTACAATTCATACCTTCTGAAACACTGACACTTCACTTTTTTATTCATTATTTAAGGGGAAAATATTGACATTTTGTTTGGAAGATTCAAAGGCTTTACATATCTTTGTAATAAGAAAAATGAGTTAGCCGCACTTGTTCGATTGGGAAACTCATCAGTTTATTTTAATTCCGAGACATAGCTCTTGTCGCCAATGGCGGGCCGCACCCTTCGGGGCATGCATCGCACAGCGGATTACAAAGGTGGCAAAGCACTCAAATCCTGTCATACGGAGTTTGTTCATATCTACGGTGCGGCTTTCTTCTCATATAAAGGGAAAATCTCTTACAGGATTTTCCCTTTTTTTTGTATATTTACCGCACCAAGAATAAATACACAAAAAAAATAAAGTATGATGTTATTGCCAAAACAATCGCGCATGACGATGGCGGGTCTTACCATTGCATGTTCTTTGTTCCTTGCGGCTTGCGCTCCGAAGGAAACAGTGCAGTTGAATGTAATCCCTTTGCCGGCACAGCTTGCTGCGTCAGGTGGTTTTTTCAAAGTTGACAGTGCAGCAGTCTTCTCAGCGGAAAAACCTGCAAATGTTCATTTTACCGTGGACCAATCCATAGGCGGAAATCCGGAAGGATACCAGCTTACAGTATCTGACAAAGGTATCGACCTGAAAGCGGCTACCGAAACAGGACTCTTTTACGGAGAACAAACTCTCCGCCAGTTATTTACCCCCCAGGGCATTCCTTATGTTTCCATACAGGACGAACCTCGTCTCAAGTATCGCGGATTACATTTGGACGTATCCCGCCATTTCTTCCCGAAAGAAGAAGTATTCAAGTTGCTGGATGTGATGTCCTTTTACAAGCTCAATAACCTGCATATGCATCTTACGGATGCCGGTGGCTGGCGTATCCGGATGGATAAATATCCCAGGCTGACGACAGAGACTGCTTTCCGTACGGAATCCGACTGGCGGAAATGGTGGGACGGAAAAGACCGTAAATACCTTCCCGAGGGGACTGAGGGAGCTTATGGCGGCTACTATACCAAGGATGATGTACGCGAGATCGTTGCTTATGCAGCCTCTAAACATATAAATGTAATACCTGAGATCGAATTTCCCGGTCATTCCGAAGAAGTGCTGTTCGCTTATCCGGAGTTAAGCTGTTCCGGTCAACCTTATAAGAATGGCGATTTCTGTATCGGCAATCCGAAGTCATTTATCTTTATGGAAGATGTGCTGGATGAAGTGATCGAACTTTTCCCCTCTGAATATATCCATGTAGGAGGTGATGAAGCTGGTAAAGGAGCCTGGAAAACCTGTCCTAAATGCCAGGCTTTGATGAAAAAGAACGGCATGAAGAGTGTGGATGAGCTGCAGAGCTATATGATACATAAGGCAGAAGAACATCTGATCTCCAAAGGCCGTAAGCTGATCGGCTGGGACGAGATACTGGAAGGTGGTCTTGCTCCGGAAGCGACCGTTATGTCCTGGCGGGGTGAAAGCGGTGGAATCAAATCGGCCCGTATGGGACATGATGTCGTGATGACACCGGGTAATTATATGTATTTGGACTTTTATCAGGCTGACCCGAAAACACAGCCTTATGCTATAGGCGGCTATACCCCGATCAAGAAAGTATATAGCTACAATCCTGTTCCGGTCGATTCGCTGACTGCAGAGGAAAGCCGGCACATCATGGGTGTACAGGCCAACACCTGGACAGAATACATCACCAATGAGAAACATCTGGAATATATGATGTTCCCCCGTGCACTAGCTGTTGCCGAGATAGGCTGGACTCCCCAGGAGAAACGCGAATGGAATGACTTCAAACCGCGTATGAATGCTCATATTTCGAAATTGCAACAGATAGGTATTAACACCTTTACCCTTTCTGACGAACTGGAAGTGACCATGTCTGTCGATACGGTCAATAAACAGATCGAAGTATTCCTGGATGCCGAGAAATATCCGGCAGAGATCCGCTATACGACAGACGGTACGGTTCCGACTGCTTCTTCCGCTCTTTATGACGGTATGATTCTGGTGAAAGACTCTGCAGATGTCAAGGCTGCTATCTTCCGCAACGGCGAGTTGCAGGGAACCCCGACAGAAAAGAAAGTCGACTATCACCGCGCGATCAATAAGCCTATACATTATAATAGTAAGTTATATTCCGGTTATATGGCAGGAGGTATGAATGCCTTGATCGACGGATACCGTGGCGGACTGACTTATCTGGATGGCCGCTGGCAGGGATACTTGAACGACCTCGACTGTGTGATCGATATGGAGGAAGTGACCGATATCCGCAAAGTATCCGCCCGCTTCATGCAATTGATCGGTCCGGGTGTTTACCAACCGGCAAGTGTCGAGCTGCTGACTTCCGAAGACGGAACGAACTTCACTTCCAGGAGAATTATCCCGACAACCATCTCCAACAAGGATTCCGACCTCTCTTTCCAGGAATATACCTTCCAGGGAGACTGGAAAGCCCGTTACGTCCGCCTGAAAGCCGACGAAGCCAACAAAGGATTTATCTTTGTGGATGAAATCGTTGTCTGGTAAGTTTGTATTCTCATTGGCATATTGGCACATTTTCAAATTAGCATATTATTAATTAATTAAATAAATCGAGAATGAAGAAGCAAGTAATGAGCCTCCTGCTGTGTGGTAGCCTGATGGCGGCAGCGCAACAGCCGGTAGATTATGTAAACCCGTTTATCGGGACCAGCAACTACGGGACGACCAATCCCGGAGCTATCTGTCCCCAGGGTATGATGAGTGTCACTCCGTTCAATGTGATGGGATCGGAGAGTAACCGTTTCGATAAAGACAGCCAGTGGTGGTCCACTCCATACTCTTCCGACAATGATTTCATGACAGGGTTTGCCCATGTCAATTTGAGCGGTGTCGGTTGTCCTGAACTGGGCAGTCTTCTGCTGATGCCTACAGCGGGCGATCTGAAGGTCGATTACCGTGAGTATGGCAGTAAGTATAAAGACGAAGTAGCCCATCCGGGGTATTACAGCAATGTCCTGACAAAATATAATATCAAGACAGAAGCGACAGCCACTATGCGTACTGGCCTTAGTCGTTTCACTTTCCCGAAAGGTCAGGGCAATATCCTCCTGAACCTGGGTGAAGGATTGACCAACGAAACCGGTGCGACTGTCCGTATCGTCAACGAAACCGAGATTGAAGGAAGCAAGTTGCTGGGCACTTTCTGCTATAATCCGCAGGCGGTATTCCCGATCTATTTCGTTATGAAAGTCAGCAAAGCCCCCAAGTCGATGGGATACTGGAAGAAACAGCGTGAGATGAAAGGCGTGGAAGCAGAATGGGATATTTATTCCGGTAAATATAAATTGTATACCAAGTATAACCGTGACATGAGCGGTGACGATATCGGTGTATGGTTTACCTACGATACGGAAGAAAACGAAGCCATCGAAGTGAAGATGGGTGTTTCTTTCGTCAGCATCGAAAATGCCCGCCTGAACATGAACACGGAACAGCCGGACTTCAACTTCGATAAAGTCAAAGCGGCAGCCAGCAATATGTGGAACAGCGATCTGTCCCGCGTAAAGGTGGAAGGTGGCTCCAAAGACGATAAAACGATCTTCTATACAGCTTTGTATCACCTGTTGATCCATCCGAACATTATCCAGGACGTAAACGGAGAATATCCGATGATGGAAAGCCTGAAAGTAGGTCATACGACAGGCAACCGTTACACGGTGTTCTCCTTGTGGGATACCTACCGTAACGTAAGTACCCTGATGACTCTTCTTTTCCCCGAACGCCAGCTCGACATTATCCGTACGATGGTCGATATGTATAAGGAAAGCGGATGGCTGCCCAAGTGGGAGCTTTACGGACGTGAGACCCTCACGATGGAAGGCGATCCTTCTATACCTTATATAGTGGATGCCTGGATGCGCGGTCTTCGTGATTTCGACGTTGAAACTGCTTACGAAGCGATGCGTAAAGGGGCGACGACTCCGGGTGAGTTCAATCTGCTTCGTCCGGACAATAACGATTATATGAGCAAGGGCTATGTTCCTCTGCGTGAACAATACGACAATTCGGTATCTCATGCCCTGGAATATTATATCGCCGACTGGAACCTTTCCCAGTTTGCCAAAGCTTTAGGAAAGAAAGAAGATGCCAAACTTTTCTATGACCGTTCGATGGGATATAAGAACTATTACAGCAAAGAGTTCGGAACCCTTCGTCCGCTTTTGCCTGACGGTACATTCTATTCTCCGTTCAACCCGAAACAGGGAGAGAACTTCGAACCGAATCCTGGTTTCCATGAAGGAAGTGCCTGGAACTATACATTCTATGTTCCTCACGATATCCCTGGCCTGGTTAAGCTGATGGGTGGTCAGAAGAAGTTTGTCGATAAACTGCAGATGGTGTTCGACGAAGGCCACTACGATATGGCTAACGAACCGGATATCGCTTATCCTTATTTGTTCAGCTACTTCAAAGGCGAAGCATGGCGTACCCAGAAAACAGTCCGCGAACTGTTAAACAAGTATTATCACAATGCACCGAATGGTCTTCCCGGCAATGACGATACCGGAACAATGTCTACCTGGGCTGTATTCTCCATGATGGGATTCTATCCTGCTTGTCCGGGAGATATGGACTATGTACTAACTTCACCGACCTTCAACAAGGTAACCATCGATTTGAATAAGAAATTCTATCCCAAAGGTGAGTTGGTAATCGAATCTATGCACCAGACACCGGAAGACATCTACATCAAAGAAGTGACTGCCGACGGAAAGAAACTGAAAGGTTACACCATTTCACAGGAAGAGCTGGTAAATGCCGGAACGTTGAAATTTACATTGGAAGATACACATAAATAAAAGATAGCTATTTTTTAGAAGAAAGCCCTGGGGAGTAATAATGCTTCTCAGGGTTTTTTTGTATTAGATAAAACCTATCTTTGCCACCAGATAAGAAACTTTATTTTGCGAGTAAACCAAGAAATAACTGTCCACGTTCTGTTAGTTGAAACTTCTGAGCAGGATGATTAGGTTTCTCAGGGATAGTTCTTTCAATTAGGTTGTTGGCAATCAATTTTTGAATAACTTTATTTAATTGTCCTGATACTTTCTTTTGTCCCAATGCAAGGGATATATCTTGCCTTGATAAAGCATTACTTACTATACAACGCAATACCTCCGAATATAATGTCGTCTTTTGTAACTCTTGCTGTAACTCTTGCTGTAACTCTTGCTGTAACTCTTGCTGTAACTCTTGCTGCACATCCTTTATCCGCTCTGCGTTCAGTAGATAATCCAGCTTCACAAACTGCACCTGAAACGACAAGCCCACCTCTCTCCAACGAAGTTCGATGTTTGGGTATTCCTTCATTTCATCGGCAATCAATTTTAAACCATTGCCCCATTGATCGATAATACCAAGACGTTTGAAAACAGGGGCTATTACTTTGTTGCGTGCATCGCTTTGACGGCTCTCCATTGCAGCATAGTCGATTGATGGCGGTAAAAGTCCCGGACTGGTTATCTCTACCATATCATCATAGATTGCAACTTTTACATCCTTACCAGTGAGAGAATAGTCTCGATGAACCACTGCATTACGAATCGCCTCACGTATTGCTTTAACAGGGTATTCCCAACGAGAGACTGTGTACACTCCCTCAACGGTCGCCCCCTTATTGATATGACGTAACACAAAGTTGTACGCTTCCTCTGCTTGTGTGGCAATATTGGTAGTAATACTCTTTTGGTCTATAAAATCATCGACACTAACACCTTTAAAACGAGCACACTCCACCTTTGCGTAGTGAAACAGCGAATTTCGCAAGGGGGCGTCTGAGAATAGAATTAACGCATTGGTTGGATATTCTGCCCCTTGAATATCTTTAACCAACTCCAATTTTCTTAATGCTTGGTCGGATAATTCTTCGCCTGTTTTCTCTTTGAATATAGTCTTAAAACCATCTATATTCAAATCATTTACACTCTTATCGGGTATAATTTCGCTATCAAAAGAGATGTTTCGTCTCCGACGTTCCAATTCCGAGATAATAGCTTCGTCTGCAAGCCGATTTGTTGAGCCTACACGGATAAATGTTCCTTGTAACTTACCATTCTCTTTGAGATAATAAGGTGGTGTGCTACCTCTGAAAACAGTTACCTGAATCAGATGCTTGTCTCCCTCACTGATAAATTTTATCTCCGGCAATATCGCAGGATAACAACGATCAAAAATAATATTACTTATTTTCTCCTCGATAGCCATCAACTTCTCCTCGTCCAATCCAACTACTTCACGAGGGTCATCCGTTACACCAATATACAGGTCACCACCTGCGTCATTAGCAAATGCCACAATCGTCTTCGCCAAATCGGAATGCTCAGGTAACTCTGCCTTAAATTCCAATCTACGCCCTTCGGGTTGGTTTAGTACCTCTTTGATCCGATTCATATCCTTGATTTTACTCAAAATCATCTATTTAATTCCAAATATAGGAAATTCTTTTGGATAATAATGAGTAATGCGTATAAAAATAAACATCCCCATGCTGCGAAGTATGAGGATGTTTCAGTTATAATGAATGCAATAAGCTTATGAATAGAAAACGGTCTCTTTATTCTGTTTCCTGCATCAATCAATTTGTAACACTCGGCAATTTGCTCGTCCATTGTAGTCATTACTTTGTGGCAGTAGGCTTTAAGTGGAAAGATAAATATCATATTGCATATTTTTTAGAAGAAAGCCCTGGGGAGTAATAATGCTTCTCAGGGCTTTTTTGTATTAAAAGAACTATGTTGTATATAAATATAGAGGGTTGATATGTTTCAAAATGTAAATATTTTAAGGTTTTGAAAAGCCCTAAAATTCAAAATGACTAGAAAAAACGTTCCTTTTTTCTAGTCATTTTTTTTGTGCTGCAAATGTAATCGATATTTGTTGAAATACAAAGCATTTCGGCAATTTTATCTATTTGTTATTCAATGTTTTAATCTGCTTTTTTCAAGATACCGCATCAATCATGGGTTAACAAAAATTCACCAAACAAAAATGACTAGAAAAAAGGAACGTTTTTTTTAGTCATTCCAATAACCTTTAAGTATAAGTTATTCAGATGTTTATGTAGGTTGGCCGTTTGGGACTGACGAACTTTTTTACATAATACCCCTAATTTACAACTTATGATTATCAATGATTTTGCACTAGTATTGTCGCGAGTTAAATTTTTTAACCGTTGGATTGTCTTATTTATTGATTTATTTCTGTCAATACTGGCTACTTCGACCTCTCTGTCGTTCTTGTGGTATATCCTGGGAACAAAGCTTGTAGACGAATCCATTTTCCACATATTATTTATATCCTTTTGTGCCAGTCTGTGCAGTTTCTACCTATGCCGGACCTATAAAGGTGTGATCCGTCATTCCGCATTTACGGAAGCCGGTCGCCTGGCATTATCCTCTTTAATAAAGATACTCTTCATTGTTGTTTTAGTCTATATGACTACAACGCTTCAATCTCCCCGTGAATTGGCGTTAGGAGCCGTAGTCGATTTATTTCTGACATTCTTTCTTTTAACGATTCTCCGTGTATTCATGATTGTTTTCTATGCAATCATAGTCAATAGTGTTTCTTCTAACCAAGGGAATTTATTGATTTATCAGGGAGACAAAACCGGAACTTTTTTATTCGATGTTTCCCTGAGTGACAAACTGTTGTATAAAGTATCGGGATTCCTGCGTTTTGGTGATCGAACCTCCTTGCGTGCAGGTAAATACAGTATCTATTCGATCAAGGAGCAGGTCGATTTCAACAATTTGGTAAACCGGAAAGATATCAAGGCTATTCTGTTCACCGACTATCGTTTGGTAAAGGAGGAGAGTGAACGTCTGGTCCGTTACTGTGAGAAGAAAAAAGTTCGTATGTTGATACTTCCTTCGGTCGACGAACTGAAAAAAGGAAAAATCAACTTTCATAACCTGCCTGAAGTACATATAGAAGATTTGCTGGGTCGTGAGGAGATTTGTATCAATATGACAGAGATCGTCGCTTCCCTGAAAGGAAAAGTCGTATTAGTCACCGGAGCAGCCGGTTCTATAGGCAGCGAACTTTGCCGTCAGTTATGTACCTTCGACCTGAAGCAGCTGGTTCTGTTTGACAGTGCCGAAACCCCCATGCACAATATACGTCTGGAACTGGAAGAAAAATTCCCTCAGGTAGAATTTACTCCTGTAATGGGAGATATCCGGATGATTGATCGTGTTGAATCTGTTTTCCGTCGTTTTCAGCCTCAGTATGTATTTCATGCTGCCGCCTATAAGCATGTACCTCTGATGGAGGAGAATCCCTGTGAAGCCGTTCATACGAATGTATACGGTACGCGTAATGTAGCGGATATGGCAGTCAGGTATAATGTCGATAAGTTCATTATGGTTTCTACCGACAAAGCTGTCAATCCGACGAATGTGATGGGAGCTTCCAAGCGTCTGGCAGAAATCTATGTACAAAGCCTGAGCATCGCTATCAGTAAAGGTTTGCATCCGGGTAAAACCCATTTTATCACCACCCGTTTTGGAAATGTATTAGGCAGTAACGGCTCCGTCATTCCCCGTTTCCGTGAGCAATTAGCGAAAGGCGGTCCTTTAACAGTCACCCATCCCGACATTATCCGTTATTTCATGACGATCCCGGAGGCATGTCGTCTGGTACTGGAAGCTGCCTTTATGGGTAAGGGAAATGAGATATTTGTCTTTGATATGGGTTCTCCTGTAAAGATCGCCGATCTGGCTCGCCGTATGATTGAACTGGCAGGTCTTATCCCCGATGAAGATATAGAAATCCAGTACACCGGTCTTCGTCCCGGCGAGAAACTATATGAAGAACTTCTGGCAACGAAAGAAAATACCCTCCCTACGAATAACGCCAAAATATACCGTGCCCAGGTGAGAGAATATGACTACGAAGACATTTGTAAGGTCATGAGTCCATTGATCGAATTGGCGATCAAAGTGGATAAAATGGGTACAGTTAAGTATATGAAAGGGATTGTACCGGAGTTCAAAAGTAAGAATTCGGAGTATGAGGTGTTGGATAAATAATTGATAGAAAATTAAAATAAAATGAAAGTTCTAGTTACAGGCGGAGCTGGTTTTATTGGCTCCAACCTCTGTGAGCATCTTCTAATGAAAGGACACACAGTCCGCTGTTTGGATAATTTTGCAACAGGGAAACCAGAAAATATTTTTCCTTTATTGGAACAGTATCCACAAACCTTCAATTTGCAAGTAGGTGATATCCGAAATATAGAAGATTGTCGAAAAGCAGTGGAGGAAATGGAATATGTTTTGCATGAAGCTGCATTAGGTTCTGTACCCCGCTCTATTAAAGACCCGATAACAACGAATGATGTCAACATCGGTGGCTTTATGAATATGCTTGTTGCTGCTCGTGATGCAGGAATCAAACGTTTTGTTTTTGCTGCCAGTTCATCCACTTACGGGGATAGTAAATCTTTGCCCAAAGTAGAAGATGTAATTGGTAAACCGTTGTCTCCTTATGCGATTACCAAGTATGTTGATGAACTTTATGCAGATGTATTTGCTCGTACGTATGGTATTGAATATATCGGGTTACGTTATTTTAATGTTTTTGGTCGTCGTCAGGACCCATTTGGAGCGTATGCGGCTGTGATACCTTTGTTTGTGAAGAATTTTATGAATCATGAAGCTCCTAATATCAATGGGAACGGAGAATACAGTCGTGATTTTACCTATATTGATAATGTTATTCAAATGAATATGTTGGCTTTGACAACAACTAATCCGGAGGCTGTCAATCAAATTTACAACACTGCATTTGGAGAACGTACAACTTTGAACCAGTTGGTTGCTTATTTGAAAGAATATCTTTCTGATTTTGATTCGGAGATAGCTAAGATAGAACCGACACATGGTCCTAATCGCGCAGGTGACATTCCTCATTCCTTGGCATGTGTGGATAAAGCTAAACAATTGTTGGGATATGAGCCTAAATTCAGTATGAAAAAGGGCTTGAAAGAAGCTGTAAAATGGTATTGGGAAAATATTTAAAACAACAAAAATAAAAAAATCAATGAACACTAAAGTAAAAATTGCCGTAATCGGTTTAGGTTATGTGGGTTTGCCTTTAGCCCGTTTGTTCTCTACGAAGTATAAGACTGTCGGTTTTGATATGAATAAAGCTCGTGTGGATGCTCTGATGGCAGGTCACGATGCTACCCTTGAAGTATCGGATGAATTGTTGCAGTCTGCCATTGCCAATGGCTTTATTTGTACAGCAAACATTGAAGATATTCGTGATTGTAATTTCTATGTCGTAGCTGTCCCTACGCCGGTAGATGAAAGCCATAATCCGGATTTGACACCTCTCTATGGTGCTAGTGCAACAGTTGGAAAGGTCATTGCTAAAGGTGATATTGTAGTATATGAATCGACAGTGTATCCAGGAGTAACAGAAGATGAATGTATCCCTGTCGTAGAAAAAGTGTCTGGCTTGAAATTTAATGTTGATTTCTTTGCCGGTTACAGTCCTGAACGTATCAATCCGGGAGACAAACTTCATACCGTAGAAAAGATTAAGAAAGTAACATCCGGTTCTACCCCTGAGATTGGTAAGAAAGTGGATGAAGTTTATTCTTCTGTAATTACAGCTGGTACTCATTTAGCACCTACCATGAAAGTAGCAGAAGCTGCTAAGGTTATTGAAAATTCTCAGCGTGATATTAATATCGCTTTTGTGAATGAGCTTTCCAAGATTTTTACCAAGATGGGCATTGATACACAAGATGTATTGGAAGCAGCCTCTACAAAATGGAACTTCTTGCCGTTTAAGCCGGGCTTGGTTGGTGGCCATTGTATCGGTGTCGATCCCTATTACTTGGCACAATGTGCACAACGTCATGGTTACAATCCGGAGATCATTTTGGCCGGTCGTCGTGTGAACGACGGTATGGGCGAATATGTAGCTAACGAAGTTGTCAAGTTGATGTTGAAGAAAGGTATTCAGGTTTTGAATTCTTGCATCGTGATACTAGGCTTTACATTCAAGGAGAATTGTCCGGATGTACGTAATACGAAAGTGATTAATATTTACAATGCATTGAAAGAATACAATATGAATATCACCGTCTACGATCCTTGGGCGAATCCCGTTATCGCGAAGCATGAGTATGGCATTGAGATCGTCAATGAATTGCCAGCAGAGAAGTTCGATACCGCTATCATGGCTGTGGCACATAATGAATTTAAAGAAATGAATGTCCTTAGTCTGTTACAAGAACATCATGTAGTTTTCGATGTGAAGGGATTTATGAATAAAGAGTTGATTGACGGAAGATTGTAAAATATATACAGTTATTTTAGATATTATTATAGATTAGATGAAGAGTGTTTTGATTTACATATTATATGTGATAATAGACTTTATAGAAAAAGCCGTTGGATATGTAAAAAGGAAAATTTGCGTAGACGTTTAGGAACGTGCGGTAGAAGTGTACATATCGGATGGCATTTGAAGTATAACCTGCGAATTACGATTTTGAGAGTCATAAACAACTCGTCACCATGCAAGCCGGAGATGTCTCTGTAACCTATGCAGGCACCACCGTTTTGGAAGAAGACTTCGGCTTTAAGCTGTATACTTTGTTGTGAAAAGGTGACGTGTTTTTTAACGTTATTGATGTCAAATTGGGAAAGAGCGTTACTTTCTACCTTTTATCAAATCCGTCCATCAAGAAAATTAGCACGTGAATGCAAGTGTAACGTGGAGGTATGTGGCTGCTTAGTAAACTATATCTGGATTTCGTACCATATCCGACTATCGCAAAGAGAACAAAGGCAGTATAACAAAAGTATTCAAGGAGTTCAACAAGTTCTGCATGAGACTAAAGCTTTTTTCAAAGTCTTATATCTCTATAGATGGCAGCAAGTTCAAGGCAGTCAATGTTAAGGACAACAATTTTACGCTTAACAAATTGGATGACCGCATCAAGCGTTTAGGCGAGAACATATAAGCTTGAGGTATGCAAGGAGTGCAAGGGAGATTATAAGGAATATCGCAACACATTGGAGGAAGCAGGCGAAAAACAGATTTCCCTTACAGATCCTGATGTAAGACTTATGAAATCCAATGAGGGATTCAGTGTTGGCTACAATGCTCAGACTGCGGTTGATCCCGACAGTCATATGATTGTCGGCTTTCTGATTTCCAATAATTCTACAGACCATGGCCAAATCACAAGTGTTGTAACAAAGGTCAAAAATGACTATGATGTGGAAATACTTGAAACCGCGGCAGACAAAGAGGATGAATGTCCTGGAAACCATGCTGAGAATTTTACATCAGGAATCGTCTCTAATATGATATAGCGTGATGGCTCCTGCCGCGAATTTGGGGAGTTTGAATATCTGGCATCTGAAATTACAGACAAAAAAAATAGAGTAACAAATCGGAGGACTTGAAGATTTGCCTGCAAGCAGGCGTAATAAAAGGTGTCAAGATAAATAACGGTGTTGTCATTGGAGCTCAATCACTTGTGAATTGTGAAATACCTACCAATGCGATAGCTGTCGGGACTCAGGCAAGAGTAATTGGATATAAAAAGTGATGAAAGTATTAGATGTAAAGATATTAAAGAACAATAAGAGAATTGTCGTTAATATAGTTGCTGCCTTTGGAATAAAGGGGGGGGGCATGATAGTTAATATGTTATCTATGCCATTATATATTGACTATTTTAACAATAATATGGTTCTTGGTCTATGGTTTACTATTCTGACAGTTGTGAATTGGATTCTCTCGTTTGATGTGGGGATTGGAAACGGTCTTCGTAACCATCTTACCAAGGCACTTACTCAAAAAGATTTTGAGCAAGGCAAACGGTTGACCTCATCAGCGTTCGCAGCTCTTGGAATTATTACGATTGTTTTTACGATTTTCGTGTTCTCGGTAATACCTGTTGTTAATTGGAACAATATGTTCAATATTTCTGGTGATATAATCTCTCGTGATATCTTGGCAAGGTGTGTAGGCATCACTATGGTCGGTATAATGGCCTCTTTTTTCTTGCATATAGTAAGAGGTATATTGTTTGCTTTGCAACTTTCATCGATAGTTAATCTGCTTCATTTACTCACCAGCATATTGCTTGTTGCCTATTTGTTTGTGGCTCCTGATTTTAGTACTATAGAAGAGAAACTTTCAACGATGTCTATTGCTTATGCAATACTGATTAATATTCCTTCTATTTTGGTGTTGTTTTTTGTCTTCTTTTTTTCTGAAATGAAACATTGCAGGCCTCGCATGAAGTATGTAACATCAAATGCAGTAAAGGCTGTCCTTGGTTTGGGCATATCTTTCTTTGTGGTGCAGGTGATGTACATGATTATTACAGTTACTAACGAATGGTTTATCTCTAAGTTCTTTTCGCCTAAACATTGTGTGGATTATCAGATCTATTTCCGACTTTTTGCCCTTGTGGGTAGCTTGATTATGCTTGCTATGTCGCCATTATGGTCTGCTATTACAAAAGCATACTCTATGAAACGTTATCGATGGATTATCAAGCTTCAAAACGTTTTGAACTATCTGGCGATTGGTTGTATTGTGGTAGAATGCTTGTTTGTTGTTTTTTTGCAGCTTATTATTAATATTTGGTTAGGAGATAGATCTATCGAAGTTAATTATCTTACAGCTTCATTTTTCTTACTCTATGGTATAATTATGATATGGGTCGCAATCCAGTCAACTATTGTTGCAGGTTTAGGTACACTCAAAACTCAGTTACGATTATATGTCTTTGCGGCCATCTTCAAAATTTTATTCATAGTATTTGTCTCACAAGTTACCGATGATTGGTCAGTCGTAATTCTCGCAACAGCTCTTGGCTTATTGCCTTATTGTATCTATCAACCAAGGGAAGTGCGTAAGCAATTAATTAAGTTAGAACAAGAAAACGTATAAATAACAGATGATGAAAAAAGTATATTATATAGGTTGGTATATCTCAGATAAGGATAAGTCAAAGTATAGAGGTAATGTGCCTGGAAATTTAAAGATGCATTATGTTGTTGACCAGCTACTGAGTAGTGGCTTCGCTCCTGAGATTATATCTTTCGCAAGTCGCATAGGATACAATAGCATCTATTGCAGTATTACAACAGAATCACAAGGTTGCAGACTCACATATCTTGGAGGTATAAGTATGGAAGGTCGATTAGTAAAAAGACTTGACTTGTTACTGAAGAAAATCTTATTTACATACTATTTTATATTCAAGTTCAAAAAACAGGACACGATTGTACTTTATCATAGTGTCGCCATTACCAACCTCATTGCAAAATTGAAAAAATTAGTAAATAGAAAGGTAATATTAGAGGTGGAAGAAATATATGGTTATTCTGCTGTAGCGGATAAACCTTGGGTCGGAAATGAAATTGAATCTATAAAGCAGATGGACTATTATATTTGTGTAAACGATGGAATGCCTCGGGAATTGAATCTTGAAGGCGGAAAATATGTTGTTAGTTTTGGTGTCGGTCGAATTCCGAAGAGAAAAACAAAACGCTTTAATGATGGGAATATACATGTTGTATATGCTGGTACTATAGAAATGAAAAAGTTAGGAGCTCTAACAGCTGTTGAGGCAGCTCGACATTTTCCCCCCAAATATGTTCTTCATATACTCGGTTTTGGATCAGAGGAGAGTATGCAGAAATTGCAGAAAAGAATTGCAGAAATTAACGGAGAAATTGGTTATGAAAGAGTACAATATAATGGCTATAAATCAGGTAAAGAATTAGATGAGTTTCTTTTTTCTTGTCATATTGGATTAAGTTCAAATGTAATGCGACCAAATTTTGCAAATAACACTTTCCCTTCTAAAGTTATTACCTATATGTGTCACGATTTGTCGGTTGTGTTAGGGTATGCTAAGGCGTTCTATGATGTACCGATGTCAAAGGGGTGGCAATTCTATTATGAACATACACCTGAAGCTATTGCTAAAGCCGTGTCTAATGTTGAAATCAAACCAGTGGGATACTATCTCCCCTCGATTGAATGCATGAATAGTCAACTTCAGTCTTTTTTTAAGAAATATTGCTAGTATGAGAATTGCAATTATAACATTTTTTGATAATGGCAACTATGGTTCAGAATTGCAATCATTAGCCATGAGCTATTATTTATCAAAGAAAGGGGACGATGTTACATTGTGCCATTTAAAAGCACCAGGTAAGTTTATACGTTTGTTGGAAGTACTTGCAGATAAGGTTAGATTGACATTTGATACATTATTTAGCAAAGAAGTGAAACTGTATTTAGCAGATCGTACCGCGAATGTAAATAAGCAACGTTCTATCTCACTTGAGCTAAAGAAATATATACACTCTTTTGTTACGAGACATATTGTTACGAATCGCATTAGTAGATGGAATATCCCTAACCGAAATTTTGATGCATATATTTGCGGCAGTGATCAGATATGGTCTGCGCTAAAATTACCAATTAATCCACAGCTATTTCTTAACCGTGTGAAGCCTAACTGTAAAATAGCGTATGCTCCAAGTATGGGACTCGATACTTTACCACTATATTATATCAATAAAACAAAGAAATACATATCTGACTTTAAATATCTTTCAGTAAGAGAGATTTCTGCCAAAAAGGCATTGAAGGAACACATGGAACTTGACGCTCTTCAAGTTCTTGACCCAACAATGCTTGTTGGAACAGAAATGTGGAATGGCTTGTTAATAAAAGAAAGAAAGATTGTACTAGATTATGAGTATATTTTTGGCTATTTTCTTGGTGAAATTTCTGATGATGTAATAAGATGCATTAATGAAATTGCAGAAGGTAGAGAAGTTATTATTCTACCATACGAAGAGGATAGCGAGAAGGTGATAAATGGAAAATATCTGTTGGCTGATCCACTTGACTTTGTAAATCTCATAAAAAATGCAAAGTATGTATTGACTGATTCTTTTCATGGAAGCGTATTTTCTGTATTGTACGATAGGCAATTTGTAGTCACAAAGCGTACGCATGTGAGGAGAGTCGCACAAACATCTCGCATCATATCTTTGCTGTCAAAGTTTGGGCTTGAAAAACAATACTGCCAGCATACAGAAGAGATGATTGATGCTCTTAAAACTACTATTGATTATAGTTCAAAATCACAAATTCTTCAAGATGAGCAGAAAATTTCAAGAGATTTTATTGACAATGCTCTGATTGAAATAAAAAATGATTTGAAGGAATGAATATATTTTTAGATAATAGAAGTGCTGCTAATTGTTGTGGCTGTTCGGCTTGTGTTCAGAAATGTCCTAAACAATGTCTTACAATGTCACAAGACAAAGATGGTTTTCTCTTTCCAACTTTAGTTTCAGATGATTGTATAGATTGTGGTCTTTGTGCTAAGGTTTGTCCAATGGAAAAGATAGTAAATACATCCGAGGAACAAAAATTCTATGGTGCATACAATTTAAATAGTCAAGATATAATTAATAGTTCTTCCGGTGGAATCTATCCAGCTTTTGCCAAATGGATAATAGCTCAAGAAGGTGTGGTTTATGGTGCTTCGTTAGATTCAAATCATAAACTTTTCCATATAGGAGTTACTACAGCAAAAGAAGTAATGAAAACTTTGGGTTCAAAATATTTCCAAAGTGATATTAAAGATACTTACAAAGAATGTAAAGCAAATTTGGACGGTGGTAAGATTGTCTTGTTTACAGGTACTCCATGTCAAATTCATGGTTTAAAGTGTTACTTAGGTAAAGATTATGAGAATCTTTATACTGCGGATGTAATTTGCCATGGTGTTCCAAGTGAAAAAATGTTTAATGCTTATGTCTCTTTCTTAGAAAAGAAACATAAGGCTAAGTTGATAGATATTAACTTTCGTGATAAGAATCGTAATGGTTGGTCTATTACGCTTAGGTATACGATGGAATATCCAAACGGAAAACGTAAAGACTTTTATCTTATTAGTAAACTTTCAGAGTATTTTGTTGCTTTTCTTGGAGGCTCAATAGCTCGTGAGAGCTGTTATGTCTGTCCTTTTGCCTCTTTGGATAGGGCAGGGGATATCACAATGGGAGATTTTTGGGGATATCAAAAGATGAGGCCTGATATTAAGCATGAAGAAGGGTTGTCTTTGCTATTGAGTAATAGCAAGAAGGGAGAATATATACTAGACGTGTTACGCAAGAATGGAGTTATACTTATTGAGGTTGATGAAAAATGTGTACAAGCTAGTGAAAATAAAAACCTGTATTGCTCGACTTCTAGACCTGCATTTCGAGATATAGTCTATGATGAGTTGGAGAACAAAGGGTTTGAATTCATTGCAGAAAAGTATTATAGACATACGCATACGTTAAGAAATAAATTAAAAAATTACTTACCTAGTAAAATGGTAAAATTGTTTCAAAAGTAAAGTTTTATGGTGGTTGTTGCTTTTGTTCTTATAATATTACTTTCTGTCATTGATAATTCTTTTTCTTCTGCATTGTTTTTGATGATGACTTATTTTGTGGGTATAGGCTTGACTTTTTCTTTACCGAACAGATCTAGATCAAGAGGAAGGAAAGTATTTGATATAGTATTTTTTATTTACATAATAGTTGCCTTTATTGTTAGCCGATCTTTCTCAATATCAGATCATTTTATGGTATCTGATTCTTCTCGTTATATTGAGTCATATATAAACAGAATCTCTTTTTATTATGTTAAACAAGATTTTATAGATTGCTATTTGCATTTTTCTGATTCAAACATACTCTATAATGCATACTTGAATGCAATGGCAATGTTTGTCAATACTCATTTAGATGGTATGACTATTTATGGTATGACATTATTACAAACAGTATGGGGAATATTATCGTCAATAATCTTGTATAGAATTTTATCTAGACATTTTAAAGAGGAGAAGGCGAGCTATTATACTTTGGTATTTGCTTTATGTTCATTATTCCTTTTCTACTCAACAATAATCATACGAGATATTATCATCTGTTTTTTGTATTTATGTATATTTGATGTGGTGGATCAGAAGTTTTCACTGACAGGATTAGTAAAACTTATTATCTTCATGATTCTCGCATGGGGAGTTCGACTTTATTCAGGTTTATTCCTAATAACCTTCATCGCTTATTATCTTTATATAAGATTCAGAACAAGCAGATTAAAATATATCGCTATCATTTTGTTTGTAGTAGGGATGGTTTTGGTAGTAAGAGTATTGTTTACCTCGTTTTTAATGGAACAAACGACAGCAGAATTGCAGGGATATGAAGAACTTTCTGCTGAACGAAGTGCAGGTGGTATTGTTTCTAAGTTGCAAACTCTTCCATCTGGATTCAGTCATTTTGCCATTGTATTATTCACAATGATTAGACCTATGCCTCCATTGGGTATATATTTTGGAGTTCAAACATTTTCGCATATAGTAATGTCATCAATGTTTCTGATTGCTGGATTCTTTTGGTTCGTAGTGTTTTATAGCTTATGTTATCAGTTGTTCCTGAAGAAGTATTTCTTTAAGATACCGTTTGAGCAGGTAGCTTTACTGCTTATATGCTTAATGTTTATGTTAGCAAATGCTTTCCATCCTGATATCCGACGAATGCTTCCAGTCTTTCCTATTCTTTTTGTGCAGTTTACGAAGATATGCGAGACAGAGAAAGTAAAACTATTCAGAAGTAGGATATCAAAATACCTAATGATATTCTATGTCGTGATGGCATTTGGTATGTTGGTAGTTATGTAAATCCGAATTGATATATGAGTATAATAAATAAATTAAAGTCAATGTTCATCTACCTGAAATATACTACAGTTAGAAAGAGAATTAGTAGGAGATAATATCTCTCTGTCTTGGTAAATGATAATTAGGAAGGAAAATATGATGAGTGAGATTTATATTAACATAAAAGAGTCTCTTCTTAAAGGCTTCAACGCTTTGAGAAGATCGCATTTTACTAACTATAGAAAGCAGATGGGGTATTGCTCTCCATCTGCAACTCTGATAAAACCGTTAATAATAAAAGGAGCTAAAAATGTGTATATGTACGAGAACACAGGTGTCAAAGATGCACTTATTATGGCACCTAAGGCTAAGTTTGTCATGAAGAAGCATTCTGGTGCTGCAGAAGGACTTACGGTTATTACAGGTAATCATGAACGTAGAATAGGTAGATTCTATCGGACAATAACAGAACAAGAGAAATTGCTACTAGATGAAGACGTCATAGTAGAAGAAGACTGCTGGATCGGTACGAGGGTTACTCTTCTTATGGGTGTTACTCTTCGAAGAGGTACAACCGTTGCTGCTGGTGCTGTAGTTTCAAAATCAACTGCACCTTATTCTGTGGTAGGTGGAGTCCCAGCGAAACACATTAAGTTTTATTGGACAATTGATCAGATTTTGGAACATGAGTCAAAACTCTATCCGGAGAGTGAACGGTATACTAAAAAACAATTAGAATTATTCTATAAAATGTACTCTAAATAGATGAAGAAGATACTTTTTGTACTTCCTTATTATAAAATAGGTGGAACATTAACCTCTTTTGTGAATCTCTTACCCTTGATTGATAAAAAGAGATATGAGGTGGATGTATTTGCACTCACAAATGATGTGGATGATATGACTATTTTGCCTAAGAATGTGAATTATCTTGGATTTAAGATAAAAGAATCGAAAGTAAATACTTATGCAAAGGATTTGAGGAATAAATTGGTTGGTCTTATAAAGTCGGGAAAATGTTTGCTAACAAGGTTTGGCTGTGATCCATCGGATATGGTGTTTAGAAAAATGGCTAAATCGCTATCTGGCAAGTATGATGTCGTTATCGCTTTTCAAGAGGGGCAAGCTACACGTATGGCACAATATATCTTAGCTCCTCAAAAGATAGCTTGGGTACATTGCATCTATAGTCGCTTTAAGAGCCTCGCTAATGGTTTGTCGATTGATGTATACAATCACTTTGATAAAATTGTATGTGTGTCGTATACTGCTGTCAAAGATATGGTGGATTGTGAACCGCAGTGGAAGGATAAGATATATGTTGTGTACAATGCTGTTGATGCCACTTATGTCAATATGAAAGCTGTAGATGATACTAATTTTACCAAAAAGGTGAATTTAGTATCCATAGGTCGTATAGATCCTGTAAAGCGTTTATCCTGTATTCCTGAGATTGCGGCTGATTTGAAAGGTTCAGGAATTATTTTTGACTGGTGGATCATTGGAGGCGTTGCTGTGCAAGATGAGTATGACAAATTAATAGCAAGGATAACACAATTTGATGTGTCGGATTGTGTACATCCCATTGGTCAACTCTCAAATCCGTATCCTTATATAAAGTCAAGTGATTTGCTTGTTTGTTTGTCATCCTCAGAGACATTCAATTATACCATTGCTGAGGCTAAGGCAATAGGTATTCCCGTTGTATCAACGGATTTTCCATGTGCATATGAATTTGTAGAGAATGAAAAAACTGGTTTAATTCTGCCTATAGAACAAATTGCTGATGGAATTAGAAGAATGTTGAACGATAAGAATTTGTATTCAAAATTTAAGAATAGCTTAGTTTCAAACAACGATTATCATTATAAGACAAAAGAACAGTTTGAATTATTAATTAATGAGTAAATCTATATTATACCTCGGAGGCTTTGAGCTTCCTGATAAAAATGCTGCGGCACAACGTGTTATAGCAAATGCAAAGTTATTGCGAGGAATGGGCTATGAGGTTTCATTTATGGGAATTTCAAAAGATATTGCAAATGCTCCTAAGGCGGTTGATGGGTTTACTAGTTCTCCTGTACCTTATCCGATAAATGTAAGGCAATGGATTCATCAAATCCTTTCCTTTGTTGAGTCAGAGGATCTGTTTGATAATAACTGGGAGTATGTCGTGCTTTATAATTTTCCTTCGATTGCCTCGCTTCGGATTCTTAATGCGTGTCATAAAAGAGGAATTAAGGTGATTCATGATCTTACAGAGTGGGAGTCTGCTTCAGGGTGTACCCCAAGGCAAGTAATACGAAAATTGGATATCAACTTGCGAATGCGCTATTGTATGAAGTGGATGGACGGTGTTATTTGTATCAGCCGGTATCTATATGATTATTATAAAGATTATACGAATTGCATTTTGATTCCACCAACTATTGATCTCAATGATCCAAAATGGAATAGGGATCGGATGTTGTCAACGGGAGAGAATGTGAATCTAGTATATGCGGGTTCTGCTGGTTTTAGAGGTAAAGATCGATTAGATTCTATCATTGAGGCTCTTCAAGGAAAGATTGGCATTTCTCTTACTGTAATTGGTATGACGAAGGAACAATATGAACAGGGATATGGCAAAAACGTGCCTGAGTCTGTGCTTGTGGAGTTTCGGGGGAGAGTACCGCATATGGATGCGGTGAAAGCTGTACAGGAAGCGGACTTTCAAATGCTTATTCGGGATAGTAATTTGAAGAACAATGCCGGCTTCCCGACTAAGTTTGTCGAGTCGATAAGCTGTTGTACGCCTGTAATTGCTACATTGACAAGCAATATTGATGATTATCTGAAGGATGGGGTAAATGGGTTCATCGTCTCATCCGAGAGACCTCTCTCGGCTCTCTTTTCTGAACTATCTTCATTATCTAAGGATAAAATAGTAGTGATGAAACAGGCTTGTAGGGAATTTAAGGGATTTGATTATAGAAGTTTCACGACAGAGTTCTCTAAGATTTTTAAATAACATAGTTATGCTATTCAATAGTTTAGAGTTTATAATATTTCTTGCTGCGGTGAATGTTTGAAAAAAGATAGTTATAAACTTTATGATTAAAGATATTATTAGTGTATGCATAAATTAATTCGTATCACGACTATCCCAGGTTCTATGCGTAGTCTTCTTAAAGGGCAGCTTTGCTTTATGAAACAGTATTACGAGGTGGTGGCTGTTTCTTCAGGAGGAGAGTCATTTGACAAAATGTTGGAAGAGCAAGAGGTTAGGGGGGTGGTTGTTCCTATGACACGTAAAATAACTCCTTGGGCAGATTTGAAGGCTTTGGTGATGTTGATTTGTCTGTTTTTGAAAGAAAAACCGGATATAGTGCATACTCATACACCTAAAGCGGGAACTTTGGGTATGTTAGCCGCTTGGATAACCCGTGTTCCTTGTCGGTTGCATACAATTGCAGGACTTCCGCTTTTAGTAGCAACTGGTAAAAAAAGGAGACTGTTAAATTTTGTAGAGAAGGTGACTTATGCTTGTGCGACTAAGGTTTATCCAAATTCATTTGTGATGAAACAGATTGTTCTTGATTTGGGTTTTACACGACCGGAGAAATTGAAAGTGATTGCAAATGGTAGTTCCAATGGAATTAATACTGATTTCTTCTCTCCTAAAGCTTCTTTTACACATATTGATACTACGGATCAAACCTTTACTTTTTGTTTTGTGGGACGTATGGTAACAGATAAGGGTATAAATGAATTGGTCCATGCTTTTGTCCGTCTATATGAGAAGAATGATCGGGTACGTTTGTTATTGGTCGGTCCTTTAGAGCAGGAGTTAAATCCCATACTGCCAGATGTGGAGGAGTTGATTTCACATCACTCTGCGATTCACTATGTAGGTTATCAATCAGATGTCCGTCCTTTCTTCGCTGCTTCCGACGCATTGGTCTTCCCTAGTTATCGGGAAGGATTCCCGAATGTGGTAATGCAGGCAGGTGCGATGGGTCTTCCTTCGATAGTGACAGATATTAACGGTTGCAACGAAATCATTATAGAAGGGAAGAATGGCGTGATCATACCTCCTAAAGATAAACAGGCGTTGTATGAAGCAATGGAGCAATTTATTCTCAATCCTGAAAAGGTTAAAGAGATGGCTATGAATGCCCGTCCTTTGATAACTTCCCGATATGAACAAAAATTGGTATGGGATGCTTTATTGGCAGAGTATAAAATGTTACTTCCTTAATCGATTACAACTGTGATTCCAATCAGTTGTCAGGTTAGAACAGGGCTATCGTTTTTTTGGGATGACTATACCGTCAATTATACTTATAAGGTGGTATTGAAATGAAATTGGATTTTATAGATAATTTGTAAGCGTTAAAATAGTACTACATGTATTCACGCGTAAATGTCTGTATGTATTTTATGATAAGATAATGTGATATGTATAAGGATTTTTTCAAACGATTGATTGACTTTTGTATTGTCTTCTGCGTGTTGGCCGTTATCTGGCCGATTTTGCTGGCCATTACCCTTTGGCTCCACTTCGCCAATAAAGGTACAGGTGCTTTCTTCACTCAAGAACGCCCGGGTAAGGGTGGTAAAATTTTCAAGGTAATTAAGTTCAAGACGATGACAGATGAACGGGATGCAGCGGGAAATCTATTGTCGGATGCCGATCGGTTGACGAACGTAGGGCGTTTTGTCCGTTCCACTTCGATCGATGAGTTGCCCCAGTTGATAAATGTCCTGAAAGGAGATATGGCATTGATTGGGCCTCGTCCTTTATTGGTTCAATATCTGCCATTATATTGTAAGGAGCAGGCACGTCGTCATGACGTGCGACCGGGTATTACCGGATGGGCACAGGTGAACGGACGTAATGCGATTAGTTGGACGAAGAAGTTCGAACTGGATGTTTGGTATGTAGACCATTGTTCGTTTTGGCTGGATGTGAAGATCATCTTTTTGACGATAAAGAAAGTGTTTGTCCGAGAAGGTATTTCACAAGAGGGACAGGCTACGATGGAGTTTTTTACGGGTAATAATTAAACGGATATGTATTTATACGGTGCAAGCGGTCATGCTAAAGTGATCATAGACATATTAAAGGCGAATCATATAGAGATAGAAGGTCTTGTCGATGATAATCCGGAGATAAATGAACTTTTGGGTTATCCGGTTTTTCATCGAAAGGAAGATATTTCACCTCTGATAATAAGTATAGGCGATAATAAAATACGTCAGATGATCGCTCACAAATTGAATGTTGAGTTTAGAACGGTGATACATCCGTCTGCGATAGTATCTCCTTATACAACCGTGCAGGAAGGATCGGTAATAATGCAGGGAGCGATTGTACAGTCTTGTGCTTGCATAGGGAAACATTGCATTGTCAATACCGGAGCGTCTGTCGATCATGAATGTGTGATAGGAGATTATGTGCATATCTCTCCACATTGTACGCTTTGTGGAAATGTACATATTGGTGAAGGGAGTTGGATCGGTGCAGGTACGACGGTTCTGCCAGGTGTCAAGATTGGAAAATGGTCTGTGATAGGTGCAGGCTCGGTAGTTGCCAAAGATGTTCCGGACGGGGTTTTGGCTGTAGGTAATAGGTGTAGAATATTAAAACATTTGTAATAGATAATGAACAAACGAATTTACCTTTGTCTCGCCCACATGAGCGGCAAAGAGCAGGCTTTTATAAAAGAAGCCTTCGATACCAACTGGGTAGTTCCACTCGGTCCCAATGTAAACGCTTTAGAAAAAGATCTGGAAACATTTATAGGGGAAAATAAACAAGTCGTTGCCCTTTCTGCCGGTACTGCTGCCGTCCATCTCGCATTGTTGGCTTGTGGCGTCGGTTTTGGCGATGAAGTGATTGTGCAGAGCTTTACTTTCTGTGCTTCTTCGCATCCGGTGACTTATCTGGGAGCTACCCCGGTATTTGTTGATTCGGAGGCGGATACTTGGAATATGGATCCGGAGTTGTTGGAAAAGGCTATTGAAGATCGGATCGCCAAGACAGGAAAGAAGCCGAAAGCGATCGTTCCCGTTTATCTGTATGGTATGCCTGCCAAGATTGAGGAGATTATGGCGGTAGCTGATAAATATGATATCCCAGTTATTGAGGATGCTGCCGAAGGATTGGGTAGCCGGTATGACGGACAGGTTTGTGGTACGTTCGGACGGTATGGGGTACTTTCTTTCAACGGGAATAAGATGATTACGACTTCCGGAGGTGGTGCGTTAATCTGCCCGAATGAAGAGGCAAAAAAGAAAATCATGTTCTATGCTACCCAGGCTCGCGAGTCATATCCTTATTACCAGCATGAAGAGATCGGTTATAATTACCGCATGTCAAATATCTGTGCCGGTATCGGACGCGGACAAATGACAGTACTGGAAGAACATATCGCCCACCATCAGCACACTTGCCATCTTTACAAGAAGTTGCTTGCCGGAATAGAAGGTATTACATTGCATGAGAATCCCTCTTCCCGGTTCGATAGCAACTATTGGCTGAATACAATCCTGCTTGATCCATCTTTGCATGTGAGAGGCGAAGAACATGCCTATGAAGCGACTGTACAGGGAGCCATAGGAGGTACGGCCGGTGTAACACACGAGGCTTCCTCCTTGCATACAAACTCGGAACCAAACCCGAATGTGGAAGCGATGCGCATGGCATTGGATGCTGCCGGTATTGAATCGCGTCCATTATGGAAACCGATGCACTTGCAGCCCGTATATAAGAACAATCCTTGCTATGTGAATGGTGTGAGCGAATCTTTGTTCAAACAAGGTCTATGTTTACCAAGTGGTCCTTGTGTGACGGATGAAGATGTGGATTATATCGTTCAGGAAATCAAGAAGTCTATTTTGCAATGAATTTATTAGAATTTTAATAGAATATATATGTCAGTATTCAAAGACAAAACCCTCCTTATCACCGGTGGCACCGGTTCTTTCGGTAATGCCGTTCTTCGGCGTTTCTTGGATTCCGATATCAAAGAGATCCGAATCTTTAGCCGAGATGAAAAGAAGCAGGACGATATGCGTCACGCTTTACAAAATCCTAAAGTGAAATTCTATATTGGGAATGTGCGTAATAAAACATCTGTGGATGTCGCTATGCGCGGTGTGGATTATGTGTTTAGTGCAGCTGCATTAAAGCAAGTCCCCAGTTGCGAATTCTTTCCGATGGAAGCTACGCGTACGAATGTAGAAGGTACGGAGAATGTGCTGCTTTCCGCTATTGAACATGGCGTAAAGAATGTAGTTGTCCTTTCTACGGATAAGGCCGCTTATCCGATCAATGCGATGGGTATCTCCAAGGCTTTGATGGAAAAGGTGGCGATTGCTAAAGGACGTGAGTTGGGCGAAGGAGCGCAGACTACTATCTGCTGTACTCGTTACGGCAATGTGATGGCAAGCCGTGGTTCGGTGATCCCTCTTTGGGTGGAACAGATAGAACATGGAAAACCGATCACTATTACCGATCCGGAAATGACCCGCTTCATGATGACCCTGGATGATGCCGTTGATTTGGTGATCTATGCCTTTACACATGGTCATAACGGCGATCTGTTTGTTCAAAAAGCTCCGGCAGCTACTCTATCTGTTTTGGCACAAGCCTTGAAAGAGACATACGCACAGATCGATCCGAAGTATCTGGATACGGAAGTGAAGGTAATCGGTACGCGTCACGGAGAGAAACTGTATGAAACGCTGGTTACCCGGGAAGAGATGGCGAAGGCAATCGATATGGGTGAATATTACCGCATTCCTTGTGATACACGCGATTTGAACTATGACAAGTTCTTTACCGAAGGAAGCGAATGTCTTTCTAAGATTGAAGACTATCACAGCCATAACACCACACGTCTGGATGTGGAAGGCATGAAAAAACTATTACTCCGCTTACGTTTCATTCAGGAAGATCTTGGACTGATCGAACGGGCAAAACCAAGAGAAATCAGAAGCGAATAAATCAATTTTAATGTAATGAACATATTAGTTACCGGTGCCAAAGGATTCGTCGGTCGGAACCTTGTTTCCCAACTCCATAATATCCAATCGGGGAAAGCCCGGAATTATCCTGTTTCGGGAACTGATCTAAAGGTCTTCGAATATGATATAGACAGCGATCCGGCTGAGTTGGATGTCTATTGTAAGAAAGCTGATTTCGTCTTTAACCTGGCGGGTGTGAACCGTCCGAAAGACCAGGCGGAATTTATGAAGGGTAACTTCGGCTTTGCTTCTACTTTGCTGGACACATTGAAAAAGTATAACAATACTTGCCCGGTGATGATCTCATCATCTACGCAGGCGGCATTGGATAATCCGTATGGCGAATCGAAAAGGGCAGGAGAGAACCTGTTGTTCGAGTATGCGAAAGAAACCGGAGCGAAAGTATTGGTTTATCGTTTCCCGAATGTGTTCGGAAAATGGTGCAGACCCAATTATAACAGTGCGGTGGCTACTTTCTGTAACAATATAGCCAATGATCTGCCTATCCGGGTGAATGATCCGAGTGTGGTGATGAATCTGGTCTATGTGGATGATGTAGTAGACGAATTGATTGCCGCTTTATCTGGTAATGAACATCATGAAGGAGATTATTGTGCAGTACCAGTCGTTCATACGATTACGCTAGGAGGCATTGTCGATCTGCTTTATTCATTCAAAGAGATGCCGGGTAACTTAGGTGTACCCGATCTGGGTGATCCTTTTACGAAGAAGTTATATTCGACCTATCTATCTTATTTACCGAAAGAGAAATTCTGTTATCCGGTACAGATGAAAACAGATGATCGCGGTAGTTTTACAGAGATCATCCGTACGCCGGACAGGGGGCAGTTTTCCGTAAATATCTCCAAACCGGGTATAACCAAAGGCCAGCACTGGCATCATACCAAGAATGAAAAATTTGTGGTCGTAAGCGGGCATGGCTTGATCCGGCTTCGTAAGATCGGAACAGATGAAGTAATCGATTTCGAAGTTAGTGGAGAAAAGATAGAAGTGGTCGAAATGATTCCCGGTTATACGCATAATATCATTAATCTTTCCGATACGGAAGAGTTGGTGACTTTTATGTGGGCCAATGAACCATTCGATCCAAACCGTCCGGATACTTATTTTGAGGAAGTATAAAAGATAGAATTATGAATAAATTAAAATTAATGACCATTATAGGTACCCGTCCGGAGATCATCCGGTTGGCAGCCGTTATCAAACGATGCGATCAGTACTTCGATCAAATCTTGGTCCATACCGGACAGAATTACGATTATACACTGAACCAGGTCTTTTTTGATGATTTGGGCCTTCGTGCTCCTAACTATTATCTGGATGCAGTGGGTGCGGACCTGGGGGAAACAATAGGAAATATCATTGCCAAATCGTATAAATTGATGGTGGAGGTGAAGCCCGATGCCGTTCTGGTGCTGGGAGATACAAATTCTTGCCTGTCGGTTATCGGAGCGAAGCGTTTGCATATTCCTATCTTCCACATGGAGGCGGGTAACCGTTGTTTCGATGAATGTCTTCCGGAAGAGACAAACCGCCGCATTGTGGATGTGACAGCCGATGTCAATATGTGTTATTCCGAACATGCACGCCGGTATCTGAATGCTGCCGGTACACCGAGAGAACGTACCTATGTAGTCGGTTCACCTATGGCAGAGGTATTGCATAATAACCTGGAAAAGATCAAGGCTAGCGATGTACTGGAACGTTTGGGATTGAAGAAAGGAGAATATATTTTACTGTCTGCCCATAGGGAAGAGAATATTGACACGGAAACCAACTTCTTCAACCTGATGAATGCGGTAAATGCGATGGCTGAGAAGTATGATATGCCCATCCTGTACTCTTGTCACCCTCGTTCAAAGAAATATATCGAACAACGTGGTTTCCAGTTCGATCCGCGTGTGATACAACATGAACCGTTGGGATTCCATGATTACAATCATCTTCAGATGAATGCTTTCGCTGTGGTATCCGATTCGGGTACGCTGCCTGAGGAAAGCAGTTTCTTCTTGTCTGTCGGTAATCCTATTCCTGCGGTATGTATCCGTACGAGTACGGAGCGTCCGGAAGCATTGGATAAGGGGAATTTCATCTTGGCAGGCATTACGACAGAACAAGTGTTGCAAGCTGTGGATGTAGCTGTCGAGATGAATAAAGACGGTGCTTTAGGAATCCCCGTTCCTAATTATGTGGATGAAAATGTATCGGTGAAGGTAGTCAAGCTAATACAAAGCTATACCGGAGTCGTTAATAAAATGGTTTGGAGAAAATATTAAAATCACAGTTATGCAACTTATTAACTCTACCTTATTAAACGAAGTAACCAAGCAAGCCCAGGACTCTCCGCGCTTGCGTATGAATTATAACTTTCATGATTCTTTGGATGCGAAGGCACAACGCCTTTTGAATGCATTGGAACTGGGTACAATATTGCCTATCCATCGCCATCCGCATACGGCGGAAACGTACCTGTTGTTGCGGGGAAAGATTCGGGTTATGTTTTATTCTGATGAGAAAGAAGAAATCGAATCAACCCTATTGGATCCGTTGGCTGGAAACTATGGTGTACATATACCGGCTAACCAGTGGCATACATTGGAAGTACTGGAAGCCGGTTCTGTATTGTTTGAAGTAAAAGACGGTCCTTATACTCCATTAGGGGAAAACGATGTATTGAAGCTTACGCAATAAACCATTTATACAAACACCCAACCCCGCCCATCAGCATCAGGCTATATCCCGACATTCCGAGCCAGTCGGCTCCGGATGGCAGAGCTTTTTGCCGGTTTCCCCAGTCTCCCTGGGCGAGAGCGAGAGTATCGCCCCGATGCAGGTCAGGGTCACTTCCGTTTCCCTCATCAGGAGGGAGAGGAGGCTCAGGAGGAGCAGGCAGAGGATGAGGACAGGGGCAGTCACCGGCTGCCGGTTTTCGCTTGCGGGGAAAGATGATCCGGGCAAGGCGGGTGAGGAAGTTGAGAATTGTTTCAAGGACATTCATGGAATTTGAAAATTATAAATTGAAAATTAATTGACCGGTAACCGCTCGATGGACCGGCAGATCGATACCAGCATCCGCTGATAAGCAGCGCGGTTGTCGCCATTTACTTCGCTGATGTATTTGCTGTAAGCGATCTCCTTGGCGTAGGCCTCAGGATGGAAGGTGAGGGTTGCGGCTATGGGATAAGCCGAGTGGATCAAACGGGCAAAGTCGAGGAAGCTATCTTCGGCAGTGAGATACCGACGGAACCAGAGAGCCGGACGGTCTCCTGTGGCAGACAAGTCTGTGCGGCCACCATCCCAGAAAGGATTCGGACGGCCGTAGGCAGTGATACCGAAAAAGTTGTTATACTCCACGGCCAGCGAGCTTTCGCCCCAACCCGTTTCAATGGCCGACTGGGCCAGGAGGATGATCGGATTCATCCCGAACCGCTCTCCCGCCTTTTGGGCGAGAGGCAGATACTGTTTGATGTAATTTTGCTTTGTCATAACATTATTCGATTACCGGACGGTCGTCTTCCCCGCCTGAGGGAGGAGTCACTGAACCGGGAAGAGTCCATTTTTCAAAACTGGCATCGCGAACAAGATTCATCAACATCGTTCCCGGATAGAAAACGATATGAGCACGGTTGAACAAAGAGGTCTTAAACTCTTCTTCTGTAGTAGCCCCTTTACTGCCGGCTACCATACGGAAGCTGCCGAAATCGCCCAGATGGATCGATTCGCCATCGGCAAGGGATTCATTCATGACGGTGATAAAACCGTCTAAAACAAGTAGGATATCACCGCGGCTGGCTGTGCTGTATTTGCTGATACGATCGCAGATACGGTTGAGATCTACTTTCTTGGTAATACTGGTCTGGGCAAAGTAGAGCTCGGCTCCTTCGGCAGCCCCCTTGCTCATGTCCTTACGTTTTACAAGTCTGTACTTTAATGGCATAGTCGGGAAATTAAAAATTAATAATTGAAAATTGTTGGTTATCGATAACATTACAAAGGTACGGCGGCCTGAAAACCCACAGACAGATAGGTGCAGCAAGAGTGGGATAGGAGCAGATAACGACAGTTAATTAACAGGCTTCAGAACACGGGTGTTTCAACGTTAAAACATATATGTTTTAAACGCGAAACATGTATGTTTTACATATAAAGGATATATCATTTCACAATCTCGCAGGCTATATGGATGCCTAATTGGAGAATGAATATGATTAACAAAATAAACAAGCAAATTGAACAACGGATAATCGCTTTTTTAAAAAGACCGTCCGTGAAATAACAGGGAAATATTTGTCGTATCCTTCCCTGGAGGAATCGATTGGAAGAGTGAAGAATAACAGCCATTATATTTTATTGCTGGCTTTATTGTTGGGTGATCCGGAGATAAGGGAAAAGAAAACATGGAACGTTTTGGCTAAATCGTTTTTTACGAATTACAGGGAGATGATATTGCTGTATTGCGGATATGATATCGGGCCGGCTAATCTGGAGCGTATCCGGGTAATGGAGCCGAAATTATTTATCGAGTATATGTCGGGAATGTTTCGAAACGGCATGTTTGAAGATAGTTCGTATGAGGAATTGGCTGAATTTATCAATTTGGTGTTTGATACGGGTTACGAACAGAGTTCTATTTGCAACCTGCTGAAAGTGGCTCATGAGGATTATCAGCATATCCATGATGGGATCAGGATGGAAATAAAGCGGGAACCTGCCAGGAGAGAAGGAATTTAAATAATTAACCGGTTGATATATTGCCTGTTGGATTGTGAAATATACGCGAAAAACAGTTTTTTATATACGAAAGCTACTGTCTACCTTTGTTTTAGTCGTTGATATACGGTCTTGTTTTCCGAAAAAATGGAAAAATCTTGTATTTATAAATTTCTTATAAAAAGAAATACTTCTTACTATATTAAAGAGGAACCGCTTCCGGTCGGATAGAAAGCAAATAGCGTGTAAGGAAGAAGCAAGATAATTCAATGATTTTTGCAAATAGAAATCGTATAACAACGTAAATACTAACAGATATTAATATTTACGGTTATGAACAAAGATCTTCAAAACAGTAGCCGGGTAACAGATTTCCTGGGAAAAGCGTTTGTCAAAATGCCGCGCAAGTTATTAAACCTGTCTTTGCATCCGGAGAAAAAAAAGCGTCAGTTGGCCTGTATGTATATGGCGCTGATCACATTGAGTTTCTTTCGTGATGGAACTGTGATGCTGGGAAAAAACAAACATGTTTGCCGCAGGGGAGAATATGTGGGTACTCATTCGGAACTGGCTCGTTTCACGGCTATCAGTCTCGGTTCGGTAGGTTATTATCTGAAGATGCTTGAAATGGACAAACTGATCGTGTTGAACGTCGTAAAGGGAGGTACCCGTATCGGGATTTGCAATTATGATCTTTTTTCCGGGCACGAACCGGAAATGAATGACTGGCAGGATGCTTCGGCCGGAGAAGCCGGGCGCAGGATGGCTGACGTGGAACGTGCGATGGGAGGTCGGAACATGCAGGATTTGAATCCGGAGGAAAGGGGGAATGCCTGATGGATGCGGATAAGACGAATAATATGGAAATGGGTGGTATGACCATTGTCGAACTGGAAAGTACGCTGGTTTGTTGCCTGATGACTTCATTGGATGCTCCGATGCAGGTCTCCACGATGTTACGTGAGGAGATGTTTTCGGATAAATCGCTGGGATTTGTCTTCGGTGTAATCATGGATTTGTACGATCAGGGCGTGCAGCCGGATATGGTGACGGTAGAAACCGGAATGCGCCGGCAGGATGAAGCCCGCTGGAAGGAACTGAATGGATTGTCGTTCCTGCTTCCGGCGATGCTGAATGTGCGCAATGCGGAGAATGTAATACGTTATGCCGAAGAGGTGAAACGGCAATATAAGTTACGCTGCCTGATGCAGTTGTTCGTGACGTTAAATTTTAGTTCCGGGAAATTCGATGCCGATCCCGACAAGCTGATTGCGGAAGCGGAACAGTCGTTGCAGGAGCTTCGGCGCGACACAGCCGGGGGAAAAGCGATGCGTACGGTAGGAGAATTGGCGGAAGAAGCTTTGCAATGGCATAGTAGGCGTGCCGGGGCATCGGAGGATGTGACCCGTTTGTTGACCGGGATAGAGGAGCTCGACTATGTAACGGGAGGTTTGCACAGGGGCGAAATTATCATTCTAGGGGGTCGTCCGAGTGATGGGAAGACTGCGGTGGCACTTCATATAGCCGTCAATGCAGCGAAGGAAGGGAAGCATGTCTGTTTGTTCAGCCTCGAAATGTCGGATTTGCAGATGCTGAACCGTATCCTGGCCGGTATGACGGATGTGGATCCGGACCATTTGCGGATCAGCGGACTGACCGGGAAGGAACTGGAGCAATTGAAAGAGGCAAGCCGCAAACTGGAACATCTTCCTCTCTATATGGATTATACGCCTTGCAACACCGTCAGCGATATACGTGCCAAGGTGATGCTGAAAAGCAAACAAGGGGAATGTGATTTGGTGGTGATCGATTATTTGCACCTTCTGTCGTCTGTCCGACAGAAGAATGAAACACAGGATCAGGTCGTGGGGCGTAATGTGGTAGCCCTGAAACAGTTGGCCCTGGAGGCCGATTGTCCGGTACTGCTTGTTTCGCAGATGAACCGGGCCTGTGATACACGTGCTGACAGGGCACATATCCCGGTGATGAGCGACCTGAGAGATTCGGGTACGATCGAGCAGGTGGCGGATTGTGTCGTGTTTGTTTACCGTCCCGAGAAGCATGGCATTACGAAAGATGAACGGACGGGTGAAAGCCTGGTAGGAGTAGGTAAACTCTATATTGTGAAGAACAGGAACGGGGCGACCGGCATTGCACGGTTCCGTTATAATCCTTCGTATACAAAAATCACAAACTATTGTAATACCGTAACATCATGACGCATCAGGAAATAAATCATATAAAACAGTCGGTTCCGCAGATCGAAGAGGTCATCGGACGATATGTGCAGCTGACACGGAAAGGCAAAAGCCTGCTGGGGCTTTGTCCGTTCCATGAAGACCACCATCCTTCTTTGGTTGTTAACCAGGAGAAGCAATATTTTACCTGTTTTGCATGCGGGGAGAAAGGGGATGTGATCCATTTTTTACAGAAGATAGAAGGGCTGTCGTTTAAGGAAGCGGTTAAGAAATTAAAAATTGAAAATGGAACATTGAAAATTAAATCCGAAGTCAAACCCGGAGTCAAATTGACAAACCCCGTTTGTGAAACAGAAAAATTTTCAATTTTCAATTCTCAATTTTCAATTGAAAAAAACCTTCAGTTTTTTTCGTCTCTCCTTCCTGCCGCTTCCGGAGATTCGGACCTGACTCCGACCTGGCTTGATTTTGAGGTAGGAACTTCCCCGGCTATGGTTGCCGGGGAATGGAAAGCGATGCGTAACCGGCTGGTATTCCCGATACGGGATGAAGAAGGCATACTGGTAGGATTTGGGGCGCGTCGACTGACGGAGGCACCGGGCTCTCCCAAATATATCAATTCGCCGACCAGTGAACTTTATCGTAAGAACGAGCTTCTTTACGGATTGAATATCGCCCGCAAGGCAATTAGGGAAAAAGGATATGCCATACTGGTGGAAGGCTACAAAGACGTGCTGGCGATGCATGCAGCGGGATTCGGAAATACAGTGGCACTTTGTGGAACGGCTTTATGCGACGGCCATATTGCGCTGCTGAAGAAATATACATCGCGGGTATTGGTGATGCTGGATGCGGATACGGCTGGAAGAAATGCTTCGGAAAAGGCCGTTTCGCTTCTAAGGATGCAGGGTATACGGGCTTACGGGGTAGAATTACCGGAGGGGGAAGATCCCGACTCATTGTTCCGGCTTTGGGGTAAAGAGCGGTTTATCGGTTATCTCCGGAAAAAGCTTGCAGAGGACTCGCCCTCGGAAGAGGCTTTGTTATTGGAACGTATCCGGATAGGGATACAGACGTTGTCCGGCATTACGGATATGACGGAAAGGATGCAGGCGCTTCGTCGCCTGAATACCGGGATTGCTCACCTGACCGGTCTGTCGCAGAGGCAGAAACGTCCGGCCACTATGGATTGGAGGTGGGCATGAAACGGGAAGATGAAAAAGACAAGAAAAAATCTGTGGAAGAAGAAGAGGAAAAGAAGTGGAAGAACCGCAGTTTTACCTGGATGGAACTAGGCGTGTTGTATAGTCCGACACTGACTCCCGCGGCTGCTTCGCGCCGGTTGAAAGCCTGGGTGATGGCGAATGGCGGTCTGATCCGTAGCCTGACAAAAACAGGCTGGAACCGTACGCAACGTATTCTGACACCACGCCAGGTAGGGTGTATTGTGGAGGTGCTCGGGGAACCTTAAAAAAATGTGTTTATGATGAATATATCGATCCGGTTTAAGAAACTGATTCTGTCTGCCTGTTGGCTGCTGATGGCAGTCGGCCTTCACGCCCAACATTCGATGGGAGTGACGGGGTTATTGAATATCCCGACGGCGGATATGCAGGCGGACGGGACATTTATGGCGGGGGTGAATTACCTGCCGGAACAGATGCTTCCCGAGCATTGGGATTATAATTCGGGGAATTATTTCCTGAATATGACTTTTCTGCCTTGCCTGGAAATAGGGTATCGCTGTACGCTGCTGAAACTCAAGACTGGGAAGTGGAACCAGGACCGTTCGGTGTCGCTCAGGATACGTCCGCTGAAAGAGGGGAAATACTGGCCGTCGGTGGTCGTGGGGAGCAATGACGCTTTGACGACCGGGCAGTTGAATACGTTCAGTGAAGTTACCGGAAACCGTTATTTCTCGTCGGTGTACGGAGTAGCGACGAGGCATTTCCTGCTCGGCGGTCATGACCTGGCATTCACGTTCGGATGGAATATCCCGTTCCGCAAACATGCCGTTCGTGACGGGGTTTTCGGAGGGATGAGTTATTCACCGGCCTTTTGCCGTCCGCTTTCCCTGATGGCGGAGTATGACGGAAACGCGGTGAATATAGGCGGGAGTGTCCGGCTTTTCAATCATTTTACGGTGCATGTGTTTTGCTATGACCTGGAAGCGGTGTCGTGCGGGGTACAGTACGAACTGGTGTTACTGGGTAAGAAAGGGGGCAGACCATGAGGCGAAGGTGTTGGATGACGAGTCTCCTGCTGTTGTGGGGGATGGCTGTGGCTGTACAGGGGCAGCATTCGCAAAATCATCTGCCTACGGGCAGGTCGGTGGAGGAAGCGGCAGAGCAGGTGTTGTTGTCGCTGGGTATGGAGGAAGTGAGGGTGGCGCAGACCGATTCGGTTTGCACTGTCGCTTACGAGGATAATATTTACCGGGGGACTTACCGGGGACTGGCTGCGGTGGCGGAGAGCTTGCGGAAACTGCCGGAGGCGGAACAGGCTGTCCGATATGAGCTGGTGGTGCTGGATGACCGGATACCGCGATTGCTGCTGACATTGCCCCGGGAGGTGGAGGCTCTGGAGGTTAGCTACGATACGGATGAGGCGATGCGCCGGTTGAAAGGAAAGGAGAGCCGGAACCGGATGGCGGGACGGGTCGATGTGGTTCTGTATCCGGAGTTGTTCCTGCAAAATTCGTGGCTCGACAAGTTGTATGGGGTGGCTGTCAATTTCTCGCCTGCCATCGAGATGGACCTCTGGAAAGGGGCGGTACTGACAGGGCAGGTGATATTGCCGCTTTATACGAATATGACGGATTATCGGAAATACATACGTCCGGGAGTGATCACGCTCCGGCAGGAGTTCCGTTTGCCGGGCGGTGTGCTGGGACGGCTGACGGCGGGTAACTTTACGGGTAACCGGATGGGGGTGGATGCTGCTTTGCGTTATCAGCCTGCCCGGGGACGGTGGATGGTCGGGGCGAATGTCGGACTGACCGGATCGAGTACCTGCTATGGCGGGGAATGGGTGGTGTCAACCTGGAGGAAAGTGACGGGATCGGTATGGGGACGATATAATGAACCGCGGTATGATTTGCAGATCGACCTGGCGGCTGTGCGGCTGGTGTACGGAGATATGGGGGCACGGCTGGATTGCCGCCGTCATTTCGGAGAGGTGACGGTCGGTGTGTATGGGATGCTGACCGGCGGGGAGGTGAATGGCGGTTTCCATTTTGCTATTCCCATTCCGGGGACGAAGCGGGGGAAACGCCGGGCGGTCCGTTTCCGCTTACCGGAATACTTCGCCCATGAATACAGGGCGCGGCATGGTGGTTCCTACGGCGATGAGCTGCTGGGCTACAGCTATGAGGTCCGTCCTGATGAGAACGGCAGCCGGGGGTATGATGCACCGGACTTCGTTCGAAAAGAGGTTTTAAAGCTCATTACGAAATAATGGGTCAATGTGCCAATTCTGATAAATTCCGAATCTATTGCTATCTCCATTGGCAAATTGGCACATTATTGAAAACTAAACTTAAAATATATCCTAAATATTAATATTAAACTTATCAAGTATGAAAACAACTAATTATTGTTCGTTGGGCCTGTTGGCTGCAACGCTGGTGTTTGGCGGATTATTTTTTAATTCCTGTAAAGACGATGAAGTGGAACCCATTCCGGAAATCGTGGAAAACCCGCTGGAGAAAGATGCTTATTTCATCACCGGTAAGGTGACGGACGGGGCAAATGCCCTGGCTGATGTAGCTGTATCGGCCGGAAGTGTATCGGCGAAAACCGATGCTGCAGGTACTTACCTGATAGAAGTGACCAAGAAAGGTACATTTGAACTGAGCTTCGCAAAAGACGGCTATATCACGATCGGGAATGAAGTAACCATCGACAACGATGCCGATAAAGGAACCATCGTCTCTTATTCACAGGTATTGACAAAGAAAGCGGATGCTGTCAAAGTCGATCCGGAGAAAGATACGCAGGTGACTGCTTCGGAGGATGTCGATGTGGCTATCCCTGCCGGGGCTGTGAAGACGGAAACAGATGTGACGATTACTCCGTTTGTACCTGCTGCCGATAAGAAGGTGAAAGAGGCTGCCGATAAGGCGATCGCTACTTCTACTCCGGTGGAAACATCGTCTGCCCTCTCTTTGACCAGCCTGAGTTGTGAACCGGACGGTCTGACATTCGACAAGCCTGTAGAGATAAAGGTGAAGGCGGAAGAGGCTGAGAACGGCGTTTATTTCACGAAAGCGAAACATTATGTAAACGGTACGGAAGAAGGGGAAGCCGATTTCGATGCGGAAAATAAATCGTATGTGATTCGCCTGAATGGTTTCTCCGTGCATGAAGTGAAGGTCGCTACCGACTTTTCTGCCGAACCGGGTAGTGAATCCGTTTTCTCCGAAGTGATAGATAACCTGGGAAAGACGACTGCCGTATCGAAGACGTTCTCTTTCAAGATGAAAGACGGCTGGAGGATCGTATCCAAGAGCGCAGGTGTGACAGGCGGTATCGAGGCAAAGCTGATGGCAGCCCTGACTAATACGTTATCCAGCAGCGAAGGTATCTCTGAAACGGAAATATCCAAAGAGGTGGCAGTATGCGGGGATATGAAGATGTCGGTTGCTTTCAAGCAGGCATTGGTGAAGTATACTTTCCAGGTAGAGACAAGTGCAGGGACTGAAAGCATTACTGCCGAAAAATACGGAACCGTGTCACAAAGCATCGAAAAGGAACAGGGTAATATGAAACCCGAACATAACTAAAATCTCGTAAATGAATATGATGAGAAAATATGTGACTTGTCTGTTGGTGTGTGTGGCGGTATTTTTTACCGCCTGCACATCGACAAAAAAGATACTCTATTTACAGGATGTCGTTCCGTTGAAGCAGCAGGAGATCGAGCAGAAATACGAAGTGATTATCCATAGCGATGACTTGCTGGCTATCATGGTGAACAGCCGCGATCCGGAACTGGCACTGCCTTTCAATATGCCGATGGTGACCTATCAGCTGGGATCGAACAGTACCGGACAACAGCGCGTCCTGGGATACCTGGTCGATACGAACGGGGATATCGATTTCCCGATCCTTGGAAAGATCCATGTGGAGGGGCTGACCCGTATGCAGTTGACGGAGCTGGTGAAGAACAAGCTGATAGAAGGGGATCTGATCAAAGACCCGATCGTGACGGTACAGTTCCTGAACTTTAAGGTGTCCGTCATGGGAGAGGTGGGCCGTCCGGGTAGTTTTACTATCTCCGGCGACCGTATTACGCTGCTGGAAGCGCTGAGTATGGCGGGCGACCTGACCATCTACGGACGACGTGACCGGGTAGGAGTGATCCGTGAAAACAACGGAAAGCGTACGATCCTTTTCCACGACCTGCGCTCGGCGGAGATATTTAATTCGCCCTGTTATTATCTGCAGCAGAACGATATCGTGTATGTGGAACCGAATAAAGCGAAGTCGGGACAGAGCGGCATCAACCAGAATAACACAATCGGAGTCTGGGTTTCCGTCATCTCCCTCCTGACGACCATCGCAGTATTAATCTTTAAATAACCGGATGATCCAATGAATTCTGAACAAGAAACAACTTATCTGCGTGAAGAAGAAAACGAACTGAATCTAAGGGATCTTTTCAATATTGTCCGGGCTAACTGGTATTGGTTTCTCTTGTCTGTCCTGCTCTGTAGCGGGGCGGCATTCCTGTATCTGAAATGGGCACCGAAAGTGTATACGCGTACGGCTTCCGTTCTGATCAAGGATAATGCAAAGGGGGGCGGTCTCAGTGAGTCGGCTGCTTTTGAAGAGCTGAACATGTTCAATGTAAAAAGCAATGTGGACAACGAGGTACTGGTATTCAAGTCGAAGCGTTTGATGAATATTGTTGCCGAACGGCTGAATCTGGATGTCAGCTATACGGTGAAGGAGGGATTGCGTACGGTGGAGCTGTATACGCAGTCGCCCGTTGCCGTACAGTTTCCGGAAACGGAGGCGGTACAGGCGTTTTCTTTGACGGTGACCCCTTTGTCGGAAAAGGAGGTGATGCTGTCGGACTTCTCCACGGACGAAGGAAAGATGCAGAAGATCGCGCTGAACGATACGGTAACTACACCTGTCGGCAAGCTGGTGGTGACTCCGACGCTGTATTACTCGGATAAATACTTCGGCAAGCCGGTCGCTGTCGGCAAGAAGAACCGGGAGGATGTCACTTTGAGCTATAGCAATGCGCTGCAGGTGGCACTGGCCAGTAAGACGGCGACGATCATTAACCTGACTTTGCAGGATGTCTCCATCCCGCGTGCGGAAGATGTACTGAACATGCTGATCGCCGTTTACAACGAGGATGCGATCAACGACAAGAACCAGGTGACGGTGAACACGTCCAACTTCATCAATGACCGTCTGATCATTATTGAAAAGGAGCTGGGGAGCGTGGATGCCGATATCGAGACTTATAAGCGCGAAAACCAGTTGACGGACATTAGTTCGGAAACGGGTATGTACCTGCAGGAAAGCAGCCAGTACAGCAAAGAGGGGTTGGGGCTGGAGAACCAGCGGACGCTTGCCAAATATATCCGCGATTACCTGACCGATCCGCATAAAAGTTCGGATCTGATACCTGCCAATACGGGCATCGCCGATGTGAATATCGAGGGACAGATCAGCGAGTACAACAACCTGTTGCTGAAACGGGATAAACTGATCAGCAACAGCAGTAACAAGAATCCGGTGGTGATGGACCTGAACAATTCGCTGAATGCGATGAAACAGACCATTATCCGGGCGGTGGACAACCTGATTGTCGGTCTGAATATCAAGATCAAGAATATCAAGGAGCGGGAGGTGCAGACGACACGCCGTATCTCGGCAGTTCCGACGCAGCAGAAATATGTGCTGTCGGTCGAACGCCAGCAGAAGATCAAGGAAGAGCTGTATCTCTACCTGTTGAACAAACGGGAAGAGAACGCCTTGTCGCAGGCGATTACGGAAAGCAATGCCCGTGTGATCGATGCGGCACAGGGAAGCCGGCTTCCGGTGGCTCCGAAGTCGATGATGATCCTGTTGGCGGCTATGGTGTTGGGGCTGGCTATTCCGGCGGGCGTGATCTGGCTGCAGGTGGTCATGAATACGACTGTGCGTACGCGTAAGGATGTGGAGGATGCCGTATCGATTCCGTTTTTGGGAGAGATCCCTTTGCGCGACAAGAAGAATAAGGATGAGATAGTCGTGCGTGAAAACGGTCGCGACAGTATCTCGGAGGCTTTCCGTATCGTGCGTACGAATATGGATTTCATGCGTGTGAAAGCGAAAGAGATGAAAGTGGTGATGTTCACTTCTTTCAATCCGAATGCGGGTAAGACCTTTGTGTCGATGAACCTCGCCATGAGCTTTGCACTGACCAGCAAGAAGGTGATACTGATCGACCTCGATATCCGTAAGGGTACCCTTACAAGCCATGTTAGCGGCGCCGCTAACATGGGGGTAACTAATTATTTATCCGGGAAGGTGGATGATATAGATGCCATCATTCAGAAAGGGGAACTTGCGGAAAACCTGGATATTATCCATACAGGACCGGTTCCTCCCAATCCTTCGGAACTTTTGTTGAGCAGTCGTCTGGAGACTTTAATGGAGGCGCTGAAGGAACGGTATGACTATATCATTCTGGATAATGTGCCTGCCGGTATGGTTGCCGATGCTGCCATTGTGAATCGGGTGGCCGACCTGACTATTTATATCTTGCGTGCCGGATTGATGGACCGCCGTCAGCTACCGGAACTGGAAAAGCTGTACAGACAGGAGAAATTCAAGAATATGTGTCTGATCCTGAATGGTGTACGCTATAGCCATTCAGGTTATGGCTATGGTTACGGATATGGCTATGGTTACGGGTATGGTTATGGGTATGGTTATGGGTACGGCTATGGAAATGAAAAGAAAAAATAATTATAGGTTTTCGTCATGTTGACCTGGATTGTACCGAAGAGAAACATTCTTTATACCACATTGCTTGAGGGAATGACGGATGTGCATGCACATCTGCTTCCCGGTGTGGACGGAGGATCGGAGTCTTTGATGGACTCGATGGCTGCCTTGAAGAGAATGAAGGAGGTGGGGGTGAAACGCATCTTCCTTACTCCCCATATCGCAGATGAGTGCAAGAATAATTCGCCGGAACTTTTACAGGCTAAATATTCTATTCTGAAAGAGTGTTGTCCGCCGGATATGGAATTATACCTGGCTGGCGAATATATGCTGGATAGTGGGTTTGATGCCCGTAAAAGGGGAGAAATACTGACTTTCCCCGGAAAGCAGATATTGGTGGAGACTTCCTGTTCGTCGGCTCCGGAGAGATTCCTGACATTTTTATTCGACCTGGTCCTGGAGGGATATAAACCTGTTATCGCGCATCCGGAGCTGTATCGGTACATGACACAGGATGATTATTATTTTCTGAAAGACAAGGGGTATAAATTTCAGTTGAATTTGTTCTCGTTGGCCGGATTGTATGGGAAACTGTCCAGGACGGTTGCCCGTAATTTACTGGATAAAGGGTTTTACGATTATGTCGGTTCGGATTTTCGCCGGCTGGGTGATTATGAGAAAGGCTTGAAAAACCTGTATTTGTCAGCGAACCGGATACGGCAGGTCGGTGAACTGTTTGAAAATAACGATTCGCTTTGGCACAGCGGATCACTGCCAAAACAAATAATTTAATTTATAAGAGAGATATGATGAACAAAAGAGAGTTGATATATTCTATTGCAGAGCAGACGGGATATACGCAGACTGAAGTACGTAACATATTGAACACATTTATAAGTACTGTCTTTGAAGAGGTGAAATCGGATAATAAGGTGAGGATCGGAGGACTTGGGGTCTTTTCTCTTCTGTACCAGAAGTCGCGCCCTGTACGTAACCCGCAAACCATGGAGCCGATCGTACTTGCACCTAGAAATTCGGTGAAGTTCCGACCGGCAGATGATTTGGTCCGAAAGCTGAACGGGGAAGAAAAGTAAATATGATCAGAACCACTTGATCTTCCTGAAAATAAAGAATGCCAGTGCCGACAAGGTGATGGAAAAGAGTACGATCACGACAAATCCGTGCGGCAGTTCTTCTACATAGTTGATCACATTCATCCCGTAGAAGCTGGCTATCAGTGTCGGAACCATCAGGATGATCGATATGGAGGTCATGCGTTTCATGATGGTGTTCACATTGTTGGAGATGATGGAGGCGAAGGCATCCATCGTTCCGGTAAGGATATCGCTGTAGATGTTCACTGTGAGATGCGCCTGCTTCAACTCGGTTTCCACATCTTCCACCAGTTCGGCATCCATATACATCGGTTCCTGGAAAATACTTTGCAGCTTCGAGAGCATCACTTCATTTCCACGGATGGACGTATTGAAATAAACCATACTTTTCTCCAGCTTCATCAACCGCAGCAGGTCTTCGTTACGGATACTTTTCTCCAACGCTTTTTCGGCACGTGCCACTTCGTTGTTGATCTGTTTCAGATATTTCAGGAACCAGACGGCAGACGAATGGATCAGTCGCAGGATCAGGTCGTATTTATGACGTACGACGAGCTCCTTACGACGGCTGTAACGAATGAAATCGGGCAATAACTCCGTCTTATGATAACAGACGGAGATAATGATCTCGTTATTCGTGATGATGCCGATCGGGACAGTTGTAAAAGGAATACCGCTTTCGGTGCTCTGTACCGGGATACGCAGGATTGTCAGCAACCAGTTCCCTTCATACTCGATACGCGGACGTTCGTCGGTATCTTCGATATCGCTCAGGAATGATTGGGGTACGTGAAATTGGTTTAAAAGGTATTGGATATCTTCGGGGGTAGGGCATTCTACATTTACCCAGCAATCGGGAAGCCACTTGTCTTTTTCCACAAAGCCGACTTCACAATAAAGAAACGATCTCATTATTGCCTCCTTTCGTTGTTGATACGAACAGAGGTAATAAGAAACCTCCGTCCGCTAATTTTTACTTGTTAATGTTTCTCGCGGAATACTGTCGTCCATAATTAGTTAATTACTTTTTACGGCTGCAAAGGTAGAAAAAAGGAATGAATACCAAATAAAAATCGTATTTTTGGCATTCGAAAATTACTAAAGAGAATGGCAGAAGGAACTAAAAATACCGGAAGAGGAAACTCCGGAAAGGGGAAACAAAAGCCTGTTGTAGTGTCTGATATGGGACGTCTGCAGCCACAGGCTCGTGAGTTGGAAGAGGCCGTTTTAGGTGCCTTGATGCTTGAAAAAGATGCTTATTCGATCATCAGTGAGATCTTGAAGCCGGAATGCTTTTACGAAAAGTCGCACGAGATGATCTATGCGGCTATTGTGGATCTGGCAGCCAGCCAGCGGCCGGTCGACATGCTGACGGTGACGGAGCAGTTGAGGAAGCGCGGCGAACTGGACCAGGTAGGCGGACCGTTTTATATCTCGCAGCTGACCAGTAAGGTTGCCAGTAGCGCGCATATCGAATATCATGCCCGTATCATCGCTCAGAAATACCTGGCGAGAGAGTTGATCTCTTTCACTGCGATGATCCAGGGAAAGGCTTTTGACGAAACGATCGACGTGGAAGACCTGATGCAGGAAGCGGAAGGTAAACTGTTTGAGATATCCCAGCGGAATGTAAAGAAGGACGTAACCCAGATCAATCCCGTTATCAAGGATGCGATGGATTTGTTGCAGAAAGCGGCGAACCAGAAGGAGGGTCTGAGCGGTACGCGTACCGGTTTCGATGCGCTGGATAAGATCACTTCGGGATGGCAGAATTCCGACTTGATCATTATCGCTGCCCGTCCTGCGATGGGTAAGACGGCGTTCGTACTTTCCATGGCGAAGAATATGGCGGTGAATCATAATGTGCCGGTTGCTTTGTTCTCGCTTGAAATGAGTAACGTCCAGTTGGTAAACCGTCTGATCGTAAACGTATGTGAGATCCCGGGCGAGAAGATCAAGAGCGGACGTTTGGAAAGTTATGAGTGGGAACAGCTGGACTTCAAGATTAAGGAGTTGTATGATGCACCTATCTATGTGGATGATACGCCGAGTCTTTCGGTGTTTGAGTTGCGTACCAAGGCACGCCGTCTGGTGCGTGAGCATGGGGTACGATGTATCATCATCGACTACCTTCAGTTGATGAATGCGAGTGGTATGAGTTTCGGTAGCCGTGAGCAGGAGGTAAGTACGATCTCCCGTTCATTGAAAGGGTTGGCGAAGGAGTTGAACATACCGATCATCGCACTGTCGCAGTTGAACCGTGGTGTGGAAAGCCGTCAGGGAGCCGAAGGAAAGCGTCCGCAGTTGGCCGACCTTCGTGAATCGGGAGCGATCGAGCAGGATGCGGATATGGTTTGTTTTATCCATCGTCCGGAATATTATAAGATCACGGAAGATGAGCGTGGTAACTCGTTGGTCGGCCTGGCAGAGATCATTATCGCCAAGCATCGTAACGGTGCGACAGGTGATGTGCGTCTGCGGTTTAAAGGTGATTATGCGAAGTTTATGAATATAGATGAGGATGTTGCCGTGCGCGAATTTTCATCGAATATGAACAGTGAGGATCCGTTACCTCCGATACCGCCTGCCGGTGCAGATTTCCTGAACCAGGGCAGTAGCAGCGAGGTTCCGTTCTGATCAGTCGAGGATAAGATCATGTGCGGCCTGTTCCCGGATTTGCGAAGGGGACAGGCCGCATTGTTGTTTGGTAAACTTTGTCAGGTGTGCCTGTGATGAGAAATTCCAGTCGAGCGAGATCGTCAGGAAGGACTTGTTCGTGTTCCGGATGTCATCCAATACTCCTTCCTTTTTACGATGTAACATCCATCGATAGGCTGGTTCGTGGAAAAATTTTTTGAATTTGCGGTTGAATGCCGACAGGCTGATATGAGCCAGGTGGGCAAACTCTTCCACATTCGTCACTTTCCTATAGTTGGAGAGTACGAAATGATTGAAATCTGTATCCTGGCTCAGGAGCGGATAGAAGAATCTCGCCAATTGCTCTTTGGCATAATAAGCCCTGAAAAGGATAAACAACTCCTGCAGTTTAAGTTCCTGCAGATGTTTGCATCCGATGTCATCTTTTAAATATTCGTTGAGCAAGTTAAGATAGTTTTCTATTCCACCCTGGAAATTTAATGTGTTGTATTGATAAATAATATTTTTCTTATATTCGGAGAGAGACTCCATATGAATGCGGTTGCATAGTTTGATATCGTTACTGAACCAGCAAGCGATGATATGAGAAGGTACTTTCACCTCTACCGAGTAATGGCTTCCCGCAGATATCAATGCTATTTCATTTTTTTTCAGTATATGTTTTCGAACGGAATCGTTATTAAATTCGATAATTCCTTCCAATATAAAAAGAAGAATAGAACGAGTATTGTTGAGTTCGGTATGTTTATTACCGGTGCAGGGGTGAAAAACCCGGAAGATTCGTTGTTCTGGAAACAGAAAATCGTTGCAGGAAACGTGTTCGTGTTTGTAAAGGATCCCCATAATTTATGTTTATTTTTGGTATTAACCTGGTAGTACAAATTATATATTATACTTTGAAATATAATGTCTGTCTCTGAAAATGGATAGTTTTTTTCAATGTGTTATGCGTAAATAAAACGGAATGTTTTTGCACTAAACGACAATAAGAAGGGGGTGTTTTCGATTTGTGTCAGATCAGGAAACAACAATCCCTTTTTATTACGCAAAATAACACTATTCGGTGTTTGCCAGTACAACTTCCTCGATCATCCATGCCCACAGGTTAGCCATGATTCGTGAATAGTCGTTTGTCAGGTTACCGTTCTCGTTATCGAGTCGCGAACATTGCCTCAAATCGTTGTCTGATCCCATTTCAAAAAGCTGTGAGTCGCCTACATACACAATACGCTTTCGCATATCTACGCCCAATATCATTCGTCCGTCTCCTTGCGGGTTAGGTTGGTGGTCGGGTGGTAAACCGGAGCCATCGTCCTTGACTACGTTTTTATAGACGATAAGCGGAACAATATCCGGACTGTGGATCTCTAGGCGTCCCCAGACATAATCACTTATCCAATATCCGCAATTAGTTATTCCTATGTCTAATGACTTGGTGAAAGGACCTGTACGAAAGAAATAGCTGTTGGAGGCATTGAGCTCAAAAGGAGCAATGAAGGATGAGCGGATAGGACCCGTCTCGCCGATAGACTCATTGTTTCCGCCATCATACCAATAAGGAGTCACATCCTCCCTTAATAATCTCAATATGTTATAATTGGTTGTAATAGCATATTCCGGATGTCCTTCCTTGCTGTCATCGGTAACCCCCGGATCTTTCCAGTCAAATCCTAAGACAAGCACTCTGTTTTTGCTTCCCGAGAGCCAGTCCAATATACGTTGGGCGCTTTTTATCTCCGGGCGACTGTTGTGTCCCAGAATCAATATATTCTGCTCCATCAATAATTTATTGGGGAGATAAGTATTATTGATACTGAGAGGTATATTAGCATAATTTATTTTTTTTAATGAAACTGTTTTTCCGATGCCGAAATGATTATCGAGTATTGCTTTCATCGCTTTAGAGGAAGAGTAATCTATGCCTCCAGCACTGTAAGTACTTAATATATTAACGGATTTATTGGAGTTCTTGTTTGATAATTGGGTGATTGTGACCATTATTTTCCATCGGTTTACATGTATCATTACATATCCGATATGGTTAGAACTGTTGTTGTTTTCCTGTTTAGTATAACATTGGATATATTTTTGCACTTTGTTGTTGACATTCGTTTCTTCAACCAGGGAAACTTCGAAATAGTCGTTCGATAAAGAAGTGGAAGGATTGTCATCGTTGATCGGGTTTCCGTTCACGTCTACCCACTGCAGGAGTTCACCGGTTAAATCCGTATTGATAGAAATGGTCTCTTTCATATTTGGCTGGTAGTGTAATGTTATGTTACGGGAGGAAAGCCCATAATGGTGTTCCCCATCGAAATACATGTCGGTAGTGTGCTCGTCCCATGGTTCGACAGAGGCAATTATACCGGAAGAAACATTTGTTGCGGCTTCTTCGGGTGTTTCCCAACCGGCAGTCGATACTTTCTGGATAACGAACATATATCGATGGTTCCTCAGGATCTGTCCGAACGGGTGTTCGGAAGGGTTGATATCGATCCGGTAGTATCCTGTTCTGGCAAGGGAGATACCATCATCATAAATTCCTCCGACAACAAGGCATGTAGCATCGCTAACCTGCTTGTTTGTAGTCGGTGCCGGGGCTTCCGGAAGATATATTTGTTCGATTGAAGTGACTTCGTTTATTATATTCTGTTGTGGCATAGGAAAATCGGTCGGATAAAAAGTGGACTGTCCGGGGACAGAGGGTGATTCGGCTTTCGGGCTTCCTCCGCTATTGACTGTTATCTTGTTGGGAATGAGCTGTAACTTGTTGTATGGACGAAATACCTGTATACTCTGCAAGAGGAAGTGTCCTGTAGCATCATTATTATAGACATCGACCCTTGCTACGGAGCGCAGCATCTTTATTTGTATGTTGTTATTGGTTTGGGTAGCATCGAGCCTGGACAGCAAGTGTTCGCCATACATCGGCAAATAACCGGTGATCAGTTTAGGACTTCCGTTTCCGTTATCTAATTTATACACTAATTTTTCTTTAACCCGGGTTTCCGTATCACCGGCTTCAGGATATTTTTCAGCTACGGTTTGGCTGGCATTAGCGATCAGTATCAGTTTGACTGGATTCTTTGAAGATTTAAGCATGGCGGTAAAAGTTGTCGTATGACCGTCCGGACGACTTATGTTTGCGCCTTCCACACTATAAAGAAATTGATATTCCGTATCTGCCGATAATTGGGAAAAAACCAGAACAGATACTTCTTTGATCTGTTCTTCCTGTTCTCCACTGCGAGTTGTCGGCTTTTGGGTGGCCGGTGTACTGATGGATAGTAAGACTGCCATCTGGTCTCCCTCCTGTTTGCCATATCCTTCACCGATGAACGATTCATCAGTACAAGAAATTGTCGAGAAGCAGAGAGCCAGAAAAGGCAGTAGACAACCTATTATCTTATTTAAAACTTGATATTTTTTATTCATATTTTTCTATTCGACTAATTACCATTCAACCCATTGTTCTGTGTTATTCCAGGGAGTTGTTTTGAGGTGAATACTGATTTCACGACGCAGGTCGATCAGCAGATTAGTTGTCCGACCGGCGGGAAGAACAATGGGGGTTCCGTTTAAATCGGAATCGATGTTAGCTATCAGTGTATCTTTTACGTTTCCGAAATCCAATTTTTTGTAAAGATCGATCGTTACATAATCCTTCCGGGTTGTATCTGTATGAACCAGACAGAATGCAGAAGGTGAAACAAAATCGTTGTTTGCGAGTGTAATGCCGTTTTGTTTGATTGCTATAGTTTTGGATATTGGTACTCCTTTATAATTATATCCTTTGTTGTTCAAATGAATTATGAAATAATAATCGGCAGCCTTGTGAAGGGTGGGGAGCCCCCGGACTGTTAAATACATCCGGGCATTCTTCCTCGAAATGATTATTTCTTCATTTTTGATCTGAGATTTCTGGGATTTGCCGGTTTGGGCGATACCGAAAAAGTGATCGTCGGTGGCAGTAGTGACAAACAAGTCGTCGAGAATGCTGGTAGATTTCGGATAGTGGCTCTGCTGGTTCCCGTCCAGGTTTCCCCAGACGGATATCCAGTAGCAATCCGTATTTTCAAGTGTTATGGGAATCGGAATTTTCTGTAAGATATAATTAGAGTTGACGCTGATCGTATAACTATATTGTTCGTTTGCATCAAAGACGAACAGGTCGACATGTTTGACTTCTCCGGAAGTGGTAATATCTTCTCCGGTGAGTGCGTCTACAACTTTTATAGTAACAAAATATTCTTCTTCACACTGCTGTAAGTTTTCACGGATACAGCTTGTCTGTCCTAAAATCAACAACAACGGAACAATAGCACAAAGTGTTGATCTTACCATTCCACATTCTGTGTCAGCGGACCTTCCCAACCTTCGGTAGTGACAGTCACTTCGATAGCAGCCGGATCACCCGGACCATCGGGGTCGGTTGTTCCACTTCCTAATTTTTTCAATGTCACGTTCAGAATATAACGGGTGTTCCGTTTAATGAGGGTTCCGTCGGCGGTACCGGAAACGATGCTGTTAATACGGAACGGGAAATGAGTTACTTTTCCATCGTATGTCCCGGAAATGTTCAACAAAGTTTCTGAGCCTGCTTCATCGTTTGGAAATACATAGAAGAAGTTATCGAAGATCTGAGGTGTTCTGTTCGGTTGGGTAATTGAAATATAGTCCAGCAGATAGTTGTCAGGGGTAGGAACGGTACTTTCCGTTCCGGCAAAACCTCCGTAAAATGGTGCTTCAGATTTGACAGTTGCCGGTCCGATATTGGCTTTCGATTTTGCTTTCTGAATGCTAACATTGGTCAGAACAAAATTTTTGGTGTGTCCGGTTTCCGGATCGATTGTAACTGAGCCCAGTTCAATCTTGGCTACTACGCGTTTAATGCTTACGCTAACCGGGACAGGAGTTCCGCTGGTCAATGTTAGCTCCGGTGATTCGCCACTCATGACAAGACCTGTTGTTGCACGGTTCGCTGGATTCTGTAATTCGAGATCGAAAGTGGCTGCTTCAAAGTCAGTATAGTTGCTGATAGATGAAAATCCGGCAGGCAAGTTGGCAACAACTACCACGCGTTTTGTACCGGCAGTATTCAGCCCATCTACTTGTGTCGATCCCGCCGTACCACTACTAACAGTTCCGTCTACTTCTTTTTCAAGTACGCCGCTGTTATAATTGAAAACGTAAACTTTATAGTTTACAACCTTACGTTCGTCGGTTTCTGAGTCCGAAGTGCTCCCCGTCGCTCTTGTTGACAGTTTTTCTCCTTTTAATGTAACTGTAATAGATGCTTTCTCTCCGTTACTTTTTTCATTCATTTCATCGTCGTTGCTGCAAGCGCCTAAAAAAGCTAATGCAAGCATTCCTGTGATTAATTTACTCCTTGTTCTCATTTTTTGATTAATTTAATGTATACCTCTTATTTGGTTTTGAACACTGCAAATTTACGACGATACAAGGTTTCTGCTTTTATACAAAAATGGCGTTTGTTTATATATTCCGATCTAATAACATAAATATTTAAAGAACAATTAAATATGATGGTGTAAAAATCAGTGGTTAGGGAATATATTTGGCAAATGTATGGTGTTTATATTATTCGTATTCCTTATCTTTGCTTCTGTTTAATTAAAACATGAATAACTATGAAAATACAGATTAAAAGACGTTTTATTGCGGCAGGTATGGAATTTAAGCCCTATACTTCAGTAAGGATAAACAATTAAATGAAAGATATGGAAACGATTAAGATTGTTATTGAGAAGACTTCCGATTATTTCAGTGGCTATTCTGATAACTGTGATGGCATCTATGGAGCCGGCGACAGTATCCAGGCTGTGAAAGATAATATACTGGAAGCGATACGACTTATCAAGTCCGATCTGCCGGTTTCACAATGGCCGGATCAAATAAAAGGGGAGTATAAGTTGGAATTTAAACTGGATGTACAAAGCTTTCTGGAATATTATTCCGGTATTCTTTCCCTGTCGGGCCTTGAAAAGATCACAGGCATAAATCAAAAACAATTATCCAATTATTTGAACCATAAGAGCAAACCTCGTCGTGAACAGGTCGAACGTATCTCCAACGGACTACATAAGTTCGCGAACGAACTTCTTAGTATAACTTTATAGTCATATCTTGATACCATTATTTTTGTTTGCTTTATGTTACCTTTGTGATTGTTGTATGATATAATATCAGGTTTATGAAACGTCCGGAAATAGTGAAAGCAATAAAGAAAGTATTAAAACAGGTGGCTCCCGATGCTACTGCAATTCTTTATGGCAGTGAAGCACGTGGCGACGCACGGCCTGATAGTGATATAGACTTACTTATATTGGTTGATAAGGATCGTATTTCTCTGGAGGATCAGATGCGTATTATCGAACCGATCTATGAAATAGAACTTCAATCAGGCGTACAGATCAATCCCTTTTTTGAAACGTTGAAGAAATGGGGCGAACGTATTACACCTTTTTATCTGAATGTAATGAAGGAAGGGGTCGCCTTATGAATGAAGAACTGAGGAATGAAATCATCTAGTATCGCATGGAAGCATCCGAAGCATTACTAAAGGAGATAGATAGCCATATTAATAATGGCTTTTATAATACAGCTGTAAACCGGATGTACTACGCTTGCTTTTATTCTGTAAGTGCTTTATTACTTCATCAGATGATAGATGGAGTGAAAACACATGAAGGTGTCCGTCAAATGTTTGGAAAATATTTCATTAATACAGGTATATTGCCTAAAGACTTTGGAAAGTTTTACACCATATTGTTCGCAAAGAGAAGTGCAGCCGATTATGAAGATTTTCTGAATTACGAAAAAGAAGCTGTCATGGAACTACAACCCCGGACGGAAGATTTTGTAAAAACAATACATGATTTGATTAGTAAGTAATATTGATAATTATCACTTGAATATAGAAACGCTCTTTTAACCAAAATCAAACCTTCCTTTTCCCAATTTCCTTATAATTTCCCCCTTCACAGAAAAAATAGAACATATTTAGAAAAATATTGAGATGCACAGATAGATTGAAAGTCTGAACTTTGTGGCGATAATGTATTGCGTGTATTTTGATAAGTAATAGGAATGGAGAAAAGTTAACTTAGTTTTAGTAGAACTACGTTAGTTGTGGGGACAAATATATAAATAATTTGTTATAGAGAAGCCTTTATATTCAATAAATTGTAGAAAAAGATATTAGGGGACGCAGATGACGCAGAAGACGCAGAGTTACGCAGATAATTAATTAAAATTTGCGTTATTCAGCGCTTGTCTGTGTCATTTGCGTCCTCTTTTTGTTCTTAGTTCTACTAAGACAAAGTTAATACAGATTATGAAACATAAAGGCTTGTTATTCTTACAGGTAACTTCGGGCGATTATACCGGTTTGTGTATAGAAAATACGTTTTTACCCCTTAAAAGTTACCTGTTTTCTACCCGTAAAGCATCCTCTATATCGTTTATAGATAAGATTATAAGCTTGATTTTCATGCTTGTTGCGGCCTTTCCTTTGGTGCTGAATGCGCAACCTGGCCTGCAAGGAGCGGTGCATAGTCGGGTAAATGATCCCACTGTTACTGTCAAGGTGGATAAGCTGTTGGCAAAGCAGGGAGATCTGGTGACTATCACTCTGGAGGGAAAGACGGAAGGAAAGACGGTGGAAGTAAAGGTTGGAAATACCTTTGGAAACCAGGAGGTTGTAGTCAGTACCAATACAATCCAGGGAAATCTGACCTATACCTTCAGTATGCCGGATTATTCCGTATATATAGATGTGGTGATACAACCGTCTGTCAGTGACGATGTTTCTTATGCGTTAAGTGTCGAAACGTCCGGCGTCTCGCCTGGTAAGGTGAAGATAAGCGTAACGGGAGAGAAGGACGGCGATGTTACTGCTTCCGCTGACTCTTACCTGGTAAAAGTTGGAGCGAAAGTAACGGCTACGCTACAAACCTCCCTTTCCCCTGGGCTCTATCTGTTGAGTGTACGGGGATATGCTCCTGATGGTTCCTGGCAGGCTACCCCGCTGGTAGGGACAGATGGTAAGGTTCCATCAGAAATTATTTTCACTATGCCAGCGGCAGAGGTGGTGCTCTGCTTTTCTTTCGATCAACAATCCATTCCTGACCCCGGTCCTGATCCTGATCCCAGTCCTGATCCCGACCCCGACCCTGACCCTGATCCTACTCCTGACCCTGTTGCTAACGAAAAGGTCGCAACGGCAACGACTAGTTTTTGCCTGCGCCGTTCGGGGAATATATTGTATATCTGCAACGACCGTTCAGGAACGGCATGCGTCTACACCTTCGGCGGTTCGCTGGTTCGTACGGTCGATGTGGCGGCGGGTGAGCAACCCCTGTCGCTTCCACGGGGCATGTACATCGTGCGGATGGGAGAGGAAAGCCGGAAGATCATTTGGTAAATAACGTATATATAATGTATAGTATGAAGACGACTTTATATCTGGCAGCATTGACAGTCTTGCTGCTTTCGATGGAGGGTTGCAGCGGAGATGACGCTGCGGCTCCGGAAAAAGAAACCTTCGGGGTAGCATTGCTGACACGTGGTGGCAATGAAACAACAGCCTACCGCCTGTTGGTATTTGAAACAGGCGGGGAAGAAAAGTGCCTGTTCAATCAATCTTTTGGTTCGGGGAATGAGAGCGTCCGGTTGACAGATGGCACATATCGCTTCGCTACGCTTTCCGGTACCGAAGGTTTTGATCTGCCCATTGCAGGGACGACTGCCGGTATCGGTGCGTCGGCATTGATTAGCCTGAAAGAGGGTGGCACTTGTTCTGCCGTACGGGTCAGTATTTTGCAGGAGGTCAAGATTCCGGGCACAGCAGTTTACGAGGCCGTTCTAAAGCCTGCCACCTGTCTCTTGAAGCTGGAACTGAAGGATGCCCCTGAAGGCGTTACACTGGAGTTGGCGAATATGTATGGCGGTATCTCCTTGACGGGAAGTTATGCAGATAATGCCTCTACCTACACGTCCTACCCGCTTACCAGTAAAGAGAATGTCTGCTTGCCGACGAAAGGGAATGCACAACTGAGTTATACGATGAAGGGAACAGATGCCGGTATGGACTCCGGTACATTTGATCTGGGTATACCGCTCGAAGCCGGCTACACCTATTCGTTTACCCTGCAATGGCATGGTGAAGAATTGCAAATAACTTCCTCTGTCGAACAATGGAAAGGAGACGACAATATCGCAGGCGATGCAGAATAAAAATAACAAATTAATAACAAGAATAATGAAAACAACTATTTTATTTACAAATCTGATGGTCGCAACTTTGATGTTCACTGCTTGCAGCAAGGAAGACAACTCCGGTGACAATTGGGACGGACGCCTTCACCTGAGCAGCGGCGTTGCCACACTGACCCGTTCCACACATAACCTGGATGAGAAAATAGCCCAAAGTGAAACTGTCTGGCTTTACGTCGATGGTAGCAAAACCGATAAAGATGCCGTTCAATATTACGGCAAACAAATAACAGCCAACGGGAATAACGGTTTTACCGATGCCGGTAGCATGTATTTTCCCACAGAAGAAACAAGTATCAACCTCTATGCTTTTCATATCAACGAGAAAGGAACGCCAAGTCTGTCGGGGGATAAGTATCCTTCCAGCCAGTTGACCCACCAGGTTGCGCAAGACCAGCAAAGCAGTACTAACGGTTATGCTAAATCAGACCTGCTTTATGCGAAAACATCCCTGACAAAGGAAAACGCGAAAAGTAGTGGTGGTGCTGTTGCTCTCCCTTTCAAACATCTTTTATCGAAGATCGAGGTAGTTTTGAAGAAAGATGTCAGCCTGGAGAATGCTACTATCAGTAAAGTGGAAATACTCAATACGAAACTGGAGGGGACCTTTACTCCTTCGAAGACAGCTGAGTTTTCAGTGACAGTAAGTGGCAGTGAAGGCGATAACCCTATCGAAATAGACAGAGACATCACGGACAGCAGTGGTAGTGATAAACTCAACGAGGCTATCATCATCCCCCAAACAATCAGCGAAGGTACAGCCTTTATCCGTGTCACCCTGTCTACCGGCAGTGTACTGACTTATCTGTTGGATGATGGTAACTCGGGAACATCTTCAGTCTCCTTCGCCTCAGGTGCCAAATACCGCTACACCATCACCGCCAAACTGACGGGACTGACGGTTACGTCAAGCATTTCACAGTGGAGTGGCAATAATACTTCTACTGGTGAAGCTACCATGTGATAATAAATTCCCTTCGGCTGATAAAGAAAACAATAAAGAGATAATTTCAATGAAAATAGAACAACTGTTCACATACTGCTTGTTTGTTGGCACATTCCTTTTGGGTTCCTGTGCCAACGAACTGGCAACAGATACCGGCACGACTGGTACGTCATTGCCCGAAGGCATGTATCCACTGTCACTGACCGCTACACAATGCGAACCGGTGGCTTCTCCGCAGACACGCGTGTCGGACTATGAAGAGGGAGGCGATTACAAAAGCAAGTGGACAACCGGCGACCAGATAAAAGTCATAGTCAGCGAAGGCGGCAACGATATGGAAACCACTTGCACGCTGGACCAAAACGGAAATATCAGCTATTATAATCCACAACTCTATTGGAAGACCGCTCAATCTTCCAAAATCAATGCGTGGTACTCCAATATTACCGGACAAAATACGACAAGTAGCACCGTCAGTCTTGCCGACCAAAGCAGCAGTCTGGCATATGTGCTGAAAGCGGATGAAGTGGATGCAAACTATCAAAGTGGAAACATATCATTGATCTTCAAGCACCAATTGGCAAAAGTACGGGTGAAATTGCAGAAAGGCACGTACGAAGGCGATTTGAGTAATGCCAGCGTGAAGATGAAGGGTTGCTACACTTCTTGCACCGTCAGTAATGGGGAGGTAACGGCAAGCGGTGCAACCGGAGACATTACCATGTACAAGACAACTTATAGCAACGGCACCTATTACGAAGTCAATGCCGTGCCGGGTACAGCATTAAAAGACAACTCCTTTGAAATCAGCGTGGATGGAAAAACGACAATGGCAAACCTGATGAGTGAGATTACGCTCACGGCGGGAATTGTGCATACCATTACGCTGACAATGATAGATAAGAACGGACCGACGGTAATCACAGGCGGTGAAATTACTCAACCGGGTGACTACATCATGACAGGTGAAATTTCGAATAAAGTGACATTAAAAGGTGATAATATTACGTTGACGCTTCAAAATGTAAAAAGTTCAGGAGGAATTGAAATAGAAAGTGGAACACCAACTATCAAGATAAAGGAAGACAACAATTCTTTTACTGCGGGGATTCGTATAGCCCCCAATGCGAATGTTGTGATACAAGGGAATGGCAGTTCAAGTAGTAAATTGACCATTCGTGCCGGAACAGTAGGAATAGGTGTGAATGGAGATGGAATACGTTGTGGTGATATAACCATCAAGGATGTTACAGTGGATGTTGCAGTGGATCCTTCTAGCGAAGCAGCTGCAATAGGGGGTGCTAAAGGATATGGTAACGGTTGTGGTAATATAGTGATTCAAAATTCTATTGTGTATGCTAAAGGAGGTAAAGGAGCTGCGGCTATAGGCTTTGCCGCTATAAGTGATGGCTATGAAATAGGAACGATCACCATTAATGAATCTAAGATTTATGTATTCACTGTTTACCATCCATATATTAAAGGCTATGCGGCATGTATCGGATTTGGCTGCTCTGCAGATAATTCTGCAAGAAAAGGGAGTCAAAAATTGGGATTGGTGACGATTACAACATCAGAATCTAAGGAAGTATTCTTTGGGACCGACCGCTTTAAAGCAATAGATGGTAATGGAAATGAAGTGACAACCGGATTTTACAAAGTAGGAAAATCCACAGATTCATATGCTCAATCATGGCAATCGTGGTCCGGCTTGAAATTTAATGGTGAAGAGTTGGCATCAGGCGGAAGTAATGGGTACCAGTGAAATAATCAGTGAGCACTGCTAGCAGAATGATATAAAATGTGACAAGAACAACATATAAACAATTAAAAAACAAACTATCATGGCAAAAGACCCCACCCAGAAGGCGAAGCTTACGCTCAAAGCCCTCGACCTGACATTGACTCAGGACATTACGAACGACCGTTACCTGCAACCCAAGTTGCAGAAGTGTCTTAACATGCACGACCTCGCCAGCGAAGTAGCAGCCCTCAGCACCCGCCAGGAGGACGTGGAAGAAATTGCCCGTACGGGTAACCTGCTCCTAAGCCGCATGATGTGGTTTCTTTCTTCCGGTTACAGTATCAGCACGGTGTTGGGGTATTTCCGCCCCACTTCGCAGGGCGTTTTCCTGGAAAGTGAACTCACGTCGGCTCCCGATCGTAAACGCCTGAAGCTCGGTATAGCTTACTCTATGAGCCAGGAAATGCGCCAGGCGCTAGCTGATGCCGAGATCGATGTCGAGATACAGAAATCGGTCAGTGGACCGCAGTTGTTTACGGTAGTCAGTGCGCAGGATGCACAGAATCCGGCTGCAGCCTCTCGTGGCGAAGGAGTGGCCATCAGTGCCGGACAAACATGTATTATCAAAGGTAAAAACATTAAAGTGGGCGGCACGGGCGACCAGATAGGCGTCACCATCAAGCGTACCGACGGCAGTTCCGGCGAAACGTTTTTCTTCCCCATCTCGAAACTTTATCCCAACACCGCCACGCAGGTAGGTTTCGTGCTTCCTGCCGAGGCAGTCGACGGCTCTGTCTGGAGCGTTACGCTCTGTACACAGCTTGGCAGCAACGGCACTGCACAGTTGAAGGAACCTCGTACAGCAATGATGTCTGGCAACTTTGTCGTAGGCGATGTAACGGAAACACCCGGTGGCGAAGATGACAGACCCGTAATAGAATAGCCGGAAATCGCGGAGAGTCCGTGATAGTAATCGCGGTCCTTCCGCGATAGCCATCACGGACTTCGCGCGATAGGGATCGCGGGTGCCATCACTATAATAGCCAGATATGTACAATATAGAATATGTGCACGACTATATGTAAATTCTTATTTAATATGAGGATAATAAATTGTAATTATGGGTATATTCAGTAAGAAACCAACATTTGCCTTATCGGAAATCCTGAAAGGTTTACAGAATGCCGTCAGCAGTACGTCAAGCATGTTGCAAGCTCAGCAGGTAGATAACCTTTCCCATTTTTGGATGAAAGATGGGAAACCTGTTACGCAGAAAGTACAGCTTGGAGAACGCGACCTCGAAGTACCTCTGATGACTCTCGTACCCCACAGTAACCTGGTGATGGATGATGTGGAAATCAAATTCAAAGCCCGCATCGGTGATGTGTCGTCTCATTCTTTCCCGAATGCATTGGATGGATACAACGTCATGTCGCATGCAGACTTGCAGATGAATATGGACGGTATCAAAGCCGATGCTAATGATACAATGGATATCACCGTCCGTTTCAAAGTAAAAGATACACCCGAAGGCGTAGTCCGCTTGATGGATGAATATAATAAACAGATTTAATAATCTTAAAAATCAAAGATCATGAATGAAGAAACAAAGAAACAGGAAAATCCCGAACAGGAGCCTGAACAAGGTAATTCTACTGGCAAGCCAGTAGTGGAGCAAGCGATTACAAATCTGACAAAAAAACCTCAGGTTCAATCTGCAGATGGTAGCAATGATACACCCGCACCAAATCCTGATCCCAAAAAGAATGTTGGTGATAGTGCGGCTGATAAATTCAAAGGATTACCTATGCGTGAATTAATCGGTGGCCCGTTGTTTGCCGCTGCCGAGGCACAGGAGAAGCTGGCTGCTATTGCATTAGATTATTACAATAAAATTGCATTCTATGGAGAGGGTGAAGAAGGAACAAAGGGAGATACGCGTATCTTAAAGTTCAAACTAAATCGCCCTGTTGAACAAGACGGAGCAATTAAACCAATGGAGCAAACTGTGGAGGCTCCCTTTATTGGATTGGTCCCTATTCCTTCGTTACTGATTGACCGTGTCGATATCGATTTCCAGATGGAAGTGACGGAGACAAATTCAGAAAAGTCTACCTCCTCTGCAGATGTATCCACCAATATTTCAGCCAAATGGTTCAGTGTGAAAGCGGATATTAGTGGAAAAGTGTCTTCTTCCCGTGAAAATACCCGTTCAACGAATCAGACTGCAAAGTATCAGGTGCATGTGTCAGCCAGCCAGCAACGTCAAACTGAAGGTTTATCGAAGCTGATGGATATTATGGCAAGTTGCATCGAGCCGATACCGGCATCAGCTAAGCCTGAGCCTGACCCTAAACCTGAGTCTTAAAGATTTTGATAATTAATTGTTTAATCAGGAAGAGGACGGGATGGAAACGTCCTTTTCTCTTATAATTTAAATAAATGGGTGCATTATTAGAATATTTCAGAGAATTAAAATCAGGTTATGCTGTTGATATTGACATAGCAAATGCTATGTTGGAACTGAATCGCCCCTCACCATATATTCGATATATGGTAAGATTTCAGAATTATGAGTTGGATTATTGGACTTTAGAAGGATATTATTTGTGTAAATATAATTCAATGTATATTCCTTATAAAGAACGAAAAATTAATGGTTTTGAAATAAAGCCGGGACAAGATGCTTTAAGTGCACCTTTTAGTGGTTGTTTAATGGCATATTGTAAAGATGAGAATAACTTTGAACAAGTTTGTCATATTTGCTTATTAGGGCCAAATCAATTCGGTGATCGTCGGAATGAATGGATAAATTTCTGTCAAAAGCAGCATACTGATTTTAAGGTATTTAGACCTGTTTATGATGAACGGTTTGGGGAAAAGCTTACAGGTTATATTGATCCAGATTATTATGCAGCGTATTGTAAACTAGGTTTAATATCAAGTGAAAAGCATTTTTATGGAATTACTTGTGTGATTTTGACTGCACGAAAAGGTAATGATAAAAGGATACTTTTTGTTAACATAAAAGAAGAAATTCCTTCTTTTGATTTGAAATCACGTTTTTTACATACGAAGTTTATACCACTATGAAGAGTGACCTCTATTGTGATGATGGTTATTTCTATGTGGATAACTGTATTAGTTTATGAAATGGTAAAGACGGGTAGTTGTTAGAATAAAGCAATGGATACAGAGCAAAAAGGAAAAATCTATGTTTGGTGAAGTAGCAGAAAGAGCGTATCTTTGTTTGCATTCAACATGAACTTCTAAAAAGGCATAAGTTATGGAAGAATATATAGCACCGAACCGGAAACGCATCCCCTATGGCATGATGAACTTCGCTGTGATCCGCCGCGACGATTGTTATTATGTAGACAAGACCCGGTTTATTCCCATGATAGAAGAAGCGGACAAGTTTTTCTTCTTTATCCGTCCGCGCCGCTTCGGAAAGAGTCTGACGGTTAGTATGTTGCAACATTATTATGACATACGTACCAGGGATAAGTTCGATGCGCTATTTGGTGACCTTTATATCGGAAAGTACCCCACACGTGACCGTAATAGCTACTTGGTGCTGTATCTCAACTTCTCCGGAATTGCCAGTGACCTGCATAGCTACCGTAAAGGGTTGGATGCGCATTGCCAAATTCGTTTCGACTATTTTTGCGAGGTCTATGCCGACCTTTTGCCACAGGGTATCCGGAAGCGATTGGATGAAAAAGACGGTGCTGTAAATCAACTGGATTATTTGGTTTCGGAATGTGAGCGTGCCGGTCGGAAGGTTTACCTTTTTATCGACGAATACGATCATTTTACCAATGCCATCCTTTCCGATATCGAAAGCCTGCACCGCTACACGGACGAGACGCATGGCGAAGGTTACCTGCGCAACTTTTTCAACAAAATCAAAGCCGGTACTTATTCCAGTATCGAACGCTGTTTCATTACAGGCGTAAGTCCCGTGACGATGGACGACCTCACCAGCGGTTTCAATATTGGTACCAACTACTCGCTTACATCGGAATTTAACGAGATGATAGGTTTTACGGAAGAAGAAGTGCGTCAAATGCTGACTTATTATTCTACTACTTCTCCCTTTAACCATAGTGTAGACGAATTGATAGAACTGATGAAACCATGGTATGATAACTATTGCTTTGCAGAGGAATGCTACGGTGAAGCCTCCATGTACAACTCTAATATGGTGCTCTACTTTGTCAAGAATTACATTCAACGGGGAAAGGTTCCCAGGGACATGGTAGAAGATAATATCCGTATCGACTACGAAAAGCTCCGCATGCTTATCCGCAAGGACAAAGAGTTTGCCCACGATGCTTCTATCATTCAGACATTGGTGAGTCAGGGATATATTACCGGAGAGTTGAAGAAAGGCTTTCCTGCTGTTAACATTACTAACCCTGACAATTTCATAAGCCTGCTTTACTATTTCGGCATGCTTTCCATTAGTGGCACGGATAAAGGAAAGACAAAACTCACCATCCCCAACCAGGTGGTCCGCGAACAAATCTATACCTATCTGCTGAGTACTTATGACGAAGCAGACCTTAATTTCAGCAGTTACGAGAAGAACGAACTTGCCAGTGCCCTTGCTTACGACGGTAACTGGCAAGTTTACTTCGGGTATATTGCCGACTGCCTGAAACGTTACAGTTCCCAGCGTGACAAACAGAAAGGCGAGTTCTTCGTTCACGGTTTTACCCTTGCCATGACAGCACAGAACCGCTTTTATCGCCCCATTTCCGAGCAGGACACACAGGCGGGCTATGTAGATATCTTTCTCTGTCCGTTACTCGAAATCTATTCCGACATGAAGCACAGTTACATTGTGGAATTGAAATATGCCCGTTACAAAGACCCCGAAAGCCGTGTGGAGGAACTGCGCCGGGAAGCTATTGCACAAGCCAACCGTTATGCCGACACGGAGACTGTGAAAAATTCCATCGGCACAACGACGTTGCACAAGATCGTGGTGGTGTATAAAGGAATGGATATGTCGGTGTGTGAAGAAGTGTGAGTACTATTCTTTCAGTTGTTTTTCGATCTCATTCAGCAGATTAACCCTTTCCAGCGAGAATGTGGTATCATGCGTCTGTAGATATTCCAGCAATTCTTTTGCCCGGCGGAGTATATTGGGTTGGTTCTTCGGTTGTAGGTAGCTACTTTCGATCAAGGTTTTGATCGCTATTTCAAGACGTAGGATACCGCTCTTCTCTTCGCTGTCGAGGAAACGGAGGATATCGTCGGGAGCTGTTGTCATCAGGAAATCCTGATCCAGTTTCAGGTTCTCGAAAACGGTCTGTATCAGCTCCGGATTCTTTCCGGCAGCATTGTTATTACGATTGAAGATTACCTGGGCAATCATCTTGCCCAGTTCTTCTATCTGTACCATGATTAAATCTCTTTTCAGCATATTGGATGAATTTTATTCTATTGTAACACTAATGATCCGTATATCTTTTTTGGGGCGGTCATATTGATCTTTCGGCTGGTTGGCAATAACATCCAACACATCGAAGCCTTCTGTCAGTTCACCGAAGATCGTATAAATACCGTCCAAATGATGGCATCCGCCGACTGTCGTGTATGCTTTCCGTTCTTCTTCTGTAAAGATCAGGTGACCCGGTGTCGCCAAAATCATGGAATCAATTTGGGCATTCACTGCTGTTACTCGTTTGTTATATTCCCGTTTGTTGCTTTGTTTCAACATTTTCAGGTCTACGGCAATAGGACGGTAGTACTTATCCAGCGCCTTTTTCCGTATATCCTGGTTGGCGATCAGCTCCAGAGTATCCAGTTCCCCGTTGCGATATACTTTTCCCTGTACGATAAAGAATTGCGACATATCCGATTTCTTTTCCGGATTGACATCGTCATTTTGGCGCGGGGCAGCGAGAGCACCTCTCTTGTGGAAATATTTATCTTTCAGCTCCGGCATGATCTCCGCTGACGAATCGCCGAAACCACAACGTGCCCCGGCGGGAGCGTTTTTTGAATCGGGCGCTCCTCCCTGGATCATGAACTCTTTGATAACACGAGTAAAAAGTGTACCGTTGAACTCTCCCTGTTGGGCGCGGTTGATAAATGTACGTACATGATTCGGTACATCGTCGTATAGCCGGGCCTTCATGGTCCCGACGTTCGTTTTGATAGTCACTGCTTTTTCTGAGCTTTGAGCGTTAAGACTTGCAGCTGCCAGTAAGAAAGCCAGTGTCAAGCTGTATAATCTTTTCATGAACATTTATTTTTTTCTCGGGTAAAGATAGTGTTTATGTTGTTAAACACAAACTTAATGGCTACCTTTGCGAACTTTATTTGATGGCGAAAAGATTTTTTAATATAATATTATGAATTGGATCAATGATTTGTTATGGGGAGAAGGCATTGGGCACTCCATCCTGCTGCTGTCGTTTGTTATTGCGGCGGGTATTCAGTTAGGAAAAATTAAAGTGTTTGGTGTATCGCTGGGGATTACACTGGTTCTGTTCGTGGGGATTATTCTCGGACACTTTGGTTTTACAATCAATCACAATGTGATTCACTTTTTCAAAGAATTCGGTTTGATACTGTTTGTCTACTCGGTGGGTATGCAGGTTGGTCCGGGATTCTTCTCTTCATTTAAAAAAGGAGGTGTTACATTGAATATGCTGGCTTGCGGAATTGTATTTCTGGGAGTTCTTACGGCTATTATTCTCCATTATGTTACGAATATCCCGATGTCGACGATGGTGGGGATTCTGTCAGGTGCAGTAACTAATACTCCTGGTCTGGGTGCGGCACAACAGGCTTATTCGGACATGCATGGAGTTACAGACAATACGATTGCATTGGGATATGCTGTTGCTTATCCATTGGGTGTGATTGGTATTATTCTTTCCATCATTTTTGTTCGTTACGTCTTTCGTGTCAATTTCGATAAGGAAAACGAACAGTTGAATAACGAAGATACTTCGCATGCTAACGAGGCTAAGCCTGTTTCTTTGATTGTAAAGAACCCGGCAGTGTTTGGTAAAACAATCGGAGAGTTATCTGCTTTATTGGAACATCGTGATTTTGTTATATCTCGTATATGGCATGACAGTAACAAGCAAATAGAGATTGCTTCAGCCAATGTCCGTTTGCAAGAAAATGATAAGATATTCGTTATTACAACTGAACAGGATGCGGAAACGATTAAAACCTTTGTCGGCGAAGAGATCGATATGGAGCGTAAACAGTGGATTCGTATGGAAAGCCAGTTTATCAATCGCCGTATCCTGATCACAAAACCGGAGCTGAATGGTAAGCGTTTGGGGCAACTAAAATTACGTAAATTGTATGGAATCAATATTACCCGTATAACCCGTGCCGGTGTGGATTTGGTGGCAACTCCGACTTTGACGCTTCAGGTGGGCGACCGTGTGAATGTAGTGGGTACTGAAACTGCTGTAACCAATGTGGAAAAGGTGCTGGGTAACTCTATGAAGCGTCTGAACGAACCGAATTTGATCACTATTTTTGTCGGTATCGCTTTAGGTATTATCCTGGGAAGTATTCCTATCACTTTCCCTGGTATTCCTCAGCCGGTAAAACTTGGATTGGCAGGCGGTCCGCTGATCGTAGCTATCCTGATCAGCCGTTTCGGATATAAGTATAAGTTAATCACTTATACGACTCAAAGTGCCAACCTGATGTTGCGTGAGATCGGTATTACTTTATTCCTTGCCTGTGTCGGTATCAGTGCAGGAGACGGTTTTGTCGACACGATCGTAAATAATGGAGGTTTCGCCTGGATCGGCTATGGTTTTATTATTACTACTGTACCTTTGCTTATCATCGGTTGTATCGGTCGTTATTTCTGTAAAGTAAATTATTTCACGTTAATGGGTCTGATTGCCGGTAGTACGACCGACCCGCCTGCATTGGCTTATTCCAATGCAACGGCAGGAAATGATGCTCCTTCTGTGGGTTATGCAACAGTTTATCCGCTGACCATGTTTCTGCGTGTGTTGACTGCACAGTTGCTGATATTGTTCTTTGCGTAAATAAATAAATTCAATAAATATTCGCCATACTCACCAATGGTTCGTATAATTTCTCGATATCCTGTGCATCAATTTCTAGTGTGAGTTGGTCGCCAGGCAGGATCGTTTGGCCGGCAGGAGGGAAGTCCTTGCGGTCGCGGTGGATGTTGATGATGATACAGTTGTTTGGCAGGTGTAGTGTGTTTACTTGTTTCCCGTCGAAATAAGAACCTGCCATCACTTCAACATCGAGCTTTAGCCGTTTTTCCTCCTGGAAGATCGGCTTTTTGATCATCTCTTCGTAAAACATCACATTGAAAGGCTTTATTTCCAGAAGTTCCGTGAAATAGTAAGTTAATCCTCCGACAACGATCGAAGGGTAGAAAACTTCGAAATGACCGGTAATCTCTGTGATCAGAATAATGGCAGTGATAGGAGTACGCACTACGGCAACCAGAAAAGCAGCCATTCCGATCAGCATGACATAACTGATATTCTCCGGTGCTATAATGCCCTGTTGTACCAGTAACAAGGCACATATCTTTCCCAATAATCCGCCGGTAACCAATGTCGGGATAAAACTTCCTCCCGGGAGTCCCGATGAAAAAGAGTAGACGGTGAATACCATATGCAGCAACATCATTCCGGTAATCCATAAAATACTTTCTTTTCCGCCTAATGCCTGTTGCATCAGGAACTGTTCGCCGCCGCCGGTCAGGTCCGTCAGTGTCAATGAAATGGCATACGCCATGATCAGTAACCCCAGCAGCTTGATATATTCAGGTTGTTTTATGGCAGGATACAACCTTTTCACATAAAGCATCAGCAATGAGTAGAACTTGCCGAAAACGGAGACGATAACAGCGAACAGGAGAAATAGCTTGAGTTGTACTTCGAATGAAAGATCCGGAGCGACAGCATTTATTTCGTGGTAAGGATTTATTGGAAATATCATATTGGCAATGCCTCCGGCAACAATCCCTGCCAGAATGGTCGTGATGGCTGTCTTGGGAGCATCGAAACGTTCGATCGACTCGATCACCAGGGTGGCAGCGGCTAATGGAGCGGCAAAAGCTGCCGCCAATCCGGCACCTGCCCCTGCTGCCAGCAATTGTTTCCGTTCACCGCTCAGGATATGTCCCCATTTGCCGACGAGGTCACCGATGTACGATCCCATCTGGACAGACGGTCCCTCACGCCCCATGGACAGACCGCTGCTCAATGTCAGTACTCCACCGGCAAACTTAGCCAGCAATTGTCGTAGAGAGTGCTTGTATACGATCCTGCCATTGATCGCCCCTCGTGTCTGTGAAATACCTCCGCCCGATATATAAGGCCAGCGTTTTACCAGCCAGGAAACGAAAATGAGTACGCCCCAGAAGATGAAAAATGCGATAACGTGAAGATACCAGGGAGGAGACGACTCGAAGAAGTCTTTCCGGTAGTTGTAGAAAAGCTGTAATAAATAGTGATAAGGAACTGCTACCAACCCGGTTAGCAACCCTACGATAAGGCTCACGAAATAGAGCCTGGCATCTACCAGTTTCAGCTTTAATATCCTCCAGTTTACCTTCATAAGCTCGATAAAAACAAGACTGAATCGGCTTTGGTTTAGAGAAAATAGTATCTTTGTGTATTGTTGAATTAAAATAGAATAGATTATTATGGATACCCCGAGATACAAAACGATTATCAGTGTATTAAACTCATCCTGTGAAGGTTTCGATGAATATGTAGAAATGAGCAAGCGGATCAGCCTGTTTATTGAAACAGACGGAGCAAGTGAATCCGGCGGGATGATGGATGAAAGTTATATAGGGCAGTTTGCTGTTCTTCAAGATAAGCTTTATAAACTGGCACTGGAAAAGAAAAAGAACGAATCGTGTTAAAAGTGTTATTATGAAAAAGAAATGGTTGTGTTTGATTTTTAGTTTAGGACTGGTGGTGCAAAGTGGGTTTGCACAGGAAAAAACGCTGAAGATGTGGTATGACGAACCTTCGGACGACTGGATGAAATCGTTGCCCATCGGCAACGGACGGTTGAGCGGAATGGTGTTCGGAGGCATAGAAAAAGATAATATAGCCTTCAACGAGATCACGCTCTGGTCCGGACAGCCCGATCCGGAACAGGAGAAACCTTTCGGAAAAGAGGCATGGAGAAATATACAGCAGATGTTTCTGGATGGTAAGTTGGAAGAAGGGAATGCCCTGGCTTCGGAAAAGCTGGTCGGCGTTCGCAATTCTTTTGGAACACATGTCCCTTTCGGTGATATAGAACTGACTTTCAAGCAAGGAAACGGAGCGGTAGAAAGTTATATCCGTTCGCTTGATCTTGCCAGGGGAGTTGCATCCGTAACCTATCAGCAGGGTGGTGTGACCTATACTCGTGAATATTTTTGCTCCAATCCGGCTAATGTTCTGGTGGTACGTCTTAGTGCATCAGAGAAAGGAAAACAGCATTTGGAAGTCGGTTTGAATCCGTTAAGGAAATCTGTTGTAACGACGGAAGGAGATGCCGTCTCTTTTTCCGGACAGGTAGATTTTCCAACCTTTGGTCCCGGCGGTGTAAACTTCTACGGGAAAGTGAAAGTCCTGGCAGAAGGAGGCACTATCAGACAGAATAAGGAAAGCCTGTCTGTGGAAAATGCCGATGAAGTAGTCCTTATAGCAGACCTTCGTACGGATTTTGTGCCGGGAGATATGAAGGAGATGGTTTTGTCTACAGTGGATGATGCCGGAAAGAAAGGAGTTGAAACATTAAAGCAGGAACATGAAGCGGATTTCGGTCGCCTGTTCAACCGTGTCGCTCTTTCTTTGGGTACAGCGAAGAATGATATTGCTACGGATGAGCGTCTGAAATTGCTGAAAGAAGGGAATAACGACCCGGATCTGATAGCTCTGTTTTGCCAGTACGGACGCTATCTGCTGATCTCCTCATCACGCGAAAATTCTCCGTTGCCAGCCAACCTTCAGGGAATATGGAACGATAACCTGGCATGCAATATGGAATGGAGTTGCGACTATCACCTGGATATTAATACACAGCAGAACTACTGGGCTGCCAATGTCGGCAATCTCAGTGAGTGCAATGTTCCTCTGTTCAATTATATAGGTACATTGGCCGAAGCCGGAGCAAAAACAGCAAAGACTGTTTATGGCTGTGACGGCTGGGTCGCTCATACGATGGCGAACGTATGGGGATTTACAGCTCCGGGCTGGGGAACAGGCTGGGGACTTCATCCTACGGGCGGTGCGTGGCTGGCATCTCATCTATGGGATTATTATCGTTTTACTAAAGACGAAGTGTTCCTGCTGAGAGCCTATCCGGTTCTGAAACAATCTGCTTTGTTCTTTCTCGACTATATGATAGAGGATCCGAATAGCGGTTATCTGGTTACCGGACCGTCCACTTCACCCGAAAATGCATTCCTTTGGAACGGCAAACAGTTGCCGCTTTCCATGATGCCGACTTGTGACAGGGTGATTGTTTATGAGATATTGAATGCCTGTCAGAGTGCAGCGGAGTTATTACAGGTAGATGAAGAGTTAAGAGGTCGTGTGATCGATGCTCTCGACCGGTTACCTCCTTTTAAAATAGGGAAATACGGCCAGCTTCAGGAATGGCAGGAAGACTATGAAGAGGCTGTTCCTAACCACCGCCATACCAGCCATCTGCTGGCTTTGTATCCGTATGCACAGATTACGCCGGAAGAAACACCCGAGTTGGCAAAAGCCGCTGCTGTGACTATCGAACGGCGCTTGAATGCAGCCGACTGGGAAGATGTGGAATGGAGCAGGGCGAATATGATTAATTTCTTTGCCCGTTTGAAAGATAGCCGGAAAGCCAGGGAAAGTGTGTTGGGGTTGATCAACGACCTGAGCCGTGAGAATATGCTGACGATCTCTCCGAAAGGCATAGCCGGTGCTCCGACGGATATATTTGTTTTTGACGGAAATGAAGCCGGTGCTGCCGGTATTATGGAGATGTTGCTTCAAAGCCATGAAGAATATGTGGAACTTCTCCCATGCTTGCCGGAAGAATGGAACACTGGCAGTTATAAAGGTTTGTGTGCCCGCGGAGGTTTTCAGGTAGATCTATCCTGGAATGACGGAGCCGTAAAACATGCACAGGTTACAGCTACAAACGATAACACCTTAAAGTTGAAGTTACCCGAACGGACCGGACGTGAGAAATATTATAAAAACAAGAAAATGTTCGATCCGATCCTTCTCCCTTATGGCATCGTCAGAGTAGATTTGCAAAAGGGAGATATCTTTGAAGTCGCTTATAATTGATTGAAGTCTGATGCCGGGTTAATCCAGCATCAGACTCATATAGGCTTCCCGGTTCGGGTATCCCATAACGATCCGGGTAAATGTTTGAATATCCATATCCTTCAGGTTTTGTTCCGTAAAAGGACTCTCCTTATGCGTAGACAGCCAGTGGTGTCTTAACCGTTCGGTGTCGATAACGCGTGCCATGCCGAAGGGACGTGTAGCCGGTACGACCGGAGGTGTTTTGTAAGTCGCCCGGTTCACATTGTTCTGTAAGGTTGCTTCTTGCAGTAAAAGGTTTGCCACCCGGTCGTCATCATAGAAGAACTCTTTTACATATACCTGCTTTTTCTCTTCCGGAAGCGTAGCGTCCGGCGGGAGAACGAAAGCCATGCCGATCGGCTGGTCTTTTTCATTCAAAGCGGTAAGCATTTGTCCTCCGTCCAGTTGCAAATCGCGCAGGATCGTAATGAAATCGTCCTGGGTATGCAGGACACAGCATTTTCTTTCACGGATTTTCCGGTTGAAGTAATCATATAATTTATCGATGGAAGGGACTTCCGGCGGAACGACTGTGATCTGCGGTGCATAGACCGGTGTCTCCGGACGTATGTAAAGCTCTTCGGAGCAATCGAACGCTTCCGTATATCCTTGTTCCCTGTAATAGTCGAACAACCAGGGATCTGCGGGGATCAGGGCGGTTACGGCAACCGACCGGTATTTCATTTCTTCAAATGCATTCTGCAAAAGTTCCCGCATAAGACCTTTACCCCGCATGGATGGGAGGGTGCAAGCTCCGGAAATATAAGCCACGGATATCTCTGTACCGTAATAGGTCATTGTGTAAGGCAGCATCTGCAAGGCAGATACCACCTGTCCGTTCTTTTCGATGACCAGTGTGTTTTCTTCTTTGTACACCCGGTCGAAATAAAGGCGAATAAACTCTTCCGAATCATTGAACGAGAGACGCCATAGATCGATTATTTGCTGCTTGTTCATCTTGTTTATTGTTTTGCGTTTTCTTAATCGCGGCACTCTTCTCTAATAGTATGACCGGGTTGTAAGAAAGTTTTGCTTGCCGCAACCCCGGGATACCGAGATCCTCTTCGCGGTTCACGTAGATGAATTTTTCCGGCAGGCGTGAAGCGAATTCCTGGTTGATAACAGTGTAAGCCCCCTCATAGTTCACATCCGCTTTTTCTACATGTACTCCGAACGTGTCATGGTTGATCGGTGCTCCGAAGGTGAAGGCGATCACTTTCCCGTCTACCAGCAGTGCACCTCCGAGTAAGCCCAGTTCGTCGAAGTGGTTGAGTGCGTACGTCATGGAAATACGTTCGTAGTTCAAGTCTTCGGCATCGTCTTCCGTCTTGTTTGCCTTGTACCAGGTACATTCCAGTTTCAGGCACTGCGTGATCAGATCGGGAGTGATAGGCGCATATTCGTATTCATACCTTTTTTTGAAATTATTAATATGGTTGCGCTTCGACTGATACTTTTTGCCTTTCAGCAAAGACAGGTCTTCACGCAGGTAGATATAGTCGAAATAATCGCGTTCGGGGATATAGAAGAATCCGCCGGGCAGCGCCTGTTCCAGCATATCTTTGGCATCCGGTGTGACACCTAACATGCAAAGCGGGTGCCCATGTGCCAGGGAGTCCGTTTCGAGTAACTCCAATGCATGCTTCAGGTCACCCCTTCCGGCAGGTGTCATGTAAACGAGACGGCTTTTATCTTCTATCCAAAAACGGATCAGCAAAAAATCGTCGACAACGGCAAATTCGGTTTCATACAGAAAACGCCAGCTGCAAATGTTGGCAAACGAGTAATCGCAATTGCGATAGTTATGAGGATAAATGAATGATGTGATAAGCTCTTTATCCTCTATTTTAATTGGTTTAAAAGGAATCTTCATACTTTTCTTTTTGTCGTACAAATATAAAACTAATAAGTGTCCGCTAATGTTTAAAACGGAAATATTAAAGGCAGTACAAAGATCATAATAATTCCCATAATAATCTGCAGGGGTAACCCGACTTTCACATAATCCATAAACGTATACTTACCTGCCGACATCACAAGCGCATTGGGCGGTGTGGAGAATGGCGAGGCAAAACACATACTGGCTCCGACCGTTACAGCAAGCAGGAACGGATAAGGACTTACGCCTAAAGAAAGGGCTGACTGTAAAGCGATAGGTGCTACCAGTACGGCTGTTGCCGTATTACTGATGAACATCGTCAGTAGTGAAGTCGTGAAATAGATACCCGCCATCAGGACAAGCGGTCCGTAATTACCCAGGCCCCCAACCAGCTTTTCAGAGATCAGCGACGAGGCTCCTGTCTTTTCCAGTGCCAGCGACATCGGTAGCATGGCGGCGATCAGGACGATACTTTCCCAGTTGATCGTCTTATACGCATCTTCCACGTTCCGGAAACATCCGGTCAGTACCATTAATATGGCAGCTATCAATACGGCAGCGACAGGTGGGATAGGTATAAAGTCGAAAACCATGGCTGCGATCATCAGGATCATGATACCGGCAGCAACGGGCGCTTTGTAGTCGAGTGTGACTTTGGATGCCTCTTCGACTGGTTGTCCCAATACTACCCATTGCGATTGTTTCTTGCTCATACGGGCAATATTATCCCAGTTCCCTTGAATAAGCAGAAGATCTCCCGCGTGCATCTTTACATCTTTTACATCGGACAGGATATACTCGTTACCCCTTTCTATTCCCAGGATATTGACGGAATATTTATCGCGGAAACCGGAATCTTTGACAGCCCTGTTGATCAGCTTGGAATCGGGCAACAATAAAACTTCTGCGATGCCGATTTCACGGATGCTCAGTTTTTCATTATCGCCGGTAAATTCGGAAACCTTGGATTCGGTCAGGTCCAGATGATTTTCTTCTACGAACTTATTAATATTATCGAAGCTGCCGAATACATATAATATATCTTCTTCCTGTATTTCGGTATTAGGACCTGCCAGCTTCTGGTCGACTGTTTTCATGAAACGGCTCTGTGAGGAAGATTTACGTCTGATCTCCAAAATCGTCAGATTGTATAGGCTGGTGATGTTCAGTTCCTGTAGTTTCTTGTTCCGTATTCGTGAATCTTTATGGACACGTACACGGTACAGATTATCGGAAAGGCTATACTTGTTTGCCAGTTCCTGCGGTGAACGTCCGGTAGACGCATCGTTCTTTTTAGTATCTTCTTTTTTGGAAAGGAACCATTTGCTGAGCGGGATCAGGATAATGATACCGACAGTTATACAGACGATACCGATCGGAGTGAATGAAAAGAAGGACAGGTCATTATAACCTGCATTGGAAAGTGCTTCCTGCACAACAAGGTTGGGAGGAGTACCGATCAGAGTCGCCATACCTCCCATACTGCTTGCAAATGCCAGCGGCATAAGGAAACGGCTCGGGCTGATATTGGCATTTACAGCCATGCTGACAACGATAGGGAGCATCAGGGCTACGGTCCCTGTGTTGCTGACGAAAGCCCCGATAAAGGCTGTCACCAACATGATCAGAATGAAAAGTTTGATCTCGCTGGTACCTGCCAGCTGCAATATTTTACTGCCGATCATTTTTGCCAGGCCGGTCTTGAAGATCGCACCGCCTACCACAAACAACCCAACCATCATGATAACGACGGAATTGGAGAAACCGGAAAGGGCTTCTTCGGGAGTCAGGATGTTGAACACCATTAAAAGGACCAGGGCACATAGTGCAACAAGGTCAGAACGTATTTTCCCATTAACGAAAAAGACTGCCGACAAGGCTAGAATAATAAGAGTTGTTATCATAAAATGTTTTTAAGAAGGTTTTTACTAAAGATAAAATCCCACTGTAATATAAACCGGAAAGTTCGTTTATATGTTTACCCCAATACTTATTTTAGTACAAAAATAGTAGAAACAATGGAATGACAGAGAAAATACATAAATAATTGCATGGCAATGATGAAAATACTATCTTCGCAGGATTGTTAACAACGACTGATGTGAAGAAATGAAGAAGTGTTTTTATCTTATTGTGGCCTTATTGTGTTTTAGTCTGTCTGTTTCCGCTGCTCCGATATCCCGTATCAAGGGGAAAATTGTGGATGCCGGAACAAATCAGCCATTAGATTTTGCGGATGTGCTCCTGTTTAAAAAAGGAGAGAGTAATCCTGTGTTCCATGCTTTGCCTGACAGGGACGGAAGTTTTGGTATTACAGATGTGCAGAACGGAGAATATAGCCTGATGATCCGGCTGGTAGGGTATGATCTGTTTACCCGTCCGGAGATCGTGCTGGCATCATCGTCTGCCATAGTCGACCTGGGAACGATTGCCATGAAACCGCTGGAAGTCGGTCTGGCGGAAGTAGAGGTCGTAGCGCAGAAAAAGCAGGTGATATATAAGCTCGACAAGAAAGTGATCGAAGCCTCTTCGAATATGCTGGCGAGTGGAGGAACGGCTGTCGATATTCTGGAAAATACACCTTCTATCCGTGTGGATGCGGAGGGGGAGGTCTCTTTCCGTGGGAGTACAGGCTTTGCTGTTTATGTGGACGGTAAGCCGAGTGTTTTCAGCGGGACCCAGGCTTTGGAACAGATCCCTTCCGGACATATTGAAAATATAGAAATCATTACTACCCCGTCGGCACGTCATGATACGGGTGGCGATGTCGGGATTATTAATATCATCACTAAGAAACATGCACAGCACGGATTCAGCGGAATGGTGAACCTTACAGGAAGTACTTTCCTGTCACGTGGAGTCGATTTCCTGCTTACCCAACAGAACAAATCTTCCCGCTGGTATTTTGGCGGAGGCTGGACCGACCGTTTGCGGAAAAGTGATTTTGATCAGGAAAAGACAACGATCGTGGCCGATACGGCAACAACCTCCCATTCGAAGGGACCCCGTGAGAGTAATAATTTCAACTATTCCTTAAAAGCGGGTTGGATGTATGCTTTGCCCCATACCACATTCAATGCCGATTTGGAAGGTGGTTACGGCGGTCGTACCCGTACCGGGGATTTGGACTATACGGAAGAACGTATGGTCGATAAGAAGCCTTTTGAAAAAGGAGATTATTACAGTCGTGACGATTACGACCTGCATGAAACTTATTTTCAGGGGAGTGTGGGTTTTGACCATCAATTCAATGATAACGGCCATCAGCTTACAGGAAGTTTTTATCTGAAATATGGTGGAAATGCAATGGAATATTTCCAAAGCGACCTTTTCAACAAGAATAATGAACGCGAACAGGGACACCGTGCCTGGGAGGACGAACATCGCTGGACGGTGCGTGGAAATCTGGATTATATGTATCCTTATAGTAAAACCGGACACATCGAGGCTGGCTATCAGTATTTTTCATATCTGGAGGACGGCGATTACAGCATGCAGTTCTGGAGCCCCGAGAAACAAGAATTTTACTGGAGGGATGATATCTACAATACTTTTTATTTCCAGCACGGCATCAATTCGATCTATGCTATTGTCGGCGACAGCTATAAGTCGTTCGATTTCCAGGCTGGTGTAAGAGGGGAACATACACATCGTGTTCTACGCAGTTCGATTCCCGGAAAGAACCGTGAATATAATAAATTCGAGTTTTTCCCTTCGGTTCATCTGGGATATACTTTCCCGAAAGATCATAAATTGATGGCATCCTATTCACGTCGTATCACACGTCCGGAGCTTTTCTTTATGGAACCTTATATTACGTATCGTGACTATTATTCTGCCGAGATCGGTAACCCGGATATCCGTTCGGAATATATCAATTCTTTTGAGCTTAACTATAAGAAGAATATCGGTGACCATACGGTTTCCGCCACAGTCTTTCACCGTAGTCGGAAAGATAAGATAGAACGGTTACGTGTTCCTTATCAGGCAGGTGTGACATTGGATTCTATGGCAAATGTGGGGCATGATTATTCTACAGGACTGGAATTGAGCGGTCAGGTTCAGCTGACTCGTTGGTGGAATGTGAATTTGAACGGTAGCCTATATCATTATAAGGTAAAGAATCAGTACAAACAGGATGGAACGAATGAGAAAAGTACCAATTACGATATTATCTGGAATAACGCTTTCGATCTGGGTAAATCGACCCGTATCCAGTTGGATGGGAATTTTGTCGGACCGTCGGTTACTACACAGGGGCGAACAGATGCTTTCTGGTATGTGAATCTGGCTGTCCGCCAACAATTGATGAATCGTAAACTGTCGGCTACGCTTGCTTTCCGTGACGTCTTCAATTCTGCGCGTTACGTAAGCAAGATTACTACTTCCGACTTACAATCCATTACCCGTATCCGTCCGAATTATCCGCTTATTACGTTGACATTGAGTTATACATTCAATAACTTCAAAGCGAAGACTACCCAGCGGAAAGAAGATCACGACCTGTTTGAAGGGACGAATCATTAATACAAGCCTACTTTCTTCCATCTTTCCATGCTGTTGTTCACTCCGGAGATTATGCTCCACTTATACTGATAGGCTTATTGATCATCGTAAAAAATAAAACAGGAAAGGATTATTTCTTTGTTTTGGGCACAGTTTTATTGAATAATGTCTTATTTTGTGCACTGGCGGGCGTACTTTGGAGTACAAATAATAAACTTATAATAAAAAAATGACAACAATTAGAAACAATGGCCCTTTGATGGCTGAGATTGGCCGTATCGCTGAGGTGGCAGGTTATCTTTGGACAAATGGATGGGCGGAACGAAACGGAGGAAATATATCTGTAAACCTGACTGGTTTATTGACATCGGAAGAGATGGTTTTGCCTGCTCTTGCTCTTGCGACTCCATTGCAGGAAGCAATGACGGCTTTGGGAGGACACGTATTTTATGTGACCGGAACAGGGAAGCGGATGCGTTATGTGGCACAGGATCCGTTTGCGAATGGTGCGTTGATCCGGATTGCCCCGGATGGAAAAAGCTATGAGGTCATAGCCGAACAACTGGTTGCTCCGACCTCGGAACTGCCGTCTCACTTGTTGATGCATAACTATCTTCGCTCATCAGGTCGTGATAACAGGGTCGTTTTGCATACGCATCCGACCGAACTGATCGGTATGACACATTGTAAACCTTTCCTCGATTCCAAAGTGCTTACCCGTACATTGTGGAGTATGATCCCGGAATGCCGGATCATTGTTCCGAAAGGGGTAGGGATTGTTCCTTACGAAACACCCGGCACGATCGAACTGGCTCATGCTACGATCAGACAGCTCGAAAAACATGATGTGGTATTTTGGGAGAAACATGGAATATTAGCGGTAGGCGAGGACCTGATCGAATGTTTTGATGCGATCGATACTTTAAGCAAATCATCGAAAATCTATCTGAGTGCCCGTATGGCTGGGTTTGAACCGACAGGTATGACCGATCAGCAGTTGGATAATCTGGTTCCGGCATTCGGTTTATAATGATTTCCATTCTGTATAAAAAGTCATATTATGAGAAAATATCTGTTACTATGTGTGTTTGCCGGATTTTTGGTTTCTGCGGAAACAAAAACGAAAATGGATTGGAAAGCGCATTGGATTAATACCGAACAATGCCAAAGTGCAAGTAATACCTGGCTGGCTTATCGTAAAACGGTAAACCTGACCGATGTACCCCGGACACTAACGGCGCATATTGCTGCCGATAGTAAGTATTGGCTGTGGATCAACGGACAGATGGTCGTATTTGAAGGTGGTTTGAAACGAGGACCTTCTCCTTACGATACTTATTATGATTCGGTAGAGATAGCTCCTTATCTTACTACCGGAGAAAATACAATTGCTGTTCTGGTATGGCATTTTGGAAAGAATGGTTTCAGCCATGTGAATAGCGGGTTGGCTGCTTTGTTATTTGAAGCTGTAGCTCCCGGAATAGAGATCGTATCGGATAAAAGTTGGAATTGCAGGGTTTATGATGCTTATCAGAACACTGAGGCTCCTCATCCGAATTACCGATTGTCGGAGAGTAATATCCGCTTTGATGCCCGCAGAGCATTGGAAGGATGGAACCAGCCCGGATATAAAAATTCGTTTCCCGGAGCAGAGATCGCTTCGATAGTGGGTAAAGCCCCTTTAGGGGAGTTGGTTGAGCGTCCGATACCGTTGTTCAAGGATTATGGTCTGAGGGAGTATCCGGATGTCCGGCAATCGGCAAATGGAGATACCTTGTTTTGCCGTTTGCCATATAACTGTCAGTTTACACCTTATCTGAAGGTTGAGGCGGCTGATGGTGCTACGATTCATATGCAGACGGATAATTATTGGGGGGGAGGACCTGAGAATGTCCGTGCCGAATATATTACCCGTAACGGAATACAGGAATATGAAAGTTTCGGCTGGATGAGCGGTCATGAGATGTGGTATATTCTTCCCAAAGGAGTGAAAGTGTTGAACGTTAAATATCGTGAGACAGGTTATGATACAGAGTTTGCCGGAGCGTTCCAATGTAACGATCCGTTCCTGAATGAACTTTGGAAACGCTCGGCGAGGACCTTGTATATTACAATGCGCGATAACTATATGGATTGTCCCGAGCGGGAACGAGCTCAATGGTGGGGTGACGAAGTGAATGAGTTGGGCGAAGCCTTCTATGCTCTTTCTCCTTCTTCGCATAAGCTGGCTGTCAAAGGTATTTACGAATTGATGAACTGGCAGCGTCCGGACGGTTCTTTATTTGCTCCGGTACCTGCCGGGAACTGGTCGAAAGAACTACCTTTGCAGATGCTGGCATCAGTGGGCTGGTATGGTTTCTATACGCAATATTATTATAGTGGCGACAGTACGTTTGTTCCTGTCATTTATGATCGTTTGCATCGCTATCTGCATGAAACATGGACAGTCGATAAAAGTGGCCTGCCTGTCGAACGCAGCGGAGAATGGAGTTGGGGCGATTGGGGTGAACAGATCGACATGGGGGTTCTGACAAACTGTTGGTATTACCTGGCTCTGAAAGCAGAAAAGGAATTTGCCTTGCAGTTGGGAAAGAAAGAGGATGCAGAAGAGATATCCCGTATGATGTATAGTATCGAACAGTGTTTTAATACAAAATTCTGGACAGGCACGGCTTACCGGTCTCCGGGGTATAGGGGTGAGGATGACGATCGGTCGCAGGCTATGGCGGTTTTATCCGGACTGGCTCCGGAAGAGAAATATCCGGCCCTTCTGAAAGTTTTGAAAAAAGAATATCATGCCAGTCCGTATATGGAAAAGTATGTATTGGAAGCTCTGTTCCGGATGAATGCTCCTGATGTTGCCCTGCAAAGGATGAGAGACCGGTATGCCGGTATGTTAAGCTATAAGGAATATACAACCTTATTTGAAGGCTGGGGTGTCGGTGCTGAAGGATTTGGAGGCGGAACGATCAACCATGCATGGAGCGGTGGTCCGTTAACGTTATTGAGTCAGAAGGTTTGTGGTATCGAGCCGACCTCTCCCGGCTTCCGCACATTTCGTGTAAAACCTCAAATGGGGGCTCTGACTGAAGCATCGGCTATAGTTCCTACTCATTATGGGGATATAAAGGTAAAATTACGTAAGTCGGGACGAAATATACTGGTCGAAATAGAGGTGCCTGAACAGGTAAGTGCAGAGGTTGTTTCTCCTAAAGGGAAAATACAGAAAATAGGCTCCGGTTCTTATAATTTAAAGTGTCCCTTTTAATCGGGGCACTTTTTGTATTAATTCTGACGAATGATTTAAGTTTTATATATTGTTTCCTAACCTTACATTATCTACTTTTGCCCCGGAGAATAAAACGATTATTTATCAATGGCAAAAAGGAAAGGTAAAGCAAAATCGCGGAAAAAAAAGAGTCAGGGGCCATCCTGGGTTTCTGTAATCCGGCGTACTTTTGTTCTTGCGGCTTTGCTTGTGATTTGTTTTATTGGAGTTTTGTACGTATACAATTATTTATATCCTGTTTCCGAAAAGAAAACCGTAGTTGTGGAGCAGAAGAAACCGGCTGCTCCCGTATCCCCATCCGTACCGGGTGAAATAAAACCTTCCGTACCGAAAGCTGCAACATTTAAAATACCGGTAAATGCCGAGATCCCGAAATTACAGGCGAAACGTTCTGAACAGGTGATTCGTCATGAAGGATATACTGTTTCCTATAATTCCGATTACAAAATAGCCAATTGGGTTGCTTATGAGCTTACTGGCGAAGAGGCTAAAAGTAAGAAGGCGGAGCGCTCGAATAAGTTCGTCCCCGATCCGGCTGTTAAAGGAGCGACGGCTACGAATGAAGATTATACGCGTACGGGTTATGACCGGGGACATCTGGCTCCTGCCGGTGATATGAAATGGTCGGCAAAGGCGATGCGTGAATCGTTTTATTTCAGTAACATCTGTCCGCAAAAACCAGGATTGAACCGGGGGATTTGGAAAGAACTGGAGGAACAGAGCCGTTTGTGGGCAAAAGACTACGGGTCTTTATTGATTGCTACCGGTCCTGTGATCACGGATGGCATGAAGCAAATGGGGAAAAACAGAGTAGGAGTTCCCGGAGCATTTTACAAAGTGATTTGCTACGTTTCGGGAAATGAATATAAAGCAATTGCATTTATCTTGGAAAACAGAGACTACAAAAAGACATCTTTGAAGTCGATGGCTATTCCTGTGGATAGCGTGGAAAAGGTGACAGGCATAGATTTTTTCCCTGCAGTTCCTGATGAACAGGAAAAAAGAATGGAAGCAAAAATAGATTGGGACAGTTGGTCCTTTTGATACAAGCAAATTTTACAAGCAGAAGCAAATGTGATGTGTTGCCACCCGGTACTGAAGGGGCGCAGAAGTTGAAACAATTAGTAGAAAATGAATGTTGTATAGCTATGACTTAACGCGTAGTTTATATGACTTTGTATGAGCATATAATTAACAAAAAATCAATAACAAAATGCAAGTTATCATGAATGGTAAATTAATTCCCGTTTTTGTGTTGGCAGCATTGATGTCTTGTAGTCAACCTCCGGTGAAAGAGCAGGGGCCTCGTCCGGTGAAGTTGGCGGAAGTAACATCTTTGAATGTTGTGGAAAAGTCGTTCAGCGGCGTTGTTTCGCCTGACCAGTTCAGCGACCTGGCGTTTAAGATGTCCGGACCACTTATTTCTTTGAACGTGGAAGAAGGGCAGAAGGTTCGTACCGGACAAGTAGTAGCAGAAATAGATCCACAGGATTTTAAGTGGGATTATGAAGCAAAGAAGGCTTCTTTCCAGACTGCACAGGCTCAGTTACAGCGTGCAGAAAGACTATTGGCAAAACAGGCCATCTCTCAACAGGAATATGAATCGACAAAGGCTGCCTATTCCAATGCGCAGGCTGCTTTCGAAAATTCACAAAATACTTTAGAGCAGACAAAGCTGAGAGCTCCTTTCGACGGATTCATCCAGAAGAAGTATGTAGAGAATTATCAGAAAGTCCAGATGGGACAGGGGATTGTATGCCTGATCAATCCGAATAAGTTACAGGTCCAGTTCACTATGCCTGAAACTAATATTACTTATTTTTCAACACCTTACACGATTTATGTAGAGTTTGACAATTACAAAGGTGTCCGTTTTAAAGCGAAAGTAAAGGAATATGTGGAAGCTTCTCCTGATGGTTCGGGGGTACCTGTATTTCTTTACATCGATGATCCGGCATTTAATTTGGAAAAGTATAAGATCGCTGTCGGCTTTTCTTGTCGTGTGATTCTGAACATCGAAAGCCAAAGTTTCAATGAAGGAGCGGTATTGGTTCCTTTATCTGCTGTAGTAGCCGACGAAGTAAACAGTGACAATAAATTTGTATTTGTATATAATCCGCAGACGCAGAAAGTAGAGCGCCGTAAAATCACAGAAAAAGAACTGGTGGGAAAAGACGGTGTTGTTGTTACAGAAGGTTTGAAAGCCGGTGAACGGATCGTTACTGCCGGAGTAACCCGCCTGGTAGAAGGACAACAAGTAAAAGTATTAACAGATTAAGAAGATAAACAATGAATATTCCAAAATATTCTTTAGAGAATAGTAAGATCATATACTTCTTCTTGGCTGTCATGCTGATAGGTGGTATATATTCTTTCTTTAAATTACCGAAAAAGGAAGATGCCCCCTTTGTAATCAAACAGGCTGTGTTGGTTACGCAATATCCGGGAGCAACACCTTTTGAAGTGGAAAAGCTGATCACAGAACCCATCGAAAGGGAAATCCAGTCGATGTCCGATGTGTTTCAGATCAAGTCGGAATCCTATTTCGGGATGTCTAAGATTTCTATTGAACTGCAACCCACTTTGGATCCGGATTATATGCCTGTCAAGTGGGATGAACTTCGCCGTAAAGTAAATAACATACAGCCGCGCCTTCCGAGCGGAGCGTCCTCTATTTCTGTGAGCGATGACTTTGGTGATGTATTCGGTATTTACTATGCACTGACAGCCGATGACGGTTATACATATGATGAACTGAGAGACTGGGCACAGAAGATCAAAACAGAACTGTCTCCTGTTCCGGGGGTTCAGAAAGTCTATCTGTTCGGTGAGCAGACACAGGTGATAAATGTAAAGATTTCTGTTCCTAAGCTGGCAAACCTTGGGATCGATCCTAACTCGATCCAGCAAGTGTTACAGACACAGAATCTGCTGGTGAATACGGGAGAGATCAATACCGGTGAATATGATCTGCGTGTCAGGGCTGAAGGTACTTATAAAGATATTCAGGACATCCGTGATCAGCTGATTGTCACAAAAAGCGGAGGTGAAGTCCGGCTGGGTGATATTGCTGTTGTTGAACGGGGATATATGGATCCTCCGTCGAATCTGATGCGTGTGGACGGTAAACGTGCGATCGGTATCGGTGTGGCTACCGGTGCGAAAGACGATGTGGTGGCTGTCGGTAATGATGTTGCCAGTCATTTGGATGAAATGCAGGAACTTTTTCCTGTCGGGATGGATTTGAAAACGATCTATCCGGAAAATAAGATTGCCGATGAAGCGAACAATGGTTTTATCCTGAATCTGATCGAATCTTTACTGATTGTAATTGTAGTCATCTTCCTGGTGATGGGGTCGCGTGCCGGTATGCTGGTAGGTAGCTCGCTTCTGTTCTCCGTTGGTGGTACATTATTATTAATGTTGATCTGGGGAGTCGGTCTGAACCGAACATCATTGGCGGCATTTATCATTGCAATGGGTATGTTGGTGGATAATGCGATTGTGGTAACGGATAATGCACAGGTAGGTATCAAGCGCGGTTTATCTCGTTACCAGGCATTGATAGAGGGAGCTACCAAGCCTCAGTGGGCATTGTTGGGAGCAACCTTTATTGCGGTCTGTTCATTCTTGCCTATGTACCTGGCTCCGGCATCAGTAGCCGAGATCGTTAAACCATTGTTTATTGTGCTGGCCGTTTCGCTGGGATTAAGCTGGGTGCTGGCTTTGACTCAGACGACTACGTTCGGTAACTTTATTCTGAAAGAAGCCAAGCCGGGAGAATCACAGGATCCGTACGATACAAAGTTGTATCATAAATTTGAAAATGTTCTCGGACGACTGATCAAGCGTAGATATATTACAATTACTTCTGTCGTTGCGATGTTGTTCCTGTCTCTGTTTATCATGGCAATTATGCCACAAAGTTTCTTCCCGATCATGAACAAACCTTATTTCCGTGCCGATCTTATCTTCCCGGAAGGCTATAGTATCCGTGATGTGGAACGGAATGTAAAATCGATAGAAGAGTATCTGAGCAAGAATGAAAATATCAAATCATATTCGTTTACACTGGGAGGTTCTCCGGTTCGTTACTATCTGGCAAGTTCGTCGGTAGGACCGAAGCCTAACTTTGCCAATGTGCTGATCGAGACTAAGAATGCAGAAGATGCACAGGCAGAAGAAGGTAAATTCTACGATTATATGGTTGCCAATTATCCGAGTATCCTGACTCGTTCAGCCTTGTTTGCATTGTCTCCTGTGCCTGATGCAGCCATAGAGATTGGTTTTATCGGGGATAATGTGGATACGCTGGCGGCATTGACAGAACAGGTGAAGGAGATTGCCAGGAAGTATGATCAGGTGATGGAAGTTCGTGACAGCTGGGGTAACAAGGTGCCGGTATGGAAACCTTTATATTCGCAGGAAAAGGGATTACGTTTGGGTATTACCCGTCAGCAGGTTGCTTATTCATTGCGTTCGGCAACGAATGGTGTACCTTTGGGTGAATACCGTGAAGGGGATGTTTTCATGCCTATCTTGTTGAAAGATGCAGATAAAGATTCGATCAGCCTGAACGATTTGAAGAGTTTGCCTGTTTATAGTGCCAAAGGACGTTCTGTAAAGGTGGAACAGGTGATCGATGATTTCTCATTGGATTATGATTATGCAGTGGTGAAGCGTTTTAATCGTCAGCCTTATATGATGATGCAGTGCGAGCCGAAGCGTGGTGCTAATACCATGGCTGCTTTCAGCCATCTGTGGGAGGAAGTACAGCAGCAGGTCAAGGTACCGGAAGGTTACAAGCTTCAGTATTTTGGTGAACAGAATGAACAGGATAAAGGTAATAAGGCGATTGCTGCCAATATTCCTTTGATGTTTGGTTTGATTTACGTGACATTGTTGTTCCTGTTCCCGAAATATTACCGGAAACCGGTTTTGATTATGGCTATGTTGCCGCTTATTTTTATCGGTGTTGTACTGGGATTGCTGGTGTTCGGAAAATCGCTCGACTTCTTTGCTATGCTGGGATTGCTGGGACTGATCGGTATGAATATCAAGAATGCAATTGTGCTTGTCGATGAGATCGGGTTACAGATGAATAGTGGTCTGGAGCCGGTCAAAGCTGTAGTTGAAGCGACTAAAACACGTATTGTCCCTGTAACAATGGCTTCGGGTACGACCATTTTGGGTATGCTTCCTTTGTTGGGAGATGCGATGTTTGCCGGCATGGCTGCAACGATTATGGGGGGGCTGTTCGTTTCAACAATCCTGACCATCTTCGTGCTTCCGGTCACCTATTGTATATTCTTTAAGATTAAATCTGAATAAGACATGAAAAGTAAACTGATAATAGGTTGTATGTTATTGGGTGCCCTGGCTGCAAAAGCACAGGTGCAGCCCATCTCGGCAACCGAATATAAAGAAAAAGTACTGGAATACAGTCGCCAGATCAAGCAGAGTTCGGAAGAACGGATAGCTATGCAGCATGCTATAAAGGCAGCTAAAACGGCATTCTTTCCGGCTGTGGATTTTTCCGGTAGTTACCAATATCGTATAAACAAGTATGAATTGGGGATGGGGGAAGGTATCCCTGGTATCGAAATGGATCATAATACCTATAGCCTGGGAGCTACGGTGAGCCAGCCTATCTATGCCGGCGGACAGATCTATAACAACTATAAAGCTGCAGAGATACAGGGACAGATTGCTGATGAGGCGGAAGAACTGACGACTGACAATATTGTCTATGCTGCCGATATGAACTATTGGTCTGTGGCAGCCCGCAAAGGTATGTATGATGTCATGACACAATATGTTGATATTGTACAGGAGCTGGCAAATGTGTTGACTCTCCGTTTTCAGGATGGACAAATCAGTAAAACGGACCTGTTACAGGTCCAGGCACGTTTGAAAGAAGCCGAACTGAATAAAAGTTCGGCTTATAAGGATTACCAGATCGCACTGCAGAACCTGAATGTCCTGATGGGTGTTCCCCCTATGGAACCGATCACGATTGCCGATTCTATTACAATGGTTCTGCCGTTGCCCATACAGGTAGGTGAATCTGCAGCTTTGGAAAATCGTCCTGATTATCTGATCTCTAAACTGAATATCGAATATCAGAAAAGGCAGATCAATCTTTCAAAGGCTAAATATAATCCGACTTTGTCGGTCGGTTTTCAGGGATCATGGGGAACTTCCATGCTGAATGTGAAAGGTTCCGATAATTTGTGGACACCGGCTGTCTTTGCTTCTTTGAAAATTCCATTGTTCCGTTGGGGAGCACGTTTTAAGGAAGTAAATTCACAGAAGGCTATTCTCCGGAGCAAAGAGTATGCAATGGATAATACGCGCGACCAGATTACACAGGAGGTTGCCAACGCCTGGACGAGCCTGACGGAAAATACCAAACAGATCAACGTAGCCGAAGAGGCTTGTAAGATCGCTGAAGAGAATCTCGATTTGAATACTTTCAGTTATAACGAAGGTAAGCTTCCGATTGTCGACGTGCTTTCCGCCCAGCTTTCCTGGATACAATCTTATAGCAGTCTGATACAGACTTGGTATCAACAAAAAGCCTCCCTGGCACAATACAATAAAGCTATTGGCATTCGCCGCATGCAATGATGTAACTGCTATGTAAATAAAAACGGCTATCGGATTTTTTTGATTCCGATAGCCGTTTTTATTTATTAGATATTTATTCTTAACTCAGCGCTTTCAGCGAAACGAAGAATGTGGACCCCTTACCTTCTTCCGATTCGAACCAAAGGTCTCCGTCATGCTGTTCGACAAAGTCTTTACAAAGCATCAATCCCAGTCCGGAACCTTTTTCATTATTTGTTCCGTAGGAGGTGAAGTGGGTATTTTGCTTTAACAGCTTATCCTGGTCTTCTTTCTTTATACCCTTACCTGAATCTTTCACGCTGATAACGACAAAATCACCTTCTATCTTGGAAGCGATCGAGATCGTTCCACCTTCAAAACTAAACTTGATAGCGTTTGAAATAAGATTTCTGATGACTGTTTTAATCATGTCTATATCGACAAAACCGGATAATTCTTTATCCATATTCTGTAACTGGATAGTCAACCCCTTTTGGGTTGCCATAGGGATATATATTTCAGCGGTACTTGAAACCAAACTGTTGATATCGGTTTCCTGTTTGTATACGTTCTGCTTCTTTAAACGGTTTTTTGCCCATTTAAGTAAGTTATCCAGCAACAGGAATATCTCTTCTGATGTTTTATTCATCATCTGAAGCATTTCAAAAACTTCGGGGCTAACCTGGTCTTTATCCACCATCATAAGAATGGCGTTGTTCATCATTTTTAAAGAGCCAAGAGGCGAGCGTAAATCATGGGCAATAACAGAATACAGGGTGTCTCTCGATTCGATTGTGTTTTCCAGTTCCTGCTTGATTTGTTTAATGCTGAATAATTCGAAACGGTGTGCTACACGTTTGACTAATTCCTCTCTTTGGAAAGGTTTCGTGACATATTCCGTAGCTCCCAGTTGGTAACCTTTTACTATACTCTGCATATCACTTAAAGCAGACATGATAATAACAGGTATATCGTTCGTGTCCGGATTACTTTTCAGATGTTGTAAAACTTCGTATCCATCCATCTCCGGCATCATTATATCTAATAGTATGAGATTAGGGTGCTTGTCATGTGCCAGGCGGAGAGCCTTGGTACCGCTGTCACAAGTGAGTAACCTGTAACCTTCTTTTTTTAATATAGCTTGTACTAACATGACGTTGGTTGGAACATCGTCAACGATCAATACTGTATATCCTGCTGCTAAATTATCCATATCAAATATAAACTTTTCTTGATATTCAATCACTATGCGTATACAAAAATATTAATAAAGTTTGAATATATCGGGGTTTTCATTGTTACATTTTCTAATTATTTTTTCTACTGGCTTCTTTTTGCTTTTGCCCAGGCCCCATTCCCTTTATTTCCAGCTAAATAGAAAAATCCTCTGATCACATTAATGTTCATGAAGGAAAAGTAATAGGGGATAAAAAACAACTTGTTTCGTACATTTTTCTGTTCCATTATATAACCGGCGTAGGCCATCATATAAAAGGCGACTTGTAAAAGTAGCAATAATATATATGTAAATTCTCCCTTACACGCTAAAAATATATTTAATGGTATTAATAAGAATAATATTATAGGTGTAATCGTCCATCGCAGAACACGGTGGCTCACGAACTGAAAGCTAAGTATTCCGTAGCGGAATATATTAAACAGACTACGCAGGCGCCAAACGGACTGTAAACCTCCGGCGGCAATGCGTATCTTGCGTTTTTCTTCTTCTTTCATATTAAGGGAGGCTGTTTCGGTTGCGTAAGCTTCTTTGCAGTAGGCTATCTTATATCCTTTCTGTGCGATGCGGAGCGATAAGATGAAATCGTCGAGGAGGGTATCGGAAGGCATTTGTTCAAATAGTTCAGTCCGTACGGCAAATAATTCGCCAGCTGCTCCTACTGCTGAATATAACCGGAAATCCAATGCTTTTAAAGCAGATTCGTATTTCCAGTAAATGCCTTCCCCGGCAGTTGCTCCTTGTGCTGTTTTTGTTTCTACTCTTTTTTCACCGGCCACACATCCTATTTTCGGGTTGGAGAATTGGCGGACAATTTCATGTATAGCCTCCTTATTAAGCATCGTATTCGCATCAGTGAAAATAACATGGGGTGTCGTTATATATTGTATGCCCCGGTTCAGAGCTGCCGTTTTTCCTTTGCGTTCCGGCTGGAAAAGTACGGTAACATCCGGATATTGCTCCAAAAGTTCATTAGTCCGGTCATTCGAACCGTCTGTAACCCAAACAATTTTCAGTTTGTCTTTGGGATACGCGAGGACATGACAATTATCCATCTTGGACGCAACAATATCTTCTTCATTATATGCTGCGATGAAGAGGGTTACATCAGGGAGCGGATCCGGTAATAGAGGATGGGCAGGTTTAGAAAATAATTCTTTTATTCGTACCATTATATATAATAGTATTCCATATCCAAGATATGTATAGAAAATGAGGAATAGGCCTATCCAGAATAAGTATTTTACCGTAATATATGTGTAGTCCATTTTTTATAAATGTAAAAAAATTTTATTTGACGCAAATGTAATAAAGTTTTATAACATTCTTGGAAAACTGGCAGTTCTTTTAAAACATTATGAAAAATAAGTGTTATTTGAATGGTGTCCTAATGTTTTTATTATTTTTGTATTCATATTTTGTCTAAAAATATGGTATTCCTACTGGGATGCTTTTTAATTTAATGGAATCGGTTATGAGAGAAAATCCGGAGATATCTGTTATCGTTCCTGTTTATAAGGCTGAGCTGTATTTGTCTAAATGCATCGATAGTATATTAGCACAGACCTTTACGAATTTTGAATTGTTATTGATTAACGATGGTAGTCCTGATCGTTCGGGTGATATTTGTGAGGAATACGCTTTACAAGATAAGCGGATACGGATATTTCATCAAAAAAATGCAGGAGTTAGTGTAGCACGAAATGTTGGTTTGGTTTCTATGAGAGGAAGATATATGGCCTTTGTTGATCCTGATGATTATATTTATCCTGATTATTTGAAATGCTTGTATGACGCTTTACGTCCTGAAGATGGAACCGGTCTTATTATTCAAGGACTTCTTTGTTTTGATGTTGATGGAAACCCATTGCCTGATAAGCGATTGCCCGATCGGTTTTATAAGGAACAAGACTTTGGACAAGCCATTTGCGAATGTCGTTTGTGCGAGTGGGGTTATTCTGCTTCTAAGCTTTATCAGACAGAGACTATCCGGAAAAATAATCTTTGGTTTGATACTCGTATCCGTAATTTGGAGGATTTATATTTTATGTATCAATATCTGCTTAATTGCGATTATTTAGTGTTGGGAAGTCCGCAGGAGTATGCCTATATCCGATATATTAATTCTATATCTACAACGATTCATCCGTTTGATGCTGTGTATGCCGGATTTCAACTGTATCAATCTTTATTGAAGCAGATGATGAATCGTTGGCGGTTCCCTATGGAGAACAGAGATGTGATTTATCGTTCTATGATGTTGGGTTTTGACTGGTCTCTTAAAACAGATTACCAATCAGATAGAAATGTCTCCCGAGCGGAAAGACTTCTTCATTTAAAATGTCTTATAAAGAATAATTATGCTGTTATGTGTGAGCATTATTACCCTGTATATAAATTAGATAAAATAGGGAAAATCTTTTTGAGATGGGGCTGTTTCGGTTTATACGATGCGTATATATCCATGTTTATACGATTTAATATACATTCTTTTCTTTATGCACCTGTCCGTAATTTAAAATAGTAAAATGAATTTGGAAGTACTTTATACTATCATCATACCACATAAGAATATTCCTTTCTTGTTGCAACGGTGTATCGATTCTATTCCTACGAGGAAAGATGTGCAAATTATTATAGTGGATGATAACAGTTCGCCAGAAATAGTAGATTTTTCCGATTTCCCAGGATACCGGCGTGAAGACGTGGAAGTTATTTATACAAAGGAAGGGAGAGGTGCGGGCTACGCTCGTAATGTAGGGTTGAAATACATGAAAGGAAAGTGGTTGCTGTTTGCTGATGCGGACGATTTCTTCTTACCCGGTTTTTGGGAAATATTGGATCGATATAGCCAAACAGATTATGACCTGATCACTTTCCGTGCGGAGAGTGCCGATTCGGATACGCTTGATCCGGTACCTTCCCGGCAAAAACATTATGCTGAGATTTATGAGGATATGGATCTGGAAATATTGAAGTATTCGAATGATGTGCCGTGGGGTAAAATGATTTCTTCCCGTCTGATTGGGGAGTTTCAGCTTCATTTTGACGAAACGCCGGCAGCCAATGATGCGATGTTTTCTGCTAAGGTGGATTATTGTGCTCGGCGAGTGGCAGCATGTTCTGCAGCTATTTATTGCGCTACAATAAGGAGCAGTTCTTTGTGCTATGGGGTAGTTCTTGAGAATTTATTGGCCCGGGTGTCGGTGAGTTGCCGGTATAACCATTTTTTACGTGGGATAGGGCGGAAAGATAAGACTATCTATAGTTATGGCAGAGTGAAAGAATGTCGGGAAAATTTTGGCAGACGAGGATATTATAAGGCATTATGGATTTATTTATCTACGGAATGTGCAGGTAACATATACATCACATACAGAGATTTATTAAAAAACAAATGTAGAAAGAGAAATGGAAGATTGTAAGAATATGTCCGAATCTCGTTTGAAAAAAAGTTATCTTAATGCCAAGGTGAATGTTTTCTTTTATTTGGTAACCTTGTTTATCTCCTTTTTCTCCCGTAAGATATTTCTGGAGAAATTGGGAGATGACTTTGTCGGTTTGACTGGCACGTTACAAAATTTATTGGGTTTTCTCAATTTAGCGGAATTGGGTATAGGAGCATCTATCGGTTATGTGCTTTATAAGCCTTTATTCAATAAGGATGAACAAAAGATTAATGAGATTATCTCTGTTTTCGGATATTTGTATCGGAATGTCGGGCTGGTTATTTTGTGCGGAGGCATTATACTATCTTGTTTTCTTCCGGTGATTTTTGAAAAAACGATTTTCGAATTAGGAATTATCTATTTTGCTTTTTATAGCTTCCTGGCTTCTTCTCTTATTGGATATTTTATTAACTATCGCCAGACTCTGCTTGGAGCAGATCAGAAAAATTATCTGGTGACTGCTTATTTTCAATCTGCAGGAATTGTTAAGATCTTAATTCAAATGCTGTTGGCTTATTATACCGGAAATTATTATCTATGGGTAATAATCGAATTGGTATTTGGGGTTATTTATTCGGTTATTTTGAATTGGAAGATCAATAAGGTATATCCCTGGTTGAAAAGCTCTGCCAAGGAAGGTAAAATACAATATCCGAATAATAAGATTATTATACAAAAGGCCAAACAAATGTTTGTGCATGTGTTGGCACAGGCAGGGCGATCACAGTTATTACCTTTTTTGGTTTATGCTTTTGCTTCTTTGAAAGTTGTGGCGTATTATGGAAACTATATGATTGTCATAACTAAGCTAAATTTGTTATTAAATAATTTTTTAGGTAGTACAAGTGCCGGGATTGGTAATCTGATTGCAGAAGGAGATAAATCAAAAATAGAAAGAGTTTTCTGGGAGTTAACATCTCTTCGTTTCTGGGTTGCAGGTGTATTGACATTCTCATTATATTATCTGATTGATCCTTTTATTGTTAACTGGTTGGGTGGAGAATATGTTTTAGGACAATCTGTATTGATTATAATTTTGTGTAATTTCTTCATTAGTCAGTTTCGCGGAACAAATGATCAGTTTATTCATGGCTATGGACTTTTTCATGATACATGGGCTCCTATAGCCACTTTAATTATAACAGTTGTTGTTGCATTAGTGGGTGGAAGTCTTTGGGGGTTGCCGGGTGTTTTATTAGGAGATATGGCAAGCTCAATAACCATTATCAGCATTTGGAAACCTTATCTTTTATATAAAGAAGGATTTCAGAGATCGGTTCGTATCTATTGGAAATATATTTTACGAGATATGTTATTGTTTATTCTGTCTTGGACAATCGTTTCATTATGGCTTAACCAAGTTCCGCTATTTAATCCTGCTACCAGCTATGTAAAATGGATTGCTTACGCAATTTATTCAACAACAATTTTTGTAGCTGTTTTTACACCGTTGATGTATTTCTTTTCTCCTGGGATAAAAGACTTACTAAAGCGGTTTCGCCGTTGAAAGAGGTACTTGATTTTATAAAAGTCCCTATTCATACTTGGTGGAGCCCTCGGAAAGCTCAAAAAACCATTTTTTTAGGGTATCAAAGGCCTCTTTTTCCGGAACGAAAGATTGGCTAATGAGATTTCCTATTTTTAGAGGAATAGACCGTATATACTTTATTTTGATATGAATCATTCATGTCAAAATAAGCGCTAATCAATGGTTTGAGTAAATTGAACTTCCTTTTCAGTAAGAATTCAACCAACCGTTTAGGTACTGCGATTAACTGTAAATAAAGAAGAGCTGCCAATCTCTCCCACGGTTTATCAATCGTCTCCCGTGCGAATATGTATCGATTGCGTGTATGATAATAAACTTGCAATGGACTCTGATACCCAACGCTTACGCTTTCTTTATGCCCCACCGTAGCCCGCGGTTCGTACCAAATACTGAATCCGGCTTTTTGCATTCGGACACACCAATCCAACTCTTCATAATATAAAAAGTAAAATTCACGCATCAGACCAAACTTTTCGATATCGGCAGTACGAATTACCATGGCGGCCCCATTTGCAAATGCTGTTATTTGTGGAAGATTGAATTTTTCACAATCCAATTCTTTATACCCGATAAATTTATTTCGCAATGTAATACGACTCATCGGAGTTGCCCCGGCATACTGAAGAATATTTGTATCCGGATAGAAAGTTGTTTTAGGAGATACGCATCCTATTTGAGGATTATTCTGTAAAGGAGCGATCAACGTTTTTAATATAGGTTGGTTGACTATTGTGTCATTATTAATAAAAAACAAATAGTTTCCGGTAGCCTCTTTTACACCCAGGTTATTGCCGCCTGCAAATCCTAAATTTATATCACTTCGTATGATTTTTGCGAATGGTAATTTTTCTTTTAAAAGAAGATCTTCCCGTTCAGTAGATGCATTGTCTACAATAATCAGTTCATAGGGGAAATCTTCATGTTTTTCTAAAGATTCTGCCATTTCGCATGTGTCTTTAAAACCATTGTAGTTAACGGTTATAATAGAAACTTTATCATTCATCCTTTTTAATTATTTCATGTGGGGTATTGTCAAATTGCGTAATCTTATTTTTCAATCTCTTTAAGGATGATACAAAACTTTGTAACATAATCCAAAAAATATTAGGCAGGTTTGAGAATAAATTTTTATTCAACATTTCTTGCGGAATAGCGATGAAATATGACCAAAATTTTATGCCAATCAATATATACCATTTAATAGCGAGTGGAAAGAAAAACAGACTGTTTATCACTGTGAATAATGTGATAATTGTAAACCTGATTGCTTTCGGAAGAGGTAACCACTGGAATATTTTGTCAATATAGTTCCAACTGATATTTTTGAAACTGAAATCTTTTATGATGAGGCTGAATGCCATAAATTGCGCATGTAACCAACGAGATCTTTGGCGAATCAATACATCTTCGCGGGTCGTTTTTTCGTCGTATACATAAATATCATCAGCATAATCGACCGGGATATTATTTTGAGCCAATAAGATTTCCAACTCTTTATCCTCTGCAAAAGTAGAGCAATGTCGGATGTTTTCTTTCAACCAATTAAAATCAAATACCATACCGGATCCTATAAGTGCAGCAGATAATCCTAATGCTACATGCCCACGGCGATAAATAGTGTTGTTTATTGCTTCTGAAATGCCATCCCAGACGGCAACTTTCGTATTTACATTTTTATAAGTTCTATGCGCTTGAAGAACAACGCCGTTTTGTGTTTGAATATTCACCTGACTTAAAAAATTAATCTCTACAAGATTATCGGCATCCATAATAATGACCCGATCGTATCCATTCAGATTATTTAGCGCATACTGAATGGATTTATATTTCATGCTTTCTTTAAACTTCGGGAGGAATAGTTTTATAGGAAATGATGCTAATTTGTCGTTTGTTCCTTCCTTCATATTGTCGGATACGACTATTACATCATACTTCTCCCTTGGATAATCTTGTTTCAAAAAATTTTCAACAGAATGACAAATAACATTATCTTCTTTGTAAGCTGGAAATATTACAGCAAATTTTTGAATATCCTGTGGCTTGTTTTCCCTCTTTTTTTTACGAAGGAAAGCAGCAGTAATAAATATGCAGTTATATCCGATAAATATGGACATAATTGCAAATATAATATGGTCGATGAGTGTAAATAGTGCCATGTTTATTTTAGTATTGTGTTACTGTTGTTTTTATTGGCAGGCAATCTAAGACCTTTTGCATTTGAGTATCCCAGGACAGATTACAGATAGAGTTTCTGATTTCGATCGGTTCTAATTTCATTTTTTGATGGAAATTAATAATTTGATCGATATCGACAGGACTTTCATCGGCCGGAACTTTTAAGATATAGGGCTTTCCTTCAAAATCGCTGTCAATTTCAGAATAAACGAAAGAAAGTCCTCGTGCCGCATACTCTCTGTTTTTAAGAGTTTTGATATGAGTAATGCCGCTACGGTGGCGTCCAAGACTTCCTATTCCCATGTCTGCTTTCTCAAATAATTGATCTAACCGCTCTCCATGCTGCGCTCCGTATAGAATAACATATTTTTCTAAATTGTTATTTCGGATGAGAGGTAAGATCTCGTTTTTTTCCCTTTCGCTAAAGAAGTCTCCAACCAGGTGAAAATATACTTTTTGTGTCGGGGTACCTTTGTAATAATTCACTAATCCTCTGATTAACCGATCAAAACCATGCCAGAAATGAATTTCGGCAACTCCAATCAGGTGAATATCCGATACACTTCTTGATCGTGCAGATATTAGTTTAATATGACTGAAATCTATACCATTTGATATCCGGATAGTAGGTTTGTCAAAGATTACCGGGTAATCAGAGAATGTGACAATACGGTCTATATAGTTGGCAAATGATCTTCGGAAACATTTGTCCAGAAACAGTTCAATCTTTTCTCTAAAACTTTTGTATTCATGGTCGTATGGGTAGGTCGGAATTTCCATGATTATAGGAATACCGGCTTGATGCATCTTACGAACCATTTGTATTGTAAACGGATTAGCATTGTGTGCGGAACGCAAATAAATAAAGTCTATATTTTCTTTAATAGCGTAATTAGCTATTGAAGTAAATTCAATTCGTTTAAGAATTTTTCCTTTCATTCCATCTCCATAATCGCGGATAATCTGATCCTCAATCAGACGTTGTTTTCTGCCTGTTGTTTCATCCATATAACAGAGTTGTGTATGTACGCCACAGGTTCGTAATGCTTCAACTTGATAACGAATTTTCTTACTAATTCCATTCGCTTCATTAAATCCGTGAAATACAATAAATAATGCTTTCATGTTCTACTTTTTTAGATATGATTTAAAGATAAGCACAAATAAATTGCGGGTTGAAACATATTTCCTATATTGTCTCAGACATTTCCCGGTTATAAAAAGACGCTCTTTTAAAGGCAGTTTATAAGAAAGCCAGACAACGGCATCTAACATTTGAAAGAGATACTTGTCAACAGTTTTTTTTGCAGCTGCAGAATCGACTTTATAACAGGAAAGTTGATCTGCTATGATAAAATAGCTCTCAACATTTCTCATGGAGAAATTATTTGTCATGATAGAGTTTTCACGAAGCCTTCTTTTAAAAAAATTCTGATGGATACACATAATCCGATTCGCTTCCAGATAAAGAATTGCAGTAAATAACTGGTCCTCATGAATGATTTTTGGATAGAAAGATAAATCGATTCTTTTCAAATAATTTCTACTGATAAAACTGAGACATGCTGAAGGGGTGTAGCATTTGTTATCCAGTAAAATATTTAATAGATCAATGCCATTATATATTCTATTTTCATCTGTATATTCTTTTCGGGTATATTGCAAGTGAACCTGATTAAAGTTTTCTTTATTAAGTATGTCTGCATCAAAACAAATTAAATCTAAAGATTTTTCTTCGCATCTTTTGTAGCAATAATTTAATGCGTCAGATTCCAGAAAATCATCGCTATCCATAAAGTAGACGTATTTACCGATAGCTAATGATAATCCACGATTACGTGTAATAGATAATCCTTCATTTTGTTGCTTGTATATGGAGATTCGATTATCTTCTGTTGCTAACTTATCAAGGATTGTTTGGCTGTTATCCGTAGAACCATCATTGATAATGATAATTTCTATCTCCTGCAATGTTTGGTTCATTACGGATCTGACGGCATCTTCTACAAACTCTTCAGTATTGTATACAGGTATAATGACGCTAACCTTGGGATGATTATGATGATTTACATGGCTGAATGTATGTGTTGTCATCTCTGTATTGACATAATCTTTAACAAACTCTCATATTGAAAAGAGTAATAGGATTAATGATACAAAATTAAGAAAAGTTTTTGAAAATCAAACGATGTAAATTTATTATTTACATCTCTCCAGAAATGAAAGAGTTACTGGATGGATACAAATAATAAATGTGCTGTTAGCGATTAACTATAGTTTGGTAAATATGACTTACTTTTTTAGAAACATCTTGGCTATTATATTTTTGAGATACTAAATCATAGGCGTTATTCCCATATTTAATCATTATTGTTGGCTTTTTTAAGTATTCTAAATACATCTGAGATAATGCTTTCGGATTATTGAAAGGTGCAATTTTCCCATTAATCTCGGGTATTATAATTTCTATAGTTCCATCCGTCGGAGTAGCGACTATTGCTTTTTTCATTGCCATAGCTTCTAACAGAGCTATGGATAAACCTTCCCATAGGCTCGGTAAGCAAAATACTTGAATGGCGTTTAATAGATCTGGCACATCTTTCCGGAAATTGCAAATATAGAATATGCTACTTAGGTTATGTTCTTGTATGTATTTTATAGCTTCCTCTTTTAAATCACCTTCTCCAACAAGTAATCCTTTTATATGCGAGTTTTGAGCATTGGCAATTTGTATACTTTTGATGAATGTTAATGGATCTTTTTGTGCAGTAATACGTCCAATTAATGCTATAACAAAATCATTAGAATCCATATTTAGCTCTTTTCTAATATTATTAAAGTTTCTATTGGGATTAAATTTATCAAGATTAATGCCATTATTTATAATTTCAGCTTGTTGCAAAGAGAAAACTTGTTGCCCTGTTTGATAGTTACTTTTAGAAACACATATGACTTGTTTGCTAAATTTGCAAATAATTTTTTCACTTAGAGTTCGTAAACGATATGTAAGCCATGACTGATTTTCTTTATGAAAACTCCAACCATGAACTGTATATATAACGGGAATATTTAGTAGAGATGCTATCAATATAATATTTGATGCGGCTCGACTTCCATGCGCATGGATAATCTCTATACTTTCTTTTTTAAGTATTTTTGTTATCTCTTTTATTACGTGGAAATCAAATGGTTTTTTTGAATTAATGACATAACAAGTGAAACCTTGTTCTTGGAGTGTTTGGATCATTTCTCCATTGGTGAAAGACAGTATAGTTGGATGAATAAGATTTTTCTCTAAGCCCATAACTAAATCTAAAAGATGAGATTCTCCTCCTCCAACTTGTCCTTGCCTGATTACTTCTAAAACTCGAATAGGAGTTTTTATTTCTTTTGTTATCATATTTTATTTGTGTAAATGTGTGTATAAATTATTTACCGGTTCTTTTCAACCGAAAGAAATTGAAAAACATCAAAAGAAAAAGAATGGGGAGAATCAACAATGCTTTTCTGAATTTTTTATCGACCAAATAATCGGGAACAGCTATGCTGAAAGCTATACATAATAGAAGTAGTAATCCCCACCATTTAATGGATAGTATCCAGTTTGCATAAGTAAAAATGCATGCAAAAAGAAAAATAAACCCAAACAGAATAATGCGGGGAGGCATCATCCATTGGAATAATTTATCACAGTAATCCCAATTCCCCTTTAAAATGGCAGGCAACAAGTGAGATATGCCTGAAAATAAATTGGAGAATTGACTCGCCAACCATCTTCTTCGTTGGTTATAAAAACCGATTTTTCCTTTCACTTTTTCATCATATACGTATACATATTCAAGATATTCGATATATATATTCTGTTTTAACAAAGATTTTTCGAATTGTTTGTCTAGGTCACTATATTTTGCTTGGCTTATTAAATCCTCAAACAGATCATATTCAATAGCCATACCCGATCCGGTCAATGCCGCGGAAAATCCTAACTGCGTATGTCCTTTGCGGAAAATAGAGTTGTTTATTTCTTCGCTGACAGCATCAAGCAGTTCAATACTCGTATCTTTGTTTTGAGCGATGCGGTGAGTCTGAACTACAGAACATCCGGAGTAGAAGGCATCATTGATTTTCTCAAGAAAGTCGATGTCTACCAGATTGTTTGCATCTAATACAACGACAATATCATACATTAATTCATTTTGCTTGATATAGTTGACTGCTGTTTGGAGTGCTTTCGTTTTAGAGCTGTTGGATTCATTTACTTTTATTACATAAGTCGACTTTTCGATCAGATTTGAATTTGTTTCTTCACTCATTTGATCAGAGGTGACAATTATGTCATATTTATCTCTTGGATAATTTTGCATAAGAAAAGAACAAACAGTATTAATTATAGTATCATCAGCCTTGTATGCCGATATTAATATAGCGAAACGATACTTTTTTTTAGCCGTAGGATAGGTGGCTTTTCGTTTTTTTAATGAAGATACAGCAAATATAGTAATATAGAGAACCCCAACAAGAAAGATCAAGAAAAGAATAGCATCTCCTAACAAATAGATTTGCTCGCTATTATTAGCCCAATTGGTTCCAAAATAAATAAATTGATCCATAATTGTTATTATTAGATATTGTTTATTGGTGTTATTTGTTTGGATTCACTAATTTCCCTGTCAAAGTGTTCTGCCTTTAAAACTAATGTAAGGCCTGTAAATGCGATGATTGCTGTGGGATATTGAGTCCAGAAAGCATTTCCATAGGCACTCAGAAGCATACCGAATATACCACAGAGAATGCCGGTGAGTCGCCCTCTTAACTCAGCATCCTTTATCTTAAACATTAGTATCCATGCACCTTTTCCGATCGTAAGGAATAATAAGCCTAAATACAGTACAGCTCCGACAATTCCTGTTTCAACCCATATTTTTACATAAGTTGAGTCATTCGGCGTGACAGTTGTCAGACGAACGGAGTACTTTCGGTTTTCTACGCCGGATAGCCCGATTCCTTCACCGAATGGCTTATTTTTAAGATGTTCTGCCAGTTTTTTTTGATTATTTTTTCTAACTAAATAGGAAGCATCTTCTGATGGTTTGAAAGCTGTTCTCATTCTTTTGATTTGAGCGTTTCCTTCTCCGATAGACGTGAAAGCGAAAAAAATATATAGACCGATTAAAAGAATACCTCCGGTTAAGCAGGCCTTGATATTTTGGGAGATAATTGTATAGAGCAGTAAACCTCCTAATGGGACGATCATGGCTCCTCTTGTTCCTGATAAAAACATAGCATAAATACCTCCAATGGATATAATGGCATAATAAATTTTGGAAGGTATGCTCTTAACATATAATGCAGTTATACCGAAAAGTATTCCGGCACATCCCATGTTTGAACCAAAATTACCGGCGTCTGTAAAAAAAGAGAAATATCGTGTGCCACTTGATAGTAAATGAGTCTTATACGCTTCGGAACTTTGCAGCCAATATTGTTCAGCACTATCAAATCCTATATATTTTTGCATGAGAGCTTTTATTATGGCTGTTAATGTGAAAATGGATAATAAGAAAATCAGTCTTTTTACTATTTTGTATTTTTCGCAGAGTAGGGCAGTTGCCAAAGAAACGATAAATCCATTGATCATTAGTCCTCTGGACATGAGCCAGGGTTCAAACATTCCAGAAGGATTGATAACTTCGGCCAGACAGTAAAGAAGCCAGACAAAAGATCCGACTGTCAGTAAATTATAGGCTGCCTTCCATCTGATATTATCGTGAAGAGCACTATGGATGAATATCAATACAAATAGTATTACCATTAATATATCCATAATTACACTTACACCTCCAATTATTACATATCGGTTCATCCCTAAAAGGTAATAATTAAGAGTATAAATAAGTAAAAAAAAGATGATAGGGTATCGTAAAGATTCTATTGTTACAACAAAAAGTAAGGGTAAAAGAATAATACAAACCATTAACAGCCAATTAATGGATATCAATGAAAAAGTAATACCTCCTAATCCCAATAATAGAATTAAAGGTAACAGCCTAACATGTATTATATCTCTTCCGTTTTCCATTCATCTATTCTTTATTTTACCGCTGAGTTATCGGCTGTAATACCTAAGTAAATAATTCGATCTGTGAAACTACGTATTGAAGATTTTGGAGGGAGTAACCCGGTGAAATCTTCAACAACTTCACGTTGGGCATTGTTCAGGATCATAATGACAGGAGTGGTCCCTAATATACTTTTCAGATATTTTAAAATCTCATTATCACTGTTTTTCCAGACTCTTTTTGCGTTGGTAACAAGTAAATTGACATCGGCCTTCTTCAATAATGTAGAAGATATATTATTCTTCTGAATAGATAAATGTTCTATCAGTAGTATATTAGGTCGTTCTTCTTTAAGTAAATAATCGAAATTATCGGCTAAAAGATAACTGGTATCAATAGGAAAATCCTTTTCAGCAATGACTCTTTTAACAGATATTCCTTGTTCTTCCCAATATTCCATAAGAAATTTAGCTATAAAGCTTTTACCTTCACCGTCCTCTATGCTTAATAGATTGATGCAGATGGGATGATCGTTATTCAAGATGCTATTCAGGCGATTACAGGTATATGCCGCAGCAATTCGATTACAGGCTTTTATGTATCCCCGATATTTTAACTGGTTATTACCAGCAAAGGCGCTTAATACGGGTATTCCTGTTAGCCGCTTAGCTCGTTCGGAATCGCGTAGAGTCCTGTCCAGAAGTTCCACGACGAGATTTAATCCCAGGATGAATATCATGCTACCTATACATGCTGCAACAATGAGTAGCATACGTTTGCTTTTGTCACTCATAAGCGGAAAAGTGGGCGCGGATATGGTATTAAGCGTTGCAGAAGTAAGAAGTATGTTCTTTTGTTTTAATTTTGCCATATTTAAGGCATGTAATACCTGAAGATATGACTCTTCCACAATTTTTATTTCTCTGGTTTGCCTGTTGATTACTGTCCCTATAGGAGAGAAAATTTTATATTGTTCCTGAAAACTTTCTTTTCTTTTGTCTAATATATTTAGTTCGGCTTTCGCTTTTACATTAATAATGGTTTGTCGCAGCCATTCCTGCACTAATCCATCGATAGATATGCCTTCTTTGCTTTCTTTATAGTTGTTTATCTTATCAGTCAGCAACCCTATTCTCTTTTCTGCGTTTATCAGATCTTCTTTATATTTAAGTAGTTCTGTATCTTCAACTTGTTTCTCTTCACTGGTGAAGGTTTCTATTTCCGTTATTTTGCCGTTAATGGTGGTAATGTCTGCCAATGCTTTGATAAATTCATCATTTGTTGTTATCAGGTCGGTACGGGTTTTCATGTATTTATCTAATTCTTCGAGTAGCTTTAAAGATGTTTCATAACTTCTCATTGTCTCCTCATAGCGGTTTTCAAAGTTTGCGTATGAACCTGCAATAGACTTGGTTTGCTCTACATAATTAATAATGTTATTCTCAATATTATAATGCGTCAGATCATTCTCCATACTATTGAGTTGGGAACGCAGTTTTCCCAGCTCGTTCTCGTAATATGAAATGATATCATTGGTCGTTTTATAGCGTAAACTTTCATAAGAAAGCCTTAGCTCTTCACTGACTAGCTTGACTGTATTCAGTGTGATGCCTGGGTCAGCAGATTGATAGGATATATCAATAAGGTCGCTTTTCCCTAAACGTTTAATTTCAATTTTGGATAGGGCATCATGGCTATAATATGCAGCATACCCATTAAATAATTCATACAAGTAACCCCGGGGAAGATTCTCTTTATAAACAATAAGGTTATTGATTGTTTTATCTAATGAATCTCTGACTATAAGCTCCTTTATCTCATTCGGGATTTTGGCAAATAGCGCTTGATAGTTTTTGGCTGTTATATATGTATTGTCTTCTTGCGAATTACCAAATGCCAGATCCTGGGCAAATAATTTTAAAGAGACTTTTTCCAGTGTCCCTTTTGACTTGGTTAAATTTACGATATTGTCAAATGTGTTGTTTATAGACTGCCAGTCTTGTCTTTCGGAGTCTTCTAGACCACTGCTCGATGTGATGCCGGTGTAAATACTTGTGTTAACAGTGTACGTTTTGGTTATAAACTGGGTAAAATAGGCAACCAAAGCCGTAACAATGAATGTTCCTACTATTAATTGATAGCGAATGCGATAGAGAAAGCGTGATATGTATAATGTTATATCCATTTTATCTATTTATAATTTTGACATTCGTCAACATCTCTAACAGGGTAACAGCATTGTGTAATGTTGTTCGCCCTTCCTGATAAGATATGATAGCATTGGAACGTCTGCTCCTTTCCATCGATAGAGATATAATATCAATTTTCCCATTTATAAAATCCTGTTCAGATATTTTCATCTGTGCATTGTATAATGCGGCGGCGTCAGATTTAGCTTTTAGTGTTGCTAATGCTTGTAGTACTTTGTTGTAGGCTTCTAGAATTTTTAATTTTCGTTCTTCTATAGAAATATCGTATTGATAGTCTAATTGTCTGAAATGGGCTTTTTTTGCTCTCATTTTTTGTTTTTGGCTGAAGAGATTGCCAAAAGGAATGGATAGGGAGAGACCAATATTATACGAATTTTGATTATTCCCCATGTTGCTGGTTATGTATTGTGGATCATCACTGGTTGATGTAGTAGATAAAGCTGTAATCATACCGTATTGATACTGTCCGCTCACCCGGAAGTAATTTAACCACTCCATGCGGCTGATTTTTAATTCAGCTACAGCCTCTTCACGTTTTGCTTCAAAGATTTGAATGGAAGGATGATCATAAACAGATTGTAAAAAAACAGAAAGAGGAGGTAATTGAACGCGTTCATAATCATCCAGCATAGCTTGTATAGAGTCTGCATTGGCTTTAGACATTACTTCTACTGTCGTTGCCTTGTCGAAGTAATTACTTTTTTTCTTCTGGCAAAAACAATAAAATGTATTTATTAGAAATAGTATAATGAATATCTTTTTCATCGAACAGGACTTTTATACATTCTCTTTCTGAATGAAAGCGGTAAATGTTTTGAAAATGATCTTCATATCCATACGAAAAGAGAATTCTTTCGCGTACTTGATATCCAGTTGTTTTCGTTCTTCTGCTGACATTTTTCCAGCATCGCCGCGCTTTTCGACTTGCCATAATCCGGTTAATCCGGCAGGGGCCATGAAACGTTGGACATATTCATCACTTGTAAGTAATTCTGCTTCATAGAGTGGGAGAGGACGGTTGCCTACAACTGACATGTCACCTTTCAGAATGTTGAAAAGTTGCGGTAGTTCATCAATACTATATTTCCGTATGAAGTGGCCGACACGTGTAATGCGGGGATCGTTCTCCAGTTTGAAAAATGCATTGGAACGTTCTGTGCGTTTTGTTTTCAGATAGTCATTTTCAGATGTACTCAGGTTATCAGAAAACAGAAGAATATCCTGAGTACTGTTAGTTTCGATAATCGTTTTCTGAGGTTCCTCAGAAACGGAAGAAGAGTTTACAGACTCTTCTTCCGTTGTTTCTTTCGTATATTGGTTTAGCTTTTTATATTCTGACAGTCGCTTATCAGCATCCGAATACATGGAACGAAACTTATAAAAATCGAAAATCCTGTAATTGCTGCCTACACGTTTCGATTTATATACAATTTTTCCATTACTCTCAGCCCGGATGGCTAAAGCTGTTATGAGCAATAAAGGAGATAAGCAAAGGATCGCTGTTCCTGAAGCCAGAATGTCAAATGTCCGTTTCCATAAAGGTAATTTGAATTCAGCCAAAGATGCTATTGGATTCTCTTTTTCTAATTTTTCCTTCTCTTTGTAATCAATGACAACAGTCAGTAATTTTTGCAAATCCTCTTTTGATGTCTTTTGAGAAATCATGCAGTCAACACCGGACCTTAGGTAAGGTATTTTTTCTTCTTTGCTTAATCTCTCGCTTATTAATATAATGTATAGGCCAGGGTACTGTTTGTGAAGCTGGGCTATTGTAGGTATATCGGTTTCTATATTGTTCCTTTCTAAGAATATGCAAAAATCAATATCCTTAATGTGAGATAGTTTGGATATTATCTGCTGAAAGGTGATACATTCGGAGACTTTACATTGCAAAGTCTCTCGTAGATGAGCTGCTAAAGGAATATTATTCCCCCAAAAGATATATTCCATACAAATTGTTGTTATTTACCCTAGCGTTTAATTACTTATCTCAAAAGTCTTTTAACCCTTACTCTCAGTTCTTCAGGATTAAAAGGTTTCAGAATGAAGTCTTCTGCTCCCTCTTCAAAAAGACGGATTCTGTTTGCACTGCTTTCAACGCTTGACAGGATCAGTACCGGAATGTGATTGAAAAGCTCGTTGGCCTTCAAATAACACAAAAATTCTTCTCCGCTCATCTCCGGCATATTCAGGTCGGAGATAACTCCGTCAGGGATATTGCCTTCATTAAGCCATGCAATAGCTTTTATCGGATTTTCTTTATATGTGACTTCATACAACGAAGACAAATATAGCATTATGATTTTCGCTATCTCCGGCTTATCATCAACCAATAGAATTGACTGTTTCATGTTTTTTATTATACTAGTGCTGTTTTGTATGCTTTAATGCACAAAATTAAAATAATTATTTAATAAAGAGTATAAAAATCAAAGGTTTTTAATGGGGAATAGTCTTTTTCTCAAAGAATGATATATATGGAAATTATTCTTTAAGTTTGCAAAGCGAAATTTAGTCGTTATATTGAATTGATAAACAAAGAAATGAATATACCATTTAAGATATTGAATATAAGTGCTATACTTGTTTTGTTGTTCTCCGGATGCCAACCGGAAATGCCTGTTACATCTTCAATTACCATTGATTTGGAAGGCTTTTCTGTCCCGGTTAATCAAAAGTTGTACGGAGTGACAATAGAAGAGATAAATCATGCTATCGATGGCGGACTCTATGCGGAAATGATACAAAACCGCAGTTTTGAGGAAGGAGTGCCTCCTTTAAACTGTCCGTACGACGCAAAACGAAATGTTTTAAGTACTCCAAACGGATGGACGATCCCCTTTATTCGTCCCGATTCAGTATCCGGATGGCGAAAAATCTCATCAAACACAAGTATTTGGCCTGACGGGCAGGAGTTGATCAATGATAAAAACAAGCGTTCCTTACTGGTTTCTGTCTCGGCCTCTTCAGAGACAGGAAGAGGAGGTGTTGCTGCTACCGGTTATAACGGACTCTCCATACGCAAAGGAGAAAAATATGAACTGTCTTTATTTCTGAAAGGTGGTTCGATGATTCCTAAAACAGTAAGTATATTTATCGGAGATTCTGTGGCAGGAGAACCGTTGAGTGATATTTTTAAAGTATCTCCGATCTATGAATGGAGAAAATATAAATACACCTTCACTGCTTCGGAGAGTACGGATAATGCCGTTTTGGCAATTACTGCCGATACATCTATTGTCTTTTGGACGGATATGGTTTCTTTATTTCCTCTAAAAACATGGAAGGAAAGACCCAATGGTTTACGTTCGGATCTGATGGAGATGATTTCTGCACTGAATCCTCAGTTCGTTCGCTTTCCGGGAGGCAGTTTTGTTGAAGGATATACAGCAGGGACTTATCCGATTTGGCATGAGACTATAGGCGATAACTCCACGCGCAAGAATTTTTGGAATGTCTGGGGATACGGTTCAACGAATGGTATGGGATATCATGAATACCTGCAGATGTGTGAGGATCTGAAAGCCGAACCGCTCTATGTGATAAACAGTGGGGTAACCAGTCAAAGCAGGCGACCGCGTTATGAGGATATTACAGCGATGAATAAATTGGTACAGGATGCATTGGAAGCCATAGCCTATGCAAACCAGCCTGCCGATTCGACATTCGGTGCCATGCGTGCAAAGAACGGGCATCCGGAACCATTCAATCTGAAATATATAGAGATCGGCAGTGAAAACTACGGGCAGGAATATTCCAAACGTTTTGACCTGTTTAAAAAAGCGATCAATGAAACTTATCCGGAAATCACGGTGATCAAAAGCTCTTTTATTGCAGGGAAGAACCGGACTGAATGGACCGATTATCATTTCTACTCCGGTGAAGATTTTCTGATCGCCAACCATGACAGGTATGAGACCGGGCAATATCTAAGAAGATTTCCGGCAGTTTTTATCGGTGAGTTCAGTATGGGAGATGCTTCTTTGCAGGGTACATTGCGGGCGGCTATAGGAGAGGCTTGTTTTCTCCTGGGAGTGGAAAACAGTCCGGAGGTCGTTAAGCATCTGGCTTATGCACCTGTGCTGGGAAATGTGAATTACGATTTCCAGCGATATCCCGCCATTTCCTTTAATAATAACAGTGCCATAGGATCGCCGTCTTATTATATGTTGAAGTTGTTGGCAGATAACCGGGGGGATGACTTGTTGAAAACAGAAATTGAGACGTACAGCAAACCTCAGGTGACGTTCGGATATGCCGGCATCGATTTGTTTGATAATAGTTATGACTTCGATGATGTACGAATCGACGGCCGGCCGGTGACGGAAGCGATGGTCAGGACCGGAGGTTGGAAAGTCAACAACGGGACTTTGACACCTGATGCCAATCGTTGGAATAATGTTCTGATGGGAGATTCTGCTGCACATGATTATACGTTTTCTGTGAAACTAAGGAGAAGCAAAGGAAGCGGGCCGGTTCAGCTGCGTGTTCGTGATAATGGAAAAGAGGGTGAAGCGAATGACCATATTGCCGTTTCCATAACTCCGGGAGCCTGTGAGTTCTATCGTTCTTCAGGCGCAGTTAAAGACACGCTGCGTTCTCCAAAAGCCTATTCCTTTGAGAGCAACCGCTGGTATGATGTGAAAATCGTTTGCAAGGATGAGACGGTGAGTTGTTTTGTGGATGATGTTCTGCTGCACGAAGTCGTTTTGCCTCCGTTGCCTTCGCTTGTATCCGTAGCGACATTGGATAAAGAAGCAGAAACGATCATACTGAAGGTTGTCAATACGACGCAGCATGAAGAGAAAACAGAATTGAATATAAAAGGTGGTAGTGTAAAGAATGATGCAGAGATTCTTCAGTTAAGCGGCGATCCTTCGGATCGTAATACATTTGAAGCTCCGAACCGAATTATCCCGGTCTCTAAAAATGTCTCTTTCTCATTGGGAGGACCGGTGGTCTATTCCTTTCCACCTAATTCAATCACGATAATGAAGTTGAAAATAGATTGATAAGCCACCTAATAAAAAGCCCCGGACCGCAATGGACCGGGGCTTTTTTATCGTGTCATAAATAGTTTAATGAACCAGCATTTCCGGAGTGATGCGAGTGAATTTCTCAGCATCGGCTTTGCGTAATTTTACGCTGCCGTCGTTCCAGATAGAAGGCCATCCGCCGATGATGTGGCTGAGGAATACTACCTTGATTTCGTGCAAGCCGGCTGCCAGGGCTACAGAGGTGTCGTGACGTGAGAAACGTTTTACTTCACCGCCATTGTTGACCAACAGTTTACCGTCGATCCATACTTCTTCGTTGTCGGAAGAGAGATAATATACGCCGTCTTCCGGAATGTTTACATAACCGGTAGCAACAGCTGCATAGTGCTTAACACCTCTCATCGATTCGCTGCTTTCCACAACGCTTCTGATTTCGCGCAAGTCTTTGATGGTTGATTTCTTCCAATCCTTTACTTCTGCCAGTTTGGATGATTCGAGATACATACCGTCGGTTACCTGCATTTCCAGACCCGGAGTAGTCTTGGCGACTTCCTTAGCCGGAGCCAAAGCCTGCTTTTCTACAGTGATGGTACGTGTCTTGCTCATTTTGTTGGATGGCAATACGGAGCGGATTTTCAATACGCCTGATTCGGTAAATTCGATAGGGGCAGAGTAGACTGTTGATTCCGGAGTCGGTTCTGTTCCGTCGATGGTGTAAACCACCTTGACAGGGCGGCTGGTTGTAAATTCGAGAGAAGCCTTATCGGTGAATGCCACGAAGTTGACAGAACCTTTTGGCTGTTCCGGCTGCGGGATGTGATAGTTGATGTTGTGTTCGTCCAGGCGAACCAGTGCATTGTCCAGTCTGCGTTCGAAATCTTTATAGTCTTTGCGGTTGAGCGGGCTCCATCCGATTTCAGATAAAGCAAGCATACGAGGATACATGCGGTATTCCATCAAATCCGTATTATACATGTACTCAGACCAGTTGTTGCATTGAACACCTTTGATATGCTGAGCTTTGCCTGTTTTTACCAATGTATCGGGAACCGGATTATAATTATATACTTTTTCGATTGTAGCATATCCGCCGATGGTTACCGGTTCGATCTTGGCATCGCCTTGGTATTGGTCGAGGTACATACCTGCACTTCCCGGAGTCATGATCACATCATGTCCCATGTTAGCTGCAGCAATACCTCCGGCTTCACCACGCCATGACATGACAGTTGCCGAAGGGGCAAGGCCGCCTTCCAGGATTTCATCCCAGCCGATGATCTTTTTACCATGTTTTTCTGCCAGGTATTTTTCCATCCGTTGTACGAAGTAGCTCTGCAGACGTTCTTCTGCACTATGCTCTTTCGTTGCTTTCAGACCTTCCGTCTGGATACGTTTTTGACAAGTCGGGCAGGATTTCCAGCTGATTTTCGGACATTCGTCGCCTCCTATATGGAAGTATTCGCTGGGGAACATCGGAGCCAGTTCGTCGATCACGTCTTCCAGGAACTTGAATGGTTCTTCTTTTCCGGCACACATCACGATGTCTTCAACACCCCAGATGATACGCGGAGTACCTTGTTCGCCTTTGCAGGACAATTCGGGATAAGCTGCGATAGCGGCCATTTCATGTCCCGGGAGTTCCAGTTCCGGAATAACGGTAATGAAACGGTCAGCTGCGTATTTCACAACATCCTTGATCTCATCCTGTGTATAGAAGCCGCTATATTCAGTACCTTCGCCTTCGATACGTTTTGCACCGATCTCAGTCAGCTTCGGATATTTTTTGATTTCGACACGCCAGCCCTGGTCGTCAGTCAGATGCCAGTGCATAGTGTTGACTTTGAACAAAGACAACACGTCGATCTGTTTCTTTACGTTTTCAACCGGTATGAAATGACGGCAAGGATCCAGCATGAAGCCGCGATAAGCAAAACGCGGTTCATCTTTTACCGTAACACACGGAGTGGTCCATGCGATACCGTTTACGACAGCCGGACTTTCGATCTCTGCAGGTAATAACTGCATGAAAGTCTGCATACCGTAGAATAACCCCTGTGGAGTTTTGGCTTTTACAGTTACGCCGTCAGTGGTGACATCCAGTGTATAGCCTTCGTTATTCACGTCTAACGCATCGTCGAGAACGAGCGAGATTCCGTTGGAAACAGCCTGGTCGCCAACAGTCGTCTTGTAGCCTGTTGCCTGGTTGATCTTCGATGCAAAATACTCGGCAATAACTTTAGCCTCCGGAGTGGAAGCCTGGAATGCCATATTTTTACCGACTTTAAAGACCCCTTCATTCTGGGTCAGACTTACAGGTGTCGGAATAACGTTGATACCCTGGTTGTAAGGCATCTGTTTGGTTGGCCCTTCACTGCATGACGCAAGTATACAAAGTGCTGCGCCGGCACACATTGAAATGAGCTTCTTCATGTTCAAGAATAAGTTTATATATAATATAATGTATAGGAGTGCGAGTGAACGCAACTCCTATACATTGTGTTTTACCATGCGAAGATAGGATATTCTTTCATGATGCTGTTTACTTTTTCGCGAACAGCAGTGATTGTTTTATCACACTCCGGTGCAGAAAGAACTGTGTCGATCAATTCTACAATTTCAGTCATTAACGGCTCCTTGGCACCACGAGTCGTGATAGCTGGAGTACCAACGCGGATACCTGAAGTCTGGAAAGCAGAACGGCTGTCAAACGGAACCATGTTCTTGTTTACAGTGATATCTGCAGCAACCAATGCTTTTTCTGCTACTTTACCTGTCAGTTCAGGGAACTTCTTGCGCAGGTCGATCAGCATGCTGTGGTTGTCGGTACCATCTGAAATAATCTTATATCCTTTGTCGATGAATGTCTTTGCCATTGCTGCTGCATTTGCTTTCACCTGAGCCTGATAAGTTTTATATTCCGGCTCCAGTGCTTCACCGAAAGCAACGGCTTTAGCAGCAATCACATGTTCCAGCGGACCTCCCTGGATACCCGGGAATACCGCGGAATCCAATAGTTGAGACATTTTCTTGATCTCGCCTTTGGGAGTTTTCTTTCCCCATGGGTTTTCGAAATCTTTACCCAGAAGAATGATACCGCCACGCGGACCACGTAATGTCTTATGTGTCGTAGAAGTTACGATGTGAGCATATTCCAGCGGATTGTTCAGCAAACCTGCAGCAATCAGACCGGCCGGGTGGGCCATGTCAATCATCAATAAAGCGCCTACTTTATCAGCGATTTCGCGCATACGTTTGTAATCCCATTCACGTGAATAAGCAGAACCGCCACCGACGATCAGTTTCGGTTTTTCGCGAAGTGCCACTTCTTCCATCTGGTCGTAGTCGACACGACCGGTTTCTTCTTTTACGTTATATTCTGTTGCTCTATATAAGATACCTGAACTATTTACTGGAGAACCATGTGAAAGGTGCCCGCCATGAGCCAGATTCAAACCGAGGAATGTGTCCCCAGGATTAAGAACTGCCAGGAATACAGCAGCATTAGCCTGTGCTCCTGAATGAGGTTGAACGTTTGCCCATTCGGCATTGAAGATTTGTTTCAACCGTTCGATAGCAATCGTCTCGCTTTGGTCTACTACCTCACAACCTCCATAATAGCGCTTGCCGGGATAGCCTTCGGCGTATTTGTTGGTCAGACAGCTACCCATGGCTTGCATCACCTGGTCGCTCACAAAGTTTTCAGAAGCAATCAGCTCGATTCCTTTCAATTGGCGCTGATGTTCTTTCTCAATGATGTCGAAAATGATCTTGTCTTGTTTCATTACATGTAAAATTGGTTATTGCAATGAGCTCTCTACTTGCTATTTTAGAGAGAATCGTTGCAAATTTACGATAAATATCTGTATATATAGCTAAATTGTTATCAAAATATAATTATAAGATGGAAATAATGAGCAAGTTATATTCAAAGGAAACAAGGGCTGTTTTACGAGTACGTGACGGGTTGTACGGGTCGACGAAGTGTAATGGTAAAACGAGCTTTTGTTACGGATTCAGATTTATAACTTTTCCTGACCGGCTGCTTTCCCACGCTGCTTCGATCAGGCGTATTACGTTTATTACTCCACGGGCATCACTCAGCAAAGTTTCTCCATTGCGGATGTGCTGGAAAATGTTTTCGTAGAAAGCATCATAATTACCCGGAATACTCGGATATTTCTCCCGTACATCCACACCATTCTTCTCAGTGTGAAGCAGTCCCCAGATTTCAGGATCTTCTTCTCCCCAATAAGGTGCGTCAGGCATCAGTCCGTTTGTTAGGTCGGCTTCCTGTCTGTCGAGACCATATTTGACAAATGAACCCTCTGTCCCGTGCAGCATGAACCGCGGTTCACGTTCACACATCAGATAGCTGGCTTTCAATGTGATCTTCACTTCCGGTACTTTCGATGGTTTGAGCAGGTGAATTATAAAATAATCGTCCACCAGGCCATTGTCGCGTAAAATAGCAATATCGGCAAAAACAGCTTCCGGCATGCCGAACAACTGTACAGCTTGATCTATTACGTGTGCCCCCAGATTGTAAGTTATTCCGCCTCCCGCTTCGCCTGTTTCTTTCCAGGTCCCCTGTTTGATGAAGTTGCGGAAACGGGGGAAAGTCGATTCGAACTCGACCAAGCGTCCCAATAACTTTTTCTCTAATACCTCTTTGACTGTTAGGAAATCGCTGTCCCAGCGTCTGTTCTGGTAGACGCTTAATGTCAGTCCCTTCCGGTCTGCAAGGGCAACCAGCTCGTTAGCCTCTTCTACAGTTTGTGTAAACGGCTTTTCTACGATCACATGTTTGCCGGCTTCGAGTGCGCGACGGGCATATTCATAATGAGAACTGTCGGGTGTGTTGACTACGATCAGCTCTAGATCAGTCATATCGACCAGTTCGTCAAAACTCCGGACAGTACGTGCATCAGGATAACGTTCCCTAGCCAGATTTTTACTGCGTTCTGTGATAGCGGTTAATTCGAAATGGGGATTCGTGCTGATAAACGGTGCATGAAATACCTGTCCTGACATTCCGTAGGCAGCCAATCCCGTTTTTATTTTATCCATAGAATTTCTTATATGTATTGTTAGAATCTTCCTTTTTATGTGTTTGGCTGGATATGATCCCAGTCGGCTCCGTTATTAGCGCCAATGATCCAGTTGAAAGCATAATGGCGCTCCATAACGACTCCTCCGTTGAGTGAGGCAGGAGCTTCTTTCCCGTGAATACGTGCTTCGACGCAAGCCCAGTCGTAACGTAATGTAATATCGGCGGCATCCAGGATCTCTGATTTAGGACGTGCGAATCCTTTGGACAATAAATTGCCGATCCCTTTATGTTGCCAGAAGATGGCAGCAAGGACGGGGACGTCGATGATAGTGGAAGGATAAGACAGATCGTCTACCACACCAGCCGCCCAAAGCAGTACGCCACAACATTCATATCGCCATCCAAACTGTATACATTCTTGCTCTTCCGGTTCCGGGTTATTGATATATGCTGCTTCATGGGGTGTAATATATGATTTTACTCCGTATAATTCATCCATTTTATTAAAATAGGAGCGTGCTGCTTCCCGGTCGGAGTCTTCCGATAACATCACTTCCGAATAAACCGCAACGGCGAATAATGCCGCCGCCCGCTTCACCATTTCTTCGCGGCTTCTCAGTTTAACTTCGCTTTCCAGCGCCTCGCTGTGTAAATGTTCCATATAAGGAATATTTCTTGCTTCAAGGAGTGCTATAGAACGTAAACGTCTTTCCACATCAGCCGGAGCCTCTTCCGGGCGGTTTGCATCCAACAGGTCTGCGTTGCCGATCGGGATAAACTCCGTCAGTTGGCTTTCGCCCTGGATGGAGAACAGTAGTTTCCCCTCTTTCGTATATATCTGCATGCTAGGATAGAGCAGGAAGCCGTTCACATCGTTGGCGACGGCGAAAAGGCAATTGATGATATAGTTCGTCCGGTCTTCGTTATCATCGACTTCGAATATAATACCTGTTATACAGTTGAATACGCGGATTTGACGCAGCACATTTTCTTTCAGTTCGACCAATGGTGTCTGGGCGGAAGCGAAATAGTTGGCCATGCCGGCTGTATGCGATGCGATAAAGTCCGGTTTATCCTGTTGATGGCTGATGTTGAAAGTGATGTTAGAGTCGTCTGCAAGTGTCAGGATGATAGCTCCGTTTTCTGATGTAAGCTCTTTTGTCATCTCTTTGAACCGATCCCGGATAGAGGTTACGATACGGTCTGGATTGCCAATTACTGTGTATAACGTGATGTTTGCTTTTTCCATTATTTTGTTGTTTATATCCGTTTGATAGCCGGATGATGATTCTCTTGTACAAAAATAATAAAATAAAGGTATTTTGTAGTGTTGCTATTGTGTCTTTATTTAAGTTTATCGGGTGGTAGAGATGGGGTGAATTTATTGTTTCATTATAATGAAACAGTTGTTTCTCCTAAGTGAAACACTTGTTTCTACCCAATGAAACACTTTCAAGGTGTAGTTTAACGATTTTAGTTGACTACTTTCTTTCTAATCAATAAAAAGGGTTGACTCGGTTTATAGTTAGTAATAAAAAGGGTTGTCCCTTTTGTCGTTTATTTTTGAAAGAGGTTTACTCTTTAACTATTTGCCGGCAAAAATAATCAAGAGTATATCTATTTCTTGCGTTAGGATTCCACATGTACTTTATTAACATCATATTTAAAAGGCATTTTTAACGCCGCTAGCACTAAGACTGTTCCGATGATAAGCATCGCAATACTTTCCGTTCTGTAAGACGGACTATTGAATATACCATACAAAGCCATAAAAATAGTAATCACGGAACTTAATCCCAGAGGTACGGATAGGATGATAGCCAGGCTTTTCTTTTTCCAGGAAAATTGTCCGATAAGGCAAATAAATAAAGGAAGTACCCAGCATACGAGCAAAATATCCCATATATCCATTGACTGCGAATTGATAACGCCTCTTGTACTTCCAATAAGCAATGATCCGGTTGAAACTATAAAAATAATTTCTTGCCAAAACTTAAATACCGATTTTAATGGTTTCATTTCTTATATGTTTAAAGTTAATAATTACTTTCTTGATGTATTAAACGCTGGTTTATAGATGTTTATTGTGTTATTCGAAGAATTAGAGTAAAACAGTGATTTGGGTAAAAATATATGTAATATAGGTACAAGTTAAAAGTAGGAATACAGATACCCGGTCGCATTGGATAAAGCCTGTGTGGATATGGTATATAACTCGCCGGACGAAGGACGCAAGCACCTGATCGAACGGATGGAGTCGCGACACGGTATCCATACCCTTGAGCATGCAGAGGCAATAGGTGTCGGTAGCCAGAAATACAATTTGGTCCTGCTGGATGCCTGAGAATACGTGAATAGTTTGTAGCGTTTGAAATAAAATAGCTTTCTTAAATGCTTTGTTCGAAAAAAACATTATATTTGTATTATTACAAACTTAATAGATATGAGTGATGATGAACTATTCGAACTATCTTTACATTGCTATCCGGGCAGCGATAGATGCCGGGAAAGCTATCATGGATATTTATACAGACCCTGCATCTGATTTTGAAATTGAACGCAAAGCTGATAATTCTCCGTTGACAAAAGCAGACAAAGCCGCTCATAAATTGATCGTGAATGTTCTTTCCGTAACCCCGTATCCGATATTGAGTGAGGAAGGAAAAGATATTCCTTATGCCGAACGTTCTTCTTGGGAGACATTCTGGCTGGTTGATCCGTTGGATGGTACCAAGGAATTTATAAAGAAAAACGGTGAGTTTACTGTGAATATTGCTTTGATCCAGAAGGGGGTACCCGTTTTGGGTGTTATTTACGTTCCGGTACGCAAAGAATTGTATTTCTCTGCTGATTCGTTGGGCGCATATAAACTGGTTGCGGATTGTGATCATCAGCCCTCTATGGATGAGATCATGCAAAAGGCCAATCGTCTGCCTGTTTCCATGGCACATCAGGGAGTTGTCGTTGTTGCCTCCCGTTCACATCAGAGCTCGGAGACGACGGATTTTATCGAAAATCTGCGGAAACAAGGACAGCCTGTTACGTTGATCAGTAGCGGCAGCAGTCTGAAAATATGTCTGGTAGCGGAAGGAAGTGCGGATATTTATCCCCGTTTCGCTCCGACGATGGAATGGGATACGGCAGCCGGTCATGCTATAGCCAGAGGCGCGGGATGTGATGTATTTCATATAGATGGCCGAACGCCTTTGAAATACAATAAGGAAGATTTGCACAACCCGTGGTTTATAGTTAAAGCCCTTTCTTCCATTTGCTGATTATTTTGGTCAAAAGGACTAAAATAGAACTTTTAGGTACGAATAACGTTAATTTTCTTATTACATTTGCACCTTATCTGAGAAATTTAGACAGATTAGGTACGTATGAACTACGAAATATTATTTGTATTGCTGGCCCTGGCCGGAATGGTGGCTGCGTTAATATGGGACAGGATGCGACCGGGAATGATACTACTTTCCGTTGTAGTATTATTCCTTGTTGCTGGTATATTGACTCCTAAAGAGATGCTGGAGGGGTTCAGTAATAAAGGAATGATAACGGTTGCCATGCTCTTTCTGGTGAGTGAAGGGGTTCGCCAGAGCGGGGCCTTGGGGCAGCTGATCAAAAAACTTCTTCCGGAAGGTAAAACAACTGTTCTGAAAGCGCAGGTCCGTATGCTTCCTCCTATAGCATTCGTGTCTGCGTTTCTTAATAATACGCCTGTTGTCGTTATTTTCGCCCCGATCATTAAGCGGTGGGCGGAGTCTGTAAAACTTCCGGCAACAAAATTCCTTATTCCTCTTTCTTATGTAACCATATTGGGAGGTATTTGTACGTTGATCGGAACATCTACCAACCTGGTTGTTCATGGCATGGTGATAGACGCCGGTTATGAGGGCTTTACCATGTTTGAACTGGGAAAAGTCGGAATTTTTATTGCTATAGCCGGTATATTATACCTGTTTGCTTTTTCCAATAAGTTATTACCCGATTCCCGCCAGGATAATCATGTGGATGAAGAAGAGGAAGGCAGCCCGGGTAACCTGCATCGTGTGGAAGCTGTGTTAGGTTCCCGCTTTCCGGGTATTAATAAAACATTGGGAGAATTTAACTTTACCCGCCATTACGGTGCAATTGTGAAAGAGGTAAAAAGTGGGGGAGAACGCTTTACCCACGATCTCGATAAAGTAACCTTGCACGAAGGAGATACATTGGTTTTATGGGCAGACGATACGTTTATACCTACCTGGGGAGAATCGAGTGTCTTCCTGATGCTGGCAAACGGTAGCGAGAATACGGAGCCGGTATCGAAAAAGAAACGCTGGCTGGCTTTAGGCTTGCTGATCTTTATGATCGTCGGCGCGACAATCGGTGAGTTGCCTGCAGTGAAGGAAGCTATTCCGAATATGAGGTTGGATATGTTCTTCTTTGTTTGTATCACCACGATCGTTATGGCCTGGACAAAGATATTCCCACCTAAAAAGTATACGAAATACATCTCGTGGGATATACTGATCACCATTGCCTGCGCTTTTGCCATCAGTAAAGCGATGGAGAATTCCGGCTTTGCATCGTTGGTTGCCAGCTATATTATCAGCATGGCGGATAACTTCGGACCTTATGCTTTACTTGCCATTATCTTTATCATTACGAATATATTTACAGAACTGATCACGAACAATGCGGCAGCTGCTTTGAGTTTTCCGATTGCACTGTCGGTTGCTACCCAGCTGGGAGTCAATCCGACCCCTTTCTTTGTCGTGATCTGTATGGCTGCATCGGCCAGTTTCAGTTCGCCGATCGGTTATCAGACCAATCTGATCGTGCAGGGTATCGGTAGTTATAAGTTCACCGACTTTGTCCGCATCGGATTGCCGTTGAACCTGATCACATTCCTGATATCTGTGTTCGTAATACCAATGATCTGGAAATTCTAATGAATTGACAATGGATAATTGACAATTGACAATTAAGATGGACAATTAACATGGAAGAAAAACAAAATAACATTTATCCGATTTTCGACCGGATGATGGGACGGGAAGATAAGGAAACTTTATTGAAACAACGGAGTGTGATGATATGGTTTACCGGGCTTAGCGGTTCGGGTAAAAGTACGATTGCCATAGCGTTGGAACGTGAGTTGCATCAGCGTGGCTTGTTATGCCGTATTTTGGACGGAGATAATATCCGCAGCGGTATCAATAATAATTTAGGATTCTCACCGGCAGACCGTGTCGAGAATATCCGCCGCATCGCAGAGGTAAGCAAACTATTTATCGATACCGGTGTTATAACCATAGCGGCTTTTATCAGTCCGAACAACGAGTTGAGGGAGATGGCTTCGTCTATTATCGGAAAAGAAAATTTCCTGGAAATCTATGTAAACACACCGATCGAAGAATGTGAACGACGCGATGTGAAAGGATTGTATGCAAAAGCCCGTAAGGGAGAGATCAAAGACTTTACAGGCGTTTCGGCCCCGTTCGAAGCTCCGGAGCATCCGGCATTATCGTTGGATACATCGGTGTTGAGCCTGGAAGAGTCCGTCAATAGGTTGTTGGGGTTGATATTACCCAAAGTAAAAATATAAATAATAACAAATATAATTATGTCAGATTACAAATTAAGCCATCTACAGGAGTTGGAAGCAGAATCCATCCATATCATACGGGAGGTTGCTGCTGAATTTGAGAATCCTGTGATGCTTTATTCTATCGGTAAAGATTCGTCGGTGATGGTCCGGTTGGCAGAGAAAGCCTTTGCTCCGGGGAAAGTGCCGTTTCCTTTGATGCATATCGACTCCAAATGGAAGTTCAAGGAGATGGTACAGTTCCGTGATGAATACGCGAAAAAGTTCGGCTGGAACCTGATCGTCGAGTCCAATATGGAGGCCTTTCACGCTGGTGTCGGGCCTTTTACGCATGGAAGTAAAGTGCATACCGACTTGATGAAGACACAGGCTTTATTACATGCCCTCGACAAATACAAGTTCGATGCCGCTTTCGGTGGTGCCCGTCGTGACGAAGAAAAGAGCCGTGCGAAAGAACGTATCTACTCTTTCCGTGACAAGTTCCACCAGTGGGACCCTAAGAACCAGCGTCCGGAGTTGTGGGATATCTACAACGCCCGCGTACATAAAGGGGAAAGTATCCGCGTATTCCCGCTTTCCAACTGGACCGAACTGGATATCTGGCAATATATCCGTCTCGAAAATATTCCGATCGTTCCGTTGTATTATGCCAAAGAACGTCCTATCGTCGAGCTTGACGGCAATCTGATTATGGCTGACGACGACCGTCTGCCGGAACAGTATCGCGATCAGATCAAGATGCGTATGGTACGTTTCCGTACATTGGGCTGCTGGCCGCTGACAGGTGCTGTGGATAGCGAAGCCGATACGATTGAGAAGATCGTGGAAGAGATGATGACAACCACTAAGAGCGAACGCACGACCCGTGTGATCGACTTCGACCAGGATGCCAGCATGGAACAAAAGAAAAGAGAAGGATATTTTTAATTTGAAATTATGGCAACATTAAATATAAAAGAATTCCTGGACAGGGACGAGCAGAAGGATTTGCTTCGTTTCCTGACGGCAGGTTCGGTAGACGACGGTAAATCGACTTTGATCGGACGTCTGCTGTTTGACAGTAAAAAGTTGTACGAAGATCAGCTGGATGCACTTGAACGTGACAGCAAACGTATGGGAAATGCCGGCGATCATATCGATTATGCTTTATTGCTGGATGGTCTGAAAGCGGAACGCGAACAGGGTATCACGATCGATGTGGCTTACCGTTATTTCAGTACAAACAACCGTAAGTTTATCATTGCCGATACTCCGGGACATGAACAATATACCCGCAACATGATCACCGGCGGTTCGACTGCCAACCTGGCTATTATCCTGGTGGATGCCCGTACCGGTGTGATCACACAGACACGTCGCCATACATACCTGGTGTCGCTGTTGGGTATCAAGCATGTCGTGCTGGCAGTAAACAAAATGGACCTGGTTGATTTCGACAAACAGATATTCGATAAGATCGTATCCGATTATAAAGAATTTGTCTCTTCACTGAATATTCCGGATATCACTTATATCCCGCTTTCCGCTCTGGACGGTGATAATGTCGTGGACAAGAGCGACCGTACCCCTTGGTACGATGGTCCTTCATTGCTGGATTTCCTGGAAACAGTGCCTATCGACCAGGATCGCAACTTTGAGGATTTCCGTTATCCGGTGCAGTACGTATTGCGCCCGAACCTGGACTTCCGTGGCTTCTGTGGTAAAGTATCCAGCGGTATCATCCGTAAAGGTGATACGGTAATGGCTTTGCCTTCACGCAAGACCTCCAAAGTAAAAAGCATTGTGACATATGACGGAGAACTGGATTATGCATTCCCGCCCCAGTGCGTGACCATTACCCTGGAAGACGAGATAGACGTGTCCCGCGGCGAGATGCTGGTACATTCGGACAATCTGCCGATGGAAGACCGTAACTTCGAAGCCATGCTCGTATGGATGGATGAAGAAGCGATGGATATGTCCAAACAGTTTTATATCAAACATACGACAAACCTGACGCGTGCGCGTGTAGACAGTATCCGTTATAAGGTAAATGTCAATACGATGGAGCAGTTATCAATTGATAATGGACAATTGACAATTGACAATTTGCCGATGAAACTGAATGAGATTGCCCGCGTTGTATTCACTACCGGAAAACCCTTGTTCTTCGACCCTTACCAAAAGAATAAACAGACAGGTGCATTCATCCTGATCGACCCGATCACCAATAACACGTCGGCTGTCGGAATGATCATCGACCGGGTGGATGCGAAAGATATGGTAACGGAAGATGCACTGGCAGTGCTGAACCTGCCTGAACTCGGAATAGGTGAAGAGCATTACGGTGCGATTCGTACGATATGTAAAGAATTGGAGCGCCAGGGTGTTCCTGTGAAATGTATAACTGAAAAGAAATAATGTATGGGGTTGCTGGAATTTGATAAATTACCAATCAATACGCTGGTTGGTGCGGACTGGAAAACGTTCAAGGCTGTGACAGCCGATAAAACGATCGACAAAGGTTTTCGCAACAAGTATTATCTGACAAAATCGGTATGCCGTCTGCTTAGTTTACTGCAACCTTTTGAAGATGCCCGTTATCGTAAGATCGCGGACAAGCCGCTGGAAATGGACCCGGTATTCATCCTGGGCCATTGGCGTAGCGGTACGACATTTGTACACAACGTATTTTCGTGTGACAAGCATTTCGGCTACAATACCACCTATCAGACGGTATTTCCAAATCTGATGCTTTGGGGGCAACCTTTCTTCAAGAAGAATATGTCATTCTTGATGCCCGACAAACGCCCGACCGACAATATGGAGTTGAAGGTCGACCTTCCGCAGGAAGAGGAGTTTGCTCTGGCGAATATGATGCCGTATACGTATTATAATTTCTGGTTTTTCCCGAAGCATATGCTGGAGTATTGCGACCGCTACCTCTTGTTTGACAATGCTACGGAAGAAGAATTAAAAATATTCAAGGAAACATTCCTGAAACTTGTCAAGATCTCGCTTTGGAATACGCACGGTTCACAGTTCCTGAGTAAGAACCCGCCGCATACCGGACGTGTAAAGACGTTGCTGGAGATGTTTCCGAATGCCAAATTTATTTATTTGAAGCGCAATCCTTATACCGTATTTGAAAGTACACGCAGTTTCTTTACAAATACGATACAGCCGCTTCGTTTGCAGGATATCACTAATGAACAGATTGAAAGCAATCTTATCGAAGTATACCGCCGCTTGTTCTACAAATTTGAAGAACAGAAAGGGCTGATCCCTGAAGGTAACCTGGTAGAAGTCAAATTCGAGGATTTCGAACAGGATGCTTATGCCATGACTGAAGATATTTACCGTAAATTAAACCTGCCGGGTTTTGAAGCGTCTAAGGACGAAATCGGAAAATATCTGGGAAAGAAGAAGGGATATAAGAAGAACCAGTACAAATACGACGACCGTACGGTGAAGATTGTGGAAGAGAACTGGGGAATGGCTCTGAAAGAGTGGGGGTATTCATTATAATTGTCAATTGATAATTAACAATTGACAATTAAAAAGAAGGTAACGGTATGAGTCCTATAAAGAATATATTATTATTTTTGTTTGCGGGCAGTCAGCTATCCACGATGGCCGGACAAGAAAAGGTAGTCCCTTTTGCGTTTGGCGATATGGATCAATGGGTTGTCCGTGAGATCCAGGAATCCGGGATCATCGGAGGTAACAAAAAACACCTTTACGAACTGGGACCGACAGATACGATCGTCGGTAATATCGCTTATCATAACAAGGGAGGCTCACCTTGGGCAAACTCCAATGTGATGGCGAAAGTAGCCGGAGTTGTAAAGACGAACACTTCTGTTTTCCCTGAAAAGAGGGACGACGGCTGGTGTGCTCGTTTGGAGACACGTATGGAAAGTGTGAAAGTGTTCGGCCTGGTCGATATCGAAGTCGTTGCAGCCGGTTCTGTTTTTCTTGGTACGGTGCATGAGCCGATCAAAGGGACAAAGAATCCGCAGAGCATGTTGAACAGCGGCGTTCCTTTTACGAAAAAGCCGAAAGCGATCCGTTTTGACTACAAGGTCAAGTCGGCACCGGAAAAGGATCGTATCCGTAGTACGGGATTCAGCCGTAAGTCGAAAGTGGCAGGGCAGGATTCTATTGCAGCCATTCTGTTTTTGCAGAAACGCTGGGAAGATAAGGAAGGAAATGTATATGCCAAACGTGTCGGAACCATGGTGCAGCGTTATATCTCGTCGACAGACGGCTGGGTGAACGATGCCACTTATCCGATCATGTATGGAAATATCTCTTCCCATCCTGATTTCGAACCGTACATGCGCATACAGGTTGAAGAACGTTATACGATGAACAGCCAGGGGAAAAGTGTCCCGATTCAGGAGATCGGCTGGGCGGAAGAAGATGAAGAACCTACTCATATGGTTCTGCAGTTCACTTCCAGCCACGGTGGTGCCTATATCGGTTCTCCGGGTAATACGTTTTGGATTGATAATGTAAAACTAATATATTAACAAATTGACAATTGATAATGGACAATTGACAATTATTTGTCAGTACTTCCATTGTCAATTGTCAATTATCAATTGTCAATTGAAATGATTGAGGCAAAGATTAAAGCACTTCGTGATGAGCTGGAGCAACATAATTACAATTATTATGTACTCTCCGCACCGACTATATTAGACCGTGAGTTTGATGAGAAGATGAAAGAATTACAGGCATTGGAGGAAGCCCATCCTGAATTTGCCGATCCGCATTCACCTACGCAACGGGTAGGAAGCGACTTATCGAAAGAATTCGAGCAGGTCGTACACCAATATCCGATGCTTTCTTTGGGGAATACCTATTCTGAAGAAGAGATACGTGATTTCTATGAGCGGACAGAACGTGCTTTGAACGAGCCTTTTGAGATTGTTGCCGAACTGAAATATGACGGTACTTCCATCTCTCTGATCTATGAAGACGGACGCCTGGTTCGTGCCGTTACCCGTGGCGACGGAACCCGGGGGGATGATGTGACGGCAAATGTAAAGACGATCCGTTCGGTCCCTTTGAAGTTACGCGGGGAAAATTATCCGGCTAACTTTGAACTCCGCGGAGAGATATTACTTCCATGGGCGGAGTTCGACCGCCTGAATAAGGAGCGTGAAGAACAGGAAGAACCGCTCTTCGCCAACCCGCGTAATGCCGCTTCCGGTACATTGAAACAGCAGAATCCGGCTATCGTGGCTTCACGTAAGCTGGATGCCTATTTCTATTATTTGCTGGGTGAGAACCTCCCTGCCGACGGGCATTATGAGAACTTGCAGATTGCCCGTACCTGGGGATTCAAAATACCGGATGTGATCCGTAAATGTAACAGTTTGCAGGATATCTTCGACTATATCGCTTATTGGGATGTGGAACGGAAGAACCTGCCGGTAGCAACGGACGGTATCGTACTGAAAGTAAACTCACTTCGCCAGCAGAAGAACCTGGGCTTCACAGCTAAGAGTCCGCGCTGGGCGATCGCTTATAAATTCCAGGCGGAGCGGGCGGTAACCCGTCTGAATTTTGTCTCTTTCCAGGTAGGACGAACAGGGGCGGTTACGCCGGTTGCCAACCTGGAGCCTGTATTGCTTGCCGGAACGACCGTGAAACGAGCTTCTTTGCATAATGCGGATATCATAGAAGGACTGGATTTGCATCTGGGCGATAATGTATATGTGGAAAAAGGAGGGGAGATCATCCCGAAGATCGTGGGGGTCGATGTCGATTCCCGTTCGATGTTACTGGGTGCGAAGGTCACTTTCATCAAGACTTGTCCGGAATGCGGTACGCTTTTGTATCGCCCCGAAGGGGAAGCGGCGCACTACTGTCCGAACGAATCCGGCTGTCCTCCACAGATAAAAGGCCGTATCGAACATTTCGTTACTCGTCGGGCGATGAATATAAATATGGGGCCCGAGACAGTAGAGGACCTGTTTGAAGCAGGTCTGGTCAGGAATGTTGCAGACTTGTATACACTGAAAACGGAAGACCTGTTGAGCCTGGAACGTTGGGCGGAGAAGAGTGCCCGTAATTTGATGGCAAGCCTGGAAGAATCCAAACAGGTTCCTTTTGAACGTGTATTGTTCGGATTGGGCATTCGTTATGTCGGTGAGACGGTGGCTAAACGTCTGGCTTCGGCTTTTCATTCGATGGAGCAATTGAAGGATGCTTCGTTGGAGGCACTGACGGAGGTGGACGAGATCGGTGAACGTATCGCACGCAGTGTGGTCGATTATTTTGCCGATGAAGACAATCGTATATTGGTTGCCCGCCTGCAAGTGGCCGGATTACAGATGGCTGTGGCGGAAGAAGTCTTGGCGAACCGTTCTGACAAATTGAAGGGACTGACGATCGTGATCAGTGGAACCTTCTCTCAGCATTCGCGCGACGAATATAAAGCTATGATCGAACAGCATGGCGGAAAGAACAGTGGTTCTGTTTCCGGTAAAACGGATTATATCCTTGCCGGGGATAATATGGGGCCGGCGAAACTGGAAAAGGCAGCTAAGCTGGGAGTAAAGATTATCAACGAGGATGAATTCTTAAATATGTTGGCAGAATGAGATTGACGAACCATTTTATCCGTAAAAAAGTAAAGGAACTGGCTGGACAGGCCGGGAAGCGTCAGAG